>Ga0137388_10003552_pt1 | contig 10099 bp, 10 predicted proteins | sample 15con2h14AmetaG_FD_104644 | JGI IMG/M metagenome (GOLD analysis project Ga0137388, IMG submission 104644) | Vadose zone soil microbial communities from Angelo Coast Range Reserve, California, USA - 15con2h1.4A metaG | ecosystem: Environmental > Terrestrial > Soil > Vadose zone > Saprolite...
CAACAAGACAAACACGCTCTTCCCGGGTACTCAGCTTCGCATGCGTTATTCGGTCACGCCCTCTCATCCGGAGGCAAAAAGCGGACACCTTCCCGACTAACCATGTCAGGAGTTCTGAACTTAGCGAGCACTCCCTGATCAGTGGAACGTAAAAAAGAAAAGTCTGAGAAAAAATGAAAAGCTGCCCACACGATTCCGACAAGGAAGATCCCACGAAACAGTCCGTATCTATGAATGAATCGCGTTTGCAGCAGGCCACGAAAAATCACTTCCTCGAAAAACGCCGCAAAGAATAGAAGAAGAAGCCAAATATCGGGAACGTTAAAGTACGACCCGAATTGTGGTGATGCAAATTTGCCAAAGTCATTAGCAGCCCAATAATCCAAGGCTTCTGAGGCGCCCCGCGATCAACGGACTCGCCTGCGGAAATTTCGTGTGGTCGCATTTCACGAATTCCTGCCGTTTTCATGCTGCGACAGCGCGGGTGCAACTTTAAGTTTCCCCTTCGACAATCCTCTTCATTAGCCTGTAGGAGGTGCTCCTTCCTCCGGCCTCTTCTTGTTCAATCACACCTGCAGCGATCAGCTCTTCGATATCTCGAAGAGCAGTCCGCGAGGAAGCCTTGGTTATTTTCATCCACTTGTCTCTGGTTAGTTTTCCCTCCAACCCACTGAACAGTTTATTCAGGACTTTCTTCTGCCGGCCGTTCAGAGCGAGGTTCCTTTTCTTCAAGTCCTGCCAGAACAATTCCTTTTCGAGAGCACTGTCTGAGATTCGACTCGATTGATCGATCGCTCGGTCCAGACAGTCAAGAAACCAAGTTAGCCATTCCGTGATGTCCAACGATCCAGCCTGGGTCTTCTCAAGAACATCGTAATAGCCTTTTCGTTCTTCAAGAATTCGCGACGACATGCTGTAGAAACGCTGAGCGCTGCCATCCGATCTGGCCAAGCACATCTCGGCGATGGCTCTTCCAATTCTCCCATTGCCGTCTTCAAAGGGATGGATCGTAACGAACCACAGGTGTGCGATTGCGGCCTTCAAAAGTGGATCTTGCTGCTCTCTGCCATCCAACCACTTGAGAAACTTTCCTATCTCGCCCTCGATGCGGGCAGCCACGGGTGCCTCGTAGTGAACTTTGTGGCGACCGATTGGCCCTGATACGACTTGCATCAGACCCTGGTTGTCGTCCCGCCAGGCGCCTACCCGAAATTTGTCGCTGGTCGTACGAACTCCGGGAAACAAATGAGCATGCCAGTCGAATAAGCGTTCCTTTGTTAACCGCTCATTGAATTTCTGTGTCGCATCCAACATCATCTCAACGACACCATCGACATATCGATCCTTGTGGACCTTGAGCCCTCCGACATCCAGGCCCAGCCTGCGAGCAAGCGACGAGCGAACATTCTCTGGATCAAGAACTACCCCTTCGATCGCACTGGATTTGATCGTTTCTTCCGTGAGCACCTTTAGTGTTGCCGTCCACTGTGAAGCAAAACCGTAGCCCCGCATTTTGCCGAGCAACAGACCCTGGTGCAGCCTGACTCCAGAGAGCAATGGGGCAAGAGTTTTTGAATCCCAGGTAAATCCAGGCCAGCCAATAAGTTCGTGGATGTATTTTCTCGCCATATTCTCGCCGCAACCTCGCCATCAATCTCGCCATTTTTCTCGCCGCCGTCAAGCCGTAAAAGCGAAGCCGTAGCCGATCCGCATCCCCGAATCCCTGTCGCTCCTCATTTATGGATTCCTATGTGTCTCCTAACCGCTCGCGCTTATACAGGGACGAAGCGGTTGAAACTGCGACCTACGATTCGCCGCTGGATTGACTCATTTCAACGTCCTCGTTCCGTCGGACCGACGCAATGGCCTAGCAAGTCTCTTCCGAAGCCGCAATATGCTGTTGTGGTCTCGCGGGTCTTATCCTTGCATCGGCAGCAGCATTCGCGGTGAAGATCGTTCGCAGGCGCACGTCCGGCATCGACCAAGCTCCCAGGGAATCTCTGAAGAATAGGAACCTCCGCTTTACGATCACCTTGCTGGGAGTTCTATTAACCGCCTCTTATGCATCCCTGCAATGGCTGGGACGCGACTTCATGATCGCGGCGCTTACCGCAACCTCTCTCGCGATCTTGTGTTTGACAGGGCTTCTCGTGGTCGACACGGCCAAGCTTTTGTCAGCCGGCGGTCGCCGAAGACGCGAGATGCTTCTTCCGTGCCTTACGTCGGTCGCGGCGGTCGTTTTCGCGGCTTCCCTTGTGTACTTCGTGCCTCTTTTGTGGCGCAGTGCGAGCTTCGGAATTCGTGCGATTGCGAAGCAAGCCGGTGATGCCAAAATCCAGGTGATGACGACGCTCGTAGTCGACCATACTCACGAAATGAGTGGTAGCTCTGAGCTTCGTCATCTGTCGAAGGCAGTGCGCGCAGATTGGGGAGTTGACGATGGAACCATCGGGAACGAGTCGTTCCTCCAGCGAACTCTTGGGCCGCATATGCAGAGTTTTCAGGAACGCGTTGCTGCGGAACTTCACAGGGCTGGCGTACCTCTTCTCCTCGGCACGGATGCGTTTGGGTTTCCGGGAGTTCCGCCCGGCATTTCCGTTCACGAAGAACTCGAACTACTACAGAAAGCTGGTTTGAGTCGATACGATGCTCTCCGAACGGCCACCGTAAACCCGGCGGCCTTCGTGAACCAGTCGAACGCATTTGGCCAAATCGTTCCCGGACGGCGGGCGGACTTGCTCGTGGCGGAAGGTAATCCTCTCGATGACTTGCGAACGCTTCGATCAATTCGCGGAGTGACGATTCGAGGTAGGTGGCTGAGTTCGTCGGAATTGGGCCGAATGGTCGACTCCCTGCCTGAGTAACGCCGGTTTCCAACGAAGCCTACTCCTTCCATTTCACGGCTGTTTCAAAAATCATTTCGGTTTCACCTCGTCGGTCGCGCTCGAAGTAGTCAATCTTCTCAGAATTCATGAAGGAGGACTTGTAGGAGATTTCTGAATATCTATTCGCGTGGACCGATCCACTGCCGGAGCGTACCCCCAAAGTGCGGCACGCCGCTCGATCCTATGCGGTGTCCCGAGCGCGGCGATCACTGCCCGCGGCCAGAAAGGATGGAAAAATCGGCTTAGCGCTCAAGCAGCTGTGGACCTACGTCCATTGCGCCCCATCGCGGGCGAAACTTCCGAATAAAACGGCCTAGGCTAGAGCGAGGCAATCTCTTCGAGCCGAGAAATAATTTTGCCGACTCTTTCCTGGCTGGCGGCGTCGGGAGGAACATGGCCTGGAAGAGCATCGGTAAATTCGCGGATCGAAATCAACTTCTTGATTTTCTTCGCGAGGTAAGAACGTACGTCGCTCGCCGCAGCTTGAATTTCCCCTAACAGTTCGGAGCGGCCATCGATAACGGCAATCAGATCTTCAAGGTCCCGGCTCGCTTGAAAATCGTTCTTCCCTCGGCCCGCAAAAGCTTCGAGCTTCGAGGCACAGAATATACCGGCGCAACCAATCGAATCTTCAAACCATTTTCCAGTTCACGTTCTTTTGCATGGTCCATCGCCGGCCGATACCAAGTGTTCGAAAATCCGAGAATCTTTGCGTCGAGTGGCATCACATCGACTTTTGCTGCCAGCGGCAAGGCGGCGCGCCCTCTCTTGTGTCTTCTTGAAATCCGAGCTTCCTTAACCTTTCTGAGAATTCGGTGTATTTCGCATAGGAGGTGATTTCTGCAATCGCATCCACATCAAATGTCGGACGCACGTCTGCCGCCGCCTTGTCGGTAATCAACAATGCCGTGGCGCAGCCTCATTTCTCGAGTACGCCACCCGCCGTCGGGAGTTGGGTCAGGTTACGTTGCTCAGGACATATTTTTTGGGCCAGAACTCACGTGCGAGAAAAACGGACGTCTCGCACTAAACTCATCACAACCCGGGTCCATGCACGATACGGTAGTAGGGCCCGATTGTGCAAGCTAAGACGCCCGGCGGATCTCTTCACGAATAACGCGGCGGAGTGTCTTTTCCAATGGTTCCCGGACGCGCTGGATGTGTTGCCGCAGGACTTCGTTGATGACGGTCTGATAGTTGCCGCGACCGGCACGTTCAACTTGCTCGCGGAACCAGGCAAGGATTTCGTCATCGAGTCGGATGGTGATGCGTGTTTTCCCCCTAGGAACGGAAACAACGGCGCCACGCTTTGCCTTACGGAAATCGTATTCACGCTTCATGATGTTCCTCGTACTGAGTTGTCTCTCGGGCTGTTGCTGGGCGTGCGGAGATCAGGCGCACACTTTCTCCACGCCAGGTGTAAACCAGGACGACAAGGCGGCCAAGTACATCTCTTCCCAGAGTGATCCACCGCTCCTCTTCTTCTGAGAATGGATCGCGCATCGTCAAAGCAAGGTCGTCCTCGAGCACGGTTACGGCATCGGCAAAACGGACTCCATGCTTGGCGAAGTTCGCCTTGGCTTTGGCCGGGTCCCATTCGTAGCTCACAGCTCTTAGTATATGCACAGGTGTGCATACATGTCTACTTTACAATTGGGCGACAATTCTGAGGATAAGCCTTCTCTCCTGCAGGCTTCTCTTTCAAGCGCCAATGACGCTTCCACCGCTGCATCTAATTTGCAGCCGCTGATCGAGTGGGTGAGCGATCATAAACCAGCGGTTTTGAAAAGACCTCATCATTCCGGGAGCCTCCCGAACGTGCTCGATTACCATCCATTTGGTACTGCTCCGGCGAGAGCCGTCAGAAATTCCGTGAAAGACGGGGCGAGATATTCGACTTCACTCAATTCCATCCCCACGAATGGGATTTGGATTACCGCCTTAGATGACCGAGTGTCAAAGCCATACGCTTCTCCGCCGCACTACTCCCAAAAACGAAAATCCCAGGAGCGTAGTCTTCGACTTCATAAGCCCTGTTTCGTTCAACAAGTCGCTCGATGCGCCACAAGATGATCTGGTTGCCGTTTGGAAAGCTACCGGCAGCCCCGTTCGAATACTCAACGAATTCCAAATAATCCTTGGGAAGGTCAACGGGGCAAGTGTTTCGAAACGACTCCATTTCAGCGGCGGTCGCTGGCTCATTTTTCTGGAGCAAATCGATGATCGCTTTGACTGTGGAAATCATCAACAGTTTCACTCGACGGATATTTGCTGGTTTTGCGGTGCACGCCCATATAGCTGTCGACATAAGGGCTTACCGACAGCAACGAAGAAACGATGTTACAACGCGTTAAATATCGGATCATGCTAATAGAACCTTGGAGATTCTAAATTTACTGTTAACTCTCAGGACGCTTAACCGGAGGCGTCTGAGCCCGGAGGACATTCGCGAAGTAAACTGCAATCGCCCCTTTTTCTTAGGTCTTTCTTGATTTCAACAATGACGTCTCACGAACTGCCTCTTGCCGGCTCCTACGACGATCTTCTCGTCGCTCTGTCCATCGTTATCGCGATCCTAGCGTCCTATGCCGCACTCGATCTCGCCAGGCGCGTAACTGCTGCACAGGGCAGAGCCCGCATCCTCTGGTTGACCGGCGGAGCCACAGCGATGGGATTCGGCATCTGGTCGATGCACTACATAGGGATGCTAGCCTTCCGCTTGCCGGTCCCGGTGCAGTACGACTGGCCCACTGTTTTGCTCTCGCTGTTGGCGGCAATTCTGGCGTCGGTTATTGCTCTGTTTGTCGTCAGCCGACACAAGATGGGAGTAATTCGAGCTTTGCTCGCTAGCATTCTGATGGGTAGTGGAATTGCAGCAATGCATTACACCGGTATGGCTGCCATGCGCCTGCCCGCAATGTGCCACTATTCCCTCGCGCTCGTAACACTTTCCGTGGTTCTGGCGATCGTGATTTCATTGGTGGCTTTATTCCTGACGTTTTATTTCCGAGGAGAGACCACTGCGTGGAGCTGGAGAAAAATGCTCAGCGCGCTGGTGATGGGAGCAGCGATCCCCGTTATGCACTACACGGGCATGGCTGCCGCCAGTTTTACCGCCTCCCCAACGGAACATCAAGATCTATCTCACGCCGTCAACGTTTCGTCTCTCAGCGCCGCCGGGATCGTCATCGTAGCCGCAATGGTTCTGGGGCTTGTTCCCTTAGCGAGCCTTACCTTCGACTCACTTTCCAACACTCGTCAGCTCGCAGCGCGTTATTTTCTGTCTCTTGGCCTGATAAGCGTCCTCGCCATCTTAGGTACGCTGCTGGTTCAGCGCCAAGGCAGAGAATCCCAAAGCGACGAGCGCGTAGTCAACATTTCGGGACGCCAGAGGATGCTAAGTCAGGCCATCGCCAAGGATGCTCTGCTGGTGGCGCACAGCAGGGACGCTGCCGAGCGGCAGCGCCTGGTGGAAGACCTCCGCAGCCTCGACGCTCTCTGGAACCAATCGCATTCCGGATTGAAACGTGGTAATCCGGAACTCGGCGTGCCCGGTAACAACAGTCCCGAAATTCGGCGGATGTTAGTTGGGCTCGAACCCGACTACGATGCAATTTCTAGAGCCACGCAAGAAATGATTACGAAGGTGTCTAAGGAAAACGAGCCTGCGGACGTGTCCGGCGAAGTGAGCGCGATTCTCGCGCACGAGGGACCTTATTTGAAGGCCATGAACGCAATCGTCTTTGAATACGAGCGCGACGCAACAACCCGGGCCAGCGGCGAAAATCGACTGTATTTTGGGCTCCTGTTGTTCGTCTTGAGTGTGTTGCTGCTGCAAGGTTTGTTGGTATTGCGGCCGGCGCTTACCAGAATTCAACAGGGTATCAGCGAGCTCGAACTAGCCAAACAGGCGTTGTACCGCAAAGCAACATTCCTGGAATTGCTCCAGGCCGTCGCCGTGGCTGCTAACGAAGCTCCGTCCGTCGAAGCCGCGCTACAGTTCACTCTTGATCGAATCTGCAAACACACGGGTTGGCCGGTCGGCCACGTCTATTTCGTTGAGAAGAAAACAAGGACCGAGTTGATTTCGTCGACGCTTTGGCATCTCGACGACGCTCCCAAGTTTGCGACATTTCGCCAGGTTACGCGCGAGACTCCGCTCCCAATAGGACGTGGTTTGCCCGGACGTGTGGCCGAGAATGCCAAGCCTTTATGGATACCAGACATAAATGCGGATACGAATTTTCCAAGAAGGAGTGCCGCTTTCGACCTTGGAGTAAGAGGGGCTTTTGGGTTCCCGGTGCTGGCTCAGGGTGAAGTGGTCGCCGTTCTGGAGTTTTTTTCCAATAAAATCGAGAAGCCCGACGACGAGTTACTCGCAGTGATGGCTAACGTCGGTGCGCAGCTTGGACAGGTAATCGAACGTACTAGGGCACAACAAGAACTCGCGCGTAAAGCGGAAGACTTGGCACGCTCCAACGCGGACCTCGAACTATTCGCTTACGTGGCATCGCACGATCACCACCAGAGCGAAGAAACATTCTTTCACTTCGGCCGAAGCCGCCTGCAAGTCCGCGCTTGAGAATTTGCGAGAGTCTGTTAAATCTTCTAACTCTTTGGTGAGCGTCGAACCTCTGCCGACAGTACTCGGCGATGCCACTCAGCTCACCCAGTTGTTCCAGAATCTTGTTGGCAATGCGATCAAATATCGCAACGAGCGCAGGCCGGAAATCCGCGTCGCCGCCAAACCGAATGGAAATGAGTGGACTTTTTCCGTTCAGGATAACGGGATCGGCATTGAGCCGCAGTATTCCGAGCGCATCTTTCAGATGTTCCAGAGGCTCCACACCCGCGGAGAATACTCCGGCACCGGCATAGGGCTGGCCATTTGCAAAAAAATCGTGGAAAACCACGGGGGAAAGATTTGGGTGGAATCACAGCCCGGACACGGGACGACATTTTTGTTTACCATTCCATGGCCAGAAAGGACAGAAATATGAGTTCGAGGACTATTGAAATCTTGTTGGTGGAAGATAATCCGGGCGATGTGCGCCTAACCCTGGAGGCCTTCAAAGAAGGCCGAGTACTAAACAATTTTACCGTGATGAGCGATGGTGTTGAGGCCCTTGCGTATCTGCGCCGACAAGGCCAGTACGCGAATGCGGTTCAGCCGGATCTGATCTTGCTCGATCTAAATCTGCCTAAGAAAGACGGCCGTGAGGTTCTGGCTGAGATCAAAGGCGACGAACGTCTGATGAAAATTCCGGTAGTAGTCTTAACAACTTCGGCGGCCGAGGAGGACATTGCCCGGGCTTACAGCCGTCACGCGAACTGCTACATCACCAAGCCAGTCGATTTGAATCAATTTCTAAATGTGGTTCATTCCATCGAAAGCTTTTGGCTTACCTTGGTCAAGCTTCCACCTCATTGAGTCAGTCATGCTAACAACCATTACAAAGATACTGATGATCGAGGACAATCCTGGTGACGTGCGTCTCTTGCAGGAGGCCCTAGCAGAAATCCCTGAACTGTCGTTGGAGTTCGTTCATTGCGAAACTTTGGTGCAAGCGTTTGAGTATCTTGCAAAGAGCAGCCCCGATGTCATCTTATTAGACTTGGGACTCCCTGATTCCCAGGGGCTAGAAACCGTACGCCGCACGCATGCTGCAGCTCCCGAGGTCACTCTCGTTGTGCTGACCGTGCTAGATGATGGGGATTTGGCCGTCAGGTCCCTGCAGGAGGGTGCGCAGGATTACTTAGTCAAAGCGCAAATTGACGGTTCCTTGCTTTGGCACGCCATCCGCTATGCCATGGAGCGGCAACGCGTGCAATTGGGGTTGCTCAACCTCGCGCTCATGGACGACTTAACGGGCCTTAATAACCGCAGAGGGTTCTTTGTTCTAGCCGAACACCACATGAAGTTTGCTTGTCGAACGGGAAAACCTTTTCTCGTCGCGTTCGTCGATCTTGACGGCATGAAGCAAATTAACGACACCTTTGGGCATCAAGAAGGAAACCGTGCGCTCGTGGACGCGTCGAACGTGCTTCGGGACTCCTTTCGTCAGTCAGACATCATTGCCCGGCTAGGAGGAGATGAATTCGCAATCCTCGTCGCCGATGCCGCCGAGAACAGCGTCGACACCGTCATGAATCGCGTGCGACAAAAGCTGGCGACATTCAATGCGGGCCCGCACCGGCGCTATCAGCTCTCCTTCAGCACGGGGATTGTTCCTGGCAACCTATCTCAGCCTGCTCAGCTTGAACAAATCCTGGACCAAGCTGACGCCCTCATGTATCAACAAAAGCAAGCCAAGAAGATCTCGAGTGAGATCCCCAAGTTCTCCGGCTAACCAGCACACAAATCTCGAATTCAAGCGGAATGCCGTGGCGAAACTGGAAAGTTTTGGTGACGTTTTACTGACACAGTGCACCAAATTGCAGCAATCGACCGCAAAAGTGTCACCAATCTCCCCGATACGTGCTGTTGTTGGTTATAATTAAAAACGGAGGAGTGGGTGAGTGGTTGAAACCGGCGGTCTTGAAAACCGTTTGGCCCGAAAGGGTCACGGGGGTTCGAATCCCTCCTCCTCCGCCACTAAACTGAAAACTACGTTGAAGTTACGGAGAATTTTCTCTCGCTCAAAGAGAGCGAATACACGCCTCTTTTATCCCAATTTTATCCCAACGGTGTCGAAAACCGTTAGACTCGAAAGGGCGGCGGTTTGGAAAACCGCGCCTCCGCACCAAACGCTGTGATCATTGTAACTTCCTAGAATCCGATTTCTGGCCGGAATGAATTCCGGTTAGCACGCAACACGGAGGAACCGATCACTTCATACAAGCCGGGTACTGATCTGCACGGTGCCCATCTTGGATTGTCGGGTCGGAGGAGGCGCGCCGTGAGGCGCTGGCCTCCGTCCGCCGCCCAAACTGCACGTGCGGTTCTCCCGCATGCAGCTTTCACGAAGACACATGATCGGAGATGTAAGGAAAAGCAAACACCAAGTTGACCTTTCCTACATCCGTTAGGTTGAGGCCAGCTTCCAGTATCCTCGGACGATGATGTACGGGTTTTTCGCTAAGCGAACTGTTCCACCTTCATCATCCTTACTCTTCTGGCTGCCCGCCTCTTCCTTCCTGCCTCCGCCTGCCACCTTCCCCGACCCACTCTGGTCGCCGATCGCTCGGTCACGTGACTTTCATCACGCTTCAGG
>Ga0137388_10003559_pt1 | contig 10095 bp, 11 predicted proteins | sample 15con2h14AmetaG_FD_104644 | JGI IMG/M metagenome (GOLD analysis project Ga0137388, IMG submission 104644) | Vadose zone soil microbial communities from Angelo Coast Range Reserve, California, USA - 15con2h1.4A metaG | ecosystem: Environmental > Terrestrial > Soil > Vadose zone > Saprolite...
AGGCGCGCAGCGCCCTCGCGGCGGGCGGGATCTTTATCGCTCTATTGATGATCTTCTTGCAGCTCGGGTTCTTCGTCGCGGTGCCAAAGACCGGAATGCAGGTCTACGATAGTCTGCGCTTCGATCTGCTGCTCGTTTCAAGCGCGTATGTCTTCCAGGCCCAATCCTACGACTTCCCGCGCCAGCGCCTCTACCAAGCACGATCGCTGCCGGAGGTGGCATCGGCGGAGCCTTTGTACCAGGGAGAGGGGCATTGGCTGAATCTCGAGGGAGGCGCGAGCCGCGACATCTTTGTCATAGGCTTCAAACCGGAGGATGGGATCTTTCTCGTAGCCGGCATCAATCACCGCCTCGCAGTGCTGCGCCGTTCCGACACCGTGCTGATCGACGACCAGACCCGGCCGATTTACGGGCCGCAAGCACCGGGTCGGAGGGTCGAAATCGATAGGCGCACCGTCGAGATCGGCGGGAGTTATTTGCTCGGGACGGGTTTTCTGGGTCTTGGCGTGGCGGTCACGAGTGACGTCAATTTCATTCGTATTTTCCCAAAGCGCTCGCTGAGCGCTCCCAACCTCGGACTGGTCGTCCTGCAACCGGGCTCCGACCCTGATCGTGCTGCGGCACGGCTACGAGCCATGCTGCCTGCTGACACTCGCGTCCTCACTCGCTCGGAACTAACTGCGCACGAGAGGGCTTATTGGGTCAAAAGGACCGCGACTGGCATCATCTTCGGTTCCGGCGTTATCGTAGCGGTGATAGTCGGCGTGGTGATCCTCTACCAAACCTTGGCCACTCAAATTGCCCGGCAACTCCCGGAATATGCGACGTTGAAAGCGATAGGCTACAGGGATGCTGATCTAGGGAGGATCGTCACGACGCTCGCCGTCATCCTGTCGAGCTTCGCCTTTGCTCCCGCGATTCCTGCAGCGGTTGCAATATACGGCAAGGTTCGGATCATGGCGCGACTCCCGATCGAGATGACCCTTTCACGCGTCGTCTCGGTGCTTGCGGTGGCGCTGCTGATGTCCGCGGCTTCAGCGTTGCTGGCAGTTCGCAGCTTGCGGCGGGCCGATCCGGCGGAGCTCTTCTAACAGATCGGGTGCATCGGTCGATGACCCCAAGAGCGGCTCAGCGACGGCCCGCCCTGCGATCAGCCTGGAGCGACCTAACGCTCGCGGTGCCTCTCGCTCGACGAAATCTGCTGGCCGACAAGCGGCGGCTAGTCCGCTCGATCAGCGGCGTAGCCTTCGCGGCGCTCTTGATGATGGTGGAACTCGGTTTCCGGAATGCCTTTATCGACAGCATGCTCCTCGCCGTGCGCCAGCTCGATGCCGACATCTTATTGATCGGCAAGATGAAATACGAATTTGGTCGAGACGCGCCCTTTCCCCGCAGGCAACTCTACCAAGCCCGTGCGCTGCCGGGAGTAGCATCAGCGCGGCCATTATACGCAGAACGGACCGCCTCGTTGTGGAAGAACCCGCAAACCCATCAAACCTACACCGTGCAGGTCTTCGCCTTTGATCCCGACGAACCGATCTTCCTCCTACCAGAAATTAACGCGAACCTCTCGGCATTGCGTCGACCGGACACGCTTATGGCGGATCGGCGTGCCCGGAGTTTCATCGGCCAGGCTGTCAGCGGCACCGAAACCGAGTTGGCGCGCCGCAACATCCAGGTGGTTGGGACCTTTTCGCTCGGCCCCAATTTCTTCGCCGACGGCACCGTTATCATGAGCGATCGAAATTTTGCAAGCCTGTTAACGGGCAAGGGTACCGGCGAGACTCAGCTGCCCGAAGTTGAGGTCGGGGTCGTCAAGGTACGGCCCGGATACGATGTTCCGACCGTTCAGCGGATGCTCCAGGCGGCGATGGCAGACGATGTCTCGGTCCTGACCAAAGCGGAGCTGCTGGATCGGGAGGCCGGTTTCCACGCTCAAGTCTCATCCGTTGGACCCATCTTTGGCGTCGGCGTGCTGGTCGGCTTTGCGGTCGGTATGATGATCTCTTATCAGATTATTTTTGCCGATTTAACCGACCAGCTGCCTCAATACGCGACCATGAAGGCGATGGGGTACCACGATAGCACCCTGATACGGATCGTCTTGCAGCAAGCGACATTGTACGCCATCGCCGGATACATTCCCGCCTGGATCCTGTGCGGGTTGATCTTCCGTGGCCTGGACGCGGTAGCATTACTGCCGATGGAGATGTCGGCCGGGCTGACGGCCATCAGCTTCTCGCTCACCGCTCTGATGTGCGTCGCTTCCGCGCTCGTCGCCGCGCGTCGGGTCATCGCAGCCGACCCCGCGGAGGTTTTCTGATCCAGCGGTGGGTTTCGCACCAACGGACCCTTGGGACCTGAGGGCTGCTTGGCAGGGTGTGGCGGTCCTCGCAGCGGGTCCAGCTCTCTGGTCCCGTTGATGGCAAACGCCCAGCGAAAGCCCGGGCTCTTGCTCCACGGCCGCGGAATTCACTGGTGAGACAGACCCGCCGGCGGAGCGAGAGGGATTTGAAAGGGTGTCGCTTGACCCTCGCGGAGGAGCCAGGGCCGGAGGTCGATGGCGTGGGCTTGAAAGACACCGTTCCCCTTCCCTCCGCCGGCGAGTGTACCTCACCTGGAGGTTCCGCGTTGCAAAGAGATCAAGGGACTGCCCCCTTCTCCAACTATTTCCTAGGGGTTCACGTGGAGATTGCCCGATGTTTGAAGCGCACCCTTTCGAAAGCTCCTTCGGGAACAACCGCAGCCGGCGCTGCTTCTGACCAAGCCCGGTGCTCGGAGCCACGTGGATGGCGACCCGGGAGGGCCGTCAATACTGACAGCCATGCTTGCCGTGCCAGGAAAGTCGAGCGGAACGTGTGGCGGGACACGGGTTGTTTTTCACCCTCGCACGATGCGGTTCGAGAGATGTCCATCTGCCAGGCAATGGGTCATCGACATGTGTGCTGCGTAACGGCAGCATGTACCCGCCATCAACCTCAAAGAGGAATCGCCCGATGCCCGACACGCCGACTTTTGGCCGCTATGCCGAGATCCCCTATGACCAGATGACGCCAGAGCAGCAGGAAGGCTATCGCTCGCTGATCGAGACCCGCGGCCAGGTGGGCGGGCCGAGCAAGATCTGGGTGCACAACCCCAAGCTGGCGAAGGCGTCGGGACCTCTCGGCGCGCATTTTCATCCCGGCGGGTACTCGCTCTCGGAGCGAGAGCGCGAGATCGCCGTCTGCATCATCAACAGTAAAGGGCATTCGGCCTACCCGACCAACGCGCATGAGCGGCGCGGCAAGGAAGTCGGGTTGCCGACCGACAAGGTCGAGGCGCTAATCAGCGGCCTGCCGACCTCGTTCAGCGACACCCGCGAGCAGGTCGTCTACGAGATCGCGATGACGCTCGCCAACTCGCGCTGGGTTCCGCAGGGCCTCTACGACCGCGCGGTCAAGGCGCTCGGCCATGTCGGGATCACGGATTTGATCACCTTGATGGGCTACTACACCAGCGTCTCGATGACCCTGGCCTTTTACGATGTGCCGGCGGGCGCATCGGGCATGGCGCGCTGAGCTACGCGAGAGGCGAATCCCCGAAAGACTGTCGATAGGCAATTCTCATCTGGTCGCGCGTCACACCGGTCGCGCGCGATCGCCAGATATCCTCGTACGGCGCCGGCGAGATCGAGCTCTATCCGGGTCCATCACGGCTTCGTATTTCCACAGCGCTAGTGCTACGACGAGCCGGCCGCGGTGCGGCACTGGGAGTGGCTCATCGCGCTCTAACGGCGGCGCTCGGGATAGGGCCGAGTCGCCCAGCGGTCAATCGAGCTTCAACGGGGCGCCGTCCAGCTCCTCGGCTCGCTCGATCTCGATGAGGACCGCGTGCCCTTGCTTTTGCGGATCGCGGTCCTTCTCGGGCTGGACGAGGCGGCGCCACACCTCCTCGTAGACCGGTCCCGACCTGTAGACCTTAGCCCGGCCGTAAAACCGGGCGATGCCGCCCTTTGGTAGGACGCCTTCCTCGCGCAACTGCGGCTTGCGGAAATAAACCGTGAGCCTGGTCCCGTCGGCCAGGTTCTCGTTGGTCGAGCCCTTGCCCCGCTCCCACAGCGCGATATGCGTATCATCATACACCATCGTGCTGCCGCGCGGGCTGATCTGGGCGAACCCGTTGGGCAGCACGCTACCGACTAGGCACACATTCGCCGGGAAAGCAGTGTCGATGTGCTGTTGCAGAATCTTCGGGATGGTCACCACGGCTTTATTCCCTCCATTGGCTTCAGACGGCGCGCTCGATGTTTGCCTGATAATTGTTATTGAGCCACCAGACCCGATACTCGCCATTCTCAGGCAACCTGGTCGATGGTCGAGGCCACATCGCGGGTGGTCACGCGGCGCATGTCGTGCGTTTCAGTCTCGTCGAGGGGCCGGCCGCGGTGCATGGTGCAGCGATTGTCCCAGATGACGAGATCGCGCGGACGCCGGCGGTGCCGGTACACAAAGGCGAGGTGGGTGGCGAATTCGATCACGTCACGCAGCAGCAGGGGGCATTCCGGGTGAAGTTGGCGCATAGTGAACTGCATCAGCGCCCCTTGCGCTCTTCCAGGCGCGCTTCCACAAAGCCCTTGATCGCCTCGATCAGTTCGGTGATGTCGGCCTGCAGGCGGTCGAAGCCCGGGCTCTTCTCCAGCGTCTTCTGATCCATGTAGAGCACGCGGTCGACCTCGATCTGTAGGCTGTGGCGGTCCATCGCCGGGCGTCCCTGCCGCTTGACGATCTCGACCCCCTTATAGACCTCGTTGATGCGGATGGTGTAACCGCGCCGGCGCAGCTCGCGCGCGACAAACTCGGTGAATTCCGGCTCGCAGGTCGTCCCGTCGCGGTCGCCCAGCACAAAGTCGGCGCAATGGCCGCCTTTTTTGCCGGAGCGCTGGGACGGCATAGAATGACAGTTCACATGCCAGACGACGCCGAATTTGCGATGCGCATGCCGGCAAGCCTCGTCGAGCACGCGGTGGTACGGGGTGTGGCAGCGCTCGAGACGCGCGAGGATCTCGTCGACACCGAGTTTGCGGTCGTAGATCGGGATGCCGGTCCTGGCGACACGGCGCACCAGGCCGAGGCCGGACCGCGTCTTGTGCGAGGGGGCTAAGGCCGAGGGCCAGGTCCCATCGATCAGCGCGGAATCGAGATCGTCGACGGCCCGGTTCGGATCGAGGTAGCTGCGCGGAAAGACCGCCCCGATCAGCGTCGCGCCGAGCGCCGGTGCGGCGCTGTAGAGCTCGTCGACATGCGTGTCCTCGGCGGTGCGCAGGACCTCGAGCGGGCAGCAAAACTGGAAATCTCCGGGGTAGGTCGTCCCGCTGTGCGGCGAATCGAAGACCAGCGGCACTTCGGCCGCTTGCGGGTCGCGGCGCCACAGCACGCCGGGGATCTCGAAGCTCATTCTGTCGAGCTCGTTCCTTGAGGTGACCGGACCGCCAAACATGCGTGAGCGAATTTACGCACGGGCCCGTCGCCGGGCAAGCTTCGCCGCCCTCTGGTAATGCGCCGGCCGTTGCCGGGGTGACGCGACGGCCGATCGCGTGCAAGATGGGGCGTCCTGCCTTCTGAGTTGCGGGGAGCACCACGTGCCTGAACCGAACTACGCGGTCGAGCTGACCCCACCCGACATTGAGCCCTACCGAGCCGGCAACACCGGGATCGATTACGTCACCTCCTTTGACAGTGGCCAGCCCGGACAGCACGTGCTTGTCACCGCGTTGACCCACGGCAACGAGATCTGCGGCGCAATTGCACTCGATCGCTTGCTTCGCGCCGAGCTCCGTCCAAGACGGGGTCGGCTGACCTTGGCGTTCGACAACGTCGCCGCCTATCGCAGCTTCGATCGCCGGATACCCACTGCGTCGCGTTTTGTCGACGAGGATTTCAACCGGCTGTGGGCCGCTGCAACTCTTGATGGACCACGCCAATCGGTTGAGCTCGCCCGCGCCCGAGCCTTGCGTCCGGTCGTCGACTCCGCCGATGTTCTGCTCGACATCCACTCCATGCAATATGCGACGGCACCGTTGATGCTGGCGGGTACGCTCGACCGGTCGGTCGCCTTGGCGCGGCAGGTCGCGATCCCCGAGTTGATCATGTGCGATGCCGGCCACGCGGCGGGTCCGCGGATGCGTGACTACGGCGGGTTCGGCGATCCCGCTTCGGCCAAGACCGCGCTCTTGATCGAAGCCGGACAGCATTGGGAGCGCCGCGTCGCCGAGGTCGCGACCGATGTGATGCTGCGTTTTCTGATGGCCGTCGGCACTTTGTCGCGCGACGACGCGGCACCGCTCGGCGGACCGGACTTCGCGGCACACCCCGCGCAACGCATCATCCAAGTCACCGAAGCCGTTACGATCACCGGCGACACTTTCGAGTTCGTTCAGGATTTCCGCGGGCTGGAGATATTACCGCAAAAGGGAACATTGATCGGGCACGACAATGGCCGCGAGGTCCGTACGCCCTACGATGATTGCGTGCTGATCATGCCGTCACGACGCTTTGTCAGGGGGCAGACCGCGGTTCGCCTCGGCCGCTACGTCGGGTGAAGAAAGCACGGCTCGATCAAGCCCTGCCGGCTGCATTCGTCAAGCGCAGTTTCCCGCCGATCGCGGACAAGCGGGCGCGCGTTCTCGTGCTCGGCACGCTCCCCGGGGAGGAGTCGCTGCGCCGCGGCGAATACTACGCTCATCCGCGCAACCTGTTCTGGCCGATCGTCTTCACGCTGTTCGATGCCATCCCAGCCATGGATTATGCAGAGAGGCTGGCCTTTGTCGCGGCCCATCGGATTGCGCTGTGGGATGTGTGCGAGCTCGGCGAGCGCGACGCGAGCGCCGATGCGACGATCCGCCGGGAGCAGCCAAACGCGATCGACCAGCTGCTCGACACATATCCGGCGATCTGCGCCGTTGCCTTCAACGGCACCGGAGCGCGGCGTCTCCACGACCGCCACTTCGCGCGGCGCCCCGGCCTGACCTACCTGGGACTGCCCTCGACGAGCCCGGCCCACGCCCGCATCGACTTTTCGGCCAAGCTCGCGCGCTGGGCGGCGCTGCGCGAGCTGCTCTGCGCCGTCGCGGATTTCCCTGCCGGGCAGGGAAAACACGGGAAAAAATCGAATCCGAGCGCGAAATAGATCGGGTACATCCTCGATAATCCTTTTTCTATCATATACTCACCAAGAATATCCGCGGTAGCCGAAGCGCGCCGGCAGGGAAATTGGCAGGGAAATCAGAGCGGGTGGCAATTTCCGGACCGCAACGGCCTCACCGTAGCCCACCCTGCCGCCGATGATCCGCTGCGATCTTGGTGCCAAGAACAAGCTCTCCGTGCCACGGGACTCAAGACCAAGCGGGCGATGGTGGCCGGGCTCCGGATGCTGCTGCGTCTCAAGGGACAGGAGGACATTCTGCGCCTCGTCGGAAAGGTGCATTGGGAAGGCAATCTGGATGAGAGCCGGCAGGGCCGTGATCTCACGTGATCCTCGTCGACAGTTCGGTCCGGATCGATCTCCTCAATAATGTCGTCACCGAGCCCGTCCTCCAGCTTCGAGAACTGATACCGACAACGCCGCATTGATCGGCGACCTGATCCTATGCGAGGTCTTGCAGGGTTTTCGGACGGAGGCATAGGCCAGACCGGGATTTTACGCCAATGGAGCACCTTCTCGGTTGCAAACCGTCTGATAAGGCATTCTCAATCCGCTGACGCGCCGGGAAATTTCTGCGGGGCCGTCGCAGCCGGTTTGTGCTGACGACGCTTTCTTTCGCGAGCCGGGGCTCCCGCTGTTTTTGCTGTTTCTGCAGGAAATTATCAGCGATCGACATCCTCTTTGCCGCAGAAAGCCTGGGGTTCCAGCGTTACCGCGGGGAAAAGAACAGCGGTAACAGCGCTGTCACCCGCTGTAAACCCGCTGGAAAAAGCCAATGCCGCGGGTGCGCGTTTGTATGCAACGAATTCACCACCATCCTCTCCGAACCGGATCCCAATTTGATGAAATAGCATTAATTCCGCAATTTGTCAAAAAAATTCCGATTTGCCCTAACCAGCGCGACGCATGCCCACCGGCGCTGGTGATCGCCGCCGGTAACACGATGCAGCCGGTAGCTGAGGCGACGGTCCACGATGTCTGTTCGGGGACGAGCTGGTTCATGCGCCATAGTACAACACAACGTCCTTTGCCGCCGCGGACGGCTCGCTGTGGTCAAGCGGCCGTGGCTAGGGTGACGGCGCCCCAGGCGACGAGCACGGCACCCGTCACCTGGCTGACCCGCCTGCCCCAGGGCAGGGTCTTCTCGATCAGCACCAGCAGCGCGATGCCGGCGATCCAGGCGAGGTTCATGATCCCGCCGACGAACAGGAGCGCCATCAGCATCCAGCAGCATCCGAGGCAGAAAAAGCCGTGCCCGATGCCGCTCGCCACCGCGCCGAGGGCACCGTCGCGCCAATGGAAGAGAACGAAGTCGAGCGGCGAGCGGCAATGTCGCAGGCACGCCAGCTTTAAAGGCGTCCATTGATAAACGCCAGCGGCGACGAGCACGCTACCGGCGAGCACGATATTGCCGAAGGCCATCGTCTCGGAAAGCAACCCGGCCTCGTCGAGGGCCCATTGCATGGTGGTCGCCGCAGCGGCAAAGGCGAGCCATACGACGAGGTAACCGAACACGAACAACGCCGTGCTGGCCTGCACGGCACCGTCCGCGGCGGCGCGCTTGCGGGCAAGGCCAGCAATCAGCAGCGTCACCGGCGCGGCGCTCGGCAGCATCATCGCCAGCATCATCACCGCCCACATGACGAAGATGACGAGGCCGTAGCCAAGGCTCCATTCGGGCAACATCACCATCATCCGGCCGCCGCCCATGTCCATCATCTCCATCCCGACGCCGGCGCCGGTGAGGAGATAGCCCCAGGTGAGGAGGATGACGAAGCCAAGGCTGCCGAGCACGACCGCGCGGTCGTGCCTGAGCACCGCGGCGAGCGCACCACCACCCATCCCGCCGCCCATCATTGGATGCATCGCTAAGCGACGATGCCCTTATTGCTGAGATGAAGGCGGGCGAATTGTGCGTAGGTGTTTTCCAGCCCCTCGAGCGCGATCGCGGCGGTCGCCTTGGTGGTGGCGCTGCCCATCTCGGCAACGAGGTACTCGAAGCCGCCCATCAGATCGATGCGCACCCGATGCTCGGCCCCGGTCACCGGGTTGCGGATCGGCTCGCCGACCGTCTCGACGATGCCGGGCACGCGGAAACGGCCATGCCGGGCCGCGACGTCAACCTCGAACTCGATGGGGCGGAACAGGGGCTCCAGCTTGGTTGGGCACATCGCCGCCAGCACCCACCACACCGTGGCCATCTCGTCGGTCTCTTGACCGGTCATGATCTTCAGCAACGCATCACGCTGCGCGGCGTCCGCGCGCTCGTCGATCACGAGCTGCATCGTGCCGTTGCCCTCATGAATCGCGCCCGGCCAGCTTAACATCCCGACCGCCCTCAGCCCATCGAGGCGGACTGCCCCGAAATGGCCTTCCTCAATTTGATAGCCGAACAACCCGTGACAATTGCCGTGGGTCGGCAGCGCATTGAACTGGCAAGGGCACCCGTAGGCGCAATTGCAGTTGCCCAATTCCGTCGCCCTGACGCGCCATTCGATAGCCATCACTGATCCTCCCCGTTCGTGTTTTGCCCGAAGGGTACCCGCACAGATAAGGGCCGACAAGCCGGGTTCTCGGATCGCGGCAAAGCGGTATAAGCTGCCCTGGCACGGCCGCCGGCTTTCGCCGAGTGCGGTGGCCCCATGCGACACAGCGCGGCGCGACAGCCGAGAGGGAGCATCACATGAAATTGCTTTATTTCGACGACTTCAAGCTAGGTGTGCTGAAGGGCGATAATAGCGTGGTCGATGTCTCCGCGATCGTGCGCGACATCCCCCATACCGGCCCGGGCGATCTGATCAACGGGCTGATCGAGCACTTTGCCGCCTATCGCGCAAAGCTCGAAGCGGCGGCCGCGAGCGGCCAGGGCGTCCCGCTCGCCAGCGTACGCATCCGGCCGCCTCTGCCGAAGCCGGC
>Ga0137388_10003562_pt1 | contig 10094 bp, 9 predicted proteins | sample 15con2h14AmetaG_FD_104644 | JGI IMG/M metagenome (GOLD analysis project Ga0137388, IMG submission 104644) | Vadose zone soil microbial communities from Angelo Coast Range Reserve, California, USA - 15con2h1.4A metaG | ecosystem: Environmental > Terrestrial > Soil > Vadose zone > Saprolite...
CCGTCATAACCCCTACCTGCCCTATGCATTATCGGGCTACCAACGGGGCCTTCCATTCGGGGCAACAGAACAATGCCGCTTCATTCAGGCGACATATAATCGGTGAAATATCCACGGATGCCTACTTGCGTGCATTCGGGCGCTGATTCTAGCACTGTCGCTCGTGCCTAAATAGAGTGGAAGGTTGTGTCATGCGGGTCGCTGCAATCTATGACATTCACGGGAACCTTCCCGCACTGGAGGCTGTGCTCCAAGAAATTCGTCAAGCAGAAGTAAACCACATAGTAGTTGGGGGCGATGTAGATGTGTAAGAATTCTGAAGCCGGCCAATCGGGCCGCGAATCGGCTCGTGATTCGGTTCCTAATAGCGAGATTGAAGGCTGCTACCCAGCGTTTGCGGAATCGGATTAACAAGGATAGGAGCAAGCAGAATTGCCAGAACTGAGATAACTGCGATGATAGCCATTGGCTGCCCCTATTCTAACGATGATAGTACTGGACGAACTCTGTACCAGAATCCGGACTGTTCTAAACTGTTCGTCGCGGGTGATTTGTCCCAGCCGTCAGTGACGCCAAGGGAGCAAAATCGACGTAACCGAAGGCTAGGTGCTTGCTGGTTGCGATGAAGTTCAGTTCGTCGCGGAAGTAGCCGTACCGCCCATTCGTAAGTATCTGTAGGATGACGGCAATCGCAGCGAGCAACGACGCGATTGCCATCGCATGAGGTGAGGCATCTTCAGCTTCCTTCCCGATGGTCTGCCCAACGAGTTGCGAGGGAGTAGCCATTGGCGGGGAACACCGGAGAAACCCTAGACACCGACCGCCGATGCCAGCTTTGCCGGAGCCAGCACGATCAGGGCTACACCGATGATAGCGAGGGCCGCCACGCCGCCCAAAAATCCTCCGCGTTCGTCCGGCTTCTGGAATGCCATCACCGCCATAACAGCGGCGTGAGCGAAACTCGACCATGCTGTGAAGGCGATCAGGCTGCGATTCGCCGATGGGTTACGCACTGCTATCAGCAGGAAAATGCCGAGCGCGACATAGAGGCTAAGCATCATATCATCGGTATACATCGACTGATTCGCGTGCCATAAAGACTCCGTCACGGGATAAACGCCAGCCCAAAAAAGCAATCCCACCAACACCAATACAGCCTTCAGCGCCCGTTCTCGACGCATAGTGGCCTCCTCAAAAGACTTAAGAAGCGAAAAGTGCGTCGGTACATGCCCATCCTCGTGGAACACCATTGAAGGGAATGTTAGGTCGGACAGGACGCTAAGGTCAATCGGGATGCCATGCAGCAGAGACATCGATGCTATGCTATTGCAGCTTCGGTACCGACTTGCGCCGCCCCTGTCCCCGAAAAGCTTAGACACTCTGCCATACTGGCCTTTGAGATATTCCCGGAAAAGTTTTGGACCTGAGTTTTTGAGGCGGCCTCCCCATTGTGGGGTGGGGTGGGTACGGTGGGGTGGCCGTCGTCTATATATAATACAAATACACCCCTTCGGGGTTTATTGTGGGGTACGTACTACCTTACCCCACCCTCCCCACCTACACCCACCCCTATATCGACTCCAAAATTTTCAGAGGTCGTATCAGACATGGGCTCTGCCCGCCCGGTTGATGTTGTCAAACATCTCGATGTGCCGCCTGCGCCGCCGTGGTTGCGGGCGCTGGCGACTGACAATGGACGGGATTTTGCGAGGGCCCAGCGGGCGGCTTTTGCTTCCGCCGACTCCCGCTGCGGCGCGCCCCCACAAACCGAAGTGCGATGGTCAGGGTGCATTTCTCCGACTTCGTCGTGACATGCACGGGCAGGGGCTTGTCCAAAATCTCGTACCGACGGCCCAGCAGGTCGAGGATGCTGCCCTGCCGCAGGATGACGGCCTTGGGTGAAACGGTTTCACCCCCCGCTTGCTCACTGGGTTGCCGCCCGTCAGCACGTACCTGACGGCACGGTACGTCTTGCCCAATTTTACGGGGCAGAACGCCGTGGAACGAGCGGAACCCCAGAATGGTGTCGCCCGTTTTCAGCGCCTTAAAATCCTCCTGGAGCTGTTCGACCTCGGGCTTCAGTTCGGCGAGGGTCTTGGCGGCCGCTCGATGTGCTCCGCTCGCTGCTCCCGCACAGCCTTGCTAAATACACGCCTAACGCGCAGTCCAGCCCACCGTTATTTTTCTTGTTTGCCATTGTTATGTCCTGCGGAGCGTGACCTCAGTCCCAGCCCGCATTAATACGCCCACTCTTAACTAGTTGCTCGGCTCGTACCGCCTCAGCGTAATGCTCTACGCTGTGAATATCACGATGCCCCAACTGGTCTCGCACGTCCGCCAGCGTGTAGCCATTCCGCAGTCGGTTGGTCGCGTAGCTTGATCGAAAATTCTTAGGCTTGAACTTCGTGACATCTAACTCCGCCCTTTTCGCAATTCGTTTGCATTGATCCCAGAGCTTTGTGTTGATTCGCCCGCCGCGTGTAGGAAAGACCAGATTACACGTGGAGGTCTCTTTCAGTTTCAGGAACAGCGCGAACAGTTCGTCAGGGACAGCAACGTCCCGGATGCTCCACTTCTTCGGAATAAACTCAACCATTCTGTCCCCATTTTTGACCATCTTCCGGCGAACGTGGATGATATGCTCCGCCCACTCGAAGTCTGTCCACTCCAAGTGCGATAGCTCTTTTACTCTCAAACCACATTTCAGGAACAGAGTCCAGCTGATGATCGCGACACCTTTGCAGGCGGCAAGGAATCTCTCACGTTCGTCCTTGCTGTATGTCCCTACTGTGGGCTTGCGATTGAGAATCTCAGCAAAGTCGGATTTGCTGACGGGACCCTGCCCGCTGGTCGAGAAAGGTTTTCTTGTTGCGTGCTGTTTTAGCGTTCCACTCCTGAAACTGCCGCAGATTGCTCCCGTAGAGCGGAACTGTATTACCACGCCCAATGAGAGTCGAGAGGAACTCGTCAATCGCGGCAGAGATTGTCAATCGCGTCCTCCCCTCTATCGGGTCCTCAACTTTCAGACTCTTCGCCACACTGGCCAGATATTGTTCCTTTTGTTCTTTGGCAGTGATCGCATCGGACAGACTGCCGGGTACCGGGTGATAACGGCGTTGCCCGCCCTCGCGCCAGAGCAAGTAATATTTCCCGGTGCGGCGATATTTGAGATAGAGTCCCTTGCCGTTCGGCTTCGCTTTCGGAATCTTGATCCGCAAGTTTGTCCACGTACCGTCTTCCCGCTTTACTTTTTCAATGATTGAGACTTTCCGGTTCGCCACATGCTCTCCCATGTGTCAAATACTGACTGGGCAAGCGAAATCGCAGAAATGAATCGTTAAACGCGACTACAAAAGGACTACACGTCAGTTCTGGATTTGTTTTCTCGCTTTTGATTCAGCGAGATAGAGAGAAATGGTAGCGCTACCGGGAATCGAACCCGGGTTTGAAGATTGAGAATCTTCCGTCCTAACCCCTAGACGATAGCGCCATCGGGCCGCAAGAAATTATAACAAAGCACGGACATGGCTTGGCCCGGCTGGAACCGCCGTCAGGCGCGGCGGAACGCCGCGGCCTCCATCTTTCGCGCCTCCGCTTGCTCATAGGTCCTGCGCACCGTCGGACGCAAGGCCCCGAGAACAACGGTGAGAATTCCTCCAATCAGCACCAGCGGATACCAGATGCCATACGGCTGTCCCACGGACAGAGCGTAAAGTCCGACCACGAGGTGTCCAACGCCAATAACAACCATCAGAGTGAAAGCACCGAGGACGAAGGTCCTGCCCTTTCCCTTTGGGGCCAACGTGCCCGCCAGCGCTCCCAGAATTCCGCCCAAACCGCCGATCAAGCCTCCGCCGATGCCCCCGTACAGCGCACCAAACCGAATCGGATCAAACCATGGTTGCATCATATGCTTTCCTTTTGTTGTTCCATTTTTTGGCGATAAAGATCCCGGACTGATCGCGCTGCGGAAACCGTGATCTCGCCGCGCTCGACCAGATTAGCCAGCAGTTGTATCATCGGATCCGGCGTCGTCCCTTCCACAATTTTCTGCACTCGCTCAATCAACCGGTCCACTTTGGCACGAATCGTGGGATAGCTGACCTGGTAGACCCGCGCTAGCTCCTTGAGCGATCCCGACGCCAGCACCAATTGCTGTACCACATCTAATTCCTCCTCGGTTAGCGAAAACAGGGGGTGGTTTACCGTTGATCTGCTCTCGCGTTCCGTTTCGGAGAATGTCATAGCTAGCACTTTATCGCTCACTCTAATAAATGTAAAGATTACTTTAATAATATTTAGGTTATGGTTATTTGATTGTAAGTAACTGAAAATTAGCTTGTTCTACCTATTGACAAGCTCTCCGACACGGTAGCAAAATCATATTGACGAATAAAAAGCGAAACTGCTCTGGATTCGCCTGAGGCTCCGCTTCTACCCAGACGTTTCCGAAAATTTCGAGGGCCGTATGTCTTCTTCTCTTTTTGGCGCCCCTTTGGCGCGGGATATTTTTTTTGCTTTTTCCCCTTCGTTAGAACCTGAGGCACTCCTCAAGCGTCTCTCCGAGGTACCCAAACTCGCTGGTGTGACCCCTGCGTCACGCCTGGAAATTCGGGCTGCGCCTGAGACCATTTCCAGCGGAATTCTCGAAATTGACAACCTTATTGGTGGGCTGCCACGTGGCTGTCTAACCGAGGTCTGCGGGCCGGCTTCCTCCGGACGCACCAGTCTGCTGCTGGGAGCAATTGCGGCGGCGACGCGGCGTCAGGAAGTTTGCGTGTTAGTGGATACCAACGACACTTTTGATCCACATTCGGCGACCGCTGCGGACGTTGACTTAAAAAGATTGCTGTGGGTGAGGTGCTGCGATTCTAGCTGGAAAGGGCAGGGCTTTAATCGTGCCGATAAAGCATCTCTGAAGACTCGCGCTCTAGTCCCAGAGGAAAGAAGAAACAACAGAGCAGAAGGTGCCGTCGAGCAAGCATTGCGTGTCACCGACCTGCTGCTGCAAAGTGGCGGCTTCGGGCTGATAGCCATCGATCTCGGCGATGTCCCGATCAAGACAGCGCGCCGCATTCCTCTGACCTCATGGTTCCGCTTTCGCCGTGCTGTCGAACACACGCCCACGGTGCTGCTCGTGATTAGCCAGCAATCTTGCGCTCAAACCTGCGCTTCTCTGCTGCTGCGGCTGGAAGGGGAAAAGCTGTCAGCTCTCAGCTATCAGCGTTCAGTGAATGCTCATTTCGGAAATGCACTGGACAGCATGGTGGGAGGTAGCCGTGCCGAAGAAGTGTTCGCAAACCCTGGGACTTCTGCCTGTGAGGTTCCCAATCACGCACAGCTGCTGCAGGGACTTAGTATTCGAGCGGAAGTTTTGCGGTCGCGTTTGGAGCGCAAGCCGGTGAGATCGGACCGCGCTGCGTTCAAAACAAAAATGTTCTGGGCCGGATGATCCCCCCTATCGCCGCGGTGTCAGTCGCTGCTGACTCGCACATGGGAGGGCAAGATGCTCTCCAGACAGCCGGCGAGATGCCGGCGCTACAAGCTGATAGCTGAAAGTGATGGCTATGACTGACCAACGACTAAACACCAACGACTAACGGCTGCAATGCCTTTCGCCTGCATCTTCGTCCCCGACTTCCCTGCGGAAGCGATAGTGCGCACTGAGCCCGAGTTGCGCTTGCAGGCGATGGCTGTACTCGAAGGCAAGCCTCCGTTGCAAAAAGTATTCGCGCTAAACGAAAAGGCGTGCCGCGCGGGCATCGAGCCCGGGATGACCAAACTGCAGGTGGAAGCTTGTACCGATCTGGTGCTGCGTTCCCGTTCTCTATTGCAAGAAGCGGCCGCGCACGCCGCCTTGCTGGATTGCGCTCAGTCGTTCTCGCCGCGCGTGGAAGACACAGCTGGTGACACTTTGCTTCTTGACCTCGCTGGGCTGGAGTCCCTGTTCGGTCCGTTACCAAAGATTGCGCGCGACGTGGCACGCCGTGCATCTGATCTCGGACTCGAAGCCAATGTCGCCGTGGCTTCCAATGCCGACACTGCTATGGTTGCGGCACGCGGATTTTCCGGCGTGACCGTAATTCCTGTGGGCGAAGAGGCAGATCGGCTGGGTGGCTTGCCCCTGGACGTATTGTTTACAGGCCGCCGCAGTGTTGACCAGAAGCAGAACGCGGAACAGTTTCTGGAAACATTAGAGCGATGGGGCATCCGCAATCTCCGTTCGCTGGCAGCTCTGCCCGAAATTGCCATCAGTGAGCGTCTGGGACAAGAAGGTGTTCGCCTACAGCAACTGGCGCGTGGCGCCACTTCTCGGACGCTGGTTCCTTTCGATCCGCCGCTGGTTTTCCAAGAAGCTGTCGAACTGGAATATCCGCTAGTGTTGCTCGAGCCGCTTGCTTTTTTACTGCAACGGATGCTTAACCAGCTCTGTGCTCGCTTGGCCGCCCGAGCCCTGGCTGCGCAGGAGCTGCGCCTGAAGTTGGAGCTGGAGAATGGATGGCAAAGTGAGGATGGAGAAATAAGGGCGCTCTCGGCGGCGCTCAACCCGGAATTGCCTAGCCGGCGCTCGGCCCGGACGGGCGAGGGCACCCGTTCCCACACGGCTCGTGGTTTATTTCAGCGCACTCTCCGACTTCCCGTTCCCATGCTGGATGCAAAGGTCTTTCTCAAATTGCTGCAACTCGATTTGAAAGCGCATCCTCCGGGCGCGCCCATCATGAAAATTCATCTCTCGGCTGAGCCTGCCCGTCCGCGAAATTCGCAGAACGGACTTTTTCTACCCGCTTCCCCAGAGCCAGAAAAACTTGAGCTCACACTGGCCCGGATTTCGGGCATCGTCGGCGAAAATAGGGTCGGCTCGCTTGAGTTGCTGGATACAAATCGCCCCGAAGCTTTCCGCATGCAGCACTTCGCGCCTAGCGAACCGCGCGGGTTGAAGCCTGATTGGGAAGGACACGACTTCAGTCGTGCCGATAAGCCCTTTACATTTGTCGTTCCGAGCGGACTTCAGCCCACGAGGAATCTGCTTTTCAGACTTTTTTCGCAGCCTGGGAAGCAATGCCCTGACCCGAATCAAAGATCTGGCAACTTGCAACCCGGCTCTACGCCTCAGGAAGCCGGGAACAGCAACGGTGCGGTTACCGCCTTGCGTATCTTTCGTCCACCATTGCGCGTAACCGTGACCCTGCACGATGGTAAACCCAAGCACATTGTTTGTTCCAAGCGCGAAAAAGTTCAAGGAGAAATCATCTGGCTGGCGGGCCCATGGCGCTCCTCCGGTGATTGGTGGGAACAGGAAGGATGGGCGCGCGACGAATGGGACATCGCTCTGCAGACTGAACCCGGTATCGCACTGTATCGATTAGTTCACGACCTGCTCAGCGGCCGCTGGTTTATAGAGGGAACCTATGACTAAGCATTGAATCATTGATCCATTGAACATTGCGCGATTGTGCTGCGCTTTCTTTTTTCCATGAATCAATGACTAAATCACTCACTGAATCAATGTATGTCGAGCTCCATTCTCGCTCCGCTTTCAGCTTCCTGGAAGGCACTTCTCTGCCCGAAGACTTAGTAGCGGTATGCGCTGGCCTGAACATGCCCGCCATGGCTGTACTCGATCGCGATGGGGTCTATGGTGCGCCGCGTTTCCACATGGCCGCGAAGAAAGCAGGAATCAAAGCACATATTGGAGCGGAAGTCACGTGTGAGTTTTCCGAAAGAAATATTAGCAGAAATATTTCAGATTTTAGATTTCAGATTGCAGATTTGAATGTCCAACAATCTAGATCAATCTCCAATCTGCAATCTGCAATCTGCAATCGCTCTCGTCTTCCCCTTCTCGTCTCCTCCGGCACCGGCTATCAGAACCTCTGCCGCCTCATTACCAAAATGAAGCTTCGCGCTAAGAAGGAGGAAGGCGCAGTTCGCGAACAGGAACTGGAAGAGCATGCCGCGGGCCTTATCTGCCTCACCGGCGGTGACGATGGCCCGCTCGCCGCAGCTCTCGCTGAGGGTGGATTCGATGAAGCTGTTCGCCAGGTTGGGCATCTTACAGAAATTTTCGGACGCAACAATGTCTACGTCGAACTTCAGCGTCATCTGCATCGCGATGAAGAAGCCCGCAATCGAGCCGCAATCGAAATCGCGCATTCGCTGAAACTCCCCCTTTTGGCCGCTAATGGCGTCTGCTATGCCATCGCGAAAGAACGCGAACTGTGCGACGTCTTTACTGCCCTTCGCCATTACCGTACCTTGGCGACTGCCGGCCGTCTCCTGGCGCGCAATTCCGAACGCCACTTGAAATCTCCGCACGAGATGAAGCAGCTTTTCGCCGATTTACCAGAAGCCATCGCCAACACTGCCGAGCTTTCTTCCCGGCTCGAGTTCACGCTTGAAGATTTGGGATACGAATTTCCCAAGTATCCTGTGCCTGAAGGCGAAACCATGATGTCATTCCTCCGTGAGCGCACACGGGAAGGCTTTCAGCAGCGCTATGGCCAGGCTACAGCGGAACTCAGGAACCGTGCTCGTCGGCAGATCGAACGCGAGCTGGCTTTGATTGAAAAACTCGATCTCGCTGGCTACTTTCTGATTGTCTGGGACATTGTCCGTTTCTGCCGCGAGCAGGGGATTCTGGCACAGGGGCGCGGGTCTGCCGCCAACAGCGCCGTCTGTTACGCGCTGGGAATGACTGCTGTAGATCCCGTGGGCATGGATCTGCTCTTCGAGCGCTTCCTCTCCGAAGAACGCGGCGAGTGGCCCGATATCGATATTGACCTGCCCAGCGGCGATCAGCGCGAGCGAGCCATCCAGTACGTATACCAGCGTTACGGCGAGCGCGGCACTGCCATGACGGCCAATGTCATTACTTATCGAAACCGTATGGCGGCGCGCGAAATGGGCAAGGCGCTTGGCTTCGATCCCGAGACTTTGAATAAAATTTCGGCCGCCGTCGCTACCTGGGAATACAAGGACGCCAACGATTCCCTCGACTATCGTTTTCGCGACTCCGGACTCGACCTTAACCATCCTCGCCTGCGCAAATACTTCGAGCTATGCTTGGCAGTGCTCGATCTGCCCCGCCATCTCGGCCAGCACTCCGGCGGCATGGTCATCTGCCAGGGCCAACTCGACTCTGTCGTGCCGCTCGAACCGGCATCCATGCCCGGCCGCGTGGTGGTGCAGTGGGATAAAGACGACTGCAACGACATGGGCATCATCAAAGTCGACCTGCTCGGCCTGGGCATGATGGCCGTGCTGGAAGATTCAATCAAACTCATCCGCGACGACTATAAAGAACAGATAGATCTCGCCCATCTGCCGCAGGACGATGCTGACGTCTACTCCGCTCTGCAGAAAGCCGACACAGTTGGCATGTTCCAAATCGAAAGCCGCGCGCAGATGTCTTGCCTGCCACGCCTGCGCCCGCAACGCTTCTATGACATTGTGGTGCAGGTCGCTATCATCCGGCCCGGGCCGATTGTCGGCCAGATGGTGAATCCCTTTTTAAAGCGCCGTCAGGGACGCGAAGCCGTTACCTATCCGCATCCCTCGCTGGAGCCCGTCCTCGAGCGCACCCTCGGCGTACCTCTTTTTCAGGAGCAGTTGCTGCGGATGGCAATGATTGCGGCCAATTTTACCGGAGGCGAAGCCGAAGAATTGCGTCGAGCTATGGGATTCAAGCGCTCTGAAAAACGAATGAAAGAAATCGAAGCCAAGCTGCGTGCCGGCATGGAAGGCAACCGCATTTCGCCCCAGGCGCAGGAGCAGATCATACTCTCGATTACTTCGTTCGCGCTCTATGGATTTCCTGAATCCCATGCCGCCAGCTTCGCGCTGATCGCCTATGCCAGTGCTTATTTGAAGTGCCACTACCTGGCAGCATTCACCGCCGCTCTGCTGAATAATCAGCCCATGGGCTTTTATCATCCTGCAACCATCGTCAAAGATGCACAGCGCCACGGACTGAAAGTGTTGCCCATTGATGTCATCCGCTCAGACTGGCTTTGTACTTTGGAGTCCGCCTCTACAGATGTCATCCTGAGCGAGCCTTCTGTTTTGCGAAGCAAAGCAGAAGGTGAGTCGAAGGA
>Ga0137388_10003565_pt1 | contig 10091 bp, 8 predicted proteins | sample 15con2h14AmetaG_FD_104644 | JGI IMG/M metagenome (GOLD analysis project Ga0137388, IMG submission 104644) | Vadose zone soil microbial communities from Angelo Coast Range Reserve, California, USA - 15con2h1.4A metaG | ecosystem: Environmental > Terrestrial > Soil > Vadose zone > Saprolite...
ATACGCGGACGCCGCGTGACATTCGTGGTGGTCAATACCCTGCGTTGCAACCGGCCGCTTCCCGGTGGCACTCTCCGCTGTCTGCGCAATGCCCGTCCATTTCTGCCGGTTAATCCATTCGGAGACTGTTTCGTTTTTTCGTGCGGCGTTCTTGACTCGTCCAACGAGACTTGGCGCTCCATTGCCCGCAGACCGCAGAATGTCCTCTCTCCGCCAGTAGCACTCCGAGAGATTCTTGCCCCCCAGCGCAAGGCGAAAACTGGTGTCAAAGCGATGATCTGCTTCGGACTTAGCCGTGATCATCTGCATGGCATTTTTCGGGAAGCCACCCTGGTTCTTGATTCGCGTCAGACGCTCTTCCTGCATGGCCATTTTCAGAACACCATCCTCGACGAGAGCGGCGGCGGAATTATGCCCCGTGTGGACTCCGAAAACCGTTCGTCGCGGAAGAGCATCGGCGCCTTCCGTTAGGTTGCCTCCCGGAAGGAGAACTGTTTTCGGCACAGCTCGAGTCATCGTCGCCACTGAGTTTCCTCTTGGTTGTTTGCGTTGATTTTTGTTTGCTTTTGCTTGTTGAGATTGATTTGCCGGATTAACTTCGCGAAACAGCAATTCGGGCAGTGCTATGGTCGTCCTTGGTCGCTTCTGGTAGCGCCTGTTTGAGCGCCTGGCATACGGCGGTGATTTGTGCAGCGCCTATCGTTGAGAAAAACGGAATTGCCAGGCACGTGTCAGAAGCAATTTCCGCTTCTCTTAGGTTTCCGAATGGCGTAAGGAATTGCCCTTTCATGTAAGGCTGGCGATGGATCGCAGGGAAATACGCCTGGCAACCTATGCCAGCGGAACGCAGAGATCGCAAGACGGTGTCACGAATGTCCGGTCCATTCTTCGAAGGCAACTGTACGACGTAAACGAACCAACTTCTCCCGCTGCCGTGTATCCGTCTAGGTGTTATAAGCCCGAGAACTCCCTGCAAGGCTTCTTCGTATGATGCCGCCGCAGATTCTCTTTTCTCAAAGAGGCTTTCAATGCGCTTCAATTGCGCTAGTCCTAGCGCTGCATGAATATCACTGAGCCGGTAGTTGAAGCCGAGGCGAGGGTGATCCAGCCACTCCGACGTGGCATCCCTTCCTTGATTTCGCATGCTTCGGCATGCTTCGGCAAGCGCGTCATCGTCCGTCACGATCATCCCGCCTTCGCCTGTAGTCATCTGTTTATTCGGATAGAAAGCAAAGCAGGCGGCATCGCCAAACGTGCCGGCGCGCCGACCGCGATATTCGGCCCCGAGTGCCTCACAGGCGTCTTCGATCACGAATAATCCGTAGTCTTGTGCAATGTGTTCGATCGCGTCCATGTCGCATGGCATGCCAAAGACGTGAACGGGAAGGATGGCCTTTACGCGACGGCCGGTATCTCGGTTGATGCAATGCCCCCAGGAGTTGCGCTCGCAGCGTTGTGATAGAAAACGATAAATTTGCTCAGGAGAAAGATTCAAGCTGTCCGGTTCGATGTCAAGGAACACCGGTACGGCGCGTTCGTACAAAATGCAATTTGTCGACGCGACAAAGCTAAACGACGACGTAATCACTTCATCGTTAGGACCGATCCCCAAAGCCCGTATGCACAGATGAAGCGCGGAAGTTCCGCTGTTAACCGCCACGGCGTGCTTGCGCCCGACAAACGAAGCGAATTGCCTTTCAAATTTCGGCACGGTTGGTCCCAAACTGAGCATCCCTGACCGCAACACGTCCATGACATATTGAGCTTCCAATTCGCCTACGTCCGGCCGTGAAAGAGGAATGGACGGCTTCAATTTGTTCTCCCTGCCGACACTGCGGCTGTGCTAACCGAAGATTCGATATCGAACTGGATCTCTTTACGGTTCCTGGCAAACTGCGGAACCATTCGGTTCACATAGTCGCGCAGCCCGTCACGGTCGTTCGCAGCCAGATACATCTCCAGCCGGCTTATTTTGTCGAGCACTCTATCGGAAAACGGATTCCGCTCTGCGATCACCAAGATTTCCTTGATCGCAGTCTGCATAGGATTTTCCCAGTCCTCCCACAATTCCTCGGCGACCTTTTCGCCCCGTTGCAAACCGACGAAATGTATTGAAATATCCCGGCCCGGCATGCGGCCTGCCAGTAAGCTCATGCTCTTCGCCAGTTCGTAAATGTTGATTGGCTCTCCCATCTCGAACACGAACGTTTCTCCGCCGCGGCCCAGCTCTGCCGCTCGCAAGATAAGGTACACCGCCTCTGGAATCGACATGAAGTATCGGGTTGCGCGTGGATCGGTGACCAGCAGCGGACCTCCCTCTTGAATCTGATCCCAGAAGAGCCGTAGAACGCTACCAGTGCTGCCCGCCACATTGCCAAACCGCACGTTCATGAAACGCGTGACGCCTTGCCTCGCTAAATCCTGCATCAGCAATTCCGTGATTCGCTTGGTACAGCCCATATAATTTCTCGGGTTCACCGCTTTGTCCGATGAAATGTTTACGAACAACTTTGCTCCACAACGCAGCGCCGCCAGCGCAAGGTTACGTATTCCCAGCACGTTATTTCGAATGCCCTCGTGAGGATGTAGTTCAATCAAGCCGACGTGCTTATGGGCTGCGGCATGAAAGATCACTTCGGGCTGCTCCTCTCGCATGAACTCATCAACAAAGTCCCGGCACGCAAGATCGATGAGCAGCGGACGCAAAATCAAATCGGGGTAATGTTCACGCAGCTCACGGTGAATGTAAAACAGGCTGTTTTCAGACTTGTCGAGAAGCAACAATGTAGCTGGCGAGCCGGACGCGACTTGCCGCGCGAGTTCCGAGCCGATGCTGCCGCCTGCTCCTGTAATCAACACAGTCTTGCCCCCGACGATTTTCCGGATCTCTTCTGGCTCATGCACGATTTCGTCCCTATTCAGCAGGTCTCTTATGTTCAACTCGCGCAGAGCTCTCTGCGACACTTGTCCGTCAATCAGTTCCGCTAGCGTTGGCAACGTTCGCACGGGCAAGCTGGCTTGGCGACAGACCGCCAAAATGCGGCTCATCTGCTGTTGCGTGGCGCTGGGCACGCAGATCAGAACTTCGTTCGCGTGGCACCGACGTGCCACGAGCTCGAGATCGTTCACGCCCCCGGCAACAGGAACTCCATAAATCGACTCTCCTTGGCGCCGGGGATCGTCATCTAGCAGTGCAACGGGTTTTGACAATGTGGTGTGATCCGATGCGAGTTCCTTTACCAAACTTGCGCCTGCGTCGCCCGCTCCGATAACGACAGCACGCTTTTGTTTCCGTCGAGTGCCCAGGCGGAGTGAATCATATACTCTCGCGCCGAAGTGCAAGGCCATCCAGACACACAACAGTAAAGCGCTGTCCAGAACAAATACTGCAGCGGGCAGTCTCATGCCCGACACCACGCGCACGCAAAGGATGAGCAGAATGGTGCCCGTGAAGACTCCTTGGATCACCCGTAGGGCGTCACGGTAACTGGGATAGCGCAACGATGTTTCTTCCAGCCGCGCCCCGAAGATTCCAACGAGTCTCGCGAACAGTACACACGGGAAGCCGAAGGTCAGCACCGCTCTGCTCCATTCAGATCCACGGTCGTATTGCAACAAAAATACCGCCAGAACGAACGAACTAACGCCAAGTGCAAGATCGAGTGCAACTACTATCCCACGATTTCGGCGGTGCACCTGATGTCTGGCAAACATCTTCATCGCATCATCCTGTAAATAAAATGGGGGATCGGATAACTTCTTTTATTTAGAATTGCGCCAATCATTCGGACTTTCGCGGCGTGCAGATTCCGCGTGGTACGCCGGGCGGCGTCCCGGTGCGTGGATTCGGACTCCACCACCAGCACCACGCCGTCGGTCATCGCTCCCAGAGTTAGCGCGTCCGCATATTGGCTGGCTGGCGGCGAGTCGATCAGCACGTAGTCGAACTGATCGCGCAACTCCGTCAATCTCAATTCCATTTCCAAGGGCGTGCAGTATCTGGACAGGTCAGACATCTCCGCACCGCTGGGTAACAACCACAAATTCGCATCGCCGAGTTGAAGCAAGAAGCTGGAAACTGCTCCGGACTGTGTTAACGCCGAGGCCAAGCCGCCCGAATTCGCGACTCCAAAAAAGCGGTGAAGAGCAGGATGACGGAAATTTCCGTCCACAATGCACACTCTACCCGTAACCTGTGTCGCAAGCGTTCGTGCCGCGCACACGCAATTCCATGTCGTGCCCACTGCACGCTCTACGCCGGAAAATACCGCGCACCTTGCCGTGTCTGCTTCTTGAGACAGAAACACTCGCCTCACGAATTTAAGCGATTCTTCGCGCCCCACTCCTTCGATATCCAGGCGAAGGCGCCGGGCACCGGCAGTGGAAGGAGATGGCTCGGCCCACGTTTCAGTGGGGCCGTCGGAAGGCGCTTCGGTCGCCGGTGCGGTTTCTTCGAACAAACTGCGGCTTTTTCCCGTTCGTTGCAGCAATTCAAAGGTTCGGCTCATATTTATCTCGCTAACGCGTGAGACTACTTGGCTAATCGATGAACTTTAGCGGCAGCGAAAAAGATCGATCATTTAGCCGAGAGAGCGCGGCAAACGGAGAGACCCGCTCGTTTCATGCGGCATCGCTGCCAGTACTGGCACGCCAAGATAAGCCTCGACTTGTTCTGGGGATCTCAACGAACCGTCGATCTGCTCCTGAACAAAGACCAGTCCCGCGCTCAACAAACATCCAAGAATTGCGGCTAGCACTAAGGTCAGTGAGGCTGGGTTGTTCGGGAACATCGGCGCAGTCGCCGCTTCTGCGATGGACACGTTTACGATCCGCATCCTGTCGAACGCGTCTGAGATTCGTGCTTCTTCGCGTTTGTTCAGATACAAGAGGTAGCTTTGCTCGGCGGTCTTGAGATCTCGCAAGAGTGATTGTTGCTCCAACTGTTTCTGGTCGCGTTCGACTGCTTCTCCCCGGTACGAGGTGTCCACCTTGTTGTAAGAGGTGGCCAGAGCTTTCAGCGACGCCAGCTCAGCGCGCGCTTTTACTAATTCCTGGTGCAACAATTCGTAGGTTGGATTCTCGTTGGTCACCTCCTCTTTTAGCGGCGCTTTCTGATGCGTCTCGATCGCGGTCTTTACCTGACCAATCTGCTCTTCCACTTCCTTCACTTGACGATCGTCGGGCGCATACTTCTGTATCAGGTCGGTGTGTTGCAATTCGAGGTTAACCAGTGATGATTTCAGTTGTTGCATCAAGACCGCGTTGTCGCTGTTGCGCAATTCTGTCGTGATTCGAGGCTGCGTCGTTCTGAGCTGCGCCTCCAGGTTCCGCACATTCTCCTCCGCGCGTGGAATCGCTGCTTGTGTCTGGCGCAAGTTGAACTCGAATTCTGCCATTCTCGGCACCGAAGCATCTTTTTCACTTTGCTCCGTTACTAGCCCCTCTTTCTGGTTGAATGCCGCCAGCCGTTGCTGCGCTTGGTCCAATTTCTGTTTGTACTGTTGTGTCTCGTCGTCGAAGAATTGCGCCGTACCAGGCGTACGCCGGACCTCTGCGTGCTTGTCTAACAAATAATTCCCCAAGGTGTTCAGCACTTGCGCCGAGAGTTGTGGGTCTGGTGAAGCGTACGACACGTCGATCAAGTAAGATTTCTTTTCAGGTTCAATTCGCAAATCGGTCACGAGCTTTTCGGCGGCCTTGGCTCGGCGTTCCTCTGGTGTTAGCGGCTCTTTAGAAAGCAGTCGCGATAACAGAGACGGTTTTACGCGGTGATCCAATCCGGTCGCAATGACAACTTTTTCGAGCAAATCTTGGCTTCTCAGCAAACCGACTTCAGAATTTATGTCTTCCTCCGTTAAGTTCGGTGCGGCCTGCTGCATCACGCCGGTTTGTTGCGCTGTCAAAGGTGGATCGACCCGTTCCCGGTGCAGCAAGAGCTTGGTCTGTGCTTCGTACTTGCTGGGCAGAAGTAGTACAGCAAGAATTGCCCCTCCGATTACTGCGGCAAACGTGTATGAAATAGTCCTGCGGCGACGGAAAATAACCTCGACCAGGTTACGGGGTGCCAGCTGCACCGTGGAAAGTTCGGCTCGATCTCTAAGAATCAGTTCTTGTCCGTTCATGGCATCTTCTCTCTGTGTGTCTCTGCGCACTCTCTTCACTTTTTTCGTAAATATCCGAGCGAGTTTTCCCGTTCAAGGCACCGGTGTGCTGAAAAAGCTGCCGAGCGACGTTCGAGGCAAATACTTCTCGATCTTTGCAAAGTTCGATTTCGGCACAAATAGCATGTCTCCCGGCTGGAGTACCGTGTCCTCGTTCAGATTTTTGCCTTTCAACACAGTCTTCAGATTGAGCACTTTGGCTTCCACCCACTCATCCGAATATCTGCGGAACAGCACAACCTGCGAATTTTTTGCGCCGTCGGAAAATCCACCGGCGATTGCAACCGCCTGACTCGCCGTGGTTGTTCCGCGAAGATCGTATTTGCCCGGTTTTCCAACGAATCCGCCAGCGATGAAATACGGTTTATCGAAATCTTTCAAGACGATATTGATCACCGGATCGTGCAGGATTTTGGAATATTGCTTCTGCAATTCGTCTGTGAATTGCACCACCGTCAATCCTTGTGCATGCACGTCAGCGGGAAGACCCTTGAGCTGAACATAGCCGTCTGGTTGAACCATGACTTCCTGGTTGAATTCCGGCGTGTAGCGAAAAGTCAAATCCATCACGTCGTTAGCACCAATTCGGTACCTGGGATATCGCTGGTGCAGCTCCGGCCGGCTCCCATCATTTTGCGAAGTTGCTGGCTGCGAAGCCGCTGGAGGTTTCGCTGCGGCTGCTGCTGAGCCGGGGTATGGTTGCTGTGGTTGCTGCGACTGCTGTGACTGTTGCGATTGTTGTGATGGTTGTGATTGCTGTGCTTGCTGCGACTGGGCCAATGCGCCAGACGCCGCGATCAGCGCAAGAGTCATCGAAATCAAACATAAAGTTGCTTTCATAGCACTGCCTCTGATTTGCAAGGAGCGTCCACCCCGCCCCCGTACGATTTCCTAACGTTGTGCAATCTCCTCCGGAAGTTTTATCCATTGGCCCCTTGCGAGAATCTGAAAAGGATCGCGAATCTGCGGATTAGCAGCTCGAATCTTTCTCACAGTGGCCCAATCCCCTTTTCCCAACTCCTCCATCGCAAACTGAAACAAGGTCTCGTCGCGCTCAACCCGAACCGTCCCGTACTTTCGGCTTGCTCTTGGCATAGCGATACTCTCTTGTTTTTGTGTCTGAGTCAGTCGTTGGTCATTTGTTTGCTCGTCTAGTGCGCCCGCTTCTGGCCTGAGCGGAACAATGAGTTGCGTGCCGGCGGGGAGTACTTGATACGCATGTCGAATCTTGGGATTCTGCGAAAGGATCAATTGCACGGTCGATTTGTCGGAGGTTCCGTAATATTCGGTGGCGAGATCGCTGACCGTCTGTTTGCGGCTGAGTCGAATGACCTTCACTCTTGCCGCTGCGCCTCCCGATTCTGTGTTTTCTGACTCGGTGTCAGCATTACTCGCGTTTGAAGCCGCCAGCGATGTGCTGGTTGACGAAACGTCCCCCTCCGCTTCCGAGTTCACATCGATCTTCTGAATCGGTGGAGCTGCAGGCGGACGAAGCGCTGCAGGTAGTGAGCGGGCGACATCTACACTAGAACTTCCGGCTCGGCCGGCAAGACTGTCTAATATTCCATCCGCATTCACCACGCCGACCTTTGTCAGGGCCGCGACTGTCAGTAGGGGTAGAAATACCATCAAGAAAACGACGACCCCAACGCTAGTCACGGCGGAGCGCGGGGTATTCGAATGCGGCATACCGTAGTAGCCGAAATCCATGGCTTGCGCCGGCGCCGGCAAGGAAGGCCAGGTCGCAAGGGGCTCAGCCGAAATGCCCGCAGTTTTCTGGCGCGGCTCCGGCACGTCCGAGCTTGCGGTTGTCGGCGCGGGCTTTACCGCGTTCTTCTTTAGCTCCAGATCTCGCGCAACTTCGCGCACAACCTCGGAGTCAATCGGCCGTTTCTGGCAAACGAAGCCTAACGACAAGGACTGAAAGCAGATGCTGTTGATGTTCCTCGGAATTCCCTCGCTGATTTTCGCGATGCTCTCAAGGGCGTTGGACGTGAACAATTGTGGTCCCTTGAACCCTGCCGCGCGCAGCCTGTGCCCTACATATTCTTTCGTTTCCTTCAGAGTCAGCGGCTGCAATTGTGCGACGGATCCGACACGCTGCCGCAGTTGCGTCAGTGCTGGGCCTGCCAGTTTGTCCGCTAATGCCGGCTGGCCCGCCAGAACGATATGTATCATTTTCGCAGCTGGTGTTTCGAAGTTGGAGAGCAGCCTGACCGCCTCCAACATTTCCTCGCTCAAATTTTGCGCCTCGTCGATTACAACCACGACGCGCCTATTCGCCTCCATCTCTTCGACTAGCATCTCGTTGAGCGCTTCATGGAGTGACGGCAGATCGTTCGCTGCTGCGCTAATCCCCAAGTCGCGAACAAGACTGTCGAGAAATTCCCTTGAATCTTGACCCGTCTGGAATAAGAACGCAGTTCTCGTCGAGTCCTGAAGCGATTCCAACAAACGGAAGAGCAACGTAGTCTTCCCCATGCCGGGTTTGGCGACCAACGCTGAAAAGCCCCGCCGTTCCTCAATCGCATAGTAAAGGGCGGCGAGGGCTTCGCGGTGTCCAGCCGTGAAATAGAGAAATCGCGGATCAGGCGTTACGCCAAAAGGCTGATCGTCAAGTCCGTAAAACTTCAGGAGCATATTGACAAATCCAAGGTGTTAATTTGCGCCACGTTCGATATCACACTGTTCAACCTGCACCGCGACGGATCGTCCAAGCAATTGGACTGAAAGCACCAGTCGGAAAGTGTCTTTCCGTCTCTGCAGGATTCCTTCGATTCCTGACAGCGGACCGGATTTGACGCGAACTTTCTGTCCTTCCTTCAAAAACGGATGCGGCTCCACTCTTTGGGAACTTGCCGCCGCGAGTCGGATGGCGTTAATTTCCTCCTCGGGCACAATAGCAGGCGTGTTTCCGAACGAAACGATCGCGCAGGCGCCCGGGGTGGAGAGCAAATCTATTCTTCGATCCAACCCGTCTGCGAAAAATAAATAGCCCGAAAAGAGTGGAATCGTTACTTCTTTCCTGCGATCTTTCCAGCGGTGAACTTCCGCGTAGGTTGGGCAAAAAACCTCGAATCCCTTTTCTGCCAGGATAGCTGTTACATATTTTTCGTGCTGATGTTTGGTGTGCAGCACATGCCAGAGCGCTTGTGGAGCACGAAATCCGGTTTGTTCACTATTCGCGTACATAGCTTCGCCCTCTGGCTTACAGTTCCGTGTAATTCACACGAATCCTGCAGCGCTGGCGCCTCCAAAACTGTTCTTGCCGCTTCACGCGGCGAACATCACGCAGCTCTACTGTTCCCGCTCTGCCTGCATCTCGCTCTCAGCCATTTTTCTTTTTAGCAATGTCTTCGCAGAGGAGATTGCAAAGCCCCATTTCCGTTCTTGCCCTGGGGGCACGTCTACCCGGATCACTTCGCCCGTCATTTCCATGCACAGCGCTGCCGCGCCGACCTGCCAAGCCGGCAATTGAATCGCCACGTCGATTGAAGCGCCCACAGGGGGAAGTGCGTTCGTAAGCACGAACGTGCCGGCTTCGCTGATGTCGCGGCTGCGCCCTTCACCCTCGCCCGTCATCAGGTTTCTGGCGGACCATTGGTACTTCACGCCTGCCGCCAGTGGATACCGGAGGTGGCGTCGCCGCAAAGATCTGCATCCCACTTTCGCTGGCGCGATATTGGTAAGTGGCTCTGTTGTAGTAACCAATTTCATGTCTCCGCTGCCTGGCGGCTGGGTTCGAGTTAAGTTTCCCACGCAGGTTATGCGCGGCGCCAAAATCCGACAAGAAGCAGATTGTCACTTTCGTGATGGATATCGGAACCTAATTCCGAAGGGTGAACTTCCGTCCGTTCGCAGGGCGGAGGGATCGCCACGCCCGCTCTAGAGACAATTGTTTCTATGATCAGGAACAATAGACCCTATCGC
>Ga0137388_10003571_pt1 | contig 10084 bp, 5 predicted proteins | sample 15con2h14AmetaG_FD_104644 | JGI IMG/M metagenome (GOLD analysis project Ga0137388, IMG submission 104644) | Vadose zone soil microbial communities from Angelo Coast Range Reserve, California, USA - 15con2h1.4A metaG | ecosystem: Environmental > Terrestrial > Soil > Vadose zone > Saprolite...
ATGGCGACGATGTCCGGGGTCACTCCGAATGCCTGGAAAGCGAAGATGGTGCCGGTGCGTCCCAGTCCGCATTGGATCTCATCGAAAATCAGAGCTACCCGATGGCGGTCGGCCAGGGCGCGGCATTGCTGAAGAAAGCCGGTAGAACATTCGTAGATGCCACCTTCGCCGAAGATGGGTTCAAGCACGATGGCGCAAGTGCGGTCGTCCACGGCCGCGCGCAACGCGTCGAGATCATCGCGCGGGACAAACTTGACGTCTTCGAGCAGCGGCTCAAATCCTTTGCGGTACTTATCCTGTCCAGTGAGTGACATGGCACCGAAAGTTCGTCCGTGGTAGGAGCCTTCTAGAGCCACCAGTCGACTCTTGGCCTCGCCTCCCACGCGGTGTCCTGCCAGCCGGGCAAGTTTTATGGAGCCCTCGATGGCCTCGGTACCGGAATTTGAGAAAAATGCCCGATTCAAACCCGAAAGGTGGCAGAGCTTTTCGGCCAGGCGTCCCTGGAATTCGTGGTAGTAGAGATTGGAAAAGTGGATGGCGCGGGCGGATTGCTCGCGAATCGCCTTTACCACGCGGGGATGAGCATGGCCGAGAGCGTTGACCCCCAGTCCGGCGACGAAATCCAGGTAGCGATTCCCTTCCCGGTCGTACAGGAACACACCTTTGCCGCGCTCGAGGGCGATGGGATAGCGGTTGTAGGTTGGTAGCAGGAAACGGTGCTCGCGCTCAATGATTTCGTCGGTGATGGTCATGTCGGGAAAAAACGATTCTATCGGAGTCGGAGATGCAGTGCCCGGCGTTAGTTGGGTACAGAAAAACTTGCAGGGCTCTAACTGTAAGGGTCGCAAAGACTATGCGAAGGACGCAAACAACTTGCCCAGGAGTGTCGAGCCTTCGACACACCCAACCAACTAACCTGGGCTCGACGAGGGCTTCTTAAGCTTATGCCATGCATAGAGTTACCAAACCACACATAAGGATTCCAAAAAACATAGCTTTACCTTGGCAGGGCTTCTATAATCAGAGAAGTCTTTTCTTTGAAGTGAGTTAGAGGTCTCGCTTTGCACACTCCCGTGGCCCCGTACGTGCACACCCTTCACTCGGGTGATTCCCCCACCCTGTCGCAGGAGCCGTTGCGGTCCATGAACCGTGAATTCCAAATCCGCTTTACAGCCGGTCTGCTCATCTTGCTGACCACAGCTGCGGTGGTTCTGGCCTGGATCAATTTCCAGAAGGAGCGCGACTTCCAGATCCCCTCGGACGGCGTGTGGTGGGTGGAATCCGCCGGCTGCGGCGGCGGTCTCCTCGCCGACCGAGTAGAGCCCAACGGCCCGGGAGACAAGGCAGGCATCCGAGTTGGCGATTGCCTGACCGCGATCAGCGAGCGCGAGGTGAAGGACACCGCCGGCCGCATGCGTCAGGTGTACCGGATCGGGGCCTGGTCGAAGGCAAGTTACTCCGTGATCCGGCAGTCGGTCCCGGTGGACATGACGGTGATCCTGGTTCCGGCGGAGCGCTCGCTTAACTACTGGCTCCGTTTCATCGCCCTGATCTATCTCGGCATCGGGCTTTATGTTCTGTTGCGGCGCTGGACGGCGCCGAGTTCCACGCATTTCTACATCTTCTGCCTGGTCTCGTTTATTTTCTACGCCTTCAAGTTCAGCGGAAAGCTGAATGACTTCGACTGGACGATCTACTGGGGCAATGTTGCGGCCTGGCTGCTGCAACCGGCCTTGTTCCTGCATTTTGTTCTGACATTTCCGGAGAAGCGCAATATTGTCCGGAAACATCGCTGGGTAGTGCCGGCGATTTATGTGCCCGGGATGCTGTTGTTGGGAATCCACGTTTTCACGCTCCGGTGGCTGAGGGCGACGGAGCGGTTGCGCTGGAACCTGGACCGGGTGCAGATGGGCTATCTGGCCCTGTTCTTCGTGGTGGCGGCGGGGGTGTTGTGGTTCAGCTACCGCCGGGCCAGCACGCCCATCCTGCGGCAGCAACTCAAGTGGGTCACGCGCGGAACCATCTTGGCCATCGCGCCGTTCACGCTGTTCTATGTGATTCCCTACCTGACTGGTGCGCTACCCACCGCGGCCATGAAGGTTTCGGTGTTGTCGCTGGGCCTGCTTCCCCTGACCTTCGGCTATGCCATCTTCCGCTACCGGTTGATGGATGTGGACCTGATTTTCAAGCGCGGCATGGTCTACACCCTGGCGGCGGGCGCGATTGTGGGGGTTTACTTCGCCGTCGTTGCTGGGGTCGCCGAACTGGTGCACACGCAGGTGCCGAGCTCCGGACCGATCGGTTTGATCCTGGCGATGGTAGTTACGGCGCTGCTGTTCGATCCAGTCCGCAAATGGATCCAGGAGCGGATTGACCAGTTCTTCTATCGCACCCGCTACGACTACCGCAAGACGCTGATTGAATTTGGGCGCGAGCTCAGCGCGGAAACTGATCTGGACAGGATGCTGAGCTCAGTGGTGGATCGTTTGTCGCGGACGTTGCTGGTGGATCGGATGGCGATCTTCCTGGCCGCGGGCGAGCCTCCGCAGTTCTTTCTGGCCAAGTCTTTTGGCATGACCCAGACCAGCGGGCTGGATCTGAACTTCCTCAGCGCCCCGCGACCGGAAATCGAGGCTGGACATCTCTTCCTGGAGAACGTTCACCAGGTGCCGCGCGAGACCGCCAGCGCCCAGCAGACGATCGAAAAGCTGGACTTGAACTACTACATTCCATGCCGGGCCCAGCAACGGACGATTGCGTTTCTTGGTTTGGGCAAGACGGTCGAAGGCGATTTCCTGACCAGCGAAGACGTTGAGCTGCTGGAGACCCTGGCTGGGTATATCGGCATCGCGATCCAGAACGCGCGGCTGTATGCCTCCCTGGAGCAGAAGGTCACTGAATACGAACGCCTGAAAGACTTTAACGAAAACATCGTGGAGTCCATCAATGTGGGCGTGATGGCGGTGGATCTGGCTGACCGGATCGAATCCTGGAACTCGCAGATGGAAGTTATGTACGCGCTGCCTCGCTGGCAGGCGCTGACCCGGCCGTTGAGCGAGGTATTTCCCGCGGCGTTTGTAGAAGAATTCTACCGGGTGCGACAGAATCCCGGCGTCAACAACCTTTACAAGTTCCGCTTGGCCACCCCGACCGGGGAGAGCCGCATTGTGAACGTTGCCATCGCCCCACTGGTCACCAGGAAGTTCAATGTAATCGGGCGGCTGATCATCGTGGACGACATCACGGAACGGATCGACCTGGAATCGCAGCTCTCTCAGGCGGACAAGCTTTCCTCAATCGGCCTGCTCGCCGCCGGAGTGGCGCACGAAGTCAACACGCCGCTGGCGGTGATTTCCTCCTACGCCCAGATGCTTTCGAAGCAACTCCAGAACGATCCGCAAAAGGGTGGATTGCTGGACAAAATTACCCGGCAGACATTCCGGGCTTCGGAGATTGTCAATAACCTGCTGAATTTTTCGCGCACCAGCGGCACGGAATTCACCGAGGTTAACGTCAACAAGATCATCGCGGATACGCTGGCCCTGCTCGAGCATCAGTTCAAGATCACGAAAATCAAGGTTGAGGATGATCTGGCAGGACACCTGCCGCTGATCAGCGGCAATCCGGGACGCCTGCAACAGGTTTTCCTAAATCTGTTCCTGAACGCGCGGGATGCCATGCCCGACGGCGGAAGGCTTCGAGTGGCTACTTCCAATGGAGACGGGGTTAGCGTAGTCGTGTCCGACACCGGGACCGGCATCGCGCAAGAGCATATCCAGCGCATCTACGACCCGTTCTTTACCACCAAATCCGCACCGCCAGAGGGTCAGGGCAAAGGTACGGGTCTGGGCCTCTCGGTGACCTACGGCATCATTCAGGAGCACGCCGGGAAGATCCGGGTGGAGAGCGAACCTGGCCAAGGCACCACGTTTTATCTGGATTTCCCGCTAACGAAAAAGACCGTGAATGTCTGAACTGGCAACCATTCCGCGCCGCGCAATGAACGAAGCGTCATCTTCGTCCGCCGGTGCCGTGCTGATCATCGACGATGAAGCCGCCATCCGCGAATCTTTGGAAACTCTGCTGGAGTTGGAAGGCTATGCAGTAGAATCGGCCGCCACCGCCGATCAGGGACTGGCGCGAATTGGCGACCGGCCGTTCGATCTGGTACTGCTCGATTTGGCGCTGCCCGACCGCAACGGCCTGGATTTGCTGGCGGAACTTCATGCTCACGATCCCCAGCTTTCCGTCATCATGATCACCGCGTACGGCACGGTGGAAAATGCGGTGAAAGCTATGCAGGCGGGGGCCACCAACTTCGTCCAAAAGCCATGGGACAACGAGAAGCTGCTGGCCGATGTCCGCATCGCCGTAGGTCGGCACCGCACCGAAGCAGAAAATGTTCAGCTCAAGCGGGCCCTGAAGCAGCGCTACAACTTTGAACACATCGTGGGCAAGAGCGAGCCCATGCTGAAGATTTTCGACTTGGTGGCGCAAGTGGCGCCCAGCCGTTCGACGATCCTTTTACAGGGCGAGAGCGGAACCGGCAAAGAGCTGATCGCCAAAGCCATCCACTTGAACTCGCCGCGGCGCGACCGGGCCTTCGTGCCGGTGAATACCGGCTCGATGCCGCCAGACCTGCTGGAATCCACGCTGTTCGGGCACGTCAAGGGCGCCTTCACCAGCGCCATCGCTAGCAAGAAGGGTCTGTTCGAAATCGCCGACCGGGGGACGCTGTTCCTCGACGAAATCGGCACCATGGGCCTGGATACGCAGAGCAAGATCCTGCGTGTGCTTCAAGACCGCAAGTTCATGCACCTGGGAGGTGTGCACGAACTTCAGGTGGACGTGCGTATCATCGCGGCCACCAACGTGGATTTGAAACAGTTGGTCCGCGAAGGCAAGTTCCGCGACGACCTCTTCTATCGCCTGAACGTCATCACGATTGATCTGCCACCTCTGCGCCAGCGAAAGGAAGACATTCCTCTGCTGGTTGATTTCTTCCTCTCGAAATATTCGGAAGAGAACGAACGGCAGAGGCGGAGAATAACCCCAGAGGGGCTGCGTCCGTTGCTGTCCTACTCCTGGCCGGGCAACGTGCGTGAACTGGAAAATGTGGTCGAGCGTTCTGTAGTGCTCTCCACCGGAGTGGATATCGGCCCGGAGCTTCTTCCCGACCCAATCGTGGGCCGCGGAACGCCTCTTCCTCTGCTAGAACACCGTGGCGACGCTTCCCTCTTCGACATCGTCGAGGACTGCGAACGCCGCATCATCCTGGACATGCTGGAGAAGTGCAACTGGAACCAAACCGAAGCCGCGGAGCGTTTCCACGTGCCACTTTCTACCCTGAATCAGAAAATCAAACGCATGAGTATTGAGATCAAAAAGAAGACGAGAGAATAGCGTTCGGACCTCGGACCTCGGATTCTCGTAGAGACGTAGCTTGGCTAGGTCTCGGTTGGTGGCTCGGAACGTGGCAAGCGGCGTCTCTACCGGGGTTTTCTCTGTTATAGTTTTTTCAGCTAGAGGCCACACTGCATGGCTGCTGGGGACTTTCAGGTCCAACTTATCTCGCCCGCCGAATTTGCTAAGGAAAAGCTCTTGGCGCTGCAGGAGTATGCCCTGCTGGTGGGTCAATCTCTGGCCAATCTTTTCCGCCGGCCCTTGTACGTTACCGACATGATTCAGCAGGCCGACTTGATCGGCGTCGGCTCGCTGCCTATCGTGATTTTGACCGGCGGCTTCACCGGGGCAGTGCTGGCTCTTAATAGCGCCAGCACGCTATCGAGGTTCGGCTCGCTTACCCTCATCGCTCAGCTGGTTTCCGTAGGCATGGTTACTGAGCTGGGACCAGTCATTACCGGCCTCATGGTGGCCGGTCGAAATGCTTCAGGGATGGCCAGCGAACTCGGTTCCATGACCGTGACCGAGCAGATTGACGCCATGCGCGCGCTGGGCACCGACCCCACGAAAAAACTGGTCACGCCTCGAGTGGTGGCCACGGTCATCATGCTGTTTTTCCTGACCATCATCTCCGACCTGCTTGGACTGGTGGGGGGCAACATGGTCTCGACCCTGTTGCTGGGTTTGGACTCACGGCAGTACTGGACCTCCGCCTGGCAGTCGCTCGTCTGGCGGGATGTGACGACGGGGCTAATCAAACCGGTGCTTTTCGGATTTGTGATCTCTACCGTCGGCTGTTATTTCGGAATGTCGACGCGCGGTGGCACGCAAGGCGTGGGGCGCTCCACGACTCAGGCGGTGGTGGTGGCGTCCGTACTGATCCTGGTGGTTGATTTTTTTGTCACCAAGCTGCTCATCGCGTTATTGGGTTACCGCTGACCCATATTCCTATCAATATCGATGCCGGCTCCGACCCTACCGCTCGAAACACCCGCCGCTGACGCCCGGCAACCATCTGCCGAGGCGATTCGGTTCGAAGATGTTTCTCTTGCCTTCGACGACAAGCAAGTACTGGACCGCATCTCGTTCCGGCTGGCGCACGGGGAAACTAAAGCGCTTTTCGGTGTGGCGGGCTCCGGTAAGAGCACCATCCTGAAGTTGACGCTGGGGTTGATGAAGCCCGACTCGGGCCGCATCTACGTTCTGGGCCAGGAAGTGACCCAGATGAGCGAAAAGGATTTGTTCACGCTACGCGGCCGGATTGGGATGGTGTTTCAGGAGAGCGCACTCTTTGATTCGTTCACGGTGCGGGAAAACGTTGCGTTTCGACTTATCGAGGATGGCAATATCCCCGAGGATGAAATCGAGCGGCGGGTACGCGAAGCTCTGAGCTTCGTGGAACTGGAACACACGGTGGATATGTTTCCGTCGGAGCTGTCTGGTGGAATGCGGCGCCGGGTGGCGATTGCGCGGGCCATCATCACGCAGCCGGAAGTCATTTTGTATGATTCGCCTACCGGCGGCCTGGATCCGGTCACCTCCACCACGATTGTGGAACTGATCGTGAAGCAGCGGGATGTGTACAAAACCAGTTCGCTGCTGGTTACCCATCGCCTGCAGGACGCCTTCATCATGGCGACGCACTACTTTGATCGCAAGGCAAACAAAATGCTACCGCTGGCGAGCGGCGCCCGCTGCGAAGTGCCCATCACCTTCTTGATTCTGCGGGAAGGCAAAGTCATCTTCGATGGGGATCTGGAGGAATTGGCGAAGTCGAAGGATGAATATATCCGTGAGTATATTTCGTAGGAGAAGCAGTCTCGGTTCCTCAGCTCTCGGTTCTCAGCTTTAGTTTGCCTTCGCTGTTTCCGACATCGCTTTGCGGCGGGACTCGACGCGTGCACTGACCATCTTCAGCCGTTCACGCCCGGCCTTCGAGCTCATGATTACCTTCTCGACGTTCCTGAACAGTCCCGGACTCTGCATTTTCTCGCGCAGCTCTGTCAATATTGGCTGGATCTTGGCATACATAAAAAACATCTCACCGCTGGACCCACCCTCTAGAAACAGGTCGGCATGGATGGTTCCGTGCAAGACCAACGCCGCCGCCAAGTCCCAATAGCCGCCCGCCTGACGGAGCCAGTTATTTTCCTGGGTGCCGAGCGCTGCCGCCACCTTGATGAATTCGTCGGCGGTCCGCGGCCAGAAGGTCACCACCCACCAGTTGCGGGCTTTGCGCAGCTCAGCTTCGCGACGGAGATCGTAGAGTTGAAGAATCAGTTGGGCGTCGGCTGCGGTAGGCTTCTTGGCCATTTGTAAGTCTCCTCTGTTAGTTTGACTGCCGAACTTCGCTCGGCTAGGCGGGTGAGCGCACCTGTCCCTACGTGATTTGTCGTTATGCTACCGGCGCCGGTTCTGCCGCGCGCTCGTAGTCGCATTCTTTGTTGGGGCAGGCGATCACCGGGCCTGCCTTCAGCGTTTTTTCCACCAGGTACTCGCTGCCGCAACTGGGGCACTTTTCCGCCATAGGTTTGCCGGCGGAGGTGAACTTGCACTTGGGATAATTTCCGCATCCGTAAAATGTGTTTCCTTTGCGCGCTTTCTTTTCCACCAGGTCGCCCTCTTTGCAAAGCGGGCACTTCACTCCGATAAAATTCTGCTTCACGTATTTGCAGTCGGGATAGCCGCTGCAGGTGGTGAACTCCCCGTAACGCCCGTGGCGGATCATCATGTTGCGCCCGCATTTGGGGCAGAGTTCGTCAAGCGGGATGTCCGGGACCTTCTTGCCTTGATCGAGGCGCCGAGTCGTCTTGCAATCGGGATAGCCGGTGCAGGCCATAAACTGGCCGAAGCGGCCCCGCTTGAGGACCATGACCCGGCCGCAGTTCTCGCAATATTCTTCCTGGGTGGTTTCCTGAATATCCGCCGAATCCAGATCGGGGAGGTTGATCGGATTTTCCTTGGTGAAGGTGCAGCTTTCGGGATTCTCTTTATCGTACGAACTACAGGCGTAGAACGATCCGTGCTTGCCCCACTTGATCACCAGCGGAGAGCCGCAGCGCTCGCACTTCTCGTCGGTCGGCTTCTCCATCCGCTTGATATTCTCCATGTGCTTCTCGGCGTAGCGGAGGTCCTTGGCGAATCGTTTGTAGAATCCAGCCAGCGCGTCCGTCCAGGTTTCCTTGCCCTCTTCGATTTCGTCCAGCTCTTCCTCCAACCGCGCGGTGTACTGGACATCGAAAATGTCGCGGAAGTTTTCCACCAGCAGATCGGTGACGACCAAGCCGATTTCGGTGGGCGAGAACTTCCCACCCAGCTTTTGCACGTACTGCCGCTCCTGGATGGTGCTGAGAATCGCGGAGTACGTGGAAGGCCGTCCAATACCGCGTTCTTCGAGCTCTTTCACCAGCGAGGCTTCGTTGTAGCGCGGCGGAGGCTCGGTGAAGTGCTGCTCGGGCTTCAGTTCTTTGAGCGTGAGCTTCTGTCCCGCCTCGAGTGGCGGCAGATTGTGCTTGAGTTCTTCGTCTTCCTCGTCTTTGCCTTCTTTGGATTCCTTGTAAACCTTGAGGAAACCGTCGAACTTGAGCACCGATCCGGTCACGCGGAACCAGAAAGTGTCTGTGCCGGACTTTGCGTCGATGTCAACTGTAGTCTGGTCGAAGACGGCCGGTGTGATCTGCGAAGCCACAAAGCGCTGCCAGATTAGTTTGTAGACTTTGTACTCGTCTTCTTTCAGGTATTGCTTGATCTGATCGGGATGACGCATCGCCGAGGTGGGACGTATAGCCTCGTGCGCCGCCTGCGCCGCCTTCTTTTCTTTATAGGCATTCGGCGACTCCGGCAGGTATTCGCCGCCATATTGTGACGTGATGTAGTCGCGCACTTCCGCCAGCGCTTCGTTGGAGACGCGGGTGGAATCGGTACGCATGTAGGTGATAAGACCAACTGAGCCTTCCTCGCCGAGTTCCACACCTTCGTAGAGGCGCTGCGCGATCATCATAGTGCGCTTGACGCTGAAGCGCAGCTTGCGCGAGGAGTCCTGCTGCAGCTTGCTGGTGGTGAACGGTGGAGTGGCGTTGCGCCGCCGCTCTTTGCGGTCGACCGTGCGGACCCGCCAGTCGGCTGTCTCCAGCGCCGCGCGGATTTTCTCCGCGTCTTCGCCATTAGTGACTTCGACCTTCTCCTCGCCTTTGCCCACGAAGCGGGCGTCGAAGGCGGGAGGCTTGCTGAGATGAGCGTCAATGGTCCAGTATTCCTGTTTCTGGAAGGCCTTGATTTCCCGCTCACGTTCGACGATGAGCCGCAGAGCCACAGTCTGAACACGGCCTGCGGATAGGCCACGGCGCACTTTGTCCCACAGCAACGGGGATACCTGATAGCCCACCAGGCGATCGAGCACGCGCCGTGCTTGTTGCGCATCCACCAGGTGCTGGTCGATGTCGCGGGGATGCTCGAAGGCTTCCTGCACGGCGCGCTTCGTGATCTCATTAAAAGTCACACGACGGATGCGGTCTGGCTGATCGTCCTTCTTCTTTTTCTTCTTGGTCTTGACTCCGTCGCCCAGCTCCTCGGCCAAGTGCCACGCGATGGCCTCGCCCTCGCGGTCCGGGTCAGGGGCCAGGTAGATGTTGTCGGCGGACAGGGCCAGCTTCTTCAACTTGGCGAGAACCTTCTCCTTACC
>Ga0137388_10003573_pt1 | contig 10083 bp, 13 predicted proteins | sample 15con2h14AmetaG_FD_104644 | JGI IMG/M metagenome (GOLD analysis project Ga0137388, IMG submission 104644) | Vadose zone soil microbial communities from Angelo Coast Range Reserve, California, USA - 15con2h1.4A metaG | ecosystem: Environmental > Terrestrial > Soil > Vadose zone > Saprolite...
CGGAGAGTCCGGTTCGGGGACCGTGCAACGCTCGTGCCCGCCCGGTGCTCCTGGACGAACGCGTGGAGCTCCCGCACCAGCGTCACGCGCCCACGGTACCGACGTCGGCGGAATGTCCACAAACGGAAGCAATGCCATGTGTTCGGCAGCCAACTGACGCCGCGCCCGGCCCGCTCCATGACGCTCGATGGGTGAAGGAGACTTCATGTTAAGTGCGGGTACAGCGTGACGATCTGACAGCCGGTGTCGCGCTAACTGTCCGCTGCGGGCTGCGCGACATTCCGGATTCTGCAGAAGTGCTCCCGCGCCGTCACCCTCGCGCTTGGCATGCGTGATGCTCTTCACCTGCGCGAAGGTCCCGAGATGACCCGTTAAGTAGGTATAGATGATGCCGCGCGAGAAACGGGCAGCAGCAAGCAGGGGGTTCCTGGTGGCATGCCTGACGCCATGGGCCATCATTCTGGCCTGGCTGTACTCGACAACGCCCTGGTAGCGCCGCCCCGCTGACCGTCGAAGGAGCCGCCCCAAGGCTTCGAGGATGGACCGCTGGACGCCGCGCGCTCGCACAAGAGGAGATCCGCGATGACGATCCGCCTTTACTACCTGTGGTTCCTGGGCGTGATCTTGGCGTGCATGCTGTAGTTTCTCACTCCGCGGATGCTTGCACTCCTCCCGCCGTATTGAGCGCGGGGAACTCAAGACCGCGTTAGACTCCCCGGCAGCCATCCTCCACCGAGGTGTCCATGCGGCTGATCGGGCTCGCGGTCATTCTCGCTGTCAGCCTCACACTTACGCCGCCCGCCGCTGACGCACAGCAGCCGGGGAAGAAGCTTTCCCGCATCGGCTATCTGTCGGCGAAGCTCGGGAACACGCCGAGTCTGGCGCTCTAATGTCGTACGGTCCGGACATCTCCGCGATGTTTCGCCGCGCCGGCTACGACGTCGACAAGATCCTCAAGGACGCTAAAGCCTGCCGATCTCCCCCGTCGAGCAGCCGATGAAATTCGAGTTGGTGATCGACATGAAGGCCGCGAAGGCGCTCGGGTTGACGATCCCGCAGTCGCTCCTGGTCCGAGCCGACGAGATCATCCAGTGATCGACCGACGGGCGTTCATCAGCGGCCTCGCGAGCGAAAGGACCACGCCATGGCTCAGGTACTGATTCGGAACTGGTGGGCATTTGCTCTCCGCGGAGCCCTCGGCATCTTATTGGGGCTCGCGGCGTTTCTGTTTCCCGGTATCACGCTCGGCGCGCTCGTTTTGCTGTTCGGTGCCTATGCAGTAGTTGACGGCGTGCTCGCGATCGTTGCTGGGGTCAGGGCTGCGGAGCGCCGGGAGCGCTGGGGAGTGTTGCTGCTTGAGGGTATCGCAGGAATCGCGGCGGGCGTGCTGGCCTTTGTGTGGCCGGCCCTCACTGCCCTGGTGTTGCTCTATCTCGTCGCCGCGTGGTCAATCCTCAGGGGTGTTCTAAAGATCGCCGCGGCCATCCGTCTGCGCCGAACGATCCAGGGCGAGTGGCTGCTAGGGCTCAATGGTGCCTTCTCGGTGCTCTTCGGCGTTCTGCTCATCGTCATGCCGGCAATAGGGCTGCTCACGCTGGTGTGGCTGGTTGGCGCGTACGCTGGCATCTTCGGTGCGCTGCTGCTTGGGTTGGCCTTCCGCCTTCGACGGCACCAGGTCGTCGGACGAACATCTCATCGTCCCGATCAAATAGAGCCCATTCGCTAGACGGCGGCCGAGTTTGGTACGGCACTGGCGATTGGCCTCCGCCCCGACAACGGATCTGACTCCCGGCCCGCAATCGGCGATATCGCCCTTGCGGCCGACTCGGGTGGCGTCAGCTCTTCCCAGCGACTGCCCAGGGCAACAGGAGTCTCATTTCCGAACGGGATTTAACGCGGCTGGGCCATGGTCTGACCCTCGAGATCCACGGAAAGGCCCTCCGACAATAGGCTGACAGCTTTGGATCCGACGCCGTCCCTAGCGTAGACTAGGTGTGCCGGTTTCGCCGGCGCTCCGGAACACGGCATCACCCGGGTTACTCGTCGTTCCGTGATAGTCGGGAGTTCACAATATGGGCATCAAGCTCTCAGCGAAGTTCGCTCGACAGGAAAGCGAGGAGGCTCGCTTGGCGCGCATTGCCCGAAAGCGCATCCCGACCGATCGGATAGAGACGATCCGTCGCATGCTGGGGCTCCCCAAGTCTGAGCGCGAGATGCTCGCGCGGCGCCGTGACGGAAACGGTACCCTGCTTTGTCCCGAGTGTACTCGTGCCTTCGCCCTTCCGATGCATCTGGGACGGCATACGAAGGCAAAACATCACCCGATGACAGCATAGGGCAGCACCGGTAGGGCTTGGTTGGCGTCGCGACTTCCTGCGTTGATTCAAAGCCATTCACCGATATCAAACGTCCCCAGATTCGAGGTCGACTTGATTGAGTCGTCACAGGTCGAATCGGTTTAAAGTCACGGTCGCGTTTCCGCCAAGTCTCTTGACAGGCTTAATGAGGTCCTCAAGAAGTCATCGCGACCCAACCACGCAACTAGCAGCCGAGATCGAGAGTCGCTGATTCAGATCGGGAGCCGCTCCAAAGCCTGCTCGATCGCGTTGCGGCGCCCGTGCTGATCAGTTCCAGGGGAGACTTGATCAGGTCTCGAACAAGCTCGGTCACGTAGGCGCCGCCGGCCGAAGTGCGCCCGAGCGGGCCGTGAATGTTAGACGTGGCCGGGCGACCTCCGTCACGCGGCCGCGGGGCGAGGGATGAAAGCGGTGGAGGTCGACGTCGATACTCGCGACAGTCCTTTACGTCGCATCCGCACTACGGACTCAGTCACGCGCCATCGATCGGTATATCGACTACTTCGGCGATCAAGTTCTCCAACGATGATGTGAGGTGAGGGCCGACGAGCATCGCCGCGACGCTTTCGACCCCAAGGCGCGCCATCATCCACGCACACTCGGCGTAGGCCGGCGCCGCCGAGGTGAGCAGGGAGAACGCGAGGAGCAGTGAGGCCCTTCGTGGGAGCCGCGTCATCGGGTTGACCTCCGCGTCACGAGAGTCGGGCTACGGACGCTCTTCGATCCTTGTCCACTTGATGGAGTAGCGGGCGGGTGACGGTGCTCCCGAGAGTTCGCCGTACCAGACCCGCCCCTGCGTATCCAGACCTACCACACCAATCGCCCCCGCATTCCCTTGCACCACCACTTGAATCTGAACTAGACCGTCCATGTTATTTGCCCTCCTCGACGATCGTTCGCTTCACGCTGACGCGCTCGTGCGCGCCCCAGGTGCGCTCCTCGAAGGTGGCCGGCTGATCGACCTTTTCTAGCCATCGGCCCTGGCTATCGGTGGATGGTAATTGCGCGAGAGGCAATGGGCTCGCCCTTGTTGCGGTCGCCCTTTCGCTTCGTTCCGATCTCGATTCGATAGTGATCCAAAATGGCGAGAGGATCCCGCCAGGAGAATCGTAGCGGCGGCACAGCTGGCCGCAGCGAACGCCAGGGCTTGCTTACCAGGTGAGGGCAACGCGACCAACGGCAACACCACGAATAACAGCGAGAGCGCGATCGATCCGATCACGAGATAGTCAGCCCACGCCAGCAATTTCGGCGAATCCGGGTGTCTCTCCTGCATATGTAGCTCGCGTTGGATGCGGAACATCAGTACGGCAATGCCGAAACCGGACAGGATGCAGGCGACCGTAGGGTACGCTTGCATCTGGCCCACTTTCTGCGCCGATGCCGAGCGCGGTTGACAAAAGTTCATGAACGGACGAGCCGACTATTCTCTGAGCTTAGCAAGGAGCAGGCGAACAATTGCTGTTAGTTACGCCGGTCGCCGAACTGGAAACTGCATCGGCAGGACCCGACTTGGCGCCGGCGCCTCGGGCTCGCGCTTCTCTTCGGGCCGTTGCCTAGCCATCGCGGCTGGCCGTTCGCAGTTCGTCCCGCGCCGCGGCCGTGCGAGCGCGGACTCCGGGCCTGCATAACCCGGCAGCGTGTTTGCACCTCAGGTCGGTGAGGGACTCGAAGCTAAACCGGTGAGAGGAGGATCGCTCATGCTCTTGCCCTACGCTCTCGTTGCGTTGCTCGCCCTCATCCTGGCGGGGCCAGCCGACGCTCAGGTGCACGTGGATATTGGGATCCACCTTCCGGCGCCTCCGCAACTTGTGATTGTGCCGGGCGTCCCGGCGGTGCAATACGCTCCTGCCGCACCGGCCAACTTCTTTTTCTACAGCGGCCAATATTGGGTCTTCGTCAATGACGGCTGGCACGTGAGCCGTCACCAGGACGGCCCGTGGATTCTCGTTGGTCCCCAGTTCGTGCCTCGGCCCCTCCTGTTCGTGCCAGTGAGGTACTATCGCGTGCCTCCCGGACACTGGAAGCAGTGGAATCACGAGGCGGCGCCTCGATGGGGGCATGAGTGGGGACGCGAATGGGCAGATAAGAGGGCTTGGAAGGATCGCGACGATGATCGCGGAGAGGATCGCGGGAAGGGCCACGGAGAGGATCGCGGAGAGGGGCGCGGAAAGGGTCACGGCAAAGGCAGGTAGTCGAACGAGTCCATCATCGGTCGCTCTCCTCGGTCTTTCGCAGCGTGTCCCGTGCCGCTCTCTGGACCGCGTGCCACGGCGCGCGCTCCCATCCGGTGCCGGTCGCGCTCGACGGCGAGTGCTCCATCCCAGTCGCGGAGAACGTCGCGCGCTATCCGCGCTCGTCGTACCGCGTAATGAGGACCTTGTTCGTCAGTTGATCCGCCGCAGGCTGCTTGAGGGCGATCAGTCATGACACGCCGGCTCCAACATCCGGACGATCACCGCCCCGCACGTACACGTCATCCAGACGCGATCGTCGTCGAGCCCGGTATCCAGCTCATCCTATTCTGCTGTTTCGCTGATCTAAACAGCGAGCCACGTCTGCGCGCGGCGTACCATTCTTCGGCGAGGCTCGCGATGCCCACGCGTTTGCCCGATGCTCACGCGTTTGCCCGTCTGTATAGCGTGGATGAAGCGGCCGCTGCCGACCGCGATACGGGCCCACGGGCAAGACCGGGCTGGGGTCGCTGCGGCGTCTCCGTCTGGGGTGAGCCGGGGTCGTCGCGTCTCTCACGCGTGGGACCAAGCACATCGGCCGAGCGATCGCTCCCCCCGGCCGTCCGGCCACGCTCGAGCAGCTCTCTAGTTGCCGAACAGACGCTTGACGGCGTTCACGCCTTCACCAAGAACCTCGTGCAGAGGGGCTGAGGCCCCAGAGTGCAGCTGGACCCTAACCTCTGCGCTCTGGCCGGACACCACTTGTACGTGGCGGATCTCGGCGCCAAACTTCGGGTGCTTGACCCGGATCCGGTACTGGCCCTCCTCGAGGGTGTAGCTGGCCTTACCGAAGAAGCCCGAGTTCACGGTCGTCACCACGGCGTTGTTGAGCGTAAGGATCTCGACGGTCGCATTGGACACCGCCTTCTCGGTCTTGGCGTCAACGACGACCGCCACCACCTCGCCCTTGCCGATGGCCGGCTTGAAGTAGTTCGGGACGGCCAAGAGAGCTCCGAGGATCGACACGGCCCCGGCCGTGAGGCCCACGACCGTCTGGAACATTGAGAGATTGACGTTAAGTCGGGGCACTCGACCGAGAAGCCCGCGCACGTTGGCCAGGGCCCCCAGGACAGTGCTCTCTGTTGGGGCGGTTGCCGGCTGCTGGCTCGAGAGATTAGTCGTCATCTTTTCCCTTCTGATGCCACCGCTGCCGGCGCCGGTTGCCGCTCTGACGAGGATGCCCTTCTCTCTGGTCGTAGGAGGGGACACCAAACGGGGCGGACCGCGGCGTCATGCTGCCTCCTTCAGATAGTGGTTCCGTCTCATCTGGCAAGTGGAGTGCCAGGCGTTACTGGGAGCTCGTCCACTTCGTCAAGGGCATCGCGGCACTCAGCCCGAAGATGGCCATGACCGACGCTCATTCCAAAAACCGTTCCTCCTTGAGGTCCGCCTAGACTGAGCCAGCGCGGACAGTGGGCTTTGCAACAGCAACGCAGGTGCTGCATCCCGTCGACGGAAAAAGATCGGCGAAGGTCGGGCGAAGAGGAGCATGGCGCGGACGATGTGACACGATCCTGCCATTATGGGTGGGCGTTCTGTCTTCCGGCATCCCGAGGCGCAGCGCGCGCGAGTCTATTGTAAAAGGTGGTACGCCTGCGCGACGAGCATCTCAACGTCGAGCTCTTCTTCTCGATCGGTGACGCACAGCACAAACTGCTGGAGTGGCAACGCGACTACAATGAGGATCGGCCGCACAGCTCACTTGGGAACATCCCCCCTCGGGAGTTCGCGGCTCAGTGGCAGTTTTTTCGAGGCAGGTGACGCGTCTTCCGGCTGCCTGTACCAGGTTACTCCTTCACTATAGGGAAACACGGACCGAAACGGACAATCAGCGGATCGTGCGGCTCTAACTATGCGTGACTGCGCACGTCGCTCTTGGCTGGAGGGCTGATGGCCTTTCGTTTACCATAAAAGGCCTCGTGACGTCCCTGACCGCTCTGCTGTGTCTGACGACCTTCTCGAACCTCGTTGCGAGCGGCGCCTTCCCCGCAGTGTTGCCTGACATCGCGCGGAGCGCGGCCCTCGCCGACTGGCAGCTGGGCATCGTGGCGGGAGCGTTCGGGTTCGCGCGGATGGTCGCCGACATTCCCCTCGGGCTCTTCCTGACCCACAACCTGCGACGGGCGTTGTGGATCGGCCCTCTCGTGCTGGCGATCGGCGCCCTCTGCGTCACGGCGGGCGGCGGGTTTCCAATCCTCGTGATCGGGCGGCTGCTCATGGGTCTCGGGCAAGCTCTCAGCATGGTCGCCGGATTGACGGCGATCCTTCGCTTTCAGTCCGGACAGAATCTCGCGTCGGCGCTCGCCGCCTACGAGCTCTCGGCGATGATCGGGATGCTCGGCGGCGCCGCCGTGATTGGAACGCTGCCGTCGCATCTCGCGTGGAACACCGCGTTCCTGCTCACGTGCGCGCCTCAGCTCATCGCCATCGGGATCGCGCCCAAGCTGCTGTCGTCGCTCCCCGCCCAGCCCGGCGCGGCGACGACTTCGCTCTTCGCGCGGCAGGCGTCGAACGACGCGCCGGCCGGCCCGCCCGCGCGCGCGTCACAGCACCCATCGCTGGTACCGCTCGTCTTCGCGGCCGGCGGGCTGGTCGCCCTCACCTACTCGACCATGGAGCAGTTCCTGGTACCGCTGCGCGGCAGCCGTGAGTTCGGGCTCGAGCGCGCTGGTGTGGCACGGCTCTTCATGGTCCAACAGATCTTCGACATCGCGGCCCTGATCCCGACCGGTGTCCTGGCCGACCGGCAGGGGGCGGGGCGCGTGCTGCCCGGCATCTTGCTGCTGATGGCGGCCGCGAACGCGATGGTGGGCTTCGGCACGCTCCCCGTGGTTGTCGCGGGCTGCGCGCTCTTCGGCCTTTCGATGTCGGGCTGGATGCTGCCGTTGAGCCTGCTGCGGCGGGAGACCGAGCCCGAGCACGTCGCGTGGCGTACCGGACTCTATCGCGTCTGCGTCGACGGCGGGATTTTCCTCGGACCGTTCCTCTCCGGCGTCTTGGGCATGCACCTCGCCGGTCTCCTGCCCACGATCTCGACGGCGGCGCTGGCGCTCACCGCACTACTCCTTCTCACGCGTGCCCGAAGCTCGGGTACCATGGCAGTCCATGGCTGACACCGGACTGATGTTCGCGTGCTTCGGCTGCTGCTGCGGCCACACGAACAACGGCGCCGCCCGCATCGCCCGGCCGACGACCCGACGCGTGTTCGACGCCGCCGGGCTCCAGGGACGGGTGCGCTTCGCGTTCTCCGAATGCCTCGGGCCGTGCAGCGAGGCCAACGTGCTCTTCGTGTACCTCAACGGCCGGCCGCTGTGGTTCCGGCGGATCAACTCGCTCGATGTGTTCGACGCCGTGCTCGCGTACGTCCGCACCGCGGTCGCGGCGCCCGGCGCGCCGTTGCCCGAGGAGCTGGCGGCGCATTCGTTCTCGTGGACCGGCGGCGGCGTCGGTCCGGAGCTCGCCTGAGGAGAGCGTCATCATGGACTACGCCGACTACCGGCACCTCACGTTCGAGCCCAAGCCGAACGGGGTGCTCCTCGTCACGATCAACCGGCCCGAGGTGCTGAACGCGGCCAACGCGCGCCTGCACTGGGAGTTCACCCAGATCTGGCCCACGGTGGATGCCGACCCGAAGACGCGCGTCGTCGTCGTCACCGGCGCCGGCAAGGCGTTCTCGGCGGGCGGCGACCTGGCACTGGTCGAGGACATGGCGGGCAATCCCGACGCGCTGACGCGCACGATGCGCGAGGCCTCCGACCTCGTCTACAACATGATCAACCTCGACAAGCCGGTGATCTCGGCGATCAACGGCGTCGCGGTGGGAGCGGGGCTCGTGGTCGCGCTCCTCGCCGACGTCAGCATCATCTCCGAGACCGCGCGATTCACCGACGGCCACACGCGGCTGGGTGTCGCCGCCGGCGATCACGCCGCGATCCTGTGGCCGCTCCTGTGCGGGATGGCGAAGGCGAAATACTATTTGCTCACGGCCGACTTCATCGACGGACGAGAGGCCGAGCGGATCGGTCTCGTGACCATGTGCGTGCCGCCCGATCAGCTCATGGCCAAAGCGCTCGACGTCGCTGACCGGCTCGCTCGCGGCAGTCAGATCTCGATCCGCTGGACCAAGCGCGCGCTCAACAACTGGCTGCGTCAGGCCGGGCCGATCTTCGACCAGTCGCTGGCGCTCGAGATGCTCTCGTTCTCGTATCCGGACGTGCGCGAGGGCGTGAAGGCGATTCGCGAGAAGCGGACGCCCGCCTTCCCCTCGGCGAAATAGCGGAGACCTGATCGTGACCGCGAGCGAGCCGGCGCCGCGCACCGGCCATCCCTACTACATGCACGACGCGATCTACGCTCAGCCCGGCGCGCTCCGACTCGTCGCCCGTGGGCAGGGCAACGCGATCGAGGCGGCGGCGGGGCGGCTGCGCGAGCTCGACCACGTGCTCCTCACCGGCGTGGGCACCTCGTGGCACGCGGCGCTCGTCGGCGAGCTGCTCTTCGCGCGTCTCGGCGGGCTCGGTCTCCGTGCGCGGGCCTTCCACGCCTTCGAGCTCGCGAGCTACTGGCCCGAGTCGAGCGGGCGCATCGGCGCCGTCGTGCTCAGCCACGGCGGGACCCGGCGCTACTCGCGGGAGGCGCTCGCCCGCGTGAAGGCGAGCGGCGGCGCCGGCGTCGTCATCACCGGCAAGGGCCCGGAGGCGCCGGCGGAAGCGGACTGGACGCTCCGCACCGTGGACCAGGAGAGCTCGGGAGCCCACACGGTGAGCTACACCGCGGCGCTGGCGCTTCTCGCGACGCTCGCCGCCGCCGCCGGCGGCAAGGGCGACGTCGCGCGAAGCATCGACGCGATCCCCGACATGCTCGCCTTCCTGCTGGGTCAGGAGTCCTGGGAAGAGCTCGCCGCGCGTTACGCCGATCGCCGCTGCTACTGGTTCGTGGGCGGCGGGCCGAACACGGCGACGGCCTGGGAGGCGGCGTTGAAGATGAGTGAAGCCAGCCACGCGGCGTCGGTCGGCTTCAACTGCGAGCAGTTCCTGCACGGCGCGTGGGCGGCGCTCGAGCGCGAGGATGTGGTGTTCCTGGTGGCGCCGCCCGGGCCGTCTCACGAGCGGTGTCTGGCCGCCGCGCGGGTGGCCAAGGAGATTGGGGTGCCGGTGGTCGCGCTGGTGCGCGAGGACGATCGCGAGATCGCGCCGATCGCCGCGGAGACCATCGCGATCCCGGAGATCGACGAGCTACTCTCGCCGATCCTCACGATCGTGCCGCTCCAGCTCTTCATCTATCACACAGCTGTCCAGCGCGGCGTCAACCCCGATCTGACTCGCAGCGACCAGCCGGCGTACGGGCGCGCACGCTCTGCGGTTTCGCTCTAGCAATCTTTCGGCCGCGTATCCCCCGGGCGCGCGGCCTGGCGGGTAGGGGTCGCCGGACCACGCGGCACGCGTCCGCTGCTCCGCGGCGGCTGGGCTCCATCCGGGCGCGCGGCGTCCGGC
>Ga0137388_10003576_pt1 | contig 10080 bp, 9 predicted proteins | sample 15con2h14AmetaG_FD_104644 | JGI IMG/M metagenome (GOLD analysis project Ga0137388, IMG submission 104644) | Vadose zone soil microbial communities from Angelo Coast Range Reserve, California, USA - 15con2h1.4A metaG | ecosystem: Environmental > Terrestrial > Soil > Vadose zone > Saprolite...
ACGACTCCTTCGCTCGGTCGCACACCGTGACCACGAAGTCCCAGGACTCCCGCTCCAACCCGTCGATACCGCGAGGGGCGTGGCCCTGCCATGGCACGTTGTAGTCGCGGAGCGTCTCGATCGCGTGGGGATGCACGCGATCGGCGGGGCGCGAGCCGGCGCTCTCGGCGTGAAATCGCTGTCTGCCCTTCCAGCTGAGCAGGGCCTCGGCCATCTGGCTGCGGGCGGAATTGCCGGTGCAGAAAAACAGAACGGGGAACACGGCTAGTCGAGCGGCTTCCGCGCGCGCACGAACGCTCCCATGATCTGGTCCGCGCCCTCGCCCTGGTAGATCCGCGTGGGCTCCACACCGATCCCGTCGAACCCGGCCTCAGCCAGCAGCCGCTGATACTCAGCCTCCTCCAGGGCGCCGGCGACACACCCCACCCACAGCTCCATGCTGCGCCTCACGGCAGCCGGCACTTCCCCCCGGACCACCACGTCCGACACGGCAAACCACCCGCCCGGCTTGAGAACGCGGAACGCTTCGCGCAAGACCCGGCGCTTGTCGGCCGAGAGGTTGATCACGCAGTTCGAAATGATCACGTCCACCGACCCATCCGGCAGAGGGATGTGCTCTATCTCGCCCTTGAGGAACTCCACGTTCGCGACCCCCGCCTTGCGCTGGTTTTCGCGCGCCAGCGCGAGCATCTCGTCAGTCATGTCGAGACCGTAGGCCTTTCCGGTCGACCCGACGCGCCTGGCGGATAGCAGGACATCGATGCCCCCTCCGGACCCCAGGTCGAGCACCACCTCACCCTCGTGGAGCTCGGCCAGTGCGGTGGGATTGCCGCAGCCGAGTGATGCGAGCACAGCCCCTTCGGGAAGCGTCGCCGTCTCGGCAGGATCGTACAGGTTCGAGCTGACCGCGTCACACCCGCAGCTACTGGCCCGGCCACAGCTCCCCTGCTCCCCGCCGGCCACGCGCAGCGCAGCCTGTCCGTACTTCTGCTTCACTGTCCGTTTGATCTCGTCGCCGCCCATACGGTCACCTCGCCTCATTCACAGCAGGCCAGCGCGCAGCTCCCGGCGTGCCTCCCCGGCTTCACCCTGGAAGCGAACTCGGCGATCTCGTCCAGGGCATCGCGGTTCAAGGCATAGTAGATCCAGCGACCGTCCCGCCGGTCGCTCACGACCCCCGCGTCCTTCAGCGTCTTCAAATGGAAGGATAGGCGTGATTGCGCCGCATCGAGGACGTTCTGCAGTTCGCACACACAGCGCTCCCCGTGCGACAACAGCCGCACGATCTCGAGTCGCGTCTCATCGGAGAGCGCGTGGAACAGCTATACGGCTCGGCCGGTGTCGGGAACGGTCGGTGTGGACATGTGGACAATATATCAAGTTATGTTGATGTATCAATGGGCGTCCGACGGCCGCAGTTCCAGGTAGACCGCCAGTCCGACTGGAGTGCGGCTGCCGTACTCGGGTTGGAGGCTCGCCGGGACAAAATTGACCGATCCGCGAGCGCCCACGCCCGCCGCGAGCCCCGCGAAGGTTCCAACCGTACGCCGGTAGCCCAGCGCCAGCGCGGCGACGTCGTACGTCGCCCCGGCCGGCGCGGCGGGAACGACGAGATCCTCAGCGCTCTTCCGCACATACTCGGCACGGCCGAAGATCGTGTTCATTCGGTCGAGATCGATGCTCGACTCGAGCGCGACGCTATTCGACACCCGTCCGGAGCCGAGCGGGTCGTTCGCGCCCCAGATCAGCGCGCTCGCCCACCGTCCGTCCTTGCCGAACGGCTGCGTCGTGAGGGCCGAGACTCCGAACCGATGCAGTGATTCGTCCGGGTGCAACTGCTCCGGGCTCTTGAGGAAGGCATACCACCCCGAGACGCTCCAGCGAGGTCCCGGGTTCACGCTCACTCGCGCGCCGTACGAGTCGAGGCGGCGGCCACCGTAGTCGAAATCGGTGCGATTTTCGTCCGGCTCCCGGCCGTTGAACCACGAGCCCTCGAGCTTCACGCCACGCGTGAACACCCCCGCTGTCACGACACCGAACGTGATGTGCGTACCGTCCTGCCAATGGTGGGAGATTGGAGCGAGGGGATCGTCGGCGGCTGATAGACGGTGGGGGAACGCTACTGGACCGACGGCCGGCTCCCCCACGGGCGCGAGGTAGAGCGATACGCCCAGGTTCTTCCCCACCGCTGCCTCGTACAGCGCCGCGAGCTCCATGAACAGGTCGTGCGGATGCTGGTGGTCGTGCAGCGGAACACGCCGGTTCGACTCGCCAGTCTGGAGCAGCAGCGGGTAGCCGGCGGAGCCGACCCCCCAAGGGTCGGTGCTGAGCATGCCCCGGAGGTGAAGCCGTCCACCGGCAAGTGGGCGGCTCGCGGCAAGCATCGCCCAATCGAGCAGGGCTACCTGGTCGTCGCCCCGAGCGCCCCCTTGGCGGTCGTACTGGAGGAATGCGCTGCCGTGGAGCATCAGCGTCCACGCTCCCAGCGTCACGTGGGCAGCATGCATCGGCGACGAATCCGGCAGCCAGGACGTCCCCGATCCCTGGCGCGTCTCCGGAATGCCGAGCGGCGTCTCGGCTGTCGACATCGGGTGTTGCATGTGCATCTGTGCGTGTGCGGGTGACGCGGCGCCGGCGAGCAACGTCAGCGCGGCGCACACCCAGGCGCCCAGGGCGATTCGCATGTGTGTTCTCCTCAAGTCTAATTCGGAAGCCGCGCCGGGAGGCCGGCGCGCCCGCACTGTTTCTACCAGATCCGACTCAGGCTTGCGGAGGCGGGGAAGGCGGAGGAGCGAGGTAGGAGTGGCACCGGGAAGCGAGGCCCAGAGGCATCCACCGCCCTGGCCATGAGCGAAACACACATCGGCACGTCGCCGCCCTGCGCGGCAACGGCGAGCGCCGCCGCCGACGCCAGGAATCGCACGAGCATCGGATGATCCCGACCAGCCATCATCGCGTCAATTATACACCGGCGACGGCGCGGTGACCGCGCCCGAGGAGCTGGGCATTCAGCGCCACCACAACGGTCGACGCCGACATGAGCACCGCGCCGACCGCCGGTGAAAGCAGGATCCCCGCGTTGGCCAGCACGCCGGCCGCGAGCGGGATCGCGACCGCGTTGTAGCCCGTGGCCCACCAGAGGTTCTGCACCATCTTGCGATAGGTAGCCCGAGCCAGCTGAACCAGCGTCGGCACGTCCCGCGGATCGGAGCGTACCAGCACGATGTCCGCGGATTCGATGGCCACATCGGTGCCCGCGCCGATCGCGATCCCGACATCCGCCGCGGCGAGGGCGGGGGCGTCGTTCACGCCGTCGCCGACCATCGCGACGGTGAGGCCCCGTCGCTTCACTTCTTCGATCCTCGCCGCCTTCTGATCCGGCAACACCTCGGCGAAGTAGTCGTCCAGGCCGAGCTCGGCGGCGACCCAGCGAGCCACGGCGACGGAGTCGCCCGTGAGCATGATCGGCTTGATGCCCATCGCCTTGAGGCGTTGCAATGCCTCGCGCGACTCCTTGCGGACAATGTCGGCGAGGGCGATGGCTCCGACCGGTTTTTCGTCCACCAGGACGAACACGACGGTCTTCCCCTGCTCGGCGACCCGCGCCACGCGTGCGTCCCCGACGGCCAGGCCGTGCTCCTTGAGAAAGCCGGGGCTCACCACCTTGACAGGGACGCCGTCCACCCTACCCTCCGCGCCCTTCCCTGGGATGGCGGCGAACCCATCGGGCGCCGGATACTTCACGCCGCGCTCCGTCGCCGCCCCCACGATGCCGGCGGCGATCGGGTGCTCCGAGCGGCTCTCCAACGCGGCTGCGAGGCGCAGGACTTCGTGTTCGGTCCGCCCGTCGAGCGGTACGATGTCCGTGACGCCGAAGCGCCCCTCCGTCAACGTGCCGGTCTTGTCGAACACCACCGCGTCCAGCTCACGGGCTCGCTCGAACGCGGAGCGGTCGCGGATCAGGAGTCCCTGCCGGGCAGAGAGGGCGGTGGACACCGCGACGACCAGCGGTACCGCGAGGCCGAGGGCGTGCGGGCAGGTGATCACCATGACCGTCACCATGCGCTCGAGCGCGAAGCTGAAATCGCGGCCTGCGCCGAGCCATGCAATGAGCGTAAGCGCTCCGCCGGCGATGGCCGTCAACGTGAGCCAGAGGGCGGCGCGGTTTGCGAGATCCTGAGTGCGGGAACGGGTCTCCTGCGCTTTGCGCACCAGCTCGATCACCTGAGAGAGGTAGGTGTCTGCACCCGTCCGCCGGATCTCGATGGTGATCGCGCCCTCGCCGTTCACCGCGCCGCCGATAACCTCGTCGCCCTCGCCTTTCTCCACGGGCTGGGACTCGCCGGTCAGCATTGCCTGGTTGACGCTCGTACGGCCCTGAACCATTCGCCCGTCGGTCGGGATCTTTTCGCCGGGCTTGACGAGCACCCGGTCACCAGGCCGCAGCGCATCGATCGGGACCTCTTCGACGGAGCCGTCTGCCCGGACGCGATGCGCCTCGGCCGGGAGCAGCCGCACGAGCTGCTCGAGGGCCCGCGAGGCGCCGAGCACCGAGCGCATCTCGATCCAGTGTCCGAGCAGCATGATGTCGATCAGCGTTGCCGTTTCCCAGAAGAACACGCTCCCTGGGAGCCCGAAGACAACGAACGCACTGTAGACGTAGGCCACCGTGATCGCGAGCGCGACGAGTGTCATCATCCCCGGCAGCCTCTGCCGGAGCTCGTCGACGAGCCCGGTGAGGAACGGCCGGCCGCCGTAAAAGTAGACGCCCGAGGCGAAGGCGAACTCCACGTAGCGATCGCCCGGGAACGCAAACGCCCCCCGGAGACCGAGGAAGTGCTGGATCATCTCGGACGTTGCGAGAACCGGAACCGTCAGGGCGAGCGAGATCCAGAAACGACGGCGGAAGTCGTCCACCATGTGGGCGTGATGGGACGGAGCGTGGGCTACCGGCGGGCGCGCTCCGGTGTCGTGACCCGCTGAATGGTGATGGTGAAGATGGTCGTCGTGCGTGTGCATCTGGCCCGCTGTCCGCGTTAATCCCGTATGGTCAACGCGCCGGCGACGAGCGCCGTGACCACCGCCGATTTCATGTAGCGTGAATAGTATGCGCCGAGCCTTGCTGCCGCGACGCCGTGGCGGGATGTTCCCGCTCATGGTCAGGCTGATCCGCCGCCTACCCCTGTTCGCGGCTATCGCCCTCGTCGGGAGCGACGTCGCGGCGCAGGGCGGCCCGGACCCGTGGCGCCCCCAAACAGTCCCGCTCTTCGGGGCGAGCTATTCCCCGGATATCGGCCTGCTCCTTGGCGCGGGCGTCAGTCACACCCGGTATGGATTCCGCGCGCTACCTCCCAGCACGCGATTGCTTGCGGAGGCCGCCTACGCGACCAGCGCCAGCACGTACCGGATCGACGTGGCGGGTGAGTTCCGGCGGCCGTTGCTGCCGGCGATTCTGTATATCGAGCTGCGCGCCTCCGGTCTCGAGCTGGTTCGATTCTACGGAGTAGGCAACGAAACCGACGGCTCGCAGGCCGACAGCGTTTATCGGGTCCGCCAGCAGCAGGTCCTCATCGCGCCGCGCGTGGCGATACCGCTCACACCGCGACTACGGTTGACCGTCGGATCGTCGTTCAAGTACGCTCACACCCCGAGTGATCCCGGCACAGTGCTCACCACGACGAATCCCTACGGCACGGGGGACTTCGGTCAGGTCGGGGCGAGCGCTGGGCTCGAGCTCGACACGCGTGACCACGTGGTCGCGCCAGCTCGCGGCCTGCGTGTGAGCGTCGTCGGGCTGTGGCATCCTGCGGTCTGGAACGCCGTCCACCAGTTCGGGAGCGTCTCGGCCGAGGCGTCGACCTACCTCTCGGCAGGCGACCCGGCATCCGCGACCCTCGCCCTCCGCGCGGGCGGCGCCGCGGTGACTGGGACCGTCCCGTTCCAGGAGCTCGTGTACGTGGGGGGCGGGACGACGGTCCGGGGCTACGCCGAGCAGCGGTTCGCCGGGCGGCGCGGCGCATATGGGAACGCTGAGCTGCGCCTATTGGTCGGTCGCCTGCCGTTCGCTGACGTGGGCATCTTGGGCCTGGCGGACGCGGGACGGGTCTGGATCCGGCGGGACCCCTCGGATCGCTGGCACGCCGCGGCGGGCGGGGGGCCCTGGCTCGCCTGGCAGCACCGTCGGGCCAATACCCTGTCGATCGCGGCCGCGAGAAGCCCCGAGCGCACCGCGATTTACGTTCGCGCCGGGTTCATGTTTTAGACCCGTTGCGACATGCAACACCCCGGTGGCCGGGCTTGCCCCTCGGCTGCGTTACCCCGCCCAGCCGAACCGCCTCTTTAGCAAGGAAACCCCCAAGTCCACCAGAACGCTCGACTCGAAACCGCGGAGGCGACCTTGTCTTCCAGCGCAGGGCGCCTGAAGCACCGATGGAGCCGCGACCGTAGGTTGGGGCCGCTCCTCCGCCCGGTAGCCGGTATCGACGTGACGGTGATCATTCCGGCGTACAACGAAGCCGCCAGCGTCGCCGACACGATCAGGAGCGTGCAAACCCAGACCACGCCGCCCGCAGCGATCATCGTAGTGGATGACTGCTCGACCGACGGGACGAGCAACGTGGCCCGCGCGCTCGGCGTCCTGGTCGTCCGACCACCGACCAACACGGGGTCCAAGGCAGGCGCACAAAATTTCGGGCTTCGCTACGTCCGCACACCGCTCACCGTCGCCATCGACGCCGATACGGTACTCGCACCGGACGCCCTCGAGCGCCTGCTGCCGGCGTTCCAGCGTCCCGCGGTCGCGGCGGCGTGTGGTTTTGTAGTCCCGCAGCGGGTGCGGAGTGTGTGGGAGCGGGGACGCTACATCGAGTATCTGTTCGCGTTCACCTACTACAAACAGCTGCAGGAGTACTACGGGAAGCCGCTCATCTCTTCGGGCTGTTTCTCGATGTATCGAACCGAGATCCTCGGCGCGCAAAACGGCTGGTCGAACCGAACCCTCGCCGAGGATGTGGACCTGACGTGGAGCCTGTACCAGGCGGGCCATGAGGTACGGTTCGTGCCGGAGGCGGTGTGCTACCCGATCGAGCCTCGCACCCTCACGCTGATGGGAAAGCAGCTGCGGCGCTGGTCCCACGGGTTCGTGCAGAACGTGAAGCTGCATTGGCGCGGGCTCCTGGGGGTGCCCTATCTGCGCTCCGCGGTGGCGGTGGCGTTCTGGGATGCGACGATCGCCGCCGCGCTCTACCTCGTGCTCCTGCCAATCCTCGCGCTCCTGTTCGCGAAGCCCTGGGTGCTGATCGGTTACGTGATCGATGCTCCCGCCGTGCTCGTTCCGGTGCTGGCCGGGGCCGCAAGACGGCGGGAGATCCGGCGCGCGATCGCTAGCATCCCGGCGTTCTTTGTGCTGCGAACCGTTAACGCGGTCTTCTTTCTGCGTGCCGTCTGCGCCGAGCTGCTGCTCGGTCGCTCGCTGCGTGTGTACGAGAAGGGGCACTGACCATGACAGCCGGGCTGCCGGGGACCGGGATCGGGGGGATGTTCTACTTGATGAGCGCGCTCGCGACGCCCCTGCGGGAAGGCTATTTGCGGTTGCGAGGCCGCAGGTCCCGTGGGTGGGGCCTGGTTGCCGCGCAGACGACGCTCGCGAGCGCGATCCTCGCGGGCTTATGGGCCACGGGCTGGCTCCTGGGCCTCGCGCTCCGCGCATCCTATCGCGTCTTCCCCGTCGCTGCCACGTTGCATTCGGGCAACCTGCTGCCCGCCGTGGCGCTCCTCTTCAGCGTCGGGACCCTGGCCGTCGTGCTCCTCGGCGTCGAGATGTTGCGCCTGTGGGTCCGCCGGCGCCCCGATCCCGAGAGCACCATCGACGAGTACAAAAGCCGGCGTGCCGTCGCAGCCGGCGAGCGCCGGAGCCGGATCCTGCCCTTCGTCCTCGGAGCGGTCGTCGCGGCCTACGCGCGCCCGGCGGCCGCGCAGGGTGCAACTCTCGCCACTAGTCATCTCGGCCGCGCGGACTCGGCGTACACTGCCGGGGACGCGCGGGCCGCCGCACAGGAATACACCGCGGTGCTCGCGGCCGACCCCTGGAATTCCCACGCCACGTATCGTCTCGCGCAGCTGCACCGCCATGATCCCCGGTTGGCGCTGCGGCTGTTCCGCCGCTATGTCGCGCTCGAGCCGTCGGACCCATGGGGGTACATGGCGGTGGCGGAGGTGCTGGCGCGCGCGGGTCGCTACGGCGAAGCGCTGCGCTACTATGACGATGCGCTGCGCCTCGCCCCCGGCGAGCGGGACGCCGTGGTGGGGCGAGCGCGGACCTTGGCGCGAGCGCGCCGAACCGGTGCCGCGATCGTGGTCTACGAGCAGTGGCTCGCCACCCATCCCAAGGACGCCGAGGTACGACGCGAGCTGGCCGCAGCGCGGGTGGCGGCCGCCCCCGCCATAACGCCCCTGGTAGGCGGCAGCCGCGATTCCGACGGGAACACCACGCTCCGGCTGGGCGGTGCAGCCGAGCTCGGGGCCCCTGGGCCGGTCCGGGTCGGGGTGCGGGGGACCCGCGAGCGGGTCGGCGACGGGGTGACGGACATCGGGCTCGACGAGCTGGCGCTCCGTGCCGCGGCGCGGCCCAGCGGCGCGTTGCAGATCGAAGCGGAGGGGGGAGCGACCCGGGTCGACGCCGTGGGCGGTGCGGGGGCGACAATCACCCCGACGGGCCAGCTGCGTGCCCGATGGCGGGATCCGATGGGCGGACCGACAGTCGATCTCCGCGCGCGGCGCAACGTAATAGATGCGAGCCCGCTCCTCGTGACGAACCGGGTTGTGCGAACAGAGATCGGCGCCATCGTCGAGGTGCCCGTCGCCAGCGGACTCAAGCTCCGCGGGATCGGCCGCACCGCCGCGTTGAGCAGCGCCTTCGATGTGAACCACCGGACGACCTTCGCCGGGGTGGCGGCGCTAGCTGTGACGCCGAGTGTCGAGGTGTCGGCCCAGATGCACGAGATCCGCTACTCCCGGCCCAGCAGCGCGGGGTACTTCGCTCCCCGGCTCATCCAGATCGCGCAGGCGGGATCGTACATCGAGATCGAGACCGCGCGGTCGATCGTGCTCGCGTTCGATCTCGGCGTAGGCGTGCAACGGGTGGCCCAGCAGGGTGCCGCGCTCGGAGCCTGGCGGCGGGCGCTGCGCCTGTATTCGCTGATCGCGGTGCCGTTGGCCCCGGGGCGCGAGCTCCGGTTCGAGCTGGACAGCGACGATTCAGGCGTTGCCACCGAGTCCGCGACGACCGCGCAGTGGCGCTACGTCTCGATGCAGCTGTCGCTGCGGGTAGCCCTGCCCTGACGCGCCACGGCCGGACCCCTGAACTCCGCGCCCTCCCCGGCGTATACAGAATGGCGTAACTTCCCGACCCCCGACCCCCGGACGCCTGAGGAGCATCGCATGCGCATCGCGTCGTTCAGCATCGTCATCATCCCTCTGCTCGTCGCCTGCGTCGCTCCGACCCCGGGTGCGGTCCGCCAGGGGCCCGACCCCGTCTCCACGCGCTACATCAATCCCGGCACTCTCGCGGCGCTGCCCGGCTTCACGCACGCGGTGCGCATCGGACCGACGCTGTATGTGTCGGGTGAGGTCGCGCTCGATTCGACGGGCCGGCTGGTGGGTCCCGGCGACCTGCGCGCCCAGGCCGGCCAGGCGTTCGCCAACCTGGCGACCGTGTTGCGAATCGGCGGGGTGACGCCGGCCGACGTCGCCAAGCTGACGATCTACGTGGTGAATTACTCGCCCAAGGACCTCGATGCCATCCGGCAGGCGGCGCCGGACTTCTTCCCGCAGCGGAACCCCCCCGCGGGGGTCGTGATTGGCGTGCAGTCGCTGCCGCAGGAGGGGTTGCTCATCGCGGTGGATGCGACAGCGGTGGTGCGAGCGATGATTCTGCCACGCGACCAGCGTACGGCGGAGCGCCCCTACTAGCTCACTTCCCGACCAGCCCCGAAAAGAACGGCAGCACGATCGACACGGCGATCAGCACGATGATGATCCATTCGAGCAGCTCCATGCGCTGCGTCGCCGCCCGGTCCGCCA
>Ga0137388_10003580_pt1 | contig 10073 bp, 8 predicted proteins | sample 15con2h14AmetaG_FD_104644 | JGI IMG/M metagenome (GOLD analysis project Ga0137388, IMG submission 104644) | Vadose zone soil microbial communities from Angelo Coast Range Reserve, California, USA - 15con2h1.4A metaG | ecosystem: Environmental > Terrestrial > Soil > Vadose zone > Saprolite...
CTCAAAATGAAGACACGAGACGAATCGACGGGCACCCGCCCCCAATTGTTGTGGAAGTGCGGGAGCGTTCGCACAAACGTTGGCTCGTCCTGGCAATTGCGTTGCTCGCCGTTGCCGCCCTCTTAGTATGGGGAATCTGGTCGCGGGTCAGTGCCAGCGCAACCCTGCGCGCGGAGACTGCTCAAGCCGCTCTGACGGCGGTGTCAGTCGTGTCGCCAAAACAAACTGCCCCCGCCCAGGAGATCATCCTCCCGGGAAATGTCCAACCATTCATCACTTCACCGATCTATGCCCGCACCAATGGGTATCTGAGGAAGTGGTACTTCGACATCGGCGCGCACGTCAAGAAAGGGCAACTGCTGGCTGTGATCGAGACTCCAGAAGTCGACCAGCAGCTCGAGCAATCGCTCAGCAACCTCAACACTGCGAAGGCGAATCTCACGCTTGCGGAGATTACCAAGAACCGCTACCAGGGATTGCTGAAGACCAATGCCGTTGCTCAGCAGGACGCCGATAACGCTACGGGCACCTACAACGCCAACAAGGCAATTGTTGAGGCCAATCAGGCAAACGTTAAGCAACTCCAGGCCCTGCAGTCGTTCGAGAAGATCTACGCTCCGTTCGACGGAGTGGTCACGGCCCGAAACACCGATATTGGCGACCTTATTAATTCCGGTAGCAGCAGTAGTGTGAAAACCGATCTCTTTCACATCGCTCAACCCGGAACGCTGCGAGTTTACGTAAATGTTCCTGAGGAATACTCGCAAGGAATCAAAACCGGCATGACAGCGGATCTTAGCCTCGCTGAGTTTCCGGGGCGCAAATTTCAGGGAAAACTGGTGCGCACTTCCGAAGACATTAATGTGACCACCCGCACGTTGCTAATCGAGATCGATGTCGATAATCCGACGGGCACGCTGCTTACGGGTTCTTATGCGGAGGTCCACCTGGCCGTCCCGACGCAGGCTTCAACCTTCCTGCTTCCAGTCAATGCTCTGTTATTCCGCTCGGAAGGTTTACGTGTCGGCATTGTGAGAGACGTGAAAGTCGTGCTCACGGCCGTAACTCCTGGGCACGATTTCGGCAATCAGATAGAGATCGTCGCCGGCCTCAAGGCAGACGATCAGGTCATTATCAACCCGCCCGACTCGATCGTTTCCGGACAGCAAGTCCAAATTGTTCAGGCAACATTGCCAGGGGATATAAAGTGAAGGACCCTCGAAAAATGGCGCCTTTGCTGGTGGTGCTGCTCGCCCTGGCAGTGCTCCAGTTGACTGGATGCGTGGTCGGGCCCAAGTACCACACTCCTACAGTGCAGGCTCCTCCCGCTTATAAAGAGGTAGGGGACTGGAAGCCCGCCCAACCGAATGACCAGAATCTTGGCGGTTCGTGGTGGACGATTTTTCAGGATCCGCAGCTTGATGCGCTGGAACTTCAAGTCAACGTTTCGAACCAGAATCTGAAAGCTGCCGAGGCGCAGTATCAGCAGGCACGAGCGGTCCTCCGCTACAATCGGGCCGACTATTATCCCACCCTGACGGCTGGACTATCGGGGACGCGCACGCTCATATCTGGACACAGTCCTACAAGTTTTACCTTGGCTGGCGCTACGTACAACAATTTCGTGCTTCCCTTCAACCTTTCCTACCAGGTTGACGTCTGGGGACGAGTTCGAAAAACGGTGGAGTCCTATCGGGAGCAGGCGCAAGCCAGCGCAGCGGACCTGGCGACCGTCAATCTGAGCATGCACGCGGATCTCGCCGTCGATTACTTTCAGGCCCGCAGCCTGGACGCCGAGGAACAACTCCTGAACTCTACGGTTAAACAATATGAGCAGGCTCTGGATTTGAATCAAAGCCGTTTCGATGGCGGGATCGCTTCGGAGGTAGAAGTCGAGCAGGCGAAAACTCAACTGCAAACCACGCGAGCAGCCGCGATTGATGTAGGCGTGCTGCGCGCGCAATTTGAACATGCAGTCGCAATTCTCATCGGAAAACCTCCGGCTGAGTTCAGCCTTCCGCCGCTGCCGTTGACCGCTCCGCCTCCACACATTCCGGTCAGCGTGCCCTCGGAACTGCTGGAAAGACGGCCGGACATAGCAGGTGCGGAAAGGCGCGTAGCATCCGCCAACGCGCAGATCGGAGTTGCGAAGTCAGCGTACTACCCATCGATCGATTTGGGCGGCTCGGGAGGATTTCAGAGTGGCAGCATCACAACCCTACTCACCGGACCGAGCGGGCTTTGGTCTGTAGGACTGTCGGCCCTGGGCACTGTCTTCGACGGGGGAAGACGCCGCGCTCTCAACGACCAGGCGCGTGCTGCGTACGACTTTCAGGTCGCTGCCTATCGCGAGAGCGTGCTGACCGGATTCCAGCAGGTGGAAGACAACCTGGCGGCTGTGAGAATTCTGGAAAATGAGGCCACGGTTCAGGACGAAGCAGTAGCGGCAGCACAGCGATCGCTCGATCTTTCAATCACTCGCTACAAGGGTGGAGTCACGAGCTACCTGGAAGTGACCACCGCGCAAACTGCCGCGCTCTCGGATGAGGTCACGCAGGTCAATATCCTGGGACGTCGCATGGCGAGCACGGTGTTGCTGATTCAGGCTCTCGGCGGCGGATGGGATCGATCGAGTTTGCCGGAGCGACCCGAATGCTGCGGCAAGCTGGTGAGCAGCAATACTAATTGACAACGGATACACCGGTAGACCGTTATTAGGCCAAGCCTGCTCCTGTAGACCGTCCGAGTCTATTTCAACTGTTTGCTGGGCTTCGTTTCCACGGCCTCGGCTGCGGAGAGTTTTCGATTTCGGTGTGGCTCGGTGCGCCGGGCACCCGTATGGAGTACACAGCCTTCCTCAAGCGCTGCACCACAGGTAGGACAAGGCACGGCTAAAATCTGCTTCAGCGTGAGTTCCTTGGCTTTCACGCCCTCATAATGCAACTTTCCACAGGCTTGAAAATGCTCAATATTGCTCATTTTTCAATACATTAACTACGGCAGGTTTCATTTCGAATCGGCCAGCGGTTTTTAACCAATTGTGAGCAAGAGTGAACATCGTTGGTGATTACCCTTCTGCGAGAATGTTCAGAAGTGTACCTCTACTCTGGGAGAAAACCTTTGGCGCCACCAACCAACTCGGCCAAGAAAAGGCGTGCCTTCGACCCACGGGAATTCCTTGCCACTATCGGCGAAGGTAGGAAGGTCGTGCCCTTTCTCAAGAAGCAAGCAATCTTCGCGCAGGGAGACGCGGCTGACTCAATCTTCTACATCCAGCAAGGCAAAGTCAGACTCACGGTTGTATCCCAGATCGGCAAGGAAGCAACCCTGGGCATATTGAGCGAGGGAGACTTTTTCGGAGAAGGCGGCTTGGCCGGACAGCCTCTACGGATGGGCTCTGCAACCGCAGTGACAGACTGCGAACTTCTGCAAATTGACAAGAAAGCAATGATGCTGGCGCTTCACCGGGAACACACGTTCTCAGACCTGTTCGTTGCGTATCTGCTGGCACGGAACATTCGATACGAGGAAGACTTAGTTGACCAACTCTTCAATTCCAGCGAAAAGAGACTCGCTCGGATTCTGCTCTTGCTGGCTCACTTCGGCAAGGAAGGCGTGCCCGAGACTGTAATCCCCAAGATCAGTCAGGAGACCCTCGCAGATATGATAGGTACAACCCGGTCGCGGGTCAGTTTCTTCATGAACAAGTTCAGAAAATTAGGTTTCGTTAACTATAACGGCGGGAGCGGCCTGCAAGTTCACAGTTCACTTCTTAATGTCGTTCTCCACGACTAGCTTCCGAACCGCATCCCAACGCACAGCTCAACAAGACTTCGATGGGCAAGTCAGGAACTGGCGGGACCTAGTCCCGAGAGCGGCCTTACTTTCGTCGCGACCAGCACCTCTAGCAATGTGGCCGTATTGCGAACGTTTCCCCCAATCGAGCGCTCGAGTTGTACGGCCTCGCCGTGCAGGATTATGAAAAGATTCGCGTTATGATTTGTAGGGATTTTACGCTCTGCCTATTTCGTGCCGACACCTGCCCCAGCTCGATGGATGCGATTGTTGTTGAAGTCGCTGGGCCCGGGCGTTATCACCGGCGCGGCCGACGATGATCCGTCGGGCATAGCCACATATACTGTCGCGGGCGCGCAGCTCGGAACCAAACTTCTCTGGACCGCGCTCCTCACGTGGCCGCTGATGGCCGCAGTTCAAATGATGTGTGCCCGAATCGGAATGGTGACAGGGCAGGGCTTGGCCGGGAATTTTAAACAGCGATTTCCGGGCTGGCTGCTACGCGTCTTCATCGTGGCCCTGCTTGCCGCCAACACGATTAACATCTCCGCCGACCTCGCAGGCATGGCGGATGCAGCTGAAATGCTGTCCGGGGTCAAGTCCTACTGGTTTGTCGTGGTTTTCGCACTCTTGATTTCGTGGGCAACAGTTCGGCTGCGTTATCTCCAGATAGCGAACGTGCTCAAATGGCTGGTGCTGGCGCTCTTTGCATACCCCATTACCGCATTTGTGGTCGGCGCGGATTGGGGCCGGGTGATGCGCGATACCCTCGTGCCGTCGATGCCGCATACCAGAGATGAATGGTCGACGCTGGTCGCGATTCTCGGCACCACCATCAGTCCGTATTTGTTTTTCTGGCAGGCGAGTGAAGAAGTTGAAGAAGAAAAAACCGCAGGTCAGAGTACGCTCGCGAAACGGAGAGGAGCAACGATCAAAGAACTTCACCTGCGACGAATGGATGTCGGCGTCGGCACGTTTTTTTCAAATGTGGTCATGTTTTTTATCATCCTGACCACTGCGATCACCCTCAACCGCCACGGTATCACGCACATTGAGACTACTCGCCAGGCCGCCGAAGCCCTTCGACCCCTCGCCGGCAAGTTCGCTGCGACCTTGTTTACCGTGGGTATTGTCGGCGTCGGATTTCTTGCCATCCCGACCCTGGCCGGCTCAGCCGCATACGCATTCGCGGAAACGCTGGGCTGGCGCCAAGGCTTGGACAAGAAGTTGAAGCAGGCGCGCTCGTTTTACACTCTCATTCTCCTTTCAACGGGAGTGGGCGTCGGATTGAACTTCGCAGGCATCAATCCGGTGAAGGCGCTCTACTGGACAGCCGTCATCAACGGATTGTTAGCCCCCTTCCTTCTCGTCGCAATCCTGATCGTCGCCTCGGACAGGAAGCTGATGCAGGGCCAACCGAGTTCACGCCTGGGAAGGACCGTCGTGGCGATCGCCACAGCGGCGATGTTCGGCGCGGGCGTAGCCATGTTTGTGGTGTAGACTGCGAATCTCACTGCCGTCGGGCCGCACGCCCGCCGGAGGGACCTCCCGCTGTGGGGTATAGTAACAGGATAACCAAACCGACGGACGACTTAAGGCTAACGGATTCGTTGACACCACAATAACCCTTCGCGATGAGCCACTAAGATGCGTGTTAAGTCCAAGAAGAACACCGAGCGCCGACTGGGGACGCCGGACCAGAAATACTCCGGCAAGGACCTCGGAAACTTCACAGGTTTCGCGCATTCTCGAATTACCTCACATTTTCGCGCCGCGCGGACGGGTTATTCGACCGCGACCTACGATCCCCTCGCGGCTTTCCTTCCCAACCGGCTTTCTGTGTGGATACCGGCGGTTGCGAAATACTGGTTTCATAGGAAGCACGCGTTCAGAGATTACACGACGCACGGAAAAGGAACCGGAATTTATCCGATCGATGACCGGGTGAAGATCAGTCTCGCGGGCGATTGGGGAACTGGGACGGATGAAGCGAGAATTGTTGCGGCCGCAATGGAAGAGTCCGAGCCGGATTTCACGATTCACCTGGGAGATGTGTATTACATAGGCGACAGCAACGAGGTGCGAGAGAACTTCCTCGGGGAGAAAACGAGTCCCTATGCGCCGGTAAAGTGGCCGATGGGCGCGAAAGGCGGCTTCGCACTCAATGGCAATCACGAAATGTACGCTGAAGGAAACGGCTACTGGAGAATGGTTCTGCCGAAGATGGGATTGAAAGAACGCTGCAGCGAATGGGGAGCAGGACAGTGGGCGAGCTTCTTTTGTCTCGAAAATAAGCACTGGCGCATGGTCGGACTGGACACAGGCTACAATTCCACTCGCTTCGACTGGGGGAAAGTGCCACTGCTGCGGCGGAACAAATGGCTTCGCAAGACGACACTGTTCAAGCCGGGGTGCAATCTTCCCGAACCCCTGCTCGACTGGCTGAAGTCCTCGGTGAATCCGGACGGCGACAAACGTGGATTGATTCTTCTGTCACATCACGGGCCGCACTCCGGGTTTGAGGATTGGTATCAAATTCCGGCGAAGCAACTTGCGAAGCTGATTCATCGGCCGGTTATTTGGTTTTGGGGCCACGAGCACAGGCTCGCCATCTATGAGAAGTTCAGCGTCAAGGACGGCATCGAGGCCTACGGGCGATGTATAGGACACGGCGGTATGCCCGTCGAGCGCGGCGCGGCTCCGGATATCCCGGATTGTAGATGGCTCGCTTGGGATAACCGGCGTTATCCGAGCGACGAGGAAGTTGATGTTGGCTACAACGGGTACGCAAACCTTTTCTTTGACGGCCCGGCGCTGCACATCGCATATTACGACTTGAAGCATTCGCTGGTCCTGACAGAAGATTGGCATATCGATATCGAGTCCGGCGCGCTAGAGGGTCCTGGCCTGAAGAAAGTACTTGACGATCCATCGCTGCATTGCCGGGAAGCTTAAGAAATCAAGCGAACCAAATTAAATGTCAGAACTGTGGAGTTTGGACCAGCAAAGTCATTCTTTCCCCCAGCTAGCATCTCTCCCGACCTCGAATCGGATGACGGGTTAACAAATCGGACCTTGCCCGTTTACCACATGAAGAAGTAACCTTTTGAGCTGTAAGCTGGATCTCAGATTGGCCGAGGAGAATCTCAACATGAAGATGCGCCGAATTATGCTCTTGCTGTTGGTAATCGCTGAACTCGCAGCCCTGCCAGTGCTGGCCAAGGCTCAATCAGCGGCTGCCCCCCCCGATTCCCCCGGCACGGTTGCAAACACGCCCCCGGCGCAACCCGTTCCGGCCTACGTGCGTCCGACCGAGAAAACCAAGTTCCACAACTACATCTTCGACATGATCGGCCCGTATCCCATCCTGGGCGCGGCATTATCCGCTGGCATTAACCAGGCGGACAACACTCCGCCAGAGTGGGGACAGGGTGCGGAGGCTTATGGCAAGCGCTTCGGTTCTAATTTCGGCATCGCCGCCGTAAGCACCACGACGCGCTATACGCTTGCGGAAGCCTTTGGCGAAGACACCTTGTATTACCGCTGCGAGTGCAAAGGTTTCTTCCCACGCCTGAGCCATGCCATGCTTTCCACTCTCATAACACGTCGCGGCGACGATGGCCATCGGGTCTTTTCGGTCCCGTCTCTAGTCGCTCCATATGCCGGCACCATGACTGCCGTCTATGCGTGGTATCCGAGTCGCTTTGACGCCAAGGATGGTTTCCGAATGGGCAACTACACATTGCTGGGATATGCGGGCGGAAACATCGCTCGCGAATTCATCTATGGCGGACCACACTCATTGTTGTCTCGTCATATGCATCACGGACACGGAACGCAAAATCAGGATTCAAAACCCTGATCGGCCGGCACTCTACGGCGGTCGCAGGCATGGACTTTCTTCGCGACGCCGGTTTGTCCTCGCGGCCGGATGAAGAGGGTCCTCAAGAGTGTTCGCACACAACAAAGAGCGTCTTGATGACCCCGGACGGCAAGGGCTGCCTTACGGCGGGGTCCGCCGGCTCACCAATCTCTTCGTGGTTAGAGGGTATGAAATAGTCTTTTCCTCGGCTTAAGCGCCCAGCTTTCTCTGCACACTCGGCGTCCTCTCCGGTTAAAATATATCCATGGCGCAAGAGCTCAGTTTCGGCCACTACGTTGACGTCGAAAACGGCAAGAAGGTAGTCAAGGAACTCGTCTACGGAGACGGCGTGCCCGAAGGCATTGTCATGACCACGCTCGATTCGACCGTCAACTGGATGCGCAAGAATTCAATCTGGCCGATGACGTTTGGCCTCGCCTGTTGCGCAATTGAAATGATGTCGATGGGTGCGTCGCGTTTCGATATCGCGCGCTTCGGCGCCGAAGTGTTCCGGCCGTCGCCGCGGCAATCGGACCTGATGATTATTGCCGGCCGCGTCTCGAACAAAATGGCACCCGTAATTCGCCAGCTCTGGGAGCAGATGCCGGAACCGAAGTGGGTCATTTCGATGGGAGCGTGCGCAACTTCGGGTGGCGTCTTCAATAATTACGCGCTCGTGCAGAGCGTGAATCAGGTCATTCCGGTGGATATCTATGTCCCCGGATGTCCGCCGCGTCCCGAGCAGTTGATTTATGCCATTACGCTGCTGCAGGAAAAAATCATGATCGAACGCGGCACGGTGAAGAAGGCGTTGAATTTGGTGCCGGCGGGCGAGTAGGGATGGGCCGGGCGGGGACGCCCGGCTCTCCATTTCAATCTTTCACTGTTTCATTCTGGTAGCCATCTGCCGCTCGGGCGGCGTCATCTGGTTCCAGACCGCGTTCAAATCTTTTTCCAGAATCTGATTATTCGGATCCACCCGCAGAGCCAGCGCAAACCATAAATATGATGTTGGCAGATCCCGCTGCACACAGTGGCCGGTGGCATACATGGTTCCGAACGCGCTGCGTGCCTTAGCGCTGGATTTAGCCGACGCAGCCTTCAAATATTTCACTGCCTCGCCACAGTTTTCCCCCGCCCCCCGCCCGTAGAGGTAGGCCTCGCCTTTGCGGAAGTCCGCGTCGCCGGTGTCAGCCGTCGCGGGCGGGGGCGAGGTCGAAGCCTTGGCGGAGGTCACGCCGGGCTCTCGCGTCGCCGCGCGCTTCTCGGCCGGCGCGGTCTTTGCTGTAGCCGCAGGCGCCGGCTGAGCCACAGGTGCCGGAGTCATCGGTTTCGCTTCGGCCGCAGGCTTTGCCCCTGCGTCCGCGATCTTTCGGGTAGCGTCGGGACCAGCGCTTGCGTTCTCGGTCTGGTTCTCCGGGACTCGGCTACTTGGTACTGCAGCCGACGGAACCGCCTGGGACGAGCCGGCAGCGGGCGCTGGAGCCGCATCCTGGGTGCCCGCCTGCGTCGATGGCTTCTCTGCCGAAGCTTCACCGGCACTTGAAGTGGCGGGCTCGGGTTTTCGACCTTCCATAGCGCCCAGATAGTTTGTGTACGTCCACCAGGCCGCTCCGCCCAATGCCGCAAGCAGCACCACCATCAACAGGATCCGCCGCCCGCCGGTCTTTGGTTGCTCGGGCTCAAAGAAAGAATCGAGGCCGGAGAAAGCTCTTTCCCGCAGCGCGTCCGTGCTTGGCTGATTCGGACTAGAATGACTTGCGCCAGGCTGATCCAAGCCCAGCACCGACGGTCCGCCGAGTGACGATAGCGGACTGTTTGAGGGCCTGGCCGCGTTCTCCATGACGACGGGCCGCAGCGGTTCCGGCGCGTGGGCTATCTTTGGCAGGCTCGGTGGCAGGATCGGTACGGGTGCGCCCACCGGCCGTCGGGCTTCGACCCGAGGTTCGAGCGAGGTGCCACACATTCCGCAAAAGCGGAAAGTGGGTGCATTGTCTTCCCTGCAATTCGGGCAGATCACAATAGTTCTCCCGGATGTCTTTTCCTATAGTTTAACTCCGGCCAGACATGTCAATGCGCTCGTTCGTTCATATTAGAATGCAAACGCCCGGTGTTCGCCCATGCCGAAAGCCTCCAGAGCCAAGCCCAAGCACGCCGCCAAGCGTTTCGAGGCCAGGCTCGAGCGCCTGCGCTCCCGCCTCAACTGGATTATCGTCCGCATACCGTTCGATGCGAACCAAGCCTGGGGGTTGCGTGGCCAAATCAAAGTAAAAGGCGAAATCAACGGATTTGCCTTCCGCACTTCGCTCTTTCCCACCCGAGAGGGCTGGCACTTTCTCCTAATCAACAAGCGGATGCAAAAGGGAGCGCGAGCCATCGAACGCAGCGTGGCTCGTTTTCAGATGGAACTGGACAG
>Ga0137388_10003586_pt1 | contig 10068 bp, 9 predicted proteins | sample 15con2h14AmetaG_FD_104644 | JGI IMG/M metagenome (GOLD analysis project Ga0137388, IMG submission 104644) | Vadose zone soil microbial communities from Angelo Coast Range Reserve, California, USA - 15con2h1.4A metaG | ecosystem: Environmental > Terrestrial > Soil > Vadose zone > Saprolite...
CTACAAGGTCAGCAATCTGCAAGATACTGTACGTAAGGTTGCGGAAGAGACACCGCCGCCACCGTGGCGTGGTGTTCCACCGCCGCTTTCGGTCTACCGCGAACGCGGTCACCGGCGACTGGCAGCACAAACCTACGAGGAGAAGTGCACCACTTGCATTTGGGGATGCCAAATGGCGGTGGAGATGATCATCGATCACTGGAACCCGAGCACGCGCCGCTACCGCACTGAGACTTTCTGCTACGGCCCTCGCTCCTGTCCTCTCTACCGATCCGGCCCGGCGCGCAAGGTCCCTGGCCGTCATGGAATGAGTCACACAGAGGAAGACTGGGTGGATGACGAGGCAACTTCACGCCGCGGTCCCGACGAGTGAAACACCAGGGTGCAGACTGCAAAGGCAGAATATTCAAATGAGGGATCTATGTCATCCATTTAATTTTTGCGGTCAACGAGCCTCCATACTGGACCTCCTGCGTTCATTGGGCCTCCGATTCTGCTGGGATATTGCATGCCGCGCGGATTGGGCCATTCGCGGCATCGCCATTTCCTTCTTGACATAGCTTAGGCTGGCTTCCGGGAACTCTTCTTGCCCAGTTTTCATAAATTAGCCCCCTCCTAGTACCGCATCGAAACCAAGCACAAGTTTCGACGATTTGATTATTTCACGGTTAACTTGAATGAGGCTGCGTGACTGAGATTGTTCGAACTCCCCGTCACAGTAATCGTGTAGGTACTCGCCGGAGTCCCTTGCGCGGGCGGTAGGCTCAAGATAGTTCCCGTACCGCAAGAGGCGCAAAACGAGGCAAGAACGAGCACGGCTGACGTGCTGAGCCACAGCCGCTTGCGAGAGGCGCGGACAAAGTTGCAGACCATCAGTGAAACCAGAAGCCAACCGAAGCACAGCGACAACACTTTCCATGGAAGCAGCGGCGGGGCAAATCGTGGGTTATCTACCGGCGGCAAAAGCGCACGCGCCATGGTAGTCAAAGTGACCGTCGCATTCGCGGCATTCGTGCCGTCAAGCATCACGGACGAAGGCGAAACCGTGCATGTAGCTGCTGCCGGCGCTCCCGTACAACTCCAGGTGACTATTTGATGGAATCCGTCAGAAGGTGCGGCGGAGACCGTGAATTTTGCATCTTCTCCGGCCGCAATGGTCGTGCTGGATGGCGCCGCCGAAATGATGTAATCCGGCGACGAGCTACCCGCCGGCAACGCAGCAAGTGCCATAAGTAAATCCAGGCGCCCGTTGCCCATGTCGGCGCCCACAAATTGAGCGTGGGCCACCGCGGAGGCAGCCAAAGACTCGTTGACGTCGGTCCGCACGTTCCGCAGCAACGGAGCCCCGCCTGAAACGAACGGCGCGCTGAACGACGTTCCCCATCCTGCGGAATACGTGCTGAACGGATAGGTCGTGACGATCGCTTCGCCAGGAGCCGCCACCCAGACGATCGCGTCGCCATAGTTTGAGAACGAGGAGCGCACGTCCGAGTCACTCGTGGACGCCACACCCATCACATCGTTTTGCAGTGCCGCGGGATAGACTAGCAGCGGCGGCCCTTGGCCGTCGTTCCCCGCCGACGCCGCGCAGATCACGTTGAGCTGGTTCGCGTAGTCGAGGGCATTCTTCAGTTCGGGCGAACTCGTCCTCATGTCGAAGCTCATGTTGATCACGCTGGCGTTGTTCTGCACGGCGTAGTAAATCGCGCGCAGAATATCGGAAAGATTGCCGGTGCCATCCGAATGAAAAGCCTTCAGGGGCAAGAGCTTCGCTGTCGGAGCCACCAGGTGGATCACTCCCATCACCATGGTGCCGTGGCCAAACGCCGCGTATTGCACCTCCCCGTCGAGCACCGCCGCCGTCGACTGGTCCAGCACCGCTGCCGTGGATTGATTCACCCTTGCCGGTGACGGGCAAGTAGCGGAGCTGCAGGCGGGAGGGGGATATACGGGAAAGTCCGATGTGGTTAGGTCGTTTAGCTCGGAAACACCCGCCTGGTTCCGTGTGAAGTCATAGCCTGCCAGCAAAACACCTTGCAGCGCCGGATGATTGGGATCCACGCCCGTGTCAATGTCCGCAACGATGCCTTTGCCGGTCACCCCGAACTGACTCTGGGCCTGCGAAACCTTAACGATCCCCGCCGCCGGCTGATTGACGTAGCTGTCCCACACCATTGTCCCTGAATTGGGAGGGTAAGCGGCCAATGTTCTGCCTGACAGCAGGCCGGCAGGAAGTGGAGTGGGAAGCTGATTCAGCGCACCAATCGGAACCAGGTTGAGCACCTGGTCCACTTCGGCATTTACGATTCCCGGCAAAGTGCGCAGTGCATTCACCAAAGTTTGTGGACTAAGCGGTGTAGTCAACAGAAAGACTTGGTTCAGCGTTCCATCGATGGCGCCAACCACAGTGCAGCTATTTAGAAGGCAAAGCGACTGAAGTCCCTGGAGACCGAGCGTAGTTCGAACAATGACCCCGCTGTCTGCCTTCGCGGGGGTGGCCCACAGCAGGGCCGCCAATGCGCAAGCCAGCCACATTCTACCCTTCATCACGTGGCACCCCTTCCCGTCCTCGCTTAACACCGGATGCTAGTCTTTTTATTATCAATAACTTACGGACCGCCAGCCAGTCCGGGGAGGAAATCTGGGCATATGTGGCGTCAGTCCTCCAACCAATAAGGGTCAAAGTAAAGGGAAAAAATAGTGGGGAAAAAAGGAGAATGTCGCCCCTGTAAATAGCCGCTTCCCGACCCACTTTCTGCCTTCTTCAGACATGAGCCGCAAGAAGCAGACTAAACTAATTCTCATAAGAATTTTGGTAATGTGCCTATTGCCTATAAGGATGAGGAAACCGATGTACCAGCTGCGGCGAAGACAGTGGACATTTCTGCCTGAGCAAAGGAGAGATCAAAGAAAATGGCAGGCTCTCAGAATTGCTGCCGGAGCAATTTGCTCCGGTCTAGAGGATCCATACGCTTTGCTTTTTCGTGAAGACAAAACCACAGGCTTGCCAAGGAAGACCGGCCCATTCTGTATGAATCAGTCGTGCGTCCCCAACCAGACGCTCGCCCGCGCCACCGGGTTGGAACACCTGGATGACCGTATCTTCTTTGAGCGATATCGGGCAACGACAAGAGAATCCGCTTACGCTCACGTCGTCAGTGTATGTGAGAAGCTCGAATTCCTTCCCGTTCGCTTCCTTGCCGAGGAGCTTCAATACCACTTTCAACCGAACCCGAACTTCGCCTCGGCGATCCTTTCTCTCAATCGTCGGAAGCGCTTTCAGGCTGGCCTTCAACCGCCCGAAGTCGAGCGGTTTCTGGAAGAACTCGGTGGCTCCCAAATTCAGGCATGCGTCCTGATGGTCCGAAGCCGACTGGCCGGTGATGACGAAGATGGGAATCATTCGCGTGTGGCTCAGCGAGCAAAATGTCTGGCAAAGCTCCAGCCCCGAAAAGAGAGGCATGCTAAGGTCCAAGAGAATGCAGTCTGGTTTGTGCTCGAGGGCCAAGGCTAGTGCTTCTGTCGCATCGCCCGTATCGACGATTTCATACTCGCGCTGAAGTCTGTGCCGGATCATCCCGCGCATCGCGTCATCATCATCAATGACTAAAAGCCGGCGCTTGGGACTGGCCACGATTGAAGAATCGCGAAATAGCGAAACCGTCTGTGTATTTCCCAGGTTCTCCTTGCCATCGTGGTATTGCATTGAGTTTGCTCCCCTTTGATGGTTGCGTTGTTCTTGGCTCAATTCGCGGCTAGTACTTCCCGCAATTTCGTTGCGAGCGCGCAACGGCTGAATGGTTTCTTGATGAAGTAACCCCTGCGGTCGGTGACCTCGGTGGGGAGGTCAGCGTCCGCAGCGTAACCAGACATGAAAAGCACCTTTGTTGTCCCGCGACGCTGGCCGATCGCGCGGGCGAGTTCGCAACCGCTCATGCCCGGCATCACCACGTCCGTCAAAAGGGCATGGATGGGGCCCGGAAACGTGTTCGAGATCCGAAGGGCGGTTTGGCCATCCGTAGCTTCGAGCACGACGTAACCGCACTTCTCGAGAAACTTCCGAACCAGTCCGCGAAGCGAATCTTCATCTTCGACCAGGAGCACAGATTCCGTTCCCCGCGGAACCTTCTTTGTCGATGCGTTTGTTTCAATTCCTGCCGCTGGTTTTGCCACGCGAGGAAGATAGACGGTGAACGTTGTCCCGCGGCCAACCTCGCTGGTTACGAAAATATTTCCGCTACTCTGTTTTACGATCCCATATACCGTCGCCAGTCCGAGACCCGTGCCTTTCCCCTTCTCTTTGGTCGTGAAGAAAGGCTCGAAGATATTTTTCAGCGTTTGCGGATCCATTCCGGTTCCGGTGTCGGTTACCGTCAGCATGACATGCGAGCCGGTTTCGTCCCCGGCTTCGGCACTGTCAGCGCCGAGGTCAGAATCAAATTCAGCGTTGCCTGTCTCGATGATGAGCTTCCCGCCGTTCGGCATGGCGTCCCGCGCGTTGACGACGAGGTTCAAGATGACCTGTTCCAGCTGTGTCGGGTCCGCCTTAGTCCAACCCAAGTCGGAACCCGGCCGAGTAACGAGTTGAATGTGCTCGCCGATAATCCTGCGCAACATCTTTTCCATATCGGAAAGAATCTCATTTAGATTGAGGACCTTGGGTTGCAGCACTTGCTTCCGGCTGAACGCGAGGAGTTGGCCCGTCAAGACAACAGCACGCCGCGCAGCCTTATCGATCTCTTCGACACTGCTCCGGAGCGAGTGCCCGGCATTCAGCGACTCAAGCAACGATTCGCTGTAACCCTGGATGACACCCATGATGTTGTTGAAATCGTGCGCAATGCCGCCTGCCAATCTGCCAACAGCTTGCATTTTCTGACCAAATCGCATCTCTTCTTCGAGACGCTTTCGATCACGAATGTCCTGATAGATGCCATACGCGCCAGCGCAAACGCCGCTAATGGTAAGCGGAACGCCGTGGATTTCCGTGTCGATCACCGTTCCGTCTTTGGCGCGCCGGCGCGTCGTTAGGCGCGTCACGCGGCCCTCGACGGCCGCTCGTGTGATATCGCTTGCCTCGTCGCGCAGTTCAGACGGGGTGATCAGCGTGTCTAAAGGAAGCCCGACGACGTCCGCTTGTCTGTACTGGAAAAGAGTCTCAAAGGCCGGGTTGCACATGACGACCCGGCCGCCGGTGTCGTGAACCGCAATGGCAAGAGGACAATTTTCGATAAGCGCCCGCAGGTAAGTCGATGTTTCTTCTCGCTTCAGGTCTTCTGCCTTGCGTTGCGTAACATCATGGGCCAGCGCCAGGATTTGATGCCGCCCACCCATGCCGAGCAGATGCATGATCAGTTCGACTTCGATGATCTTTCCGTCTCTCAATCGATGTTGACATAGGAGAGAAGGCCTGCGCGTCGCGTCCACGCTTGCTATCTCGTTTAAAAGCGCGCGCACGTCATCGTCAGCCGAAATGTCGGTGACGCTCATCTCTAGGAATTCGTCGCGTGTATATCCATACTTCTCGATCGCGGCTTCATTGGCGGAAAGAAACCTGAGGCTCTCGCGATCCACGATCCACATGGCCAACGGATGCCCCGAGAAGATCAGTTCGAGAGCCGTGGCAATTTCCCAAGTCCTTGGTCCCGGTTTGACGCCCCTTGGCGGTGTCTTCACGGATCCACTGCGCTCGACTCGCGGCTCGCGACTGGGCCGTTCGGTCCTCCGCCGAAGGCCTCCATGACTTCTTCCGGTGTCCCGCTCGACTTGGCGTCTCATTTCGGCTACTGCGCCTCTCGTGAAATAAGGGTGTTCGGCGCCGTGACGGGATAGTTCCAGTAACCCGGCGGCTGGAGAGTAATGGCGACTTGCTGGCGAAGACAGGGCGAAAGTGCTGTGCTTCAGGTCGCAGGGTGGGCACACGAGCAGTTAGAGTTTCGCTACCAAAGGCGCCATATGTGTTGAATCGTACGTAACTCAACCTCTACTGTAATTACTGGAGTCGTAGCCCCCTCTCGTTTACGACTATGATAAGCCAAGAAAAGAGCCGTCTGGCAGTTGAACCCTCCGCTGAGGCCCAGTCGGCCCCGATGGTCGCGTGGCCGGAGGAGCGGCTTGTAAAGGAGTGTCTCGACGGCAACGAGGCTGCGTGGTCTGCCCTCATCGATAGATACAAGAATCTCATTTTCTCCATACCGATTAAGTACAGGTTTAGCCGTGAAGAAGCAGCCGACGTGTTTCAAATGGTTTGCTTGGAATTGTTGTCGGAATTACCCCGCATCCGTGAGCCCAAAGCCCTGCCCAAATGGATTCTTATGGTCACGACTCACAAGTGTTTCCACCTTAAGAATCAAGACCGGCGCCACCAGGAAAAAACTGAAGGCTTTGCCAAAACTTTGGAAAAAGCTCTTCCGCCCGAGGCGGAAGCCATCGTTCAACAGGCCGAAAGCGAACAGCAGATTCGAGAAAGCATCGCATCGCTTCCCCAACGCTGCCAGGAACTCATCCGGCTGCTTTTCTTTGAAGAACCGGCGCGTCCGTACGACGAAGTCGCCCACATGCTCGGCTTGGCCCGAGGTTCGATTGGCTTTACCCGCCAACGGTGTCTGGATCGCCTCAGACGCAGGTTGGATGAAATCAACGGAAAATGAGTGCTAGCCAGATTCCTAACAGCGAGACAGCCAAACAAACTTACAATTCCCAAGTGGAGCGAAACGGGGTATATCTTCTGGCTGGCTGCCCCACCCTTATTTGCCAGATAGGGAGACGGCTCGGGTCAGTATTTGAACCACTTCTCCAGAAATGAGAATGGAATAATGCGGCACTTTTCACTCGAAAACTGGGTAGATTTTGCCAACCAGAACGTTTCTGCGGACGAGCGGACGTCCATGGAGCGCCATCTCGAAATGGGGTGTTCCCAGTGCACTCACGTTATCGCAGAATGGCAGTCGTTGAAGCGCTTCGCCGTCCAGGAATCGCACAATGATGCCCCGGCAGATGTCGTATCCTTCGTAAAAGCCGCATTTAAGACTCTAAGCCCGCGTCGTGCGCCCGGCATCGTGACGACGCTCGCGCAGTTGGTCTTCGATAGCTTCCGGCAGCCAGCGGTCGGCGGTGTCCGATCTGGCTCCCCAGACTCACGTTGTATGCTCTACAGGGCCGGTCCCGTGCTGATCGACCTCAATCTCAATTTGACGCAAAGTTCTGGGCACATTGCCCTGCAAGGGCAGGTGATGGATTCAGAGACAAAGGCAAAGGGCATCGAAGAAATCCCTGTGCTACTGCAGAGTGGTCAAGAGACGATAGCCCGAACTCAGACGAACGAGTTCGGCGAATTCCATCTCGAGTGCGACGCGCGAAAAAGCCTGCAGATATCTGTCGGGGTCAACCCGCAAAAGAACGTGCTCATTGTGCTCGATGAAACCGTGTGGAGCACTCATCAAAACGCTGGCTCTCCTCAATGAATCTCCAGTAGAGGAATCGGCACTGGAAGCTCATCTCTGATCCCCTGGCGGGATCGATCAGCGCCTCAGCATAGCCTGATTTCGGCTTTGGTCGGACGAAGGCTGCGCTGCATCGCACTCCTTCTGCACGATTGAGCGAACCGACATACTTGTTTTGTGTCCGGCTTTTGAGTCCGCATATTCTTCCGCTAGGGCCATCCACCGGATGTCAATCGCACCCCTATTTACAAGAGCCGGCCCTGAACATCACATTGCTAGCTCAATCTCCGGCTTTGCACATCTTTACGACATAGGTTCTCAGGGGAGGAGTCTTGAACCGATCCAGCCATGTCGATCTGATTCCGTTGAGCCAGGCGATACTTTGTGAGGACTGCGGCCAAATAAGTTGCAGTAGAACGGACCGTTGCATTGGGTGCGGGAGCAGGGCTACTGTAAACCTCGCAAGCATCTTACTGCCGGCCGGCTCGTCTTCACTTGCCGCCAACTCCCTACGACCGGTTTCACTCCGTTTGCTCGGGTCTTGCGGACTATCGGCCGGCGCTCAGAGGCCGCCGCGAGCATCAAACTGATGAGCTCGGTTCTATTCGCTGCTTCTTCCCTTCTCAGTGTTCCGGCGTGCCTCGTCTACGGCCGTTCCCTTTGGCTGGTGACGACCCAATTCGCAACCCTGCAAGGCACACCGCTGCTTTTCGTCCTGATCCTGGTGCTCGATCTTTCGATAGCGGCATTGATTGTGCTCGATTCCAGACGGTCCAAGCTCCGTGAGCAGCTTCCAAAGGAACTGCATGAACCACACTGCATGCTGGGTTTGCAACCGAAGTGGTTTCTTACGCTTCTGGACAACGCCAATGACGGAATTCTGCTCATTACGCCAGAAGCTGAGATTCTTTACGCAAGCCCTTCAGCACAAGAGATCTATGGTCCCACCCACGAGACCCTAATAGGCCGGAGCGTACTAAGTTTCGTCCACGATAGCGATCAGGGCCGAATGGTTCAGACGCTGGATGGCTTAGCCCATCAGAGTGGAACCGCTCTCACTGTGGAACTTCGCTGCCGTCGTGCGGACGGATCCTGGCATTGGACGGAGTGCACGGGTAAGAATCTTCTTGCAGAACCCGCGGTCAATGCCATCGTGATTACTTGCCGCGATATCGAAGTCCATAAGAAGTGTGAACAAGACCTGACGGCGCTCGCCGTTACCGACGCCCTCACAGGTTTGGCCAATTACCGGCGTCTCATGGAGGTTCTCGATTCGGAGATCAAGCGTTTCGATCGGACAGGTCGTCCCTGCGCGATCCTCATGCTCGATCTGGATGGGCTGAAGCGAATCAACGACACGCATGGGCATCTCGTCGGCAGCCGGGCACTCCGCCGTCTCGCCGAGATTCTTCTGACCTCTTGCCGTTCGATTGACACGCCCGCGCGCTATGGAGGCGACGAGTTCGTCGTTGTCCTTCCAGAGGCCAATCTCAAAGTGGCAAGAAGCGTCGCCGAACGTATCGCAGATCGTCTCAGATCGGAGAGCGAGACACCTCCTATTTCCGTCAGCGTGGGGATTGCGATATGTCCTGATGACGGAGAAACGGCGGAAGCACTTCTGCATAAAGCCGATGTTGAACTGTACGAGATGAAAGCGGTCTACAACAGCTTGCAGGCTATTCGATGAGGCAAAACAGCCCATAAATACTGCAGGGAAATTATATCTTTCGATGTTCGCGACTACTCTTATTGAGTACATCTCGAACTGTGTGATTCGGCTGTCCGGCTCATCCAAATTTCGGACACCGGTAACCAAGGAGGACTCCCGTGCAGACCGCGCCAGACCACTCGCGTGCAAAACTCGAATGTCAGCCTGCCGTGGATCGGTGCAATCATCCGGATTGCCGGAAACCATCGATAACAACCTTGGAAAACAGTTCACTGTGTCAGCCTCACTTCGTCGCCACCTGCCGCGCGAGGCTCGATGAAATCACCCAGTTGGTCGAGCAAAAGAAGCTTGGCGCTACGGAACTCAGCACCATTCGTGCTTTTGTAGCGGCGTGTACCGGTGCGGCGACCACGCGCGCCCTGGATGCGCGCGAACTCAACAATCGAGAACGGGCACAGTTGCTCGAAATTGCCCTCTCTGCCGCCCAGATCCTGACCCGATTGCGGCGGAGTCCACGCGTTGACCAGCAGATTCCCTTGCGGCTGCTGGGAGATGCTCTTACGAATCCCCGAGTCGAAAACACGATCACGCAAACTCTGAGCAAGCACGGCGCAATGTTCAGTTGTCGATATCCCTACGGAAGGGGAGAAATCATGGATATCGTCCGCCTTGATACTGGACACACCGCGATCGCGCGCGTCGCATGGCATAAGCCGATAGCGCCAGGGCAACACAGTGTAGCCATTGAGATACTGAATAGCACAAGTTTCTGGAATTGAGGCTGCTGAGCTACTCATTCCACATTCATGATCTGATTCCCCGCCCCGATTACTTGGCCTCGACGATAAATCTTTGGAAGCTACACGCATGGGATTGTGCCGGCCCCGGCGACCCACGTAGTACCAAAAAGTTCCTATCTTCACGGGAGTCTGGTCACCCCTACTAGCAAGGGATCGA
>Ga0137388_10003589_pt1 | contig 10064 bp, 7 predicted proteins | sample 15con2h14AmetaG_FD_104644 | JGI IMG/M metagenome (GOLD analysis project Ga0137388, IMG submission 104644) | Vadose zone soil microbial communities from Angelo Coast Range Reserve, California, USA - 15con2h1.4A metaG | ecosystem: Environmental > Terrestrial > Soil > Vadose zone > Saprolite...
GAGCGAGAGTAAATCGAAGACGGTTGTGATAGCGCGTAGCGGCCAGCCGCTGCGAAATCTTCACCTCGGGATTACGGTCGGTAAAATAGTCGGTGTACCCGTCCACGCCGTCGGGCAGAGCGGCATAGAGGTCGAGCGCGCTGGCTTCCGCCACGATCATCCGGATCATCTCGGAAGTGGGAATGGGCAACCGAAAGCCGTCGCCGTGCCGCTCCATGAAGTCCGCGATTTTCCGTTCGCAGCGTTCGTCCAGCACCTCGATTTTGAAGTAGAGGCGGTCGATCGGGCGCCCGAGCGGATCGCGTAGGACTATCATTTTCGCTTGCCGGTAGGTCTTACTCCCAGCGCCTTGCGGAATGCGCGGTAGGCGGACTCGACCCGTTCCTCATCGACATCGGCCTTAACGTCGGCAGGGTGCCGGTTCGCGTGAAAGTACAGCACATCGGGCGAGATGCCCACAATCTTCGCCATCTGCTCGATAAGATAGTCTTCGGGCGGATAGCGGTGGTCGTGTTCGATCGCATTTAGATACGGGGGGTCGACCGGACGGCCGTCTTCCCGTTTCAATTGCGCGGCAAGCTCTCGCTGTGTGAGCCCGGCCTTTTTGCGGGCTTCCCTGAGTACCTGACCGAAATTCTTCATCCAAGATCATCCGGCACGAGCAAGCGCCGCCTCCTCGTCACAGGATACCGAACGCCACAGAACATGTCATCGAAAGCCACAATCTCTGAATTACGAAAACGCACAAGAGCGAGACTATGCGGCAGCAGTTTCTCCTAGTGCCCGCTTCCCTCAGGACACGCTTTTGACTGGATTGCGCTAGCATTTTAAAGACGCGCTCCCTTCAATTGAGACTGAGGGAGCGCGCTGGATTCCGAGACGCGCTTGCGGAACGCTGCACGGCGTGACAAGCGAAGCGTCCGGCGGAGCCGTTGGCGCGCCGTGCCAGTGAAGCGAGCGCCACCGATGAGAGCATAGAGGATTGGAAGGCGCGACAGCGCGGAGACCGCTGTCTTTCAGTCGCAACCCGGCGGATTATGTAATCCGTGCGACGTAACGAGATAATCGTATATAAGAAAACAAATGGCATTCGACCATTACATCTCGCAGGTACATCTTAAAAAGTTTTACTCGCCGGTTCTCGGTGACCGAATGTATGCGATACGGAAGAGCGACTTGAAGTCCTTTACTCCGCGCTCAAAAGATGTTTGCAGAACAAGCGATGGAAGCACGAATGTCTATCTAAACGAGGATCGAGCAATCGAAGAATTTCTGAAAACAATCGAGCCGAAATATGACACGGTTCTCGAGAAGCTAGTTGGAGGCGCAATCGACAACGAGTGCATTTATACAATCGCCGGATTCGCTGCTTACGTCGTATGTTGTTCGCCGGCAGGCATGCGCATCAAATCAGGGCCGTTGAAGGGCATCGTTGAGACCGAGATCGCCATCCTCGAGGCACAAGGGCGTCTTCCATCGCAGCCCAAAGAGCTTGGGGCTGGGAAGAACTTGGTAGACCTCTTACGAGTCGAGATCGACCCCAAATTTCTCCAAGCGATTGGCATCGGCTCAATCCTGCGACAAATCGCAATCTTCGGAAATTTCAAGTGGGATATTTTGATCAACGACTTCGATCACAGTCCATTCTTCACGAGCGACTTTCCTGTCGCGGTCGAGGAGACGGAGGACCAGCGTATTGTTAACCGGATCGTGCCGCTGGCACCAAATCTGGCCGTTCGGATCAGGCCTAAGCGCACCGGTGATGCGGAGCGCGCCGACTTCTCGTTTGCGAATTTCGGCTGGCGGAAGAAAGGAATCAGTTACAAGGAGGTTGTCGAGATCAACCGGTTGGTTGTGCGGTGCGCCGAAGACACCGTATTTTGTCGCGATGACTCTGCATGGGTGCAGAAATTCGTTGCGAGGAACCGGCAATATCGGGTCGAGCCGAAAACCTACAAGCTACCAAGGGGAAAAGGCTTTGTTCTGGTTTCCACAGAGAGGATTGCAAAGGTCAACGGTTCCATCTGAAGCATTCCTCCCTGGTTCTTTCCGCTCTAGTTGCTCCGAACTAAAAGGAAGACCATGGGATATTTTCCCGCCACGTCTGCGCTGCTTAGAGTTCTCTTCCTTGCCGATGTCCTCACCGTCTCAACACGCGTTCTGGCCCTCCGATTCAAGTACCGGCGCCCTGCTAATGACTCTCCGTCCAAGTGGGACGATCTTTGGCAATTCCGCAGGCCTGGGGCGCATACTCTTAAGAGGCACGGCCAGAGGCAGTCAGAATCTGGTCGCCCGCTGCCGGGCGCCCTAAGCGCCGTCCCACTACTTCGCGACGGTTTCCGAACATCATGGAACGCCGGATGCAGCAGCGTGGGCACGCAGACGAACCGTGAAGGCGCTGGGCTGGGTGGATGCAGGCCGTTTCTTTGAATGGAGATTCACCAGGCGAGAGCGGAACAACTTGGCGATGCAGCGGGCATCGGTGCCTCTGACGCCTTCCCCGGCCCCGAAATCCCACAGACCAGCTTCATGAATCTGATTTTGTAGTGCCGCATTGGAGGCCACCTATCTGACTGTGGTCGCACTCGTCAACTCGAAGCTAGGTTGCCGTCATAATCCGCCTGCACGAGTCTTCCCATCACCACCGCCATTAATCAGATCAGTTGCCTGCCGGGCGGCGATTTTGCCGTCACACTTGGGGTAGCGGGTACATCCATAAAACGATCTGTGTCGACCTCTCCGTCGTCGGGTCGGTTGGTCGCATTTCGGACAGGATGGGCCGTCATCCGGAAGATTATCGGTCGGTTGCTGCGGTTGTCGCCCCATAGCCGCAACAGTCGCCTCGTGCACCCAGCCGCAGCCGGATTCACAGGCGAAGAACGGTCTTTGAAGGCGGTTGCTCCAAAAGTAATAGGTTCGGCCGCCACACTTGCCGCATCGCGGGTTTTCCCCCTGGGCTACTGTACTTTCCTCGGCGGCGTGATGCTTGACTGCGCTGATCGCTACCTGTCGAGCGACCTCGGACGCGAATCCGGGCGCGAGTACACGCATCATGATCTCGTCCGTTCTTGCCGTGTGAGATAGGGGATTGAGAGACCCGAACCACACGACCCGACCGTCCACGATTGCGATCTTCTGATGTATGTCCCGGCGGCAGTCGACGACGACGCCGATGCCTTCGAGCGCGTCCAAGGCCTCCTTACCGCGCTCGGTCGGGATCGAGCCATTGTACTGGGGTGGGCGCGTCACGCATCGGATTTTCACCCCCTCGAGGATCTTCTGTCGAAACAGGTCACCATACCTCCCAATTCGCTCGGGCGTGACGAAGCCTGAGAAGATGACCACCGATGCCTTCGCCTGGCCGACATCCGTGCCGAATACGGTCTCGAAATCCTTCTGTTTGAACAGGCCTGTCCGGTGAGTTTCGAGATCGATGTCAACCGGTCGCCCTAAACCGCGAAGGTCCGCCGGCTGTAGCGAAAGGATTTCTCTCGCATCCAGAACCTGCCCGCTGGTCTGAATTTGGAACAGTATATCGCGCAGAAGAGCGCCGCTAGGCAGCCTATCATCGAGATAGGTCAGGTTTGCAACAATGACCAGATTCTCTTTTGCGCGGCTCGCGGCGACGTTCAATAGCTTGGCACCGTCGTCGTCCGGATGATCACCCTGTAAGAACCTTCCGATGAATCGACCACCGCCGACGCTTTCGGGAATATCTATGATGATCGCCGTCTTCTCGTCGCCTTGGTACCGGTGGACCGTGCCTACATCTACGACATCTTTCAGATCATCCTCATCCTCAATGAGCCGGCGGATAAGCTTCGCCTGTGCTGCGTATGGCGTGCAGATGCCAAGCTCTCCGTCGGCCTTTATGTGGCCCGCTTCGTGAAGCTGCCGAGACAAGTTCCGTACGATGAGAGCGTGGACAAGATTGTAGCGAGAAAAGGAGGCGGTCTGCGTCTCGAACGGCCAGAGGGACGATGTGTCTATGATCGTCATCTGGCCGGAGAGAGGATCGCGCACCTTCCTTGGGCGGTCTTCCACGGAAGCGGAGGTGCGGAGCTTCCCGCCGTACATGAAGCCCGAAATCAGGCCGCAGATCGCCCTGTGCATCCTAAACTGCTCTTCAAGCATCACTAGACGCGGCTCGCCCCCGCTGCGTTCAACCGCTTCGACAAGGCCGGCCGCGTGAAAAACGTCGATGCCTATCTCGTCCAGGATCGCCTTCTGCTCAGTCTGAACGATCGGCGGAAGCTGACGGAAATCGCCCGAGACAACGACCTTCTCCCGCGCGAGCCCGATGGCGAAATATAGGGCTGGCAGAATCACCATCGATGCCTCGTCTACTACGACAACGTCAAAGGCGGGGAGATTTTTCGCGGAGAGATAAACCTTTGTAACCGTTGCTCCAATCACGGCAGCATCGCGCATCACCGCAGCCTCAATGTCGGCGAGCGCATTGTTGATGCTGGCCAACTCGTCTAGGTGGGGCTGCCGCTCCGACGCGAACGTTTCCATTTGTGTTTGAAGGGCAGCGCGATCGGCGGTGCCGAGGGTGCGGACCAACTCGTCCAGCTTCAGGACCAGTTTATCTGCTTTCTCTTTGGAGCCCCCGAGACGATCGAGGAGCCGCTCGGTATCGGCGTCGGCGGTGGCTATCGCTGCTCTCGTGTTCTCTACATCCGCAGCGATTCTTTTCTCGGAGCGCACGAACATGCGCCGCAACGCGCCGGCTGTCCTGGTTTTTTCGAATTCTCTATCTAAGTTACCAAGGCGCCGCTTGGCGGCGTCTCGTTTCTGAACTGCAGCCTCCCTTTCGTTTCTAAGCTGCACGAGTTCCCGAGTGGAATCCGTGATCGCAGCACGCAAGCTATCGAGGTCAGCGAATCGGGTGAGCGTTGCTTCGGCCGTTGCCACCCGACGTGCGATGCTCTCAAGAATAGCCTCCAGCACTGTCTTACGCTTTTGAAGGTCCCGCGAACGACGTTCAACGATGCCGTCAAGGGTCACGTATTCGGCGTACTCGCGACTGAGTCCATCATGAACGATGCGCCCGAGCCGAACGATCCGCCCTTCCTCCATCGCTGGATGGCTCGTGCCGAGCTCTTTGCAAAGGGCGAGCAAAACCTGATCTACAGCCTGATTAGTGTTCGAGCAGATGAGCACACGCTTGTTGCGATCGAACAGTTCTTTGATCAGAATGCTCAGCGTGAAGGTCTTGCCGGTTCCCGGCGGACCCCACAGGTAAGTCACTTCGTTGGCAAGCGCGAGGCCAACCACCCGCTTCTGGCTCTCGTTTCCCTTTTTGAACTTTGTACTCAATGGCGGAGGCGCGACTGGCACCGCCTGACCGCTGTTGGACACGACGCGGTCGGCCAATTTCGTATTGAGTGCGCGGCCCTCTCCGCCAGCCTTCTCAAGACGCTCCCTGAGCACATCCAGAAGGGCAGTGTTGTCGATAGCCAGGACACAGTGAGTGATGGTCTCACCGATGTCCTCATCGACGGCGATGACGATTCTGCCGCTAGTGATCGACACTATCTGCCCGTCGATCCGCTGCGCGCCGATACGCAACTCAATGCGAGCGTCTTCGAAAAGGTCGGCTTCCTCGGTAAATGCGAACGAATAGCCGATATGGCCCCGGTCAAGCGGTATTCGAGCGCCATCCTCCAGGGTTATCTGCCGGGTACCCTGCCTATGTCGGCGCATGTCGGAGACGAGCGCTGCAAGCGCGATGGAATACCGCGCAATGCTTGACATGCCCGCGCGCGTGTCTAGAGTCACATCTGTTTTGGGATTGCGGACATACTTCGACGGTCTGCCGGCAACACCGAGAGGTTCAATGCACTTCAGCCGGAGCGGTGGCTTCAGGCGGTCGTCCAACGAAGTCATCTGACGGCGTCGTTGGGGCTCTGAAGTCGCTGCCATAGTGGGGTCTTTCCGCCGTTGCGGAACGGGAAGCGGCAGTTCCGATTGAGCCGCTTGCCGGGCGGGCGGAGCTTTCCGGGTCTTGATCTCGCCGAGCCGCTGCAGAACGTCGCGGCGCAATGCTAACGCGGCAGGTCTCGTACGATGACCTAGTTCGTCGGACAGTGCTTCAAGGATCAATGCGTCGTTCTGGTGGCTCGCGAAGAACTCCCGCAGCTCATTGAGCCCGCGGCTGAAGTATGGCCGCATGGACGAAGGCATGAGGCACAAGCATACGTCGGCGCGGGGTGTCACGCGAGACTATATTCGCTCCTTTTGGGAGTTGTGCGGCGAAATAAACGCCGAATCAAGTCGTTTGCGTCTGGCCAGTGATCAAGACGTACTCCCTCATCTTCGAATTCCGTGGTTGTGATTGTGGCTGTAAGGTCGGCGCTGGGGAATTACCGTAAAGCCTTGATTCGGTCGCAATCGTTCCAACGCTATCGCCTTCTCTCGGCTCCGGCCAACCGCGAGACGGAGGTGATCGCGGTCGTCCGTGTAGACTGTGACGGAATTCTTGGCCCTGCTGATCGAGACGTAAAACTGCTTCCGATTGACGAGTTCGAGCGAAAGCCGCGTGTCGATGTCGACGATCACGCGATCGACGGTCGCACCTTGCGCCGAATGCGAAGTCGAAGCATAACCATGATCGATGTGGCGAAGCCGCTCAAGCGCGGCGCTTAGCTCGCGACCGTTGTCGAGGCGCAAATCCGAGCGACGACTGTCGATTGCCCTAATCGTCGCGAACTCGCCATTGGCGATCCCGAGCGCTTTGTCGGGCGCTCTGAACTGTATTCTTTCGCCTCGTGCCAGGACGCGGTGTTCCTCGCGAAATACCTCGACGCCGAAGAGCCGGATGGGGTTGTACTCGACGCGCTGCCCGCCATCTGTTCGGACTGCAAGCAGGTTCTGGTCGCGATTGACTGCTTCGACGCGTACGTAACTGCCTTCGGCAATCTTGAACTGTTTGCTACCACGCGCGCCGCGAACCACGTCACCTGCCTCGTAGTTGTAGGCCAGTGCGCGCTGGACGCCTGAGAGACCGCGGTTTACTAATATTACTTGGTCGGTCTCGTTCGCCGAGACATGACCACGCTCGACAAGCGCATCGCGGATAGTGTTGTTGAGGTTGCGCCGTCCTTCGTTCGCCGGACTCACCACCAGAGCGCGCTCGCCGGATTCATGAGCCACGAGGTATTCCTGCGCGATTGCCCTATAGCGTTGTGCAATATCGGCGATTTCGCGGATGTCGCCTCGACGTTCAAGAATCGCGAGCGACTCCGCTATCTCTCCCTTGGCCGCGTGTGTGACCGCCTCGCGAAGCTCGGGATCTCGTTGGCGACGGATTGTATCGAGCCGGGCAACCGGCATTCCTGTCTGCTGCATCTGAAAGACCGGCCGCCCCGCTTCGATCGCATGATGCTGGCCTTGGTCGCCCACAAAGACGATCCTCGCTACGCTTTGCTCACGTGCCTTGCGGAGAAGCCGGTTAACCTGGCGCGTCGAGAGTAGGCTTGATTCGTCGACAATCCAAACTTCGTTTGAAGCAACTCGTGTTGATGAACTTTCGAGGAGGCTGGCGACGGTCGTTGCCGACACGCCGGCCTCGGAGAGCGACTTGACCGCGCGCGTCGTCGGTGCGAACCCGCAGACGATGAATCCCTGATTTTCCGAGAATTCGCGTATCGCGCCGACCGTCGTGGTCTTCGCGGCACCTGCGCGGCCTTCGATTGAGGTGATCCAGTCGGTGGACGCAAGCGTGAGTTCGGCGGCGGCAGTCTGATCAGGAAGCAAGTTGCGCTGGCTCGCCCATCGGCGGATCTCGTTCGAACTGCTGATAGCGGCCGCCCTGCCCTGGCCCGCACGCATCAGTTCGATGTTTCCGCGTTCGAGGGCGATCATTTCCGGCGTCGTGTAGGCGCCTCGCGGCGAGTTCACGGAGTCGCCAGCGACGATCAGCCGACCGTCTTGCTGGAACCGCTCGCGCTCAGCACGTATCCGATGCAGGTCGGTCTGCCCCATCGCATGCTGGAGCTTTCGCTTCCAGCGCACGTCGATCGATTACCGCCTCGCGCTCGATATTTTCGTCGATACTCTGGCGGATGGCTTCTCCCGCCTTTTCCGGATGTTGAGACTGGATGGGGCCGCGTTCGCGCGATTGCGAGAAGTAGCGTTCGGTTTGAATGGCGTATTCCCGCGCGCGTGAACGCCATTCCACCCTTAGACTTTCTTCGTCGCGATGATCCTTGGCCAGCCTCGTTCGATGCGCGATGTTCTGCGCCGCCTCAGCACCGGCCAGCCCTTCGCGCGCGAGAGCCTGTTCGATGTCCTGGCGACGCCGCGAGAAGGCCATCACCTGCTCGCGCGTGTAGCCGTCAAGCTCCCAGCGTCCGTCGCGTCCGGCGATCCTGATTTCGTATCCAAGCTGCTGAACCTCGCCCGCCAATTCGGAACGGTAAACTGCGGTCGCGAAGCTCTGCGCGCGATAGATTTCAATGGGATCGAGGCCGCGCCACTGTCCGTCCGAGCGGCGGGTCATGTTGGCGATGACGACGTGCGTGTGAAGGTGAGGGTCGGGACCGTAGCCGTCTTTAACTCCACTGGCGGGCCGAGCGGCAATGTGATCGAAGCGCGCGGCGACGATATTGCCGGTCACGACCCATTCGCTGCCGCCTCGGCGGCGTGAGAGCGCATATTGTTCGAGCTCCTCCAGCGCGCGACTGACTGCCTTACGGTCCGCGCGGATAAAGCGGTGATCGTCTCCGACCAGCCCTTGAATGCTCACCGACTTCGGTGCGTTGAAGGTCGCGTCCCAGCCGGCGCGCCGGTCGTGGTAGCCGTTGGCCTTATGAACGAGCACCTCACCGGACGCGGGACCAAGCCCACGCAGTACGGCGCGGAAGTCTTCGGTCGCAATCTCGCCGGAGAGTCCCAACTCCTCAGCGCCGCGGCCGAACCAGTTACCGACGACTCGCTGTTTCTCGGTGTAGTAGTCGTCCTGCGAGTACTTCTCTTCGTAATAGGTCTCGGCTCTTGCGGCGGTGAGCGCGCCTTTGGACATCACCAGCATTAGTCCTGAATCCTCACCGGAGCGCCCACGGTCCCATTCGGAGGCGTCGGGCCGCGACCGATCGTCAGCGTCGCCAAATCGGCGCTGACCTCATGGCTGACCGGCCTCGGCAGAGCGCGCGGAATGAATTCGACCTGGCGCCTGCGCGGAAGGCACGGCTTCACTTTGACGCGAGCACGATCGAGTCCTGCGATGCAGAGATAGCCTTCCAGCTTCGGTAGCCGCTGGACCTCCGACGCCATCACCACCGGCTCGGTCCGGCGTGAAGGATGGATGTTATAACGGTTGCCGTGCTCGGCCGTGCTTATTCCGATCTCCTCGCGCAGCGCCTCGCGATCGCCGATCTGTCGCGCGATGAAGGCGGCCGTCTCGGGCTCATCAACGCGTAGTAGAAGCTTGGTCGAAGGCATGGACGCGAGCACTGCTGCCTGCTCGTGGCCATAGATCCGGCGCAGTTGCGCGATGCTCTGATACCCGAGCACTGCGGCAAGCCCGTGCTTGCGTCCACGGGTTACCAACGTTTCGAGCTTCGCCTGGCGTCCGAGCACGGGCAACTCATCCACCACGATCCAGACCCTGCGGCGGTGGCCGGTGGAGTTGAGCAAGCGGCCAACAAGCAGGTCGGTCGAGCCAGAGGTTGGCGAGCGGCAGTGCCGCCGAGCTGGAGTCATCACGGATGGTCATGAAGAGCCAGCCCTCAGGACGCTCCGCCCATTCGAGGGCGCTCCATGGCGGTCGTCCGTCGAAAGGCGGCAGGTAGAGGAATGGCCGGGTCGCGTTCGCGACGGTCGCGATGATCCCGGCGCCCTGCTCGTGCGCGCCCGGATCCATCAGGCTGTAGGCGGGCGTGCCGGACAGTGCCTGCTTCAACTGCTGACGATTAAGTTCGAACAGCTTGGGGATGCTCTGAGGCTCGCGCCGTGTCGCGACTTGAAGCAGGCTTTCCAGCAGCGTCCGGCTGGATTGGCGGAAGAAGTGGTCCGATCCGCTTTCGTACCCTCGCGGCGGTTCGGGAATCAGAGACGCC
>Ga0137388_10003592_pt1 | contig 10061 bp, 10 predicted proteins | sample 15con2h14AmetaG_FD_104644 | JGI IMG/M metagenome (GOLD analysis project Ga0137388, IMG submission 104644) | Vadose zone soil microbial communities from Angelo Coast Range Reserve, California, USA - 15con2h1.4A metaG | ecosystem: Environmental > Terrestrial > Soil > Vadose zone > Saprolite...
CTGGTAATCGGTCGGCTCGTGAGCCGATCCATGGACCGCCTATTTGTGTTTGCCCGACTCAACAACGCGGAAACCATCTCGCTTGGCAGCTACTCGATAGGCTCTATTACCGTTGGCTCTTCCCGTGTCGCGCGATCCGGCATCTGCACCAAGATGATCGCTGCCAACACAATCACAATGCCCAGTGTCTGAATCGGCCGCAGCACTTCTCCCAGCACAATCGCCGCAATGACGATGGAGAACACCGGTTCGAGACAACTGGCGACGACGGCACGGGTGGGTTCCAGGTGCTGTAAGCCGGCGAAATAAAAAGAAAATGGCGCAAGCACTGAGATCAGCGAGAAGCAGAGCAGAAAAACCCACTGTCCGCCCGAGTAGTGCGCCGCGGAAATCTGCCACGGCGGATTGACCACAATCCAAAAGAAAGAGGACGCCAGCAGAGTCCAGAGCAGGACCTTCCAGCGATCGCAACGCGCCAAAATGCCGTGCCCGCCGATGTTGTAAAAGGCAAAGGAGAACGCCGCCAGCAACGCGGCAATGACGCCGATGGGATTCAGCCGGAATCCGCCCGCTCCGATCACGCCGATCACAAGTGCGCTACCTGCTACTGCCAACCCTACAGCCGCGATGCGCTGAACCGTCGGCTTCTGGAATCCACGCGCTATCATGTAGAGCAGCACCCACACAGGCGCCGTGTACTGCAGGATGATTGCAGTAGCAACATTCGTCTTCTGAATAGCGAAGTAGTAGAAATAATTCGAGGCGGCGACGCCGAGCACTCCGAGCAAAAAACATTTCCCGAGGTCCGCCGTCGGCAGCTTCAGACTCCTCCAGCCGCGCCCCGCGCCGAGAATCGGCAACAACACTAGAAGAGAGAAGGTCGTTCGGCTCTGCGAAAGAATGAGTGGATCGATGGGTCGAAGTACTTCTCCGAAGGGCAAGAGCCGGCCAGTGAAGACAGCGCGGCCGAGAGTGGCCGCAATACCCCACAGAAGTGTTGCACTGGCGATGTAAATGTACCCACGTACGGGATGCGCTCTATTTGGCAAGGAGCTGGTCGAAACGTTCGGAGTCAAATCCAACCATCACCTCATCCCCGACCACAAGAGTTGGTGTCGAACGGCTTCTGTACTTGTAAACCAAGTCCTGCACCGCACGCTGATCACGGCTGACGTCGCGGTCCTCGTAAACGATACCTCTCTCCGAGAGATAGCCCTTGAGGGTTTGGCAGGGCGGTCAGCCGGGTTGCGTGAAGATGACGATTTCTTTATTCATGGTTACAAGAGGGGGCTGCCTGAGGCCGTCCGCAACTCACGAGCTGCACTATTCGTCCATATACTCAATTTCGACTGCGATCTTGGCGGTCTTCTCCAGCATGGCTGAAACCGAGCAGTACTTCTCTTTCGAGAGCCGGACGGCATCTTCCACCGCCTTTCGCGAAACCTTTCCGCCCACTCTGTAAATCAGCTTAATTTCAGTATAAACGGACGGTGGGTTCGGCGCGCGTTCCGCCTGGGCACGTACTTCCAGGCTGGTGAAAGGCTCGCGCTTCTTGCGCAGGATGCTGACTACGTCGGAGGCAGTACACCCACAGAGGCCGATCAGCACCAGCTCCATCGGGCTGTTGGCGGTCTTCTCCTTAGCAGCATCGATGACGATCGCATGGCCGCTGGTAGCAATGCCAAGGAAACGCTCCTGATCTGTCCACTGGGCTCGGGCTTCAACCATCACTCCTCCGATCGTGGTTCCGGCATCTTGCCGGCTGTTCCGAGGGCATCCTGACCTCGGGCGAGACGCTCGCAGGCATGCCGTCGAGACGGCAGCGTTACTCCTATCTACGATTGTCGGTTCTCGGCTCGGGATGAATCAGCACTCGGAACAGCTCCGGAGCATCTTGTTTGAACCGGATCTCGAGTGCAGTTGAAATGTCGTGAACGCGCAAGAGCGGCAGTTCATCTGACAAAGTACAATGGCAGGAAACGTAAAGGCGATTGCGCACCCGCTTGATCTGCACATCATGCATATCCAGAATCTCGGGAAATTCGGCTGCAATGGCCTTCAGACGGTGCTCCAGCCTGGCGTCGCGCACGATTTCGTCGCCCGTTTCGATGGTTGCAGGTTCGCTTTCGATGTGGGTGAGGATCGAAGACAGCTCTGGGACATCACGGCGTATTTCCGATTCCAGGAGTGTGACCTGATCGTGGGCTTCCTTGAGCGTGAGCTGTTCATCCAATTCCAAATGCTGTTCGACATGTAGATGTCCGCCGAGGTCCTGCACGCTGACGTCGTGTACGTTCAGGTTATTGCGGGTAGCGACAGCCCGGATGCGGTCGAAAATGTTTTCAGTGCGCTGAGCGCGGGGACTAGGGTGCACCATCACATCGGAGTCGGGCAGAATGCGGTGCACACTGGTTGTGACCGCGTCTGCGACCTGTTCGGAGCGCTGAAAGGTTACGTTGCGCGCCAGCCCAACCGAAAGATCCGCGAAGTAGCGGTTACCGGCTCGGCGGATACGTACGCGATCGATTTCCAGCACGCCCTCGACTTTGGAAACCGCATCGATGATCCTGTTGCGCACGCCGGTTGGAGCGGCATCGAGCAGCGCGTCAATGGTCTTACGCGCGAGCCGCCAGCTCACATACACCACGACTCCGGCAACAAACAAAGCGGCGATGGGATCAGCGTCGCGCAGCCAGTCGATGCGGTAGTTGCGCCCGATCAGCACCAGGAACAAGCCCAAAGCGACAACTCCACTCGACCAGATATCGGTGGAAAAATGCAGAGCGTCTGCTTCCAAGGCCTGGCTGTCGTATTTGACAGCAATTTTTGCCAGAGCTCGCGAGCGCCAGTAATCAACGCACATCGACAGGAACATCACGATAAAAGCCGCAATGCTGGGCTCAATCTCCACGTGATGATAGAAAATCCGCCGCACAGCCTCGTAGACAATCCAAACACAGGTGAGCAGCAGCAAGCCCGTTTCCATGAAGGCGGAAAAGTTCTCCACTTTGCCATGGCCGTACTGGTGGTCTGCATCGGCCGGCAGGTCGGAAACACGCACCGAAAAGAACGTGATAATTGCGGCAATCAAGTCAAGCCCCGAGTGCGCAACTTCGGAAAGAATGCCCAAGCTGCCCGTACTAACAGCTACTACGATCTTCAGCAACGTAATGGCCATTGCCGCCAGTACGGAACTGCCGGCCACTGCGCGTTTTTCTGCGCGCATTGAGTCGGGACTATAGACGACGGGCGAACTGGACATATTACAAATTATCGCTGTTCGCCCGTTTTATAGCCAACCCCATCTCCATTCTGAATCTGTAAATGCGCACCAAAGAAAACCGATGTCTGTGCTAGGATTTCGGATAGTCTTCATCATGTCCGGAGGGATCTCCTCATGCGTTTTTGCTGGTTCGTCTTTCTATTACTTGCCAACGTGGCTTTCACCCAAACGGCACCTTCAAGTCCTGCCGGACTGCAGAAAAGACCTGCTTTGCCCCAGGCCGCGCCAGGATCGGAATCTGTGCCTAGCACTTCCAAAGTTCCACCGGACGCAGCAGTAATCACCATTAAGGGACTATGCGAGCAAAACTCACCCACTGCCACCCGAAGCAGTGAAAAAGCAGGATGTCAGACTGTAATTAGTCGTGCGGAATTCGAGAAGCTGGCAGACGCGCTCCAGCCCGGCATGTCGCTCCAGGTGCGCCGACAGTTGGCTACCGCCTATCCAAGGCTGGTGCTGATGGCTCACGAGGCGCAAAAGCGGGGATTGGATAAGCAGCCCCGCTTCCAGGAAATGATGGCGTTTGCCCGCCTTCAGATTCTGAGTCAACAACTGAACCGTGCGCTCCAGGAACAGGCTTCGCAAGTTCCTGAAAAAGAAATCGAGCAGTACTATCACGACAACCCAGCTGGGTTTGAACAAGCGACACTGCAAAGGATTTTTGTTCCGCGCAACAAACAGATCGAAACTCCTAAAGACGATAAAAAAGATACTAAAAAAGAAAGCGATTCCCAGGCCCAACAAAAGGCCGCCGAAGAAGCCATGATCGCGGAGGCGAATAAGCTGCGCGCACGCGCCGCTGGCGGAGAAGACTTCGAAAAGCTGCAAAAGGAAGCCTTTGAATTTGCCGGATTGAAGGCAAATCCGCCATCGTCGAATATAGGAAAAGTCCGTCGAACGACTCTGCCTCCCAGCCAGGCTTCCGCCATGGATCTCAAGCCGGGCGAAGTCTCTCAAGTCATCACCGACCCTAGTGGGCATTACATTTACAAAATGGTGTCCAGAGAGGTGCAACCGCTGGAGCAAGTGAAGGACGAAATCCGCAACACTTTGCAAAATCAGAAAATGCGCGATACGATGCAAAGCATCCAGCAATCGGCTACTCCGGAATTGAACGATGCTTATTTCGGCGCCTCGCCTTCCACGCCGGGACTTGGCGCGGGCAAACCCAAGACGGATGGAAGCAAGGAATCTCCGCAACCCAAGCCCCCACAGCCCAAATAATGGCCTTCACAAAGCCAACTGTAATCGTAACCGGCATCGCGGGTAACCTCGGGCTGCGACTGTTGCCGCAACTGCAAGATTTTTCCGTGGTCGGAGTGGACATTAACGAGCCGAAAACGAGCACCCCTCTGCGGTTTGTGCCCATGGATTTAGGGTTCGAGTAGTCTTGCCGGACCCTGTATCACCTCATCCGCGAGACCCGACCAGTCGCCTTGATACACCTGGCTTTCGTGATTGACCCTGTACGCACGGGAATCCTAGACCTCGACTGCATGTGGCAAATCAATGTGGCCGGCACGGCGCGCGTGATGGAGGCCATTACCGAAGCCAATCGCAACCAAGATGATGGCGTGAGGCAGTTCATATTTCCCAGCAGTGTTTCAGCCTATGGTTCTGACCTGCCCAAATCTGTCACGGAAGACTTCCCTCTCGGTGGTCACACTCTCCCCTACGTCATTCACAAAAAGGAGTCTGAGCGAGTCGTCCGGCAGCGGGCATCGGCGCTACGCGGCTGCAGTGTTTACATTTTTCGCCCACATATTTTCGCAGGCGCCACGGTGGAAAATTACCTCATCGGCGCATTTCGCGGCACACCCAATGGGCCAAGCAAGCGTGCCGCCAGAATGCGCGAGGAGGGTAAGCGGCTTCCCTGCATGCTGCCCTTTGGGCACCGATATCTCGAGAACAAGATTCAGTTCGTACATGTGGACGACATGGCCCGGCTGATCATTCACGTCCTTCGTCGAGAACCAGAAGCGCAGCGCCTCACTGTGCTCAACGTCGCCGGTCGCGGCGAGCCACTCACCTTTGCGCACTGTATCGAGATGGCGCGCGCCAAACTGGTCCGGGTGCCGGGCAAAGCGGCCATGCGACTTTTGTTGCAGGTCTTGTGGAAACGAGGCATTTCTGCGATTCCGCCTGAAGCCGTTCCTTACATGACCGGGCAGTACATCATGAACACAGAGCGGCTGCGCAACTTTCTGGGGGCGAATTACGAAGAAGTGATCCGATACACGGTTGCCGATGCCTTCGCCGATTGTTTCGCTTCCGCGGTTCCAGCTGCTGCCGCACAAACTTCGGCGGCAACATAAGTTCGCTCATCTGGTCAAAGGGCTTGACGATTTTATCCTGCCTCTCCGCGGGAAATCCGCCATACACTGCAGGTTCCCCAAACTTCCTTTCGCCGGCAGATGCCGGATGTACTGCACGATTTGCCAGATCTCTTCGTCATTGAGAATATTTGTTTTCACACTCGGGAATAAAACTGCATGTCGCAGGTTTACCCTATGGAGGTGCCTGAGGACCGCGTGCCTGCTGCGACGTTTGAAGAGCTGGCCATGCCACTCTTTGACCAGCTCTATAACTTCGCGCACTGGCTCACCCAAAACCGCGAAGAAGCCGAGGATTTGGTGCAGGAGACCTATGCGAAAGCGCTGAAAGGCTTCTCCTCTTTTCAGCCAGAGACAAACTTTCGCGCCTGGATTTATCGCATCTTGCGTAACACCTTTCTCACTTCTCGAACCGGGCTGAAGGCGAGCATGACAGTTCCGCTGAGTACTGATGGGGAAGAAACTGCCATACTGGCGCCGGCCAACACGCCCGAAGCAATCCTCATCGAGCGCTCGAATCAGCAACTGGTGCAAGGCGCAATCGAGCAACTGCCAGTACACTTACGGGAAGTCCTCTTGCTCTGCGAGGTCGAGGAAATGTCGTACAAGGAAATCGCAGAGACCCTTTCCATTCCGATGGGCACAGTGATGTCGCGACTTTCCCGCGCGCGGAACGCGCTTCGCGAGAGTTTGCGTCGCAAAATAAAAGGAGAATAGATGCCAGGCGACGAGTGGCAACCAAAACTTGACACTTACCTGGACGGCGAACTTCCGACCGAGGTGATGCGCGAACTAGATGCGCACGTTCGAAGCTGCCCCTCGTGCGTCGCTGAGGTGCTGAACCGACTCCAACTTAAACGCGCTGTCCAAGCTTCGGCCGCCAAACGCTATCTGCCAACTGCCGAATTCCGCGAGAGGATTCAGAAGAGCATAACAATTCGTAGACGTCCCGCATTTCGCTGGGGCTGGCTGACTGCTGCCACCGTGGCCGCGCTCCTCATCGCCGGAGCACTAACCTTCTACGTAGGGCTTCAGAAACTACGTCGCGAGCAAGTTTTCAGTGAGTTGGCCGACTTGCACGTGACAACACTGGCCAGTCCTACACCAGTCGATGTAGTTTCATCTGACCGGCACACAGTGAAGCCATGGTTCCAGGGAAAGATTCCATTCACATTCAATTTACCTGAATTGAAGGACTCTGAATTCGTGCTGGTGGGCGGGCGCGCGGCGTACTTAGGACAGACACCCGGAGCGCAGTTGATCTACCAGGTACGAAAACATCAGATCTCAGTTTTTATTTTTCAGGATCGGGCGCTAAGCCGCGACCTGAGCACGGATACGCCGGTCATGAGAAAGCTTTCGTTCAACGCAAAGACCTGGAGCCAGGATGGGCTGCGCTACTTTGTGGTGGGTGACGCCGCCCCTGAAGACATCCAGAGTCTGAGCCAGTTATTGAAAAAGGCTGAGCGATCCTGAGGCGGACCGCTCTTTCCGCCATACAGACGCGTGATCATTTTTTCCCGCGATACAGACCGGCGATGCCAAAGGTGTAAGGTGTCCAAGTCGCTTCGTTAAAACCGGCGCGTCGCATGCGCTCCAGCATTTCTTCGGGCGCCGGAAAGCGTTCTACTGAGGCCGGAAGATATGCGTACGGCCCTTTCACCCCGGAGATCAATGTGCCGACGGTGGGCAGAATTCGTTTGAAATAGATTCGGTACAGCTTGCCAATTAAGCCTCTCGGCTCGCCGAAATCCAGAATGCCGCATTCACCGCCGGGTCTGAGTACGCGCACAATCTCACGTAGTCCAGCGTCATAGTCAGCAAGATTCCGAAAGCCGAACGCAGCAGTCACCAGATGAAGCTGGGCATCCGGAAGTGGCAGGCGCAAGGTGTCGGCCTCTATCCAACGCAGCCCAGTTCTAGCCCCTGACTTGCTGAATGCCCTTTGCAACATGGCGTGCGAAAAATCTGTCCCGAGCATCTGCGCAGAGCCCCCGCCGGCCCGCTGCAGCAAGGCAAACGTCATATCTCCCGTTCCGCAGCACACATCCAGGACACGAGTCTCAGGACGTTCAAGGATGCCATCGAACGTCCGCGCGGCGCGCCACCACCATAGCCGATCCACACTGAACGACAACATGTGATTCAGCAGGTCGTATCGCGGCGCAATAGACGTAAACATCTCCCGCACGGCTCGCGCGGCTGACTGCGGATCGCGGGCACCTTCCGGTGCCGCACCAATGATCGCGAGCTTATTCTGATCGCTCATTTCAACTGCTGGCAACCGCAACAAATATGCACGCACAGAAATAGAGTAGGAACACAGATGAATAGATTCTTGGATCTACTCAGAATGGCACGTAGAGGTGTCTTTAGTCACTGCCGCGAGAGTCGCCGAATTTCGTCCACCGCTTCGCCCACAAAGGCTTCCGGAACGTCGTTCACTATCTCGACTCCGCCAATTTCGCGGGGCAGAACAAAATGCACCACACCATTGCGTGTCTTCTTGTCTGCCCGGAGTCGGCGCACCACATCTCGACTGCGCACCGTAAGTTGAGGCAGAGCTCCGAGGTTCAGTACGGCATCCCGGATGCGCCGTGCAGTATTCGCACTCGTCTTCCTAGTCCTGGCCGCGATGTCAGCTGCAGCGATCAATCCCCAAGCCACCGCCTCACCGTGCAGCAGGCCCGTATATCCGGTTTCGGCCTCGAGCGCGTGACCAATCGTGTGGCCAAGATTCAGCACTTGGCGCGACCCACTCTCTTTCTCATCGGCCGAAACCACCGATGCTTTGAACCGCACTGATTCAGCGATCACCCACTCGAGGGCCGCCGGATCCCGCGTAAGAATGCTTTCTTTCATCTCCTCGAACTGGCGAAACAGTTCGGGATGGCCGATTACACCACACTTCAGCGCCTCGTACAGCCCGGAGCGAAACTCCCGCTCCGTCAATGTAAGCAGCACGGCTGGATCGATCAGCACTGCTCGCGGCTGATAAAACGTTCCTAAGAGATTCTTGCCGGCGCGGAGGTTTACGCCTGTCTTGCCACCGATCGAGGCATCGACTTGCGCCAGCACCGTCGTGGGCACTTGAATGACATCGATCCCACGCATATACAACGAGGCTAGTAGCCCCGCGACATCCCCTACGACACCGCCGCCAAATGCGATGATTACCGCCTCTCGATCGGCTCCCAGTCGCGTCAGCCTTTCAGCCAAATACTCAATGGTCGCCAATTTCTTGTGGCCCTCGCCGTCAGGCATTTCGACCAGCTTGGGATCGAAACCAGCCACACTCAGCGACGAAATCAATTTCTTGCTCCATTTTCGCCGCACCGGCAGCACAGTTACGACAAACAGCTGCCGCCGCCCGGAAAGTATTTCGCGCAAGATCTTTCCGGCTCGCGTCAGCAAACCGTTTTCGATCCACGCCTCATAGGGACGCGGCGAAACCGCTATTGTCACTCGCGTCATGGGCTCCATCATAGCGTATCGAGGTGGCGTACTCCGCTTCGTCGCCGCGTGATAACATTTTCGCCTTATGAAGTGCGCCCCGACCGAAACCGATTTCCTGGTCATCGGTGCCGGCATTGCCGGGCTGCGTGCGGCCATTGAGTTGGCGCAAGCTGGGCGCGTCGTGGTCTTAGCCAAACGAGAAGTCACCGATTCGGCCACGCAGTTGGCGCAGGGTGGCATCGCCACGGCTCTGAGTGATGAGGATGAAGTCAGTCTTCATCTCCAGGACACTCTCAGTGCCGGTGACGGCCTGTGCAACGTCGAAGCCGTCAAGATTCTGGTCGAGGAGGGTCCGGAGCGAATCGAAGAGCTCATTCAGTGGGGCACGGAATTTGATCACAACGGGACTAAGCTGGCCTTTACCCGGGAAGGCGCGCACAGCCGCAATCGAATACTACACGCGCATGGCGACTCCACGGGTCGAGAAATCCTCCGCGCTCTGTATGCCAAGGCGAAAATACTGAAGAACATTTCGGTTTGCGAGTTCCAATTCTCCACGGCTTTGCGCGTGGAAAATGGCCGCGTGAGCGGAGTTTTCCTGATTAGTGAGAGTGGAATTCAGGATGAGATCACCGCCTCAGCCGTGCTGCTGGCCACGGGCGGACTCGGACAACTCTATCGGAATACGACAAATCCTTCTGTGGCCACGGGCGATGGTGTCGCCATGGCGTTCGACGCCGGCGCCGAGATCAGCGACATGGAGTTTGTCCAGTTCCATCCCACGGCACTGTACCTGAAAAACGCGCCGCGGTTTCTGCTCTCCGAGGCCCTGCGTGGCGAGGGTGCGTACTTGCGTAACTTGGAGATGCACCGCTTTATGCCCAAATACCACCCGATGGCTGAACTCGCTCCACGAGATGTAGTGGCGCGCGCGATCGTACACGAACTTGAGGTCAGCAAGGCCAAGGACCCGATGGTCTATCTCGATC
>Ga0137388_10003596_pt1 | contig 10056 bp, 9 predicted proteins | sample 15con2h14AmetaG_FD_104644 | JGI IMG/M metagenome (GOLD analysis project Ga0137388, IMG submission 104644) | Vadose zone soil microbial communities from Angelo Coast Range Reserve, California, USA - 15con2h1.4A metaG | ecosystem: Environmental > Terrestrial > Soil > Vadose zone > Saprolite...
AAGTCGGGTTTCCTTCCCCGCATCCTAGGCGTACTGCTGATCGCGGCGTGTTTCGGCTACTTGGCGGATAGTCTTACGCCGTTGCTTCTGCCGAGTTACGCGAACCTCGTGGGCCGAATCGCGGACATCCCGCTAACGCTGGGCGAACCAGCGATTATCTTGTGGCTTTTGATTAGGGGAGCAAAGGATCAACCATTGGAAGCCGCGGCATAAAGTGAGTCGAACTCCCGGCGTTGGGCTTCACGTTCGACGGATTCCGAGCGAGTAGTCGGAAACTCTTACCTTGGGATTATTTCGGGGTTCCGCGTCACTCGGGAATAATTGCCAAAGAAGTCAGAGAGATCTTAACAACCGATTCTGATTTATTGCTAATTGCTACAATCGCGGATCGTTCTAAGGTTGGCACGGGAGCAAGATAATGAGTAATACAACAATCCACTGGGCGCGAATTTTGCTCGGCGGGCTGCCGGAAGGACTCGATGAATAAGACTTGGAACCTTCCACCCAAAAGCCGGGTAGAGGGCTTAGGTCTTGCAACTTTTCAGGCGAGGAGAGTTGCCAAAGCCCTCTCGCTCGGATTTCTCGGTGCGATACTAGGGGTGTCGCTATCTTGGCTGTCTGACAATCCGTTTGCCCTGACCTTTCAGACCGGCGCAGTGCTTATAGCTGTTGGTTTGATGGTCGCTGCTGTAGCAGCATTGATGATGCTGTTTCGCTCCCGCCGAGTATTAGCGCGAGTCGCAGCCGTAATTTGCATAGTCGTGGGCCTTCTTTCCGTCTTCTTGGTCGGAATACTCGCAGCGAAGAACCGTATCCTGTGGCGAGGTCGCCTCACCAAAGAATCTTGGCAGCAAGACATTAGGTACGTGTCCGATCTGATTGTCCGAGTTCATCCAAACGCGTTCGCGCACGTTTCTCAAGACATCTACGATCGGGAGGTCGCGAATCTCCGGGCACAGGTTCCGTCCCTTACGGATCAACAGATCGAGATGCGCCTCGTGCGCTTGGTTGCCATCCTTCAGGACGGTCATTCGACTTTGTTTCCTTTCCAGCCGGCGACGGGTTTTCGTATGCTTCCGTTGCAGCTGTTCTTGTTCTCTGACGGCTGGTATGTCACTGACGCGAGGCCGAAGTACAAGTGGATGGTCGGGAGGCACGTACTTCGTATTGGGTCGAAATCTGTTGATGAAGCCTATTCCATGCTTCGACCGTTTGTGGGAGCTGACAACGAGGTAACTATCGAGGATCGCGCCCCGTTTTATCTGCTTTGCCCGGAGGTATTGCAAGCCGAAGGCATCGCTCCAGACAGTGACTCTGTCCGGTTTTCAATCGAGGGCCCTCAGGGCACACCAACTGAAGTGGATATCGAGCCGGTTGCATTAACCACCTATCTGTATTGGTACTTCGCGCCCTTGCAGCGGTGGAAGCGAAAGCCGTCCGAAGCAGCCCTTCCGCTCTATCGGCAGTCAACCTGGGACAACTATTGGTTTCGATACCTCGAGCCGCAACGCACCGCCTATATGGCATTCAACCAGGTGCGTGACAAGTCTGACGAGCCGTTCGAAGCGTTTGGTGCTCGAGTACTCGATTTTTGTACCAAGCAAAATGCGCGGACGCTGGTAATCGATTTAAGAAACAACAGCGGTGGCGACAATTCGATTTTTGGCGAATTCATTGAGAAGCTTCACGCAAGTCCAATGAATACGCGAGGCAGACGTACGCCCTTATCGGCCGCCACACCTTTTCCGCAGCAGTCAATTTCACTAGCGCCTTGGAGCGAAATACTAATGTCATCTTCATAGGAGAGGCGGCGGGCGCGGGGCCGAACCACTTCGGCGACCCAAAACGTTACATCCTGCCTCACTCAAAGTTGTGGGTGTTCGTTGCGTCTAAGTATCACGAATGGGGATCGCCGAAGGATCAGCGGCGAGCTCATGATCCAAATATCCCAGTGTCAGTGAATCACATTGACTACTTCTCGAACAAGGATCCTGTCTTGGATGCCGCCCTGGCTCGCGTGACCAAGTAGTTCGTCTGCTACGGATGGCTGAAGAACCGATCCCGCTTCTTATGCAACGCCCTAACGTTTACCTAGGTCCCGGATGGTCGGCTAAGCGGCCCGCATATTATTCATACTCAAGCAGCACTCTCCACGTGCCAACTTGTATGGACACCCTGCTATCCCGCAGCAGGCAAACCACTTACTTGTTTTGACATTCATGCATCGGATGGGGGGTGTATGGGGGGTGCGCCCGCCCGCGTTTTGCGGAGTCGGTAATCCCCTTGCCTCACGGCGTAAAGAAATACCGCACCAGGTGAAAGAAAATCGGCGCCGCGAAGCACAGCGAATCAATGCGGTCGAGGATGCCGCCATGACCCTCGATCACTGCGCCGAAATCTTTTACGCCGGCATCGCGCTTGATGGCGCTCATCACCAATCCGCCTGCGAAACCGAGCAGCGCAATCACGAGCGACATCCCGGCGGCCTGCAGCGGCGTGAACGGCGTCGCCCACCACAGCGCCGCGCCCAGCAACGTCGCCGTCGCCACGCCGCCGAGGAATCCCTCCCACGTTTTGTTCGGGCTGACGCTTGGCGCGATCTTGTGTTTTCCCGCGAGCTTTCCCCAGACGTATTGCAAGACGTCGCTCATCTGGTCCACCAGAACAAGGTAGAGCAGCAGCTGCGCGTTGCGGCCCGCGAACCCGGGAATCTTGAGAATCAGCAGCGCCGGCGCATGGCTCAGGCAAAACGCGCAAATCATCAACCCGAATTGGATTTTCGCCGCGCGCTCCAGGAAATGCTCCGTGTCGCCGGACATGGCGATCCGCGTCGGCACGAATACAAACGCGAACACCGGAATCATGATCGCAAAAAATCCATACCAGGCGATTCCGATCAGGTAGTACTGCAGCGGCGTGATGATGAAGAAGCTCCACAGCAGTGTCCGGTGATCCCCGCGTCGCGTTGGCACCAGAGTGATGTATTCGCGCAACGTCAGGAGCGAGAGCAGCCCAAACAAAACCAGCGACCCGGCGCGCCCGATCAGCAGCGTCAGCGCGAAGATCGCGCACATCTTCCACCACGCGCGCGTCCTCGCATTCAGGTTGTCAATCGTGGCCCGCGCCGCATCGCTCTTCGCCGTGCGCTTGAGTACAACTCCGATCGCGCTCGCCAAAACGAGAATGCCCAGCACGCCACCAAAGAGCCACATGAGTTGCGTGTTCCCGGAGCTACCATCAAGTTCGAGGAATGCGTGCTCGGCCGATTCGAGAGGATCGCTCATTGCGCATTCTCTCCGCGCCGCAATCCGCAGACCGCCGCGCGCGCCCGTTCCAGAAACGCTTCTTTGCTTTCTCTCTCTTCCACGAGCATCGGCGCCCCAAACGTCAGCACGCTGATCAACGGCACCGGCAGGAATTCCCCCTTCGGCAAAATCCGGTTCAGGTTTTCCAAATACACGGGCACCAGCTCGGCATCCGGCTTGCGTTTCGCAAGATGGAAGAGGCCGCTTCGGAACGGAGCGACGGATTCTCCCGTTCCTCGCGTCCCCTCAGGAAACAAAATTAATGAATCCGTTTCGCCTAGCGCTTCTGCAAGTTGCTCGATGGTGGCGCGGCCCGCAGCCCGCGCTTCCTCTTCGCTTGGCGCTTGCGCCGCTGCGCCGCGCTGCACCAGTACGGCGCGAAAAACGTTCTGCGCCAGATACGCTTTCACGCCGCTCTCCCAATAATCCTTCGCCGCCACCGGGCGCGTCCGCCTGCGCACTTCGGCAGGCAGCGCCGACCACAGCACGACAAAATCGAGATGGCTCGTGTGATTTGCAAAATAGATTCGCTGCCGCGCCGTATCAGAAAAACCGTCGGACCAGCGCACCTGCACGCCGCTGACCGCCCGCGCGAACCCCGCGATGATTCCGGCCAGTGGATGCACGCCGCCGCTCATTTCTTCGCCGCGGTGTTCTTCAGCTCCAGCAAGGCGTGCCGCGCGCGATTCAGAATGGTGAGGACACTCAGGAGGATCATCGCAAAAAGCAGATAAGGAATCGCTCGATCGACCGGAACCCGAAGCCCCAGCAAGAGTCCCATCGATCCAAAAAGAAATGCGCGATCACTTTTTCCCAGTGGACCGTCGTAACGCCGCGAAGCGCCGATCTGCACGCCAATTACGCCGGTCATTTCCGTGAAAATGGAAAGAATCACGGCGCCAACCACCAGCCACGGTTCGAATCCCGGCACAACGGCTAATGGGAGATACAACCCCACGTCCGCGACCACGTCGCCGAGTTCATTCAATATCGCGCCCAGCGCGCTCTTCTGGTTGTGCTCGCGCGCCAGCATTCCATCCATCGCGTTGAGGGCCATGCGCACGAACAGAACGACGGGCAGCAGCAATAATGATGGTCCACCATGCGCCCGCGCGATCACATGTCCAGTGCTGAGCGAAAGCAGCAGCGCCGCAATGGTCACTTGATTCGCGGTGACGCCGATTCGCGCCAGCCAATTCACGATCGGCCGCAACAAGCCCTGAAACGCCGGCTTCAGTTGATAAACGCTTGGCATCGCTGTTCGGGAAGTTAGTCGGAACCTGTAAGTTCGGCAAGTATTTTCTGAGCGAGGGGGATGGATTCAGCTTTATAGCCAAATCAGTTCTAGAGAATCAGCGTCAAACCACGATATTGGTGATGATTTCGTTTCCCGCGGCGTACTGCTGCAGAAGGGCTCCGAGTCTTTGCGTCCAGCGCTCCAGATTTTCCGCGCCCCCAAAAGAAACGATCACCGCAAGAACTTCTTTCGTCTTTGCCGTCACCATCGTCCGCTCGGAATCGCTCGTCGCGCTGCCATGCGGCCCGGCAGTATCGGCGAAGAGCGGCAATCCTTCCAGATTCAAATCGTACTTGCCGATGCCCTTGTACGTTTCTCCGGATTTTCCCGCGCGAAAAACGATTTCTCCCACAACGTGTCCCAGGTCATACAATCCCACCGGCAAGCGGCTCTCCACTGAAACAAGATTGATCACGTCCACGACTGCGTTGATTTCCGGCAAACCCTTACCGCCGACCACGCGCCGCAGCAACGCTTCCGCGGAGCCGCGGTAGCGCGCCGGATCTTTTCCCAGCGCTTTGTAGGCTGCGCGCGTCGCTTCCACTTGTGGCGACGCCAGCACGCCGCGCGGAAACGGCAATTTCTGAATTTCCGCCTCCCGCGTTTTCAGCTCTGCCGTCAGCGCCGCAGGTGACGCGCCCGCCTCTACCTGCGCGGTCACGCAGCCAAGCGCCGTCCGCGGACATTTCTTCTTCAAGGCGCCATCGATTTTCACGATCACTTGTGGGAACTCCCGTGTTCCAGATTCCGCGCTTTCCTGGCGGATTCTATCGCAAGCGATGCATTGCTGAGGCTTTGAAAACGGAGAATGGTAGGCCCGTGGGGACTCGAACCCCAGACCTCTACCGTGTCAAGGTATCAAGGATAGGTTTTACAATGACTTACAAGACCGCGGGGACTGCCAAAGTACGCGGAAGTTCATCTAAGACATACTTTTCGTGGGTTGGGTTGTGGGTTGGAAGATAACCTCCATGTTTCTCGAAAAGTTAAGCATCGGCGATTTCTTGTCCAATATCAGGGGAAAGCTCTCCGGTACCGAACGAAGACCGTGCCGCTTTGAGCGATCCGCTGGCCGCCGGGTCAATCCGAGAAGAATGGCGAAAACAAAACCCACAACCGTTGTCCGGAGGGTTTGCGATGCAGGTGTCGGGGTGAATTGTTTTAAAGAACGGCCAGTGGCTGTCGAAGGGCGAGAATCTCCGCTTGGAGGGCGCCACGGGTCCAAACAGTGGAGGCGGCGAAAGCGAAAAGAGCATTGAACAGAGGGCTCATCGTAGTAGCAACCATGACCCTACAAATCACAGTTACCTCTGCGTTTTCAGGCCCGACGGCATATTCGGTAAATCCAGCCTCGGTCACAGTGGTTGGTTAGTGCGGCTGGTGAGTTTTCAGATACTGCGATGGTGTTACAATCAGAATCCCTTCGATTTTCTTCCCGAAATACGGCCCAAAGTGCCGAAGGTCGCCGGTGATGAGATGTGTTGTCCGCGCGTCCATCGCGGCAAGCAATATCGGCCGATCTTTTTCGGGCAAGGAGACACCTGCAGGCAGTTGATGAGCTGTTGAGTCGAAAAGTTGAATCTTTCTAGCCAATCTCGCAAGCCTGCCCCTTTGAGCGTCATCAGATAGGTTGATTCTTGCCTCTTCGAGGGCATAGTGTGAGGAGCATAGAATCACGTTCTTCAGGTTCCAGAAGCGCAGGAGGTCTGCGCCTTGCCGGTAGGCGGCAGAGAAAAGAACGTTGGCGTCGAGAAAGAGGTGGTCCATCTATTCGGGCTGCCGATGCGGGCCGGCGTCGGGATCGAGGCCGAGTCGTTTCACTTCCTTCCGTGCGCGGCGATAGTCTTTTTCAGTTGTAGCAGTGGAGAGGAGAAACTCCGCCTTGCGCTCTGGGGTATATCTTTCCACGGGCACGACAACTGCTGGGCGAATCAGGACACCGTCTCCGCAGGGCTGGGTGGTGACGAGCGTGCCTTCCTCAATGCCATAGCGTTTCCGCAGCTTGGCTGGAACGATAATCGTGCCGCGCTTGCCGACTTTTACTGCTTCCATTGAAATCTCCGTATGTCAGTATATCAGAGTTTCCGTAATTCAGGCAGATGAACAATTTGACAAATGGACACAGCAGAAGAGACAAAACTAGAACCGGGCCCTTGCATTCGCGTGCTCACCTCCCCGTATTTCATTGCCACAAAGCTTGAGACATTACAGGCAGATGCCGTGGAGATTAGGCAGGCAATCACGACCTCGAGGACCTACTGACCGTTATTGATGGTTGCGACTTGATGATCGAGGAAATAGCCCCCGCCAACGATGCCTTAAATCTCCTTTCGTAGAGAGGTGCACCGAGTATGACGCCCGCTCCGTAAAATGCGCTCAAGTTCGACTTGTTTTCCCGAATTCCACGCGGTAATGTCACGAGGTTTATGGCCTTTCACGTGAGCGCAAAGATCGGCAGAAATGACCCGTGCCCCTGCGGTAGCGGCAAGAAGTACAAGCGTTGCTGTTTGGCAAAGCAATATGCTTCCTACACTTTTTGGGCGCAACAACGGAACGCATCCGACGAGCTAACGCGGGATATATTGAGGTTCGCCGAGCGCAAGTTCAGCGACCAGATTCAAGTGGCTTGGCAAGATTTCAATATGACCAACCTGCCTGTACCCTTCGAGAAATACTCCCGTGAGCACGACCTTTTCATGTCGTACTTTCTGTTCCATTGGGACCCTCAAAGACCACGCACCGGAAAGGGAGCAAGCCGGAGAGGTGGCATTGTCACTCGATGGTATGAGCTGGAGAAAGGCGGCAAGCTGTCGGACATGGAACGGTTGCTTCTTGAGCAGGCAATCACGCAGCCACTCAGTTTCTTTGAAGTCCTCTGGAGCGAGGCCGGCGAGCGAATTGGACTGCGCGACATCCTGATCGGCATGGAGACGGAGGTCGTCGAACGCTCGGCGTCCCGGACGTTGCAGAAGGGCGACATCGTTTACGGCCAGATATGGAACTTGCGGATGCTTTCCATCTTAGGTTGCATGGCCCTAATCTGCATCCTACCCAGTTGGAAGGGAGAGGTGATCGGACTTCGCAAGAAGCTGCGAACGAAGATCGCCAAACAAAACCGGGAACTGGCTGCCGAAGACCTGGTGAGGTATGCGAATGCAATTCGCCTCACGTACCTGACGATTCGGGAAGGGCTGAACAGGCGGCCACAACTCGCGAACACCGATGGAGACCCGCTCGTGTTCTACTCCTTGAAGTTCCGCATTGAATCGACCGAAAAAGCGTTCGAGGTTCTCGCGCCGCTGGCCCTCGGGCAATCGAACGAAGAGCTTTTGGACGATGCGGAATTCGGCAAGGACGGAAAGCTACACAGTGTTGTTCTTGATTGGCGCAAGAAAGGAAACGCGAAGATTCCAAGCTGGGATAACACGATCCTCGGGAATATCAAGATTTCCGGTCGCACTCTGGTAGCCGAGGTGAATTCCGAGAATCGCGCAAAACGCCTTCGCGCAGAAATCGAAAAACGACTCGGCGGTTCCGCTACTCACCAAAGTACGACCACTCAGAGTCCCGACGAGATGCTCGCCAAAACTCCCAAACGGATCAATGCACAGGCGAAGAAGGACGACGAATTCGTCGAACACCTTCTTCGGGATCCGGAGGCGAGAAATCAAATTCAGGAAATGATCCAGAAACAAGTCGAGGACTGGGTTCATCAGAAAATTCCGGCTCTTGGCGGTCGCACACCGTTGCAAGCTATTGGCGATCCCGATGGCAGGGAAATCGTGGAGTCCCTGCTCCTGGATTGGGAACGCCGGGCCGACGAAGGCGCGTATCAACCCGGAATCCGCCCGGACTTCGGTGCCGTGCGCAAACTCCTGAACCTCCAGCCATAGCTCCTGAAAACGATGGTAGGCCCGTGGGGACTCGAACCCCAGACCTCTACCGTGTCAAGGTAGCGCTCTAACCAACTGAGCTACGGGCCTAGAATCCATAAAGTTTAGCACGAGAGACGCGTCAAAACGGAGCCGCTCCCGCACACCAGGAACAAATTCTCCAGCTTCGTGTACCATGCTCCCGGTGAAGCAGAGGTAGATGGCCATGCGCCGCTTCTTTTGGATACGGCTCTCGATCTTTCTCCGTCAAAGCCGCTGGGGTTTTGCGCTGCTCGCGCTCTGGTTCGCTCTCGGAACTATCATCTTTTACAGTTTCGAAAGGCTTTCTCTTCGCGATGCGCTTTTGAACGCCCTCTATCTTCGCGTGCAGCCGGGATCGCTGTGGGTACTCTATGCGTTCTGGGGCCAATGCGTTTTGTTCGGGATCGTCATTTCCATTTTCATTCTCCAAGCGCTGCAGCGCTACAATCCGCAGGAAGGATGCCGCATGCTTGCCAGCGAAATGAAAGATCACGTGATTGTCGTCGGCCACAGCCATCTGGGCGCGCGCCTCGTCGTGCACCTCCCGCAAAGCGCTCGCGCCTACGTGCTGATCGATAAAGATCCTGCGGCGGTCGACGACTTGGTTCGCGCCGGCGAACCTGTCGTCGTGGATGACGCCAAGCAGGAAAGCACACTTCTCGACGCCGGCGTCGACCGCGCCAATCTCGTCGTCATCACCTCCAACAATATCGAGACCGCTCTCCTTGTCACCAAGCGCGCCCGCGAGCGCAACAAGGAAGCCGCCATCGTCGTCCGTTGCTATCTCGACGAATTCACGGAAATCCTTGAGAGCCTCGGCGCCAACGAAGTCATCTCCAGTTCTAAGAGCGCCTTCAACGAAATTGCAACGCACATCGGCACACTCGGCGCCGCCCGTTGACTTTCCGCGCCGACGAGAGCCTCTGGGTTTTCTCGCAAAGCAAGAAGGCCCGCTCCAGACATTGATTGGCTGTTCATGGCTGAGGTCAAGGCACGGATTGCGTGACAGTGCGGGCAAAAGGCTTAAGTTGCCTCGCTTCTCGGTCTCGTTCGTCGGGCTCCACAAGCCAGATTTGACGATCCTTGAAATGGGCGAGTAGCTTTTCGTTTTGCGACGAATCGATGTCCCGCGCCCACAAGACCTGGGCCGAATCAATCTCCGCGCCGTTGTAGACCCACTCATAGTGGATGCTGTGAAATTTGGCATACCGCACCATGACAAGGTGTTTGCCCGGTGTGTTGCGAAGTTGGTTGGCTATCTCGGCGCGTTCCGTGATTCCTCCGCACGTCCTCTCCAATTGATCGCACTCATGGTTCAGCGCGCGGCCGGCAGTCTGGACGAGCAGAATCACCACGATCACGCGCACCACCATGGCTCCAAGCCGCCGGCCCTTTACTTCCATCGTGTTCATATGCCGCAGCATCTGAACCACCAGAAGAACCAGCACACACACCAGCGGGGCGGCATAGTGTGGTCCTCCCCACACCACCGCAAAGATGCCGAGCGTGACCAGGAGAAAAATAGCGAGCGGCAGTCGCA
>Ga0137388_10003597_pt1 | contig 10056 bp, 9 predicted proteins | sample 15con2h14AmetaG_FD_104644 | JGI IMG/M metagenome (GOLD analysis project Ga0137388, IMG submission 104644) | Vadose zone soil microbial communities from Angelo Coast Range Reserve, California, USA - 15con2h1.4A metaG | ecosystem: Environmental > Terrestrial > Soil > Vadose zone > Saprolite...
CCGATGGAAGACGTGACAGATACCGTACTCAGGCAAGTTATTGCCCGATGCGGGAAACCTGCTGTGTTTTTTACTGAATTTACCAACGTTGAAGGGATGTTCTCAAAAGGAGAAAGGCATGTTACCCAACGGCTTCGATATACTGAGGAAGAACGGCCTTTAGTCGCCCAAATTTGGGGAACCTGTCCTGAAAACTTCTTCAAAGCGGCCAAAAAACTGATCGACATGGGTTTTGATGGCATTGACCTGAATATGGGATGCCCCGCATCTGGCGTCATGCAAAAAGGTGCCTGTTCTGGACTCATAAATAATAGACCGCTTGCCAAAGAGATTATTGATGCGACAAAAGAAGGAGCTGCAGGTCTCATACCCGTCAGCGTCAAAACACGACTTGGTTTTCGGGCCATTGACTTTGATTGGATTACCTTTGTCCTTGAACAAAAACCGGCTGTGCTGACCGTTCATGCGCGTACCGTTTCTGAAATGTCCAAAGTCCCGGCACATTGGGACAAGCTGAAAACAGTGGTTGACATGAGAAATGCAATGCAGAGTTCGACGCTGATTATAGGGAACGGGGATGTGAAATCACTCAGCGATGCGAAGCAAAAAGTAGAAGAATCCGGAGCAGATGGAGCTATGATCGGAAGAGGCATTTTTGATAACCCCTACCTCTTTTCAGGAACTATCACGTTGAGTGACAAAACACCAGAAGAAAAAATGCAACTTTTGATTGAGCATATGCGGCTTTGGCAGGAAACCTGGGGAAATACAAAGCATTTTCCGATACTGCGTAAATTTTTTAAAGTGTACGCAAATGGTTTTCCAGGAGCGCAGGATTTACGGATGCAACTGATGGAAACGCAAAATCCCGAAGAGACAGAGCATGTGGTTGCATCATTTTTACATGCTCTCTCTTCTTGATCTGCTATCCGTCATAATGTACCAAAAATACGAACGTCGTACAATGCAGCTTGACAGCAGCAGGTAAACAACCTATATGAAGCTCTTTGATTGGTTCGGTGTCAGGCCCTTTGTAACATAGGTGTTATGTGAGCTTGGTTCCCCAGGCAGTAAGTAGGTTCCATGTCGCGACAAAATCCGGCTGTTGCATCTCTACGAGCATCTGCTGGTAAATTATCTCGTAGTCGTCTGGCACGCGGGTCCACTTGCGCAAGAAGGGAACGATGTTTCGGAAAAAGTTCTTCTCATCCTCATAAAAGTATTGCCCATCTGCGGTGCCAGCGCGATATTCCAATGGATAGGCGCGTGTCTGCACGTTTTTGAGTCCATACCTGCCCATCATGTTCGCCAGCTTGCTGGTTAACCCATCAGGGCTCGGGGTAAAGAGATGCCCTGCTTGATGGAGTGCTTGGAGGAAAAGAGAACAGAGAGTTGTCAGAGCTGGACTGGTACTGACAGTCATGGGTTCGGCTTCGGTGATTCGAATGACTCCGCCAGGTGTCGTCACGCGCAAGTACTCACTCAGGAGTTTAGGCCAATCCCATGTGCGCAGATAACTGATCCCGAGGCGCTGGTTCACCAAATCAAAATACGAAGCTGGAACTTCGAGCATGAGAAGCGCGTCCATCGCCTGAAACTGGACCCGATCACCGACCCCCTGCGCGGTCGCCTGGGTTCGTGCATACTCAAGCATTTGACTATTGACATCTACTCCTACCAGCACAGACATGCTTGGATAGGTCTTCGCCGCTTCGATGAGCCAGCCACCGGTGCCACAGCCGATATCGAGCACGCGCTTAAAGATCTTCGGGTCGGGTTGCTCTGGCAGCACTCCCCGCATCTTTGCTGTGAGCATTTGATCCTGTATTTGTAAACGGGTCATTTCATTCTGGTTGGATCTATCTTGCACGAAATACGTATTGGGCTGTTCTCTGTGAGGGTTAGTAGGGCTTGACATGGCATTGCGCTCCTTGCTTTGCTGTGTGACTGTGTTCTTGCCCCACCGACGTCGGTCGTGGGAAGCTCTTGCGCTCATTATACCTCTCGCGCACTTGATCTGTCGAGGACGTCATGCAGAGTTATGTCATATACTATAGTATGATGAGAGGCTATCTGAGCAGACTGATCAGCGCCGGGCGTAGCTGGCTCTTGGTCCTGTGGATCTACCTGAGCGCGGGCTGGCACTTCTGGCCATGGCGCATACGACTCTGGCTCAAACGATCTTACACTACGGAAAGTATACGTATAGGAATGAAACAAACCCTGCTTTTTATTCGACATGGGCAAACGACATGGAACGTTGAACATCGTCTCCCTGGACAGTTGCCAGGGATTACACTCAATGATACCGGGCGCAAACAGGCCGCCCGTCTCGCAGATGCATTACACATTTTACCTATCAGCGCTATTATCAGCAGTCCGCTCGAACGAGCACTCGACACTGCCGAGATCATTGCTCAGGGCCGGGGACTCAGCGTCCAGCTAGAACCTGAGCTGATGGATACCAATGTGGGCCATTGGGCAGGAAAGGTCTACGACGACCTCGCTAAAAATGATCCCGACTGGAAAGCTTTCGTGCGCGACCCCACGGTAGCACCCGAGGGTGTCGAGACCTTCCCGCAGGTACAACAACGGGTGGTTGCTGCTGTCGAGCGTTGGCGCACACAGGAAACCATTGGCGCTTACCCCGCATTTATCGCGCATGCAGATATCATCAAACTGCTCCTCGCCCACTACACAGGTCTGGAGGCAGGACGAGCGGGATCACTGTTTATCGATAACGCTTCGGTCAGCCTGGTTGAATTGGATGATGACCAACAGCCACGTGTGGTCGCCATCGGTTGGAGTCCCCATCCAGGCTGGCTCAAGCCACCAGCACTCGAGCCAGCGAAAAGTGAGACAGCATCCAATGGGGAGCAAAAAACGTAAACACTATAAAAAGCATGTGAAAGGCAGCCATAGCATGTTCGATCCGCGTGACCCCTATGAACGCTATTACTGGCATTATGACTCTAGACGCCCACTCTCAGTGGCACAGATCATTGCACTGAAAAGCGTGGACGCCGAGACTGCCGCCCTGGCCTGGGTGTTGCTAGAGCACGGAGCATCACTTACTGTGGCCGGCCCAACCGACCCACAGCCAGGCATCGGTAAAACGACGACGCTCAATGCCCTCTTGCAGTTCCTGCCCGAGGGCACAGCCCTGGCCTATATGTCCGGCATGTATGAAAGCTTTGCCTTTACCCGTTTGCCCGATATCGATCCTGCTACCACCTATGCACTCTGCAACGAGGTCAGTGACCATCTCCCTATCTATATGTGGGGACGCGTGGCACGACGTTACTTGACGCTACCCGCCCAGGGATACCATATTGCTACCAGCGTGCATGCCGACACCATCGATGATGTCATTTCCATGTATCACCACGACCTGCGTCTGAGTGCCGAAGACGTACGTCGCCTGGGACTCGTCATTAACATCGGCCTGGTCGGACGCATCTACCCTCCGCGCCGTCGCTGGCTAACCGCTCACTTCCTACGCCCCCAAGCCGATCGCAAGCATCCAGAGGATATCGTCCCGCTTCCACTCTCCCTGTGGAACGAATTCGACGATACCTTCGAACATGCTGACGAGACCATCCTCGACGAACTGGCACAGTGGGCGGGTATGACCTGCGCAGAATTTACTACTGCCTTCAAGCAACGCACTGACTGCCTACAAGAACTCGCCCAGGGACGCGGTGCCGATCCGAGCGAAATGTACGACGCCATCGATAGGTTACGCAAACGGGGTAAAGATTCTAAGGCATAGAACACATGCATTGTCTTGTTATAAACAATAAGAGGTCTTCCCTTATCAAGAGTTGAGGAAAGGAGACAACCAATGCCGAACCGCAAGCAACTTGCAAGCGAAGGGCGCTGGCCACGCATCTGCGATGAAGGTTAGTAACAATCGAAGAAGAGGAGCATACCCAGAATGCAGTTTTCGGTAGCTATGCTCAGCATCCACACGTCCCCGCTAGACAGCCCCGGACAGACCAGGGATGCTGGTGGCATGAATGTATATATGCGCGAGCTAGCACGCGAGCTAGGCAGGCGCCACACCAGAGTCGACATCTTTACACGTTGGACAAACGAACAACAACCACGCATCGTTCAGCTTGACCCATATGTACGGGTCATACATATCAAGGCTGGACCACTTGCGCCTATCTCCAAAAGTGACCTCTACGAGTTCCTCCCTATTTTCGCACAGCGCATCGATGAATTTCGGCGTAGCGAAGCAAGAGAGTACGATCTACTCCATAGCCATTACTGGCTTTCAGGGGTCGCTGCCATGCAACTTACACAACGCTGGCATGTTCCGCACGTCACGATGTTTCACACCCTGGGACGTTTAAAGCAACTGGCACATCCAGGCGAACCAGTGCTCCCACTGCGCCTTGAGATGGAGCGCCGTCTGATCTCCCACGCTGATCGCATCATTGCTTCCACCGATGAAGAGCGCACACAAATGATCCACCATTGTGGCGCAACCGCATCGCGCATACACGTTATTCCCTGTGGAGTCGATCTCAAGCACTTTGTTCCGCACAACAAACAGCAGGCACGCAAGTCACTCAACTTGCAGCAAGAGCAACCAATGCTTCTCTTTGTGGGTAGACTCGATCCATTTAAGGGGCCAGACGTGCTCCTACGTGCGGCAGCAATGATGGAAGAAGACGCGCAGATTGTGCTTGTCGGGGGCAAGCTCACAGGCGATAAAGAGTTACAGCAACTCCGCCAACTTGCAACCGACCTCAACATCAGCCAGCGTGTGAAATTCATGGGAGCGCAAGCACAGAAGGACCTTCCCATGATATACAGTGCCGCCGATGTCACCGTCCTCCCTTCCTACCATGAGAGTTTCGGGCTGGCTGCCGTCGAGTCACTGGCGTGTGGCACACCGGTCGTGGCAACTCGCGCGGGGGGACTGACAACGATAGTGCATCACACGGAGACCGGCTACCTGGTTCCACGCTGTCCCGGGTTTTTTGCTGAGCGACTCGATACGCTCTTGCAAAACTCCGACCTTCTCACCCAGATGCGCTCGAAGGCCCGCGCGTCCGTCCTGCAATTCAGCTGGAAGAACGTCGCCAACCAGGTGCAAGATGTCTACCACGAACTTGTGAGCGAAACAGCCTACCTGGCGGCATTATAGGTGGCTTGGGCGAATTCCCCGTAGGGGCCCGATTATGAAGTTTAACCAAATACTTCGGACCCCATGAATGGAGACGGCATGCCCGTAGGAGCCGATTCATCTACCTCCTATCATGCTCACAACTCTATCACAGACCGCAAAAACGACGCCAAAGGGGTAGACATTCCTCACTATGTAATGGTATAATTAGCGCATTCAGAAACAGACATCCGGGAAGACAGGTTAACTTACGAGGTTGATTGTCTATGGACGCAGTCTCATCGACATCACGAGTTGCATTGCCACAAACAGTGGCAACAACTCGCAATAGGACGTTACATATACACTAGGGAAGGTTTGACCTGGTGTTTTTTATTGCTTCCCACTGTTATACACACATTCATAGCCGGGCTCATCGATCATTCTTCGACCTTCATGTCGTATGGGCACTGCATCAAGCGCCAAGACTTGATGTAGATCACAGCAGGCTGCATTAGACGCGGACAGAGCGTTATTTTACGAAAGGAGGAATGCCCCGTCTTTTAACTTAGAGCATCCAGTTTTTGTTCTGGATGAGGATCGATACCCACAAATGAGCTATCGGCCCGACTTTGCAAGCTTCATACACTTGCATTAGTATATACACGAAAAGTGGACGCGGAGTGGTTACTAGAAAAAAGGAGTGTACCGACCGTGAATTCAAGCATGATCCATAAGATTGCAAAAGCCAAGCGTTACGCAGAAGAGCCCGAACGGATCCAATTCACTCGCTTCGAGGCAACGTTCCGAGGCGAGAATGATGTCCACACCACCAACTACGACAATGGTGAATGGAACTGTACCTGCCGCTTCTTCCAGGACTGGGGTGACTGCAGCCACACCATGGCTATGCAACGTGTATTGGGCGTGACTATTCCCGCAGCGTATCGCCATGGCATCCCTGCAGGAATTGGCACCGGCCCCCTGTTACACTAACCCAGCCTTCACACGCCTGGCTTCGTGGAAGACAACCCCTACGAAAGCCACTCGACACCAGGTAGAAGCACTGAGATCACGAAGATCGAATCAGTGCTTCTTTTTTATGCTTCAACTGTGACCTACCGTGACCCATATAGAGGGTGGGCTTACCCACCAATAGCCGGTACGAAATGCAGACCAATAATCACAGCGAACATAATGAATGCCAGGATAGCGATCACGATCAGGTCCCTACGCACATATGAATAATGTTCCGCTGTAATTAAGGTAGCTGATGCACGCTGCTGGGTTTTCTGCACAGCTTGACGACGAGCAGCAAGACGTGATGCAGCAGTTCCTTTAGAGGTAGTGCCAGTGCTACTGACGGCGCTTGCTTCCTCGCTCTGAGTATCCGGAGTTGCAAACTGCTCCGAAGCCTTTCTCCTGGCAGCCGCACTATTGGTAATTTTAACGCTCTCTTTTTTCGTACTCTCACTCGTAGAGTCGAGGGCCACGGCTGTAGACATCGTAGACACATCCGCGAGCGTTAGTTCATCACTGTTCTGGGCTTCAACCTCGTCCCCGGTGTCTACTTCTTTCTCAACTAATGGTTCTTTTTCCTCTACGGTCTGACGCACGAGTTCAATGCTCTTCTGCACCCTCGGCTTATTGCGCTGCCCTCCACTTCGGGCGGCGGCTGATTTCTTAGGCATGATTGCTCACTCCCTGCCCGCCAGCCTTATCGCTCAGGCTCTGCGGACTTGCTTTCTCAATTACCAGGGCTTACCTGTCTCCCAGACAGGGTTCCGCAAGGGTCCTCCCCACCGCATCCCACCACCCTTGCCCCTACTATACTCGCTACCAGGGCAACCGCAAGGGTCCTCCCCACCGCACTCCACCACCCTTGCCCCTACTATACTCATGGAATGCTCTTTAACCGTTCTTCCCATCCTCATTCAGCGCCAGGGCTGAAAACATCAAGCGGATTGGAGTTATTATACACGAAGAGGCGGTGAGAGTCGAGAGGTCGTGGCAATTGTCCTACTTTGAAGACGAGGATGAAGCAGATGTCAATTTACGTCCCTATGGTCAAGGCCCTGCTCACGCTCTATTTTTCCTCTGTCCAATCTATTTGGACAACGAGGTTGACAACCATAATGATATGCACTAAGCTTAATATGAACAGGAATACCCCCTTTCCAAACGAAGTGTAGCAATCTGAACCACTTGATGGGAAAACATCGGTTGTTTGTGTACGCTTGTCAAGTGGGCGTAGGAATGCCTTGAGGCATGGTTGCCTATCTGAAGGACGTTCTTCCTCTTCTGGGTATGAATGCAGGAGGGTATCATGACACAATCGCTGACTACCGCTCGTAGTGCACTTCAGATCTTGAAAGCCTTTACCCCCGAGCAGCCAGAGTGGGGAGTCAGGGAACTGTCTGGTCATCTCGGCTGGTCACGCTCAACGACCCACTTACTCTTGAGTACTCTGGCCAGCGAAGGCTTCCTCATGCAGTCTCCAGACCGGCGCTATCGTTTAGGTTGGGCCATCTTTGAATTAGGCAGCGTTTTTTTGAGTGGACTGGAACTTCGAGAGGAAGCTTTGCCAGTCATGCGTCGTCTGAACCAGCGATTCAATGAAGTTGTCCACGTTGCCGTTTTGGATCGTGGAGAAGCAGTGTATGTCGAGAAAGTGGCTTCAGCCAGGTCTGTACAATTATTTACCCGCATGGGTCTGCGCTATCCAGCTCATTGTACCGGCGTTGGGAAGGTGCTGCTTGCTCATGCGCCTGAAACGGTGCTTCGTGATGTCTCATTGATTCCTTTCACCCCTCATACCATCATTGATCCCCACGTGTTCAGTCAAGAACTTGAGCACATCCGAGATGTAGGCGTCGCCTATGATCGCGAAGAAGCTCTCGTTGGTCTGTCTTGCGTTGCCGCGCCTATCTACGATTTTACTAGGGAGGTGATTGCTGCACTGAGTATTTCGTTACCAACTGTCCGTTTCCTTCCAGCTGAATCCTGCTTAACCAACGCGGTGAAGGAAGCCACTAGTGAGATTTCCCGATCACTTGGGTATCTACCCAACGCTCGTGGATACCGTTTTTCAACCCCTGGTGTGTAGACGGAATGTGTAGTTCGTTTGCTCGCTGAAATTGCTCACCTGAGCGTGAAATGACAGAGGTCCATGCCGTTGATGAATGTTTGCCTCAGTGGAGCAGATACGCATGGAAAGTCAACATGACAACAAGTCATTGTTATAGCTTGACTTGCTACAAGGAAGAGAGGAGACATACGTATGGCAATGACCCAAGATAGCTCTCCCGTTGGAGAGCAGACCGCCACCCGCCCTTTCACAGGAGCCGAGTATTTAGAGAGCCTGCGCGATGGGCGCGAGGTCTGGATTTACGGCGAGCGGGTGAAAGACATCACCACCCATCCGGCTTTTCGCAATAGCACACGCATGGTTGCCCGGCTGTATGATGCTCTGCATGACCCTGCAAAAAAGAACGTGCTTACGACCGAGACGGATACTGGCAATGGGGGTTTCACCCACAAGTTCTTTCGCACCCCACGGAGTGCTGAGGACCTGGTCGGTGCTCGTGATGCCATTGCTGAATGGGCGCGAATGACCTATGGCTGGATGGGACGTGCCCCCGATTACAAGGGCAGCTTTCTCGCGACCCTGGACGCTAATGCCGAGTTTTATGCCCCCTACCAGGCGAACGCCCATCGCTGGTACAAGGAAGCCCAGGAGAAAGTCCTCTACTTCAACCATGCCATTGTCAATCCACCGGTCGACCGCAACCTCGCACCTGAGGAGGTGGGCGACGTCTACATGCACGCCGAGAAAGAAACAGACGCAGGCATCGTGGTAAGTGGAGCCAAGGTCGTGGCGACCGGGTCAGCCCTGACCCACTACAACTTCATCGCCCATTATGGGTTGCCGATCAAGAAGAAGGAGTTTGCCATCATTTGTGCCGTCCCTATGGACGCTCCTGGCGTGAAGCTGATCTCCCGTGCGTCCTATGAGATGACCTCAGCGGTCATGGGCAGCCCCTTTGATTACCCACTCTCCAGCCGTCTGGATGAGAATGACGCCATCTTCGTTTTTGACAAGGTCCTCATTCCGTGGGAGAACATCTTCGTGTATGGGAACCTGGACAAGGTCAATACCTTCTTCCCGATGTCCGGCTTCGTTCCGCGCTTCACTCTGCACGGCTGTGTGCGCCTGGCGGTGAAGCTCGACTTCATCGCCGGACTCTTCCTCAAAGCTGTGGAGGCAACAGGCGCCAAAGACTTCCGTGGCGTGCAGGTGCGCGTAGGTGAGGTGTTGGCATGGCGCAACCTGTTTTGGGCCATTACCGATGCCATGGCACGCACGCCTATTCCCTGGAACAACGGGGCGGTACTCCCGAATCTCGAGTACGGCATGGCCTACCGTGTGTTCGCTACCGTTGCCTACCCACGCATCAAGGAGATCATCGAAAACGATCTTGCCAGCGGATTGATCTACTTAAACTCCAACGCCGTGGATTTCAAAACGCCAGAGATTCGCCCCTACCTGGAGAAGTACGTGCGCGGGTCCAATGGCTACACGGCAGTGGATCGGGTCAAGCTCCTGAAGCTGCTCTGGGATGCGATGGGGACAGAATTTGGCAGCAGACACGAACTGTACGAACGCAACTACGCAGGCAACCATGAGGGTATTCGCCTCGAGGTCCTCGACGTGGCCACGGCCCTCGGCCAAGTCGATAAGTATAAGGGCTTTGCCGAGCAGTGCATGGCTGAGTACGACCTGGACGGTTGGACGGTGCCGGATCTCATCAACACGGATGATGTGAACATACATATGAAGAAGTTCAAGTAGACTCTATACGCAAAACGGTAGAGCAATAGCAACAACAGGAGGAATTCTCACCATGCCAGAAATGAAGGAACCGTTATTCGAGGTA
>Ga0137388_10003602_pt1 | contig 10049 bp, 6 predicted proteins | sample 15con2h14AmetaG_FD_104644 | JGI IMG/M metagenome (GOLD analysis project Ga0137388, IMG submission 104644) | Vadose zone soil microbial communities from Angelo Coast Range Reserve, California, USA - 15con2h1.4A metaG | ecosystem: Environmental > Terrestrial > Soil > Vadose zone > Saprolite...
AATCGCGGCGGTAATCAGCATCATCCCCGCGACAGTGCCAATCCCGAAAACCAGCAAATACAGCACCGCCCAGGATGGAACGCGAATGGTCGTGAGCACTAACAAAGCTACAGCTGCTGATCCGGCAAGACCGTGAACGATCCCGACGGCCAGGGGTCGCACGACTTGATAGAGACCTAGTTGGCCAAAGGTGCGATCCATCCAGCTCACGGGTGTGGCGTCCTCGGCGTGGCCGTGTTTTTCAGGGCCGTGGCCGTGCGGATGGCTGTGAACGTAGTCACCATGTCCGTAGGGATGCGAGTGCTGTCGCGGCTGCAGAGGCGTGACCGTCTCTGTGATCCAACGCACGATGCCAGACAGATTCAGAATGCCGAGCAAGATCAACATCAGCCCAACCGACAATTCCATTGTGAGACCAGCCCTTGGCGGAATCACCAGGCCAAATAGGATGATTGCCGAACCAACGACGAGAATCGTGACGGTGTGGCCCACCCCCCAGAGCACTCCAATCAATGCCGCGTGGCGAATGCTTCGCTGGCGGCTCACGATTGTTGTTACCGCGATGACGTGGTCCGCATCGGTCGCGTGCCGCATGCCAAGAAAAAAACCAAGAGCAATGATGGAAAGCAGGGTAATCATTTGTATTTAGACCGTGGCAGTAGCGCTGGGCGGCCGAGACATAGGTAACAGATCGTACCGGACAGATAGCTTACGCTTTTTCCCTTTGGGGAGGAAGGGATGCCTTGGGAGGAGTGTTCGGTCATGGACGAAAGACTGCAGTTTGTGGCTAGCTGGCGAGCCGAAGGCGGAACTCTACAGAGAGTTGGCGTGCGTCGTTCAAACGATTCTTCTTGCGGCCGCGGCGAGGCGACGGAATGTGGGCTACTTGAGGGTAAGACTTCCAAGCAATTCGATTTGAGAAGAAGAGCTGCCCACCAGGATCGAAAAATCACCGGGTTCGGCTCTCCAGGCGCTCGTGCTGACGTCATAATAAGAAAATGCACGCTGATCCAGGCTGATGGTTACGCGTTTTGTTTCTCCGGGTTTCAATAGAACTTTCGCAAAGCCCTTTAGTTCCTTGACGGGGCGCGCCACGCTGGCATGAGAATCTCCTACGTAAAGCTCGGTGACTTCCGCCCCTTCGCGCGAACCAGTATTCTTTACGCTGAAGGTGATGGTGACAGGAGCGCCAACGCCGGCTGAAGCCGGCGAAATCTTCAGATTGCTATATTCAAAGGTGGTGTAAGAGAGGCCGAATCCAAAGGGAAACAGCGGCTTCACCTTCGAGTGATCGTAGTGCCGGTAGCCGAGAAAAACCCCTTCGGAATAGGTAACTCGTTTCTCGCCACTCTTGGGGTAGTAGCTATTGAAGGTGGGATTGTCTTCCCAACGGCGTTCAAAGGAGGCGGGAAGTTTGCCGGAAGGACTGTAATCACCGAAGAGAATTTGCGCCAGGGCTATGCCGCCTTCCTGCCCCGGATACCACGCGTGGAGCAACGCGGGGACCTTTTCAATCCAGCGCGTCATGTCTATGTTTCCACCGGCAGTGAGAACTACAACCACATTCTTGTTCACCTCGGCGATTTGCTGAATGAAGCTGTCCTGTCCCCCCGGCAGGCGAAAGGTGCGATCACCTCCCTCACTTTCCGAAGAGGGATCAAAACCAATGCAGAGAATCACGACATCTGCTTTTTCGGCCAAAGCTCTAGTCTCTTTTCCCAGTGCGCGCGATGCGGCGGCAATTCCGAACCGGGCGGTGGCAGTGCCGACCGCTTCGAAATATTCCAATCGAATCTTGTAAGCCTTGCCGCCCTCCAGATGCGCGGAGTAGGTGTCCAGGGTTTCGCCATGACGCTGCCAGTCATCGATCACGCGCTGGTCGTTGACATAGAGGCGCACCCCGTCATCCGCAGAGACATAAAACTTGTAATCGTCCTCAGTGTGGGGAACAAAATAGCCGGTCCAGCGCACTGAGAAATGATCCACCGGCCCGTTGTCCACGTAGCTTCCTTCTCCCCAATGAAAGGCGATTTGCTCGTCTGTCCGGACTAAGGCGGGCTCTCCGCGCAATTCGTCATTGTTGAAGTATTCACCTTTCAAGCCTCGTTGGCCGCCGGGGTCTGTGAAAAACTCCGTACGCGTGACAATTTCTTCGAGGGGCGCATTTTCGGCAACATAAGCGACACGCACTTCTTTACCAAGATAGTTGCTGATGCCCTCAAGGTAACTGACCGAACTGAATGGCACCGTCAGTGAACTGCCGCCTCCGCCGATGACCGCGGGATAAGCGTCCGGTCCGAGCACGGCCACAGTCTTGATCTTTTTCTTGTCGAGCGGGAGCAAGTGGCCTTCATTCTTCAGCAGAGTCATCCCACTGCGGGCCTCTTCGAGGACGAGTTCCCTTCCTTTCACACTGTAAAGAGGTACGTCCGTGTCCGTCTGCTCGTGATCATAGAAACCGAACTGAATTGCTTTGCGAAGTATGCGCCGAACCTTATCGTCGATCGTCCCCTCAGAAACCTGCCCGCTTTGAATGGCGGGTAACAGGGTGTGCTTGTTCATGAACGCGCCAGAAGGCATCTCCAAATCGAGGCCCGCGTTCGCGGCCGCAACCCCATCATGAGTTGCGCCCCAGTCGGACATGAGAATGCCATCGAAGCCCCACTCTTTTTTGAGGACTACATTGTTCAGAATATTGTTCTGCGTCATATAAACGCCGTTGACCAGGTTGTAGGCGTCCATAACAGCGCCCGCCTTGGCCTCTTTCACAGAGGCCTCGAATGCCGGGAGGTAGATTTCCCGGAGCGTTCGTTCGTCAACATCGGAGCTGTGATCCAAGCGGCCGTATTCCATGTTATTCGCGGCGAAATGCTTAACTGTGGCAATGACTCCCTGTGACTGGATTCCTTGAACGACGGACACCGCCATGCGCGAGGCGAGATAGGGATCTTCTCCAAAGTATTCGAAATTGCGTCCGTTCATTGGAGCTCGATAAATGTTCATTCCGGGTGCAAGGATGAAATGTACTCCGCGCCCCCTCGCGTCTTGCCCCATGCTCTCGCCAACACGGCGCGCAAGTTCGGTGTCCCAAGCGGCGGCCAACAAAATCCCGGCGGGATACGCGGTCGTGGGTCCGTAGTCGTGCACGCCGAGCGGCCCATCCGACATGCGCAATGCGGGCAGACCTAGCCTGGGAATAGCCTGAATGTAGAAATCATTGATGCCGCCGATGATCGTGAGTTTTTCGTCGAGCGTCATCTTACTCAGGATCGCGTCCACACGTCCTTCGACTTCCCTGCTGGGAATCTGAGTAATCTGCGCGGTTCCAAAAGAGATTCCGAAGAGAAAGAAGAGCAGCAGGGTGATCGCGCGATGCAGGAAAGGCCTAGACCGATTTTCCAAATGGCGCATAAAATCCGGGCTACTTCTCCTCTACGATGACCGCATCCCAGGGCTTCAGTATTACTTGCTGACCATCGGCGATGGTCGCTTGAGAAAGTAAGTCCATTCCGGAATGATACGCGTAAGTGAGTTTCTGTGGATCGTTCGAGTAGTTCAAGTAGTAGTGCAGCGTTTTGCCCGCGCGGTTCGAACCGTGTTTCACGCGAACCGGCACGGGCAGCTCCTGGTCTGGACCAGTTAAGCCGGCCTGCTTCAGAACATCCAGAAGTACACGCTGTTGCAGCTTGTCGCTGAGTGCCGTTCCTTCGTACGTCAAGGTGCCTTTACCGAAAGCATTGCGCGTAATTGCTGGATATTTGGCGAAGAAGGGATGATCGTAATAGGCGAGCGGTTTCGCGGTGTCCAGGATCAGCATTTCGGCCCAGTCGGAGACTCGATTATCCGTACCCACTTGAAATGGATCATCCTTCAGCGCCAGCGGCCGGAGCAATGATGAAAACTCCTGATAGTGCAAACCCGCGGCGTCGCGCAGCTTCTCCACCGCGCGGTCCATCCAGGCGAATTCAAACTTGCCGTCCTCCGGTTCCCACAATCCCCAGCTGAATTCTCCGATGCGCACCACGGTGATGCCGGCCTTCTGCATCAGTTGAACATCCTGGTCTAGCCGTTCGTATGGCATGTATTCCGGGTAATACGCAACCCCATACAGCACGGTATCCATGCGGTCTGCACGGAAGGCTCCGCGGGCCTGGGCTTTCCCAGGTAGGGTGGCGCCGAGCAGACCAAAGAGTAGAAACCCCGCTCGCACGAACCATGAAAACGGCAATCGAGTCTCTTTGCGGAAGCTCATGTGCGACTCTTTCCCGGATTCATCGCCGTTGAATCGCGCAACACGAAACTCGTCTTGAGTACGTATTCGGTCCCTTTCGGATTCGGGGTCTCGCGTTGTACATCGTGCAACAGCGCTTGAAACGCGAGGCGCCCAAGTTCGGCTTGCGACATCTCAATTGTGGTCAGCGGCGGGATTATATATTGCGACAGGTGGATATTGTCGAAGCCGATCACGGAAAGATCCCGTGGAACCAGGACCTTTTCGCTATAGCACTTCCGCATCACACCAATCGCAGTCATGTCGTTCGAACAAAGCACCGCCGTCGGACGCAAGCGCCCATTTAGCAGTTTTGAGAATGCCTCTTCTCCGCCCTCCAAAGTATGGTTGCCCTCCACGATCAACTCCGGATCAGCAGCCATTCCAATCTCGCTCATCGATCGGGTGAACGCATCCTTTCGTGCGAGGGCAGATTTCAAGCTCAGCGGACCGGTAATGAATGCGATCCTCTCATGGCGCAAGGCGGCAAGGTGTTGTACCGCTTGACGAATTCCGTGCAGGTAATCGATTCGAATATTGCTGACGCGCGGGCGCGGCGGACCAACGTCCACGAAAACCAGAGGCACATTGCGAAGTTTGAGGTCGTCGAGGAGCGATTCCTCCATGCCGAACGTCATAACCGCTACGCCTTCGACCCGGTGCTCGAGCATGCGCCTTACCGAGGTCTTCATGCGCTCGGGATCGTGAACCGTCGAAGTCACCAGGATTTCGTAATTGTTCTGGAGAGCAGTCTCCTCGAAAACATGGATGATTTCCGGGAAGAATGGGTTTGTAATCTCCGAAACAATCAAACCAAAAATACGGCTGCGCCCGGAAACCAGCGCGCGCGCTTGAGTGTTCGGAAAATACCCAAGCTCTTCGACAATTCTCCACACGCGCTTGGCCAGTTGTGGTTGCACGCTGGGATGACGGTTAATGGTACGCGACACCGTGGCCGTTGAAACTCTTGCGCGTTTGGCGATCTCGCGGATATTCATATTATCGCTACCCAAGGATCCTATTGCTGCGGCACGCTTCTTGCACGATTGCAATCGTCCGATTGGGAAGCTCCCCGATCGGTTGCGTCACAGGACGGCACGGCATTTCCCCAAAAATCATGTCCGCCGTTTTTTTCAACGGACCTTCCGGTTTTTCTCGAGCGTGACGTCGGCTGCAAACGATAGCCAGCCAAAGAGAGTATCCCAATTGTTCCTTGACCCGGAGCCACCAACTTTGGATCAGCCGCCAGCGCATCAGGGTCGTGCGCTGGCGCTTCGATGCAGTAATAAACATTGGCTTCGAACAGATTGTCTTTACTTGCCCCAAAACCGCGTGCGGAGCCGTAAGCGCCGTCCGCAGCGCGCGAAATTCCGTAGGAGAATCGCGCCGTTCCTGCCACGTAAAAGATGTTGTTGTAAAAATGGCTGCTTTCGGACCAGCCGTGCCAATCCGAATAAAGCAGCAAGTCTACCGTGCGCTCTGGCCCTACGTATATTGTGTTGTTGTAGATCAGGCTATCTCTTACGGGTCCGGCAATGTTGATGCCGCGCGTGCGGTCATTCTGGCTTATGTTGTAACGCACAATCGTCCCAGTGTTCCCTGCGCTCTCTTCGGGGCTGTGCCCGCCTTCGTTGCAAATCAACAGAAAGCCGCCGTCGTTGTCGTGACTGTAGTTGTACTGGATTACCGTATTCCGGCTGTTCCAATCGGAATCGAAGCCTTCACCGTCGCGTTGTCCCTTTGTTCCGTAAGCCTCATTGTACTGAATCAGCGTGTTGTCGGCGCTCCAGGCCCAAATCGCGACGTTGTATCCCTCGGACCGTTGATTCGCGTGGCCGACCACGTTGTGCTCGACTAAAGCGCCATCCGTTGCCACGACCACGATCCCGTCGCCGCCAATATCATGAAGCTGATTTCCGCGAACAACGACACCCACACTGGGAAACCATTTCGAGCGCACCCAGGAATCCGCCCACCCGAAAATCCCGCTGCGGTCCACTCGGTAAATCTCGTTATTCTCGATGCGCAAATCAATAAACCGGCTCGGCTTCTTGTCGCCCACCGAGGTGTAGTTAATTCCGCCATTCGGCTTGACGCTGTCCACTCCATTCACGTCGTGGATCGTCAGCGACCGAATATAAATGTGGTGCGCCTCGCCGTAATTCTCCAGCGCCACATGAACGCCCCGCCGTTCCGCGCGTTGTGCACCATTGTTTGTAATCTCGAGATCCTCAATTTCCCAATACTCCTGGTTTTTCAACAATATCGCGTCCTCGAACAATCCATCGCCGTTTATTATCGGCTTCACTCCGCCGCCATACATACCCACCTTGATCGGCTGGCCTTCCACGCCGGATCCCTTCGGCCACAATTGCCCATGCCACACCGAACTCGACTTCAGTAAAATCCGATCCCCAGGCAAAAACGTCGTCCGGTTCACTTTATCAAGCGTTTTCCATGCCGCCTCAGAACTCGTGCCTGCGTTGTCGTCATTTCCGCCCCGCGAATCGACATAGAAGGTCATGGGCGTTCTCGCCGTCACTTGGCGCGGTCCATCGGTTCCTCCAGCGTCAACGCAAACGAAACCGGCCAACACCACGAACATCCATAAAGCCCTCCGACGTGAGGAACTCGCCGTGGCAACGGTCCTCACCCCGATAAACGCATTGTGGAAGACTCCGGGCATACTGTCGTGTCCATTCTCGACCCTTACCTTGGTCGGCGATGCGGCTTCCTTGTGGAAAGGGGCAGCTCGCTGCACCGCAAGCCGCCCCAAGTTGTCGCCATCTATTCGCTAGAAGGTGAACCGCAAACCAAACTGGCCGGTCCGCTGAGTGCTATTCACACCCGTTACGGCAGCAAAGTTACTATCGCCGACATTGGTTTGTGAGCCGCCGCAGCCGTTGATGGCGTAATAGTGCCGGTTGAACAAGTTATAGAATTCGACGCGCATGGAGAGCTGGTACTGTCCATCTGAACCCATTCTGAAGTACTTCAATAGGCTGGCGTCTTCGTTGGCTTGACCAGGGCAGCGCAGAGCGCCGTTGTACGCTCCTCCAGATCCAAAGCCAACAACGGTCCCATCACGACTGACCGGAGCTGTCGCGACGGACGGTGAAAAGTACGGGTAGTAGTAGTTAGAACCGGGTGCTGCGGCCGCTGCGCCTGAGAACCCGCTGGGGCTAGACGGCCCAGGCGGAGTGGGGTTGAAATTTGGGTAGAAGGTGCCCCAAATGGGGTAAAAGGGCTCATTTATGCCGATGTGGAAAGGCTGGCCGCTTGTATACAGCACAAGCGTATTGACGTTCCAGCCGCCAACGAGGGCATTGACGAAGCCTCTCTTGTCGGACATCCAACGCTGCCCCTTCCCAAAGGGGAGCTGGTAGGTGACATAACCTTTGACGATGTGCGTCAAGTCGTAACCTGTAAGGGAATTGGCTGCGGCAGAAATGTTGCCGAAATCTTGCACAGGTGTGTAGTAGGCATTGTATTCCTGTGCGGAAGTGTAGGTGTCGCCGCGCTGGCGCGAGTAGGTGTAGTTCACATCCATGGTCAGCCCGCGGCCGGTTCGTTTCACGAGGTCCACGACAATGGAATTGTAAGACGTCTGGCCGAGTCCGTCACGGTTCCCGTGATCGTGGCGCGATTGGCTTGCGCCCGGAGCATTCCGACAAAAACCAGCTGAAGTAAACAGACAGAGCTTTACGCATCCCACCTCTCCTTTGCCGCACGGGCGTACCTCGACACTGTTCGCCTCGCGAACCGCACAACCCGCGGCCTAAATCCTTAAATTCCCTGATAGATTCCCCGATGGCTGAGCCCTTCCGCCATTTGGACCCGTTCTGAACCCCGCAATCGTTCACCGCACTCGGCTTCGCCCGACCCTCAGTCTCAAGCAAACGATTGCTAAAATATTTGCAAACCTACCCCCCGCAAATAAAAACATGTCAAGCGATTTCTATGAATTGCATCAGCTTTTATTGCTCCAGGGATCCTTTGTACGCTTGTAAGCTACTCATTCAACTGGTATTAGTAACTTCAACATGCGGGATATCCTTTCTCAACCGAAGGCCTGCGCTCGCTCTGGCCACCTTGACCAGAGTGAGTAATCGTTTGCTAACCGACTTCCAGCGCTTTTTCCTTGACATTTATTTAATTTTTACTATAATTACCCTAGTAGATAGCTCTGCCACGACTAAGCCGAACGGTCTCAACAGCATCCGGGCGTCACCTCCTGAGACAATTCTTTGTCGTTCTTCCAGGTGCAGGAGTCTGTCCACACTAGCTTGGTCACAAAAACACAAGCTCTGTCGAATCAGGCGATTACAAATTGCAAATCTCGTAAGTCTTTTCCTTTGATATTCATACAATTGCCCGGGGTAGGGGAGGTACGTACCCCCTCCACTTTTGGGAAGGCTTCACTCAGCAGTCGACGGAGTACAGGTGACCCTCAAGAACCACCTTTGACTTTTCCTCCGACAAGCACCGGATGCGAATCGGGCTGCCGGCCGCAAAGTTGGCGTGTTTGATCTCTCCCGCGCCCCAGGAGAGCCCGCTCCACACTTGCTTGTCGTAGTTGATCTCAATCCGTAGAGTCGTGCCGCCCTGCTCCACTACAATCTTCAGCACGGTTCCAACTGTTTTTCCGTTTGGAGGACCTCCGGGCCAACTGCGCATGATGCCCCCCGTCCTGCCCGCGCTGTTGAAAAATGATGCGTAAGTCTCCCTTCACGGGCGGCGCGATGGTCGCTTCAATCGCATTTGAGCCGTTGTCCGAAAAGGATGCCTGAAGCGGAGTAATCGTGCGGGGGATGCGCACATCTTCTTGAATACCAAGATCGAACTCCGGCGCGGCGTATCGCCCAAACCCCACTGCCGCCATCTGGCCCGACCCGAGCTTGATGGTGTTCCCTCCGACTATGGGCAAGAAACCAGCGTCGCGGAAAATCACACGTCCGCCTTGCAAAGGTTTCTGCGCCTGCGAAAGTAGCGGCATCTCAATTTCCTGCACAGATTGCGCTGGGTTCACCACGGTGTAGATTGCCCCATCGGAATCCAGCGAGCCGAATCCGTAGGGCTGAACATCGCCCGGAATCCCGCCGAACGTCTTTGTCCTGCCCATGGCTTGCAAGCTCGCGTAGATTTTCTGGACCTTCGCGAACCATTTGGCCTTTTCATCATCCAGGAATTCCAGATTGCCGTGGATAGTATTCACCCAGCCGCCCCGCGCAACCATTAGGAGCAGCATTCCTTTCCACGCATTCGTTTTTCGGTAATAGATTGTCCCCGTGTTTCCAATCATGAAGCCCGTGGAATCGATACGCTCGAGTGGAAGAAAACTTTGTTCATAGCGCCGCACCATATGGTCGCTGTAAATGTCCATCGACCTCCAAAAATTCACTTCCGGCACATCCGACGGGCGCGGATCGCCCGAATAGAGCGAATCAAACACTTCCAGCCAGCGCAGATCGACGGCATTGCGAAACGGAAACGGCCCCGCAGTCGACTCCACGTCGCCGCCAAATCCGTTGAATGCAACGAGTACTGCATCGGGATTCTTTGCGCGGAATTTCTTCAGCGCTTCTCGAAATACAGTTTCATTTTTCGCGTGAATGTCTTCCCGCGTTTGCGTCTTTTCCGCGGAAGGTGTAGGGGCGCCGAAGTCCACGAAATCAAACTTGAACATTCGAATGCCATGGTCGTACCAATACTGCAGCACACCCATGAAATCCGGCAAAAAACCACCTTCGTAAAATGACATCGAGCCGCCCTTTGCCGT
>Ga0137388_10003605_pt1 | contig 10047 bp, 12 predicted proteins | sample 15con2h14AmetaG_FD_104644 | JGI IMG/M metagenome (GOLD analysis project Ga0137388, IMG submission 104644) | Vadose zone soil microbial communities from Angelo Coast Range Reserve, California, USA - 15con2h1.4A metaG | ecosystem: Environmental > Terrestrial > Soil > Vadose zone > Saprolite...
CGTCACGCAGAAGCGCCAGATCCGGGCCATGCAGGAGAAGCGCACGATCGTTGAGCCCGGACTTACTAAGGCGCTAGAGGCTTTCAACTGCCGATTGGGCTTTCTCGACTTCGAGACGATTCAGCGCGCGGTGCCGGTGTGGCCGGGGATGGCGCCGTGGGAGCAGGCGCCGGCGCAGTTCAGCTATCACGAGGCCAACGGCGACGGGACGTACACGCACGCCGAGTACCTGGCGGAGGGACCGAAGGACTGCCGGCCGGAGCTGGCGTGGCGCATGGTCCAGGCCACGAGGCACGCCGAGCGAGTCGCGCACTATTCGCATTTCGAGAAGACGCGGATCAAGGGGCTACAGGAGGCGGTGCCGGAATTGCGCGCTGAACTGGAAGCGCTCGAGGGGAAATTGGTGGATTTATTGCCAGTGGTTCGAGAGAACGTGTACCACCCGGGATTCCTCGGCAGCTTCAGCATGAAGAGCATCCTCACACCGCTCGTGCCGGATCTGACCTACAGCGATCTCGTGATCGTGGAGGGGCTGGTCGCGAGCGTCGAGATCGCTCGGCTGTTGTTTGTGGCGGGCAAGATTCCGAAAGAAGAGCACGAGCGGGTGAGGCAGGATCTGCTCAATTACTGTGAGAGAGATACGTGGGCGATGGTGAAGGTGCTGGAGAGGCTGCGGGCATTGGCATCCACACCCTAAAGGGCGCCGGGGAGCTCTTGCTCCCCGGCTTTCTTGCCGTGGCTCTGTAAAGCACTCAGGCGCTAAAAGGTTTGGACGTTAGTCCGCTGCCCAGCGCTGCCCGCATTACCTCCCTGTGGCGCCGGTCCACCCGCCCCTCCGGTACCGAGCGTGAAGGTGTTGCCGCTTGCCGCGATCGTGCTGGCACTCATGGCGATGCCGACCGTTGGACCGCCGCCGCCACCACCGCCAGGCCCGCCGGCCCCGCCGCTGCCACCCGAGCCACCGTTGCCACCGGCGCCGACCTGCGGTGCATCGTTCGTCCCACCGACCCCGCCGCTGCCGAATTGGCCACCCGCCCCGCCGGCGCTGGCTGCGCCGCCGGCCCCGCCCGAGCCAGTCTCGATCGTGTTGCCCGTGATCGTCAGCGTCGAACTCACGAGGAAGATGCCGAACGATCCACCGGCGCCGCCGCCACCCCCGCCGCCCGTGCCTGGGCAGCCCCCGCTCCCACCGCCACCCCCACCATTGCCGCCGCCGGGGATGACGGCCGCGAGCCCACCGCCGCCGCCGCCGCCCCCGCCGCCGCCGCCGTGTTGGCCGAGCTGTCCCGCGCCTCCGTCCGCCGCGACGTAGCGCGCCGCGAAAGTGCCGCCAAAGTCAGCACCGCTGAAGCCACCGCTTCCAGTTGCGCCGTTCTGGCCACTCACGCCGTCTTGACCCGGCGGCAGCGGGCTCGTCACCCCGCCGGCTCCACCGAGTCCGCCGCTGCCCCCTCCCGTAACATCAGGGCTGGGCTCGCCATTCTGGCCAGCCGCACCAGCGTCTCCGCCTTGACCACCCACGCCGCCGCTCGAGAGACTGCCAAAACAGTTGACCACGGCACCAAAGCCGCCGTTGCCTGAGGGCCCATTGAGCTGCCCCGGGTCTCCATTGAGTCCGTTGACGCCGTTCTGTCCGGCAAGCCCAGAGAAGCCGCTCGGGCCGGGTCCACCGCTGCCGGCGACAATGTGATTCCCCGAGATCGTCGCAACGCTGTTGCTCAACACGATCCCGTACGAGCTCTCTTTGTTCACGACGGCGTCGCGGCTCCTGATGGTGAAGCCGTCGATCGTGACGCCGGTGAGCCCGTCGCCTTCCACAGCCACCGTCGCCGTGGGTGTTGGGCCGATTATCGAGATGAACGTCGCCGGCATGCGTGTCCAGGTTGCGGGATCGTAACCGCCGTACACGCTAATCCCCGAGCGCAACTGCACCGCTTCGGCATACGTGCCCTGAGCGACGTTGACTCGCGACTTGCCGAGTGACGCCGCCAGTGCGAGTCCAGCGCCGATCGTCTGCAGCGGCGCGTTGATCGTCCCGTCCCCGGAACCGCTCGCCGCGGCGCTCACGTAAATCGCGTCTTGGACGACCGTCACTTGGATACAGCTCGGCGCGCTCACGTTGCCGGCGGCGTCCCGGCCGGTCACGCAGATGGCATGCGCGCCCACGCTCGCGAATGCGGGCACATGCGCGAGGACCGCCTCGATCTGCTGATCGAATGTGCCGTCTTGTGCGGACATCGCCACCGCCGGGCCACCGTCGACCGCATAGGACGCGGCCGCGATGTTGGAGCCGCCGGTAAGGTTGTCGCTCACGACTGCCGTCAGGTCGAAGGGCGCGCCCGGCGCCGGACTCGCGGGCGCCGTGGCGACGTTGGAGACGACCGGTGGCTGCACGTCGGTCAACGTTGCGGTGAAGGTTGCGAACGTGAGCTTCGCGCCCGTCCCGGTATCGATGGCACGCGCCTCGACCTGCTGCGGGCCAGAGAGGCCGAGGGTCCAGCGCTCCTGCGCGATCCCGTCCCTGCCCGTGATCGCGACGCCCGCGAAGACGCTGCCGCCGCCCGACACGACGCGGAAATTCACGACCTGACCGGGAATCGCATGGCCGCGGCTGTCTGCGACGAGCACGACGAGCGGATCGGGGAGCTCCGTCCCGGGTGGCCCGCTCTGGTCGTCGCCGGAGACGACGGATAGGGACAGGGGACCGGTTGCTCGGTCAGTACCAACGGGTGCGAGACACGACGCCAGCAGGAGAAGCCCGGCGATCCGGGCGAGCAAGGAGAGACGCATACCGCCTCCAGGCAGGAGCGTTGCGTTCTAAACTGCGACAATGCGCTTCAAACCGCCAGTTCAGACCGCGAACGTTTTCCGCACCCCCGCCGCGTACACATTCCACGGCACGACATTCCGCAGCCGCGGCAACCACGTCGCTTGCGCGCCCACGCGGTAGCGCAATCCCGGATTCGGCTGCTCGATGATCTGGAGCACGCGCCGCGCCACTTGCGCGGGCGGGATGCCCGACTCGAGGGCATGCCCAAAAGCCGCCAGCATGCGCCTCCGGCTCGCGTCGTACGCGGGAAGCCGCTGTGCCGCGGCCGGCGAAGCCTCAGCGATCGGGGTGTTGACGAATCCCGGCTCGAACAGGCTCACGCTGATGCCAAACGGGCGGACCTCGTACCACAGCGACTCGGAATATCCCTCGAGCGCGAACTTGCTCGCCGAGTAGAAGGCGCTGTAGGGAATGGCGGTGTTGCCGGCGAGCGAGCTGATGTTGATGACCTTGCCCGCGCCGGCCGCACGCATCCCAGGAAGGACCGCGTTCACCATGCGGACGGCGCCGAAGAAATTCGTCTCGAGCTGCGCCTTGGCCTCCTCGACACTCGTCTCTTCCGCGGCGCCGGTGATGGAATAGCCCGCGTTGTTGACGAGCACGGCTAAACGGCCGGCCTTGGCCACGACCTGCTCGACACAGGCACGGACCGACTCGTCTGAGCGCACGTCGAGCGCCACCATCGTCACCCCATGCGACTGCACGCTCTCAGGCTTGCGCGCAGTCCCAAACACCGTAAACCCGCGCTCGGCAAGGAGCCGCGCCGTCGCCTGGCCGATGCCGGACGACGCGCCCGTGATCAAAACCGTCTGCGACATAGGTGCTCCGGAGGATAGTCTCTCGGAACCTACTCAGCCGGAGAATCGAACCCAATGGCCCCGGAGCGTCTCCCGGAGTGCCGGCGTCGTCGGGTCCACGTCGTGCTGCGCGATGCACACGCGCCAAGGCGCGCGCCGTGGGGTCTCCAGGCTGCCTTGCGTGACGTCCACGACATAGGCGACGAGCGGCGCGTCACGGTCTTCGCTCCACCGGGCAAGGTCCGTGATCCGGACGTCGCCCGCCAACACCCATCCGCCTTCTCCATCACGCGCCCGAACCTCGTAATAGCCGTCCCGCTCGGCAGCGACGAGCAGCAGCTCGTCGCCTGGTTGGAGCGTCTCCTTAATCGGCCACGAGCTCGATGGGCCGGCGCGCAAGCTCGCGAGGCGCGTGACAACCGCCGCCCGCGCCGCCGCTCTCGTGACGAAGAGCACGGAGGCCCAAACCGTGACAGCCTGTTCCATATGGATTGATCGTTATCGCCGGCGGTTATCCAATCGTTAGGGGGGCGTTATGTGGGGAAGTCCCGGATATTATCATTTCACATGGCCTTAGCCTTCACGCGGCTCCACAGTCCCGTCGGCGAGCTCGTTCTCACCGCTTCCGATACCGCCCTCACCGGGGTGTACTTCCCAACGTCCCGCCGCGGTCCCGCGCCGACGCACCAGGCGGGCTGGGCGGAAGCCACCGAAGGACCTGCTGCCGAAGTGCTCGCGCGCGCCCGGCAACAGCTGGAGGAATACTTCGCCCGCACCCGCACCACATTCGAGTTGCCGCTCGAAGCGCTCGGCTCCGGGTTCGAACATCGGGTGTGGAATGCGCTGCGCCAGATTCCCTATGGCACGACGACGACCTACGGCGCGCTCGCCAAACTCCTCGGCGACAAGCACGCCACCCGTGCCGTCGGTCTCGCCAACGGCAAGAACCCGATTCCCATCATTGTGCCGTGCCATCGCGTCGTGGGATCGAAGGGCGAGCTGACCGGCTACGGCGGGGGACTGGATACGAAACGATGGCTGCTAGAACACGAGGGAGCGCAGATCGGCGCACTGTGATCTAGCACGTCAGGATTACTTGTGGCGGTAGACGATCCTGCCTCTGGTGAGATCGTACGGCGAGAGTGCGAGCGTCACGCGATCCCCGGCCAGCACGCGAATCCGAAACTTCCGCATCTTGCCGGCGATCGTCGCGAGCACGGAATGTCCGTTGGACAGCGTCACCCGAAATGTGGAATTGCGCAGCAGCTCGTGCACGATCCCCTCGATTTCAATGGGAACTTCCTTGGTCACTGGAGTGGCTCCTCACGTTTACCGCTGCGTCGCTCGACAAATGCGCGATGGCCACACGGGCAGTACTCGACCATGCGGCCGTTGCGATCGGTACGGAATTGGAGATACTGGCGACAGGCGGGGCAGCGCGCGGGCCCACGGTCGACGACGAGCGGGCTGCGCGCGGCCGAACGGTTGGCCTTAATTGCGGGATGCCGAGCGGATGTGATGCACTCCCCCGAGCCCGCCGGCCGTAGCCTCCGGCGCCGGGCCAAACACGACCGGCTTCCCGCACACGCACAAACCGCTGTGCGGCGAAACAGGAGGCGTCGTTGCTGACGCCTCCCGGTAGGTCGTCCCGGCTGGATTACCGATAAACCCGCCACAACGATGACAGTGAATCTCCAGCATGGACCCTCCTTCGCTTCGCTTAGCGGGCCACCGGCTGACTCTGATTCGAATTCTGCGACGCAATCTTGTGGAACGTGGAGTTCGACACCTCGTAGCTGTCTACCGCGGGCGTCCCCTCGACCAGCCGCTCCAGCGTCTGCAACACGGCAGGATAGGTATCACGGCCGTAGGCCTCCGCATTCTCTTTCTTCTCCCACAGGCTGATCGCGACGGCTTCGATGCCATCGGCGGCGAGAAAGGTGATCTCGTCCTTGAAGCCGGACTGCTTGCGCAGCATCGGCAGGACTTCGTTCTCGAGCGTGCGGGTGAAATCAGCGCCTTTGTTGGCCTTGAGATGTAGCGTGACGTTGCGTGCGTACATGGAAGCTCCTTCACTGCTCCAGCGTGAACATCGCTGCACTAACACTCCCCGACTGGCACAACGTACCCCGCTGTACTAAGTTTGTCAACTGCGTGGCTCGATGAACCATCACAATTAACGGAGTTGGTTAAGATGGATATCGCCTTGGTGATACGGCAGCGGCTGGACGAGTTGGACCTGGACCAGCGGGACCTCGCCCGCGCCGCGCATGTCACCGAGTCCTATGTGTCCCAAATCCTCACGCGCAAGAAGTCGCCGCCCGCCCCCGACCGCACCGACATCTACGATCGCATGGACCGCTTCCTCAAGCTGCCGCAGGGCGAGCTGGCGCGCGTGGCGGATGCGCACCTGAAGGACGAGCGCAAACGCGAGCTCGGCGAGGTGGTGCCGCTGTTTCCGGAATTACGCGAGTTGATCCTGAAGAAGTGCGCGCTTGCCGAAGTCGCGGCGGTGCGCGCCATCATCGAACGGCAATCCTTCGGCGAGCTGGAACGCCTCGTTGCGCAGACCCTGCTCCACGCCGCCGCCCTCGACGCCGATGTGCTCCACGTGACGCCCAAGCAGCGCGCCCGCCTCGATTCCGGTGTCGCCGCGTGGGATTGGGATCCGGCGACGTTCGCGCTCACGGTCACGCTCGCGACTGGTGAGCACAAGCGTTTCGAGTACACCGAACGCGGGAATGGCGACCAAGAAAAAGGACTCGTGGAGTTTCTGCGCGACCCGATGCTCAGCGGTGACGCGAGCGCAGAGGAGCTGGCGTTTTTGAAGTCGTTGCGATTCGGCGACCGCCAGCCGACGGGTCTCTATTACTATCGGGAGCTCCAAAACCTTCGCGATCCGCTCCACTTCCGCGAATAGCCGAGCCTACTGCTTCGGCTTCAAGCTTTGCAGTGCTACACCTGGCGGCATCCCCTGCGGAAACCGCGCGAAGACCGCGAGGTCCTGCCAATGCCGTTCCGGCACGGTACTGACTGGGGCGCGTGACTCGGTGGAGCCGGCGACCGTTCCCGTGATGATCCAGAGCGGCGCCGTGAGAATCAGCACGACGCCGTTGGAAGCCGTCGACAACACGCCGAGGGCGGTGAAGCCCGAGATAGCGCTGGCCTGCGACTGATAGCCGGTCAGCTTTCCCTGTTTGACTGACGCCGTCGGGATCGCTCGTGCGCCCTGCTCAGTCAACACCCAGACGCTGTCCGCCGTAACCGCCAGCAGCTCCCCTTCGACGCCTTGGCGCGCGACCTCGAGCTCGATCCACCCGCCGTACGCGCTGGTCTGCGCCTGGACTTTGGTCGGGAGAAATCCCTCGGGCGCGGTGTTGCCGGCGCACGCCGTGGCGAGCAACGCGACGATCCACGCGCTACGGCTTGGCATAGCGGCTGTTCCAGAATACACGTTCGATATCGGGCTCGACCTTCTTGTACGCGGGCGCGAGGCGCTTGAGCGCCCCCGCCGGATCGAGGAACATGCCGAGCGCGAGCCCTGAATTCTGCTCGGCAAACCACTCGCGCCGCATCCACTCGATGTAATAGCCGCGGGCTTCGAGAAACAGCTCGTAGCGTTCAGGGTGCGGCGGGAGGCGATACGTCAGCTCGTATTTATCGCCCGGCAGAGTCGTCAGCACGCGCGCCGAATCACGCAGCGCTCGCAATGCCGCAGGATCGTCTTGGCCGTCGCGCCGCACCCGCGCGGGCAGCAAGCGCTCGGTCGCAACGGGATCGCCCCCCCCGAGGCGCGCGAGCGCGACGTAGTCGATGCGCCAAAGTCCCTTGGTCATGCGCAGCCGGACTCGCTGCGCTCCTGTCCCGGGCAAGGGGACGACCTTCGTGTCGGCCGCGAGCGGACCTGTCTCACCCACCGATCCGGTCACGATCCAACCGGTGTCGCCTGGGACCAGGACATCGATCCGGCCTAGTGTGCGCCCCAACCCGCCTGCCTGCGTACGAGCGTTGGCCCCCATCGTGCTGAGGGCGGCGAGAAACCGGCCGGCGTCATGCCCCATGTACGCAAGCGACTGATAGATCAGGAACGTGGTGAGGAGCGACTGGCGCGCCGTGATGACGACCCCCACCCCCCGCGCTCCGGAGTCAGACGGGGCGAATTCGAGCTCGATCGTCTCGCGTGTCGCGAGGTCGGTCGAGTCCGTGGTGCTCGATCGCTCCTGGCCATCCAGGCGCATGACGGCCGGCAGACAGTCGCCTTCAGCGGCGGTGCAGCGCGCCGGAGCGGCGAGCGCCGTCGCATTCCGGAAGACGCCGTCGGGCGTGACGAACACGCGTCCACCACTTGGCCGCGGCGCGACGATCAAGTCGGCCCAGCGGATCACATGGGTCTCGAGCGCTTCGTTCGTGAGGCGCAGCGTGAAATCGCGACCGCGTGGCCGCGCGCGCACGAGCATGTCGAGATCGGTCGCCTCGAGCGCCGGCGCGATGCTGGCTGAGAATCCTTCGGCTACCAGCTCGTCGTCTGCATAGAACGTGGGACACGAGCCGAAGCATGCCTTGGTGTTCGTCAGGCAGACCACGGCGACGCCCGCAGTGATGCCCGCCATCACGGTGAGCGCGGTCGTCGCGCCCGAGCTGTGGAGCACGTTCGTCTCGAACAGCGACACCGAATCGACTGGGACTCGGAACCGGCCCGAGTCGACGACCGTGCGGTTGACGTCGAGCAGCTGACCGCTGCCGACGATGACCGCCGCTGAGCTGTCGGCGTGCCAGTCCGAGAGGACGTACACGGAGCCGTTCTTGAGGTGCGCCTTGAGATAGGGCGATTCTTTGTCGGTGGTTGTCAGTTGGCGTGAGCTGACGAGCTGGCGCTCCAGCCGGCGCAGATTACAGCTCGCCGACAGGGCGGCCGTCACGAGCGCGACGGCCAAGACGCCGAAACGAAGGCGGGAAGCCATGGTGGCGCGACAATCGTGGACCGCTGTCAAGCAACCGTCAAGCAGTCTCCAGTTGATCGAGGAAGCCCAGCTGACCAGGAAGGATTTTCTGGCGCGCGTCAGGGAGGCTGAACCACGCCGCCCGATCGATCTCCGGGTACGTCCGGCCCTTCCAGGTGAATGTGTTGCTGCGCACGAGCGCGGGATCGCAGTCCATGTTCACCGCCCATGCGTGCACGATCTTGCCGCTCCTTTGTTTGAGTGGGGTAAGCGGTTTGAAATCCCCCGTGGCCACAAAGCCCGTTTCTTCCGTGAACTCGCGCTGCGCGGCCGAGAGCGGATCCTCCCCCGGCTCGAACTCGCCCTTGGGGATCGACCAGGCACCTTCATCTTTGTTCGCCCAAAACGGTCCACCGGGATGGACGAGAAACACCTGGAGAGTATCGTCGCGGTATCGGTACGGTAGGAGCCCAGCGCTCATCTTAGGCATACATTAAAATGATGCTTCGCCGCGCCTTCGCCGCCGCCTTACTCGCCGCCCTGGCCTGCACCGACAGCTCTGGGCACGCGAATTTCACGCTCAAGAACACCAGCGACCTCGCGGCGCAGCTCGATACCATCGACGCCGGTCTCGCGAGTCCGCAGCTCAAGAGCTTCAGCGCGATGGCGCTGCCCATGCTCGCCGCCGGCCTGACGATCCATCACATGGACTCGACGGTGCTCGGCAAGACGGTCGAATGGAACCCGCTGACGCGCACCGTCTTCCTCACGACGCGCGCCGGCACGCCCGGAAACGTGCTGCAGGTACCGCTGTACGTGCTCGATACCACCGGACTGCCGGCGCCCGGCAAGGTCGAAATCGGCTACGCCTACCTCGAACCGCTGAACGAATACACTGGCGGCCGGCGCGACAGCACGTCGTTGCGATTTACACTCTTCAAAATGTCGACCGTCGTCGCGGACTGGATCGTCTGGCGTTTGCCCGCCGACACGGCCTGCGGTCAATGCGCCTCGATCTCGGCGACGACGAATCCGACAGCGCCCGGCGGCAGGTTCATTTACCTGACGATTCCGTACACCATCCCGCTGCACGGGGATGGATCGTTCTCCGGGACGTCGCATGGCGCCGGGTTCGAGTTCGTCCACAGCGCCACACTCCCCGGTCCGACGTCCACAGCAGCCACGGCGAATTGGTCCTTCAGCTGGCAGGGCGACTCGATCACCGCGGTCTCCGGGCCGCTGCATCCCCAGGCGGGCGAGCTGGTAGGCAGGACCGATGTCACGATCAACGGCGCGCGCGTCGCGACGGTGACGCGCTCCGGATCCGGCACGGTGGCTGTCGGCGCGGACGGCCGCCAGATCGTGAACGCCACCGATGCGCACGTGCTCGACCGGCTGTTCGCAGTGCCCGCCGCCATCGCTGACTACATCGACTGGCCGACGTTCGTCATCTTCTTCTGCGGCTGCTGACTTCTGCTTC
>Ga0137388_10003606_pt1 | contig 10047 bp, 10 predicted proteins | sample 15con2h14AmetaG_FD_104644 | JGI IMG/M metagenome (GOLD analysis project Ga0137388, IMG submission 104644) | Vadose zone soil microbial communities from Angelo Coast Range Reserve, California, USA - 15con2h1.4A metaG | ecosystem: Environmental > Terrestrial > Soil > Vadose zone > Saprolite...
CCCGCTCCTCGGGCGGAACAAGCGGAGCCTGACGCTCAACCTGAAGGCCCCCGAGGGGCGGGCCATCTTCCACCGGCTGGCGCGCGAGGCGGACGTGGTGCTCGAGGGCTCGCGCCCAGGGGCGGCGGCGCGCCTCGGCGTCGACTACGAGACGCTCCGCCAGCTGAACCCGCGCCTCGTCTACTGCTCCATCTCCGGATACGGCCAGGACGGTCCGTACCGCGACCGGGTCGGGCACGACGTCAACTATCTGGGCTTCGCGGGCGTGATCGGGCTGACGGGCACCGCCGGGGGCCCGCCTGCCATCCCCGGCGTGCAGATCGCGGACATCGGCGGGGGTGCGCTCATGGCGGCGGTCGGCATCCTGGCCGCGCTCGCGGCGCGCGAGGAGACGGGGAAGGGACAGTTCGTCGACATCGCCATGATGGACGGCGCGCTCGCCTGGCAGGTGGTGCACACCATGCGCTACCTCGCCGACGAGCAGGAGCCGGCGCGGGGCGACACCCTGCTCACCGGTCACCACCCCTGTTACGCCATCTACGAGACGAGGGACGGCCGTCACGTCACCGTGGGCGCCCTCGAGCCGCACTTCTGGCGCACGCTCTGCCAGCGCCTGGGGCTCCCGGCGTTCGTCGAGAAGCAGTTCGCGGAGGGAGCGGAGCGGGAGGAGATGTTCCGCGTGCTCCGCGCCCGCTTCCGCGAGAAGGCCATGGCCGAGTGGGTGGCCGAGCTGACCGACCTGGACATCTGCTTCGGCCCGGTTGCGACCATGGGCGAGGCGCTGGCGGATCCCCAGGTGCGGCACCGCGACATGGTGGTCGAGCTGGACGGAGGGCGGCGCACGCTCGGCAACCCGCTGAAGCTCTCGGACACCCCGCCCACCATCCGCACGCCCCCGCCGGACCTGGGCGAGCACACGGACGCCGTGCTGGCGGAGCTCGGCTACGCGCGCGCCGACATCGCGGGGCTGCGCGAGCGCGGCGTCGTCTGATCGCCATGTTCGGCATCGTGGCCGCCGCCGCCTGCGTCCCGCGCTACCGGCTCCCGCGCGAGCTGATCGCGCGTGAGTGGGGCGGGCAGTCCGCCGGCGGCGAGAAGGCGGTCGCCAACCACGACGAGGACAGCCTGACGCTGGCCGTGAACGCCGCCCTCGCGCTCGAGGGGCAGGGCGAGCGGCCCGACGCGGTCTTCTTCGCCACCACCACCTCGCCCTACGGGGAGAAGCAGGGCGCCGCGACCGTTGCTGCCGTGCTCGACCTGCCGGCCGCGACGCGGACGGCGGATTTCACCGACACCCTGCGCGCCGGCACCTCCGCGCTGCTGGCGGGACTCGACGCGCTGGCGGGCGGTGCGCGCCGCGTGCTGGTGGCGGCGGGCGACTGCCGGCTCGGCGAGCCGGACTCGATCGTCGAGCAGAGCTACGGCGACGCGGGCGCCGCGGTCCTCCTCGGCGGCGGCGGGCGGGTCGAGGTGGTCGCCACGCACTCGATCGCGGACGAGTTCCTCGGCACCTGGCGGACGCGGGAACAGGAGTTCGCGCACGGCTTCCCGGGCGCGTGCGAGGTCAGGTACGGCTACGGCCGCGTCCTCGCCGCGGTGCTGGAGGGCGTGCTCGCCAAGGCCGGCGTCGCGCCCGAGGCGCTGGCCACCGTGGTCCTGCCGGCGCCCGGCCCGCGCGCCCCGCAGACGGTCGCCCGGGCCCTCGGCCTCGACCCGAAGCGGCAGCTGCAGGACGGTTTCTGGACCACGCTCGGCGACACGGGCGCGGCGCAGCCGCTCCTCATGCTGGCGGCGGCGCTGGAGCGCGCCAGGGCGGGCGACCTGATCCTGGTCGCCGGCTACGGCGACGGCGCCGACGCGCTGCTGCTCCGCGTGACCGCGCCCGTCGCGGCCGCCGGCCCCGGCGTCTCGCAGCAGATCGAGGTGAAGCGCACGCTCCCGTCCTACGGCCGCTACGCGCGCTTCCGGAAGCTGGTGCGCAGGGACGCGGCGGCGAGCGACACGTCGTCGGCGGTGGTCATGTTCCGCGACCGGAGGGAGCTGCTGCCCCTCTACGGTGGCAAGTGTCCGAAGTGCGGTGTCGTCCAGTTCCCGAAGCACCGCGTGTGCATCGAGTGCGCGCACCCGGGCGGCCTCGACGAGGTGAAGCTCGCGCGCCGCGGCCGCCTCTTCACCTTCACCAACGACTATCTCCACGAGAGCCCGGACCCGCCCACCGCGCACGCCGTGGTCGACCTGGACGGCGGCGGGCGGCTCTACTGCCAGCTCACCGACTGCGAGCCCGAGCAGGTCGCGATCGACATGCCGCTGGAGCTGACCTTCCGCCGCATGCACGAGGGTGGCGGCTTCCACAACTATTTCTGGAAGGCGAGGCCGCTCGCCGACTCCTGAGAGAGGGGACCCGGGATGGATTTCGGCTTCAGCGAGGAGCAGGAGATGCTGAGGAAGTCGGCGCGCGACTTCCTCGCCAAGGAGTGCCCCATGAGCTACGTCCGCCAGATGATGGAGGACGAGCGGGGCTTCCGCGACGAGCAATGGAAGAAGATGGCCGCGCTCGGCTGGATGGGCCTCATCCTCCCCGAGGAGCACGGCGGCGCGGGCCTCGACTTCGTCGACATGATCGTCGTGCTCGAGGAGATGGGTCGGGTGGTGCTGCCCGGGCCGTTCTTCTCGACCGCGATCCTGGGTGGCGTGGCGCTGGCCCAGGGCGGCAGCGCGGCCCAGAAGAAGGAGCTGCTGCCCCGGCTCGCGGCCGGCGACCTGCGCGTGACGCTGGCGCAGCTCGAGCCGAACGCGCGCTGGGACGCCGACGGCGTCGAGCTCGAGGCGAAGCCCGCGGGGAGCGGCTACCGCCTCTCCGGCACCAAGCTCTTCGTCCCCGACGCCCACACCGCGGACCTGCTGATCGTCGCCGGCCGCGCGCCCGGCTCCAGGGGCGCGGAGGGCGTGGGTCTCTTCCTGGTCGAGGCGAAGGCGCCCGGCGTGACCACCACGCTGCTCAAGACCATGGACCAGACGCGCAAGCTCTGCGAGGTCGCGCTGAAGGAGGTTCACGTCCCGGCGGAGCGCGTGCTCGGCCAGCCGGGGCAGGGCTGGAAGCTCCTCGAGCACGTGGTCGACCGCGGCAAGGTGGGCCTGTGCGCCGAGATGTGCGGCGGGGCGCAGAAGGTCCTCGAGATGTCGGTCGACTACGCCAAGGTGCGCGAGCAGTTCGGCCGCCCGATCGGCAGCTTCCAGGCCATCCAGCACAAGTGCGCCAACATGCTGGTCGAGGTCGAGAGCTCGAAGTCGGCGACCTACTACGCGGCATGGGCGGTCGCGAACGACGTACCCGAGGCTCCCCTTGCGGCCGCGATGGCAAAGGCTTACTGCTCCGATGCCTACCGGCACACTGCCGGCGAGGGCATCCAGATCCACGGCGGCATCGGGTTCACCTGGGAGCACGACATGCACATCTACTTCAAGCGCGCCAAGAGCTCCGAGGTCACCTTCGGCGACGCGACCTGGAACCGCGAGATCGTCGCGCAGCTCATCGGCTTATGAGCTGGGAGATCGACCGCTCCGCGATCGGGGAGTGGGGGCCGGAGATGACCATGCGGGTCGAGTACGGGAAGATCCGCGAGTTCGCGCGCGCCATCAAGGAGGACGGTGCGGCCTTCGCGGGCGAAGCGCCGCTCGCGCCGCCGACCTTCCTCATGACCATCGCGCACTGGGGGGAGGGCGCGGCGAGCGGAGGCGTGCGTGCCGTCAAGCTCGACATGCGCCGACTCCTCCACGGTGAGCAGGAGTTCGAGTACCTGACACCCATCCGCGCCGGCGACGTGCTGCGGGTGCGCTCGCGCACCAAGGACGTCTTCGAGAAGCAGGGCTCGCGCGGCGGGAAGATGCTGTTCGTGCTGATGGAGAGCGAGTATCGCAACCAGCGTGACGCGGTGGTGGCCTACTCGCGCAACACGCTCATCATGACCGAGGGAACGGTCAAGGTGTAGGAGGCGCACATGGAGCGAAGGACGATCTTCTTCGAGGACGTGCAGGAGGGCGGCGCCGTCCCGCCGTTCGTCGTGGAACGCTTGACGCGCATGGATCTGGTCCGTTACGCCGGCGCCTCGGGCGATTTCAATCCGATCCACACCGACGAGGAGTTCGCGCGCGCGGCGGGGAACCCGAGCGTCTTCGGCCACGGCATGCTGACGGCGGCCTTCGTCGGCAAGTGCGTGACCGACTACGTCGGGGCGGAGAACCTCCGCCGCTTCAAGGTGCGCTTCGCGACCCGCGTCTGGCCGGGTGACAGCATCACCTGCAAGGGCAAGGTGGTCAAGAAATACGAGCTGGACGGGGAGAAGCGCATCGACGGCGAGGTGCTGGCCCTGAACCAGAAGGGCGAGGTGGCCGTGAGCGGCACCTTCAGCGCCGCGCTCCCCTCGCGCAATTGAGCGGCACGGTCGCGCTGGTGACCGGCGGTGGGCGCGGCATCGGTCGCGCCATCGCGCTCCGCCTGGCGCGCGCCGGCATGGCGGTCGGGATCGTCGACCTCGAGGGCGCCAGCGCCCGAGCGGTCGCCAACGAGGTCGTGACCGCGGGCGGACGCGCGCTCGGTGCCGACGGCGACGTGAGCGATCCCGTCGCCGTGCAGGCGGCGGTGCGCGCGGTCGAGGAGACCCTCGGGCCCGTGGACGTGGTGGTCAACAACGCGGGCTGGGAGCGCCTGGCGCTGTTCGTGGAGAGCGACCCGGCGCTCTGGGACCGGCTGATCGCGGTCAACTTCAAGGGCGCGCTGAACGTGACGCGGGCCGTGCTGGAGGGCATGATCGCGCGCGGGCGGGGACGGGTGGTCAGCATCTCCTCCGACGCCGGGCGCGTGGGCAGCACGGGCGAGGCGGTCTACTCGGGCTGCAAGGCCGCGCTCATCGGCTTCAGCAAGGCGCTGGCGCGCGAGGTGGCGCGGCACGCGATCACGGTGAACGTCGTCTGCCCCGGCCCGGCCGACACGCAGCTCTTGCGCGACGTGATGGCGGGCGAGCGCGGTGCGAAGATCCTGGCCGGCATGCAGCGGGCCATCCCGCTCGGGCGGCTGGCGCGTCCCGAGGACGTGGCGGGTGCGGTCGCCTATCTCGCCTCGGACGAGGCCGCCTACGTGACGGGGCAGGTGCTGAGCGTGTCGGGCGGGCTCACCATGGTCGGCTGAGGCGAGAGTGCGGTCGGTGGCGCGGGGGCACCCTCGCGGCTCCCGCTCGCGCGGCGCTCACCACCGCTCCTCTCTCGTAGCGTCGCGTTCGGCGCGCTCGAAGGTCGCCGCGACGGCGCCCCCGCGCCACCGACCGGGGCGCGGCTGCCGTTAGGCCGCGGCGACCTGGGTGTTGCGGTGGCGGGTGCGGCGCGGCGGGCGCGAGGTAGCGTGACCGTGAACATCGAGCCCCGCTGCGGCGTGCTGTCGAGGACGATCGTGCCGCCCAGTTGATGGACGAAGCGCCGCGCGATGTATCAAAACAGGCTGGTCACGATCGTCCCCAGGAGCGAGAGCGCCGACTGATCCTCCACCGACTGCGTCGCGCGGTTGACGGTGCGCAGCGTATCCTGCGCCTCGGTGTAGAGGGAGTCGTCGGTGAGCGCCTTGCCGACCGTGCCCTGGCCAGCGCGCAGGTCGTCGGTGATCTCCTGCGCGTTGCGCGCGGTGGCGTTCAGGTTCTCGACCGTCTCGCGCATCTCGGCGTAGAGGCCATCGTCCTGGCTGACCAGCTTGCCGAGCGTGCTCTTGCCCGCGGCCAGATCGCGCGCCACCACGCCCATGTCCTCGACCGACTGGCGCGCCTCGCCCAGGGTGCCGGCGGCGCGCTCGTAGAGCGTCGAGTCGTTGAGCAGGAGCCCGAGCGTGCCCGTGCCGCGGTCGAGCTTTCCGGTGATGGAGGCGAGGCTCTGGGCCGTGGCGCCGATCGCGCCCCGGTTCTCCTCGACCACGTCGGCCAGGTTGGCCAGCAGGCGCTCGGCGTTGCGGTTCAGGTTGTCGGTCAGGTTCGCCACGCTGTCGGCCACGGTGGTCAGCTTGTCGACGACGTCGGCGAAGCTGGCCGGCGTCTCGCCCTCGAGCGTGTCGCCCGGCCGGGCGCGGGCGGCGGTCGGCGTGCCGAGCGAGAGGGCGATGAAGCGATCGCCGCTGAGCGCCCGGAAGTCGAGGCGCGCGATCGAGTCCTTCTTCACCTCGAAGCGCGAGTCGATCGCCATGCGGACGACGACGGTACCGTTCTCGATGCGCATGCTCTGGACCCGCCCCGCTTTGATGCCGGCGAGCCGCACGTCGGCCCCCGTGTCCAGGCCCTGCACGTCGCGGAAGGTGGCGTTGAGGGGGTAGCGGTGCGTGAACAGCCCGAGGCCCAGGGTCAGCTCGACGGCGACGAAGAAGAGCACGAGCCCGACGACGAAGAAGATGCCGATCCGCTGTTCGTTGGTGAGCATGGACTCTCCTAGCCGGCGAGGGCGGACGCCCGCAAGAACTCGCGCGTGAGCGGGTGACGGGTCGCGGCGAGCTCGGCGGGGGTGACGCACTCGGCGATGCGGCCCTCGGCGAGCACCGCGATGCGGTCGGCGATGGCGCGCGCCAGGGGCAGGTTGTGCGTGACGATGATCTGCGTCGAGCCGCGCGCCGCGCGGATGCGCGCGATCAGCAGACCCATCTGCTCGGTCAGGATGGGATCCAGGTCGGCGGTGGGCTCGTCGTAGAGGATCAGCTCGGGGTCGATGGCGAGCGCGCGCGCGATCGCGACGCGCTTGCGCATGCCGCCGGAAAGCTCGGCGGGGAACTGCCGCTCCGTGCCGGCCAGCTCGACCTGCTCGAGCACGCGGCGGACGATGGCGTCGACCTCGGCCGGCGCCCGGCCGCCGCGCTCGCGGAGCCGCAGGCCCACGTTCTCGGCCACGGTGAGGGAGGCGAGGAGCGCCGACGACTGGAAGACCATGGCGATGCGAAAGGGCTTCTCGTCCGGCGGGAGAGGGAGGTACTCGTCCAGCGCGATGCCGCCCACCGTGATGCGCCCCGCGTCCGGCCGCTCGAGGCCGACGATCTGGCGCAGCAGGACCGACTTTCCGGTGCCGCTCTGCCCGACGATGGCGAGCAGCTCGCCGGCCGCGACGCGGAGGTCGACGCCCGCCAGCACCACGTGCCCCGCGTACGCCTTGCGTATGCCGGCGAGCTCGACCGGCACGCCCCGCGCACGCTCGTTCGCCGGGGTCGCCATCAGTCGAGCGCGAAGGTGACGCGCACGATCAGGAAGTCGAAGACCAGGATCAGGATGAAGCTCCACACCACGGCCGCGGTGGTCGAGGCGGCGATGCCCTCGGTGCCGCCGCGCGTGCGCAGCCCGAAGGTGCAGGGCAGGATGGAGGCCACCATGCCGAAGACCAGGCCCTTCACCAGACCGACCACGCAGTCCGTGAAGTGCACCCACTCGAGCATGCGCGCGAAGTAGGCGCTGACCGGGATGCCGATCGCGGGGTCGGCGGCCACCACCGCGGCCCCGCCCCACACGCCGATGAAGTCGGAATAGAGGACGAGCACGGGGAGCGCGACGGTGGCGGCCACGAAGCGCGGCATGACCAGGAAGCGCACCGGGTCGATGTCCATGGTGCGCAGCGCGTTGATCTCGTCGTAGACGGTCATCGAGCCGAGCTCCGCGGCCATCGCCGACCCGGCGCGGCCGGCGAGCAGGAAGGCCATGAGGACCGGTCCCAGCTCCTTGGTCATGGCGAGGCCGACGATCGGGCCGAGGATGTCCTGGCTCACGTCGCGCAACTGGTCGGCCGCCTGCACCACCATCACCATGCCGACGAAGAGGGAGAGGAGGGCGCCGATCAAGAGCGTATCGGTCCCGACGCGCACCATCTGCACGACGACGCGCTGGCGGTCGGCCGGCAGGAAGACGGTGGCGCGCGCGGCGGCGAAGAAGAGGCGCGTCGCCTCGCCGAGGATCTGCAACCCGTCGAGCAGGCTGGCCCCCAGGCGCTCGAGAACGCCCGGGCGGCGCGGCGCGTGGCCGATGGCTTCAACCGCCATGCGCGGCCTCCCCGCCTCCGAGATGCAGACGCCACGGCCCGCGGAGCCGGCGGTCCTCGCGCGCGACCAGCCCCCAGAGGAGGCTCCAGTCGCGCGCGCCATCGGGCCGCGTGTCCCAGCGCCAGAGGCCGTAGAGCGGCGCCCACAGGGCGAGGATGCCGCGGTTCTTCGGCAGCAGGCTGTCGAGGAGGGCGGGCGCCTGTCCGAAGGCGCGCCAGTCGTCCTCCTCGCTGCGCAGCCAGGGGAACATGGTGACCAGCGACTCGTGGTGGCCCGAGGCCTCGTTGACGAGCGTCTGGCGCCGCCAGAGGAACTCGAGCACGCGCCGGCGCTCGTAGTGGTAGTCGTCCACGTCCTCGGACTTTCGCCGGTACATGGGCCAGGCGTAGACGCGCGACGAGATGCCGCGCACGTCGCTCCTAGCGTAGAAGGGGAAGGCTCGCCAGACCTGCCAGTCGCGCTCGCCGAGCCGCCGCTGGCGGAAGACGAACGGCCAGGGGGCGGCCACGCTCTCGGTGCCCTTGCGCTCGTCGATGGCGTGCACGTAGGCGAGGAGGCCGTAGCTCCGCACCCGCCGCCCGGCGCCGTCGATGGCGGCGAAGAAGGGCAGGTCGAGACGCCGCCGCTCCCGGCCATAGCCGGGCACCAGGCGCTCGGAGCGGATGTGGAAGGGCCAGAGCACGTAGCTCGAGCGCTCCGTGCCGGCGATCTCCCGCGTGCCGTAGAAGGGCAGCACGGCGAACCCGCGGCCCTGGGCGCCGCCGTACGATGCCACGAAGGGAAACGGCCAGTAGCGGCGCTCGATCCCGGGCTCGGTGAGCCGCAGGTAGGCGGGGAACATCACCATCTTCACGTGCCGGTAGCCGAGGAAGTCGTCCAGGTCGAGATAGAAGGGCGCGACCGAGAGCTGGCGGCCGCGCTCGGGGCTGGCGCGGTAGAAGACGAAGGGGAAGAGCGTGAAGCGGCTCGTCCACTCGGGCGCCGGCGTGCTCGCCGCGGCGGCCGCCTTCCTGGCGCCCGTGCGATAGGTGAACAGGAGCAGGCGGAAGCTCTGGTAGTCGTCCTGCCAGCGCGTCGCGGCCAGCGGATAGAGGATGTCCGAGCGGTCGTCGTGCCCGGCCCCGCGCCGCTGGTGCAGGCGGAGGAAGGGGCGGACGAGGAGGTCGCGCGCTTCCGCCGTGCGCCGGAACTCGATCAGCGGCCCGAAGACCGTGCAGCGCACGTCCCCCGTGGCCTCGTCGCGCGCGTAGCGCAGGAGCGGCCAGAGCTTCACCTCGAGCGCCCCCGCGCGGACGGGCAGGGCGAGCGCCAGCGCGAGCGCGGCGCGGCGCGCTCTACGGGACGAACTCAACCGATTTCAGATCGCGCGCCCGGATCTGGTACGCGCCGCCCTGGGCCCGGCCGTAGAAGGTGGTGGAGCTGCGCAGCGTGAGTGCCACCGGCTCGCCCTCGCGCAGCATGACCTGGGCGTGCACGCGCTCGCGGTCGTTCTCCGCCGGCTGGAAGGTGATGCGGGAGATGTTGTCGAAGGGGACGCGTAGCCGTCCACGCCCGAGGTCGCCCTCGAGGCTCGCGCCGCCCCCGCTGGTGACGCGCGTGACGGCCATTTTGGCGCCGTCGGCGTCGACGAAGGTGGCGCTGAAGTCGCGCGCGGGGAGTCCCTCCTCGCGCCCGCCGCCGAAGCCGCCCATGCCCATGAGGCCCGGGCTCGCGACGACGGCGGCGAGCAGGCACGTGGCGCGGCGAGTCGAGTGGCGCATGTCCCCTCCCAGCCGAGCCCTCTTAGCGGCTCGATCCGCGCGGTTCAACGGGTCGCCGGCCTTGAACCGCGCCCCGCAATCGCCCCATTATTGGTGTCCATGCCGCGCGTACTCGGCATCGTCATGGCGGGAGGGCGGGGCGACCGGCTGCAGCCGCTCACGCGCTCGCGGAGCAAGGCCGCGGTGCCCTTCGGCGCGCGCCACCGCATCATCGACTACGTGCTCAGCAACTTCGTCAACTCG
>Ga0137388_10003608_pt1 | contig 10043 bp, 9 predicted proteins | sample 15con2h14AmetaG_FD_104644 | JGI IMG/M metagenome (GOLD analysis project Ga0137388, IMG submission 104644) | Vadose zone soil microbial communities from Angelo Coast Range Reserve, California, USA - 15con2h1.4A metaG | ecosystem: Environmental > Terrestrial > Soil > Vadose zone > Saprolite...
CTGCTTCTCTCTGTCTCGCCAAAATTCTCCAGGTTCCTAGCTTCCGATCACGTTCGCATCCCTCGCCGCACGCCAGCCTCCTCCCCGCGGGATCAGCTTCGATAGACAGCCGACGTTTTTCAGCTTCGCTTCCAATCAACGGCCGATAGCAAACATCACAGCGCCTGAATTCCGTCTTCGTAAACTCGCTGTATCCACCTCGTGCGCGGTCTATCCGCAGTAGTAGTTTCGCTCGCCGAGGTCGTAGCCATACTTCGTTCGCTGTGCATTGCAACCCGCGAATTGATGCTTGCCTCGCCCAATCTGGAACCGTCAACAGCGGCGAAACTCGGACCCTCCAAACTTCCCAGCTAAGCGGTGGCTTGATACCGCGTGCCCGCATCTCCTGCGGCCTCGCTGCTCTCCACCGTGGTTTTCGAGACACGACCCCTTATCCCCTACTCTCTGGCCGAGCAAGAACCTTCCAATATCAGCCGCGTGAAGCATTCCTGACGAAAATCCTGCTCTTCGACTCAGTTTTCCATTGCTTAATCTGTCACACAGAATTGCTTATTTGGCGAACGCGCTATTGCCGTATTCCGATTCGTCTGAATTTCAGTCCTAACGACGACTACGGACAAATGTCTAATCAAGGCGTTACACTAACGCTCCACTTGGTACAAAAGACCGGTCTGGTGATCCCCGCCGACCGGCGCAATACTTCCCCTGTGGGCAACGATGCGTTGTCCAAGCTGGCATACGCCGGTCGGCGCATCCTCCGGCGCGGTGCCGTGCTACACTGCGCTCACGTGAGCTACAGACCGCCCGGGGCCTCGCAGATAAATGCGGGGCCTTCACTTTTTCCACACGCGCCGCGTGGGGCTGGAAAACGGTTCCGACCTGTGGCAAACTGTCGGACCATGGCGAAGCTGAAGGCATACAAAACCACAGTCACCCACGCCAAGGCCGCAGCCCGCGCGGTGAGGAAAGCAACGCGCGCCGCAAACAAAGCAGCCCGCAAAAAAGTGACAAAGGGGCTAGAAATTCTCAACACAAACGATTTGCCGACTAAAGAGATGAAAGAGCCTTGGCCTGCAAACTTTGTGGAATGGTTTAGGCCAAGAGATCCCGCACTCTTCGAGCGGTTTGACCGGGCCCTGAATGATGCAAAAGATGAAAGGCCCTTACAAGATTTCCTAACGGAACATCCCTACCTTCTAGCCCTGGCATTTCCAGTTCACTGTTGCTGGCTCTTTCCGAAACCTCGCCTCGGCGGTGGAAAGCACATACCGGATTTTGCGTTGTGCGATTTAAATTCGCTAGGGTACAAATGGACCCTGATTGAATTGGAAAGCCCCACGATGGATGCAACGAACAAAGATGGAAGCGTGTCCAAAGGCTGCCACCACGCGGTTGAGCAGATTCTGGACTATAGGCGCTGGGTACGTGACAACGCACTGTTTGAGGAAAAGCAGGGTTTGAGGGGCCTCAATTCGGATTGTGACGGCTGGGTTGTGATCGGTCGGAGAGATGGAGCGCGCACAGACCTTGAGCGACAGCGACTTGCGGATTTCAGAAAACAGAATATTGAAATAGCTTCATATGACCGTCTGTTGTCCAGGGCAAAGACTCACCTCGGTAGTTTGCACAAGGCAAAAGGATGAAACAGCGGCATGGTGCGAATTAAGGATATTCCGAAAGTTTTCATCGCCACGTTTATAGCGGTAGAGTTGTTCGCGCACATGATGCCGAACAGCATCAAAGGAATGCCCGATTGGATTTTCTTTTCGGCATTCGTCATGTCGCTTGCAGTTGGGTGGGTGATTACAACGGGCCTGTTCAAGGTGGTTCTGTGGTTCCTTAATCGCAAGGGTTAAATCTGTGCTCTATCTGCGCTCTGTTTGGGTGAGAAACTTGGGTGATAGACTGGCACGCACGCGAGTCAAAGGACCTGGGGCCTCGCAGACTAGCGCGGGGAAAGAAGGGAAAGTAGCTATGCCAAAGGTGCGCGTCTGCCTTAACAAGATGAGTAACGGAAAAATCGAAATAAGTTGCCTGAAACCAGAACTCGGCGGGGCTGCGCATTCTCGACCTTATGACTCGGAAACAGATGCCAAGAAAACTCTTCTAGCATTCGGTTGCTTCACAGAGGACGAGGTAAATGCCTACCTTGCTACCCTCCGAGAAATCGGACCAATGGAGCTTATGAAACTGGGTGACTACGAGATCACGGACGAGGATCTTGTGGCGACCGGCTTTACCGCTGTCTAGGGTTTGTCAAAGGCATAATTCCGAACTTCGGCTTGCGCTGGGCTATTATCCCAGCCGGGAGGTATTAGGCGATGACAATCCTCCCGTCTCGGTGCAAGATGATGGCCGCGCGCGTCGAGCTCCGAGCAAAAGAGGGAATGATGATATGAAGAGGAACCGCCGCATTCTAGTCATCGATGTTGGTGGCACACACGTGAAGCTGCTCGTCCTATTCTCATTTCTTCCGGGCCGAATTGGCGACGGGACCTCAACTATGTTTTTAGACTCGCAGGAATAGGCGTCTGCGGTAGAGAGGATGCCCGCTGCTAGGTGACCGTGAAGGTCAACGCTTTGCTGTTCCCGCCGCTGTCGCAACCGAGGTCTCCGGCCGGGTTGGCAGGAGTGTGCACGGCAATCTGGGCGGTGCCGGGAGCTGAGATCTGGCTCGTGGTAATCGTGGTTTGCAACTCGGTGCTACTGATGACGGTGGTGGGCAATGCCGCGCCGTTCCACAGGATGATCGAATTCAAATAAAAGTGGCTGCCGTTGACGGTAAGCAGTAAGCCCCGCTGAACCTGGCTAAGGGCGACCGGGTTCGGTGCGAGCGAAGTCAACCCGGGCTTCGGACGGGCAGTCCCGCAGAACGGGTTGAGCGCACCGCAACCGGCGAAGAACATGATTGCGGGCAGCAGAGCAAACAGTGATTTCTGGATTTGATTGCGGGGCATCCTTAGAGTCTAGGCGAGAACGATGATTGCAACTGGTTCCCACGCCGTCCAGACGTTACCGAGGTGTTCTGGGCGACGGTGTATGCCCTGCTGGCTGGGGATGGTTCGTTACGCTCTACGCCAAAATTAGACATCGGCTAAATCGCGATGATGAGTGTAATGATGATGAGTGTAATGGGGATTTTTCACCAATTGACATCTGGTCTTGACCGGGTGACGGGTGATAATCGCCTGATTGTCAGCTGGGCGGCAAGTTTTGTCGGTGCCGTTTTCTGTGTTTTGCTTCTTGCTCGGGCCATGAATAACGAAAACGAAAAAGGCAGGGAACACGATCTCCGGCAACGCATCGTGAGCCTGATTCGGGCGAACGAGCAAGCTTTGAAGAAGCCGATCACGGATGAAGAAGTGCAGAAGCTGAAGGCTGCGGCGGCCCGACTCGATCAGATGTTGAAAGCCGCAGTGGACGCGGACGGGCAAGTGCTAAGGAGCGCGGCGGCTCGACTCGATCAGTTGTTGGAAGACATCGATACTGGGAAAGATGTCACCTATGACCTCAAGCGGCGACGAAACTGGCAAAAAAGAGAGGATGGCTAGAAATTTCCAAGGTCAATGAGTGTAATCGGGATTTATCGCCAACTACGCTGATGACTGCGTAGTGGCGATTCGTTCCAGAATTTCTGACAGCTTTGCCGACTCAATGTCCGACACATCCACGCCGTAGACTTCTTTGATCCGCGCTATCAACGATTCATTGGTCTCGGCGTGATGAAAGTCCCACAGGCTCGATGCGTCGGAGATAAAGGCCCAATCGAGGTTCAGCACACGACGAACGAAGTCTTCCGCTAATTCTGCATGAGCATTGACCCGTTCCCTTGATGCAAACTCGATTTCTACGTGTGTGCCCGGTCGAGGAAGCTTTTTCCCATCTTTTGCTTTTTCAACCTTCACTGTTGCGAAATTCTTCTGTAATTCCTGAAGGGCTTCGGTCTTTGTGTCACCTCCGCCACTAATCACCCACCAATTCACAATCTGGGCGGTATACCTGTGCTGTTTCAAACGGGTGCCGACATAGCTCGGATCAATCTCGTGCTCACGCACGGAGATCGGGTACCCGCCGCATCTTCAATTGATCTTCGACTTCAATCGCGTGGATACGGATCAGATTCGGTTTGACTTTTATTTGATGGAGGCGATGCTATATGAAGACATGGCTCTTTCCTATAATGCCGCCGCTGGGTCTGCGGCAGCCCTAAATCAAGGGGGCAAAACCCCGAATGTCGGGGTCAAGAAACACTTTTTGCATTTAAGAACAGCCGTGCTATCGGCCTACTATTTCGTGGAGGCCTACCTGAACGGGATCGCATACGACTATTACTATCGAAATGAGTCGAAGTTGACCGACAAACAAAAAAAGGACTTAATGGAGTGGGACTTTCAAACAGGTCACCGAGCATTCGTAAAGTTTGAGAGAAAGGTGCTGGACTACCAGAAAATCATTATGGGTCTCCAACACCCACTAATCACGATCACAAGCTCCCAGAGACTGAGGCTCATTTTAGGAGAGGCCAAAGAATTGCGTGATTCAATTGTTCGTCAATCGCCAAAGACCGACGATCCTCTCCGGGTTTCCAAGAAGGTACTATGGATGCTGGCACTGCGACTTGAGCATGTCGCCGAAATAGTCGATGCGGCGATTGGATTTGTCCGGGAGCTCAATGACGCTTTTGCCCAGAATGGAATGCCCCTGAACTGGTTGTATTCGCGACTACCAGAGACCGGATTATTTCCGCCTGAGAGTTTTACATAAAGGAACAAGATGGATGTATTCGCGCTGCGTGAGAAAGTTGTCTCCGACTATCGCCACTACATCGAGAGCTTCGTCCGCATCAACGACGACCGCATTGACGCCTTCGTCAAAGAACAGTTTGAGACTGGTGTCCTTTGGCCGGATGCTATCCTACAACTGAATCCCGCCTACGAGCCCGGCCCTACGCTCGACGAACTAGCCACGCAGTCCGGCATCCTCAAGTCTACTGCCGAGTTCTTCAGAGGAGCGGGGGGTAAGCCCCTCCGACTGTACCGCCATCAGCAGCAGGCTATTGAGATCGCTCGTCGCTGGGAGTCCTACGTCGTCACAACGGGTACTGGTTCCGGGAAGAGCCTTACGTACCTGATCCCCATCGTGGATCACGTCCTCCGCACGCAGCCGGAGAAGCACAAAGTCCGCGCCATCATTGTCTACCCGATGAACGCGCTAATTAACAGCCAGCACAAGGCGCTGAAGACCTACGCCGAGAACAATCCCGGTATTCCAATCCGTTTTGACTGTTACACGGGACAGGAAAAGGAGGAAGCGAAGAAGCGGATTCAGGACGATCCACCGCACATCCTGCTCACCAACTACGTAATGCTGGAATACATGATGCTCCGTCCAACGGAGCGGGTGTTCACCGACGCCAACCTTGCCCACCTTGAGTTTCTTGTGTTGGACGAACTCCATACCTACCGAGGGCGTCAGGGTGCCGACGTTGCCATGCTGATGCGGCGTCTTCGCGAACGAAGTGGCAACACGAAACTGCTGAACATCGGGACAAGCGCCACGCTTGCCAGCGGGGGCAAACGCGACGACCGTCGCAGGGCTGTTGCTGAGGTCGCTACAAAACTGTTCGGCACCACGATCCCTCCTGAGAACGTCGTCGATGAAACCCTGCGCCGAGCAATTCAGGTTCCGGTACCAGATACGACAGCACAACTGCGAACCATGGTTGAAGGGCCTTTGCCCTCGCAAGACCTGAACACCTCCATCCGGTCTCCGCTCGCCGCATGGACTGAGAACGCCTTCGGACTGGATGAGGAAGACGGACGCCTCATCCGCCGCAAGCCGATCAGCTTTAGAGAAGGGGCTCGACAGCTTGCGGAACAATGCTCCGTGAATGAGACCACATGCACCGACAAACTCCGCGAGCTTCTTGCGGCGGGCAATGCCCTTCGTAACGACATGGCGGAGCCCGTCTTTGCGTTCCGCCTCCATCAGTTCCTCGCTGCTGGCGGGACAATGTATGCCACGCTGGAGAGTGCCGACAAGCGATTCCTAACTCTCGAAGGTCAGCATTACGCTCCGGGAGAAGGCGGCGAGCGGCTACTGTTCCCGCTGGTCTTCTGTCGCGAATGCGGGCAGGAATACTACATGGTCTCTTGGACGGGCGGCGAAGCTGGCAGTGTTACTCCTCGGCTACCATTTCTTACGTCCGACGAGGACGATGCAGCCGACTCGCGGCGGGGATATGTGGCGCTGAATGTGTCTGAGGACGGGCCGCTATGGACTGAAGATCAAGTTCAAGACCTGCCTGACTTTTGGTACGAGTCGCGGAGCGAACGGCTCAAGCGTGACTACCGCCCACATGTCCCCCAGTTGCTCACGGTGGCGACGAATGGCGAGGCAGGCGGCGAGGATGCGACCGAAGTCTGGTTCGAGCAGTGGCCGTTTCTTCTTTGCCTTCGGTGCGGTGCCGCTTTCGACCGGACAGAGCGCAACGAATTCAAGAAGCTTTCGAGACTAAGCAACGCAGGGCGCAGTACAGCAACCACCGTCGTCAGTGGCTCTGCCATCGTCCAGTTGCGCGAAGATCAGCAAGTCCAGACGGAAGCTCAGAAGCTGATGAGCTTCACTGACAATCGGCAGGACGCCTCACTCCAAGCGGGACACTTTAACGACTTCATTCAGGTTGGATTGCTGCGGGCAGCTTTGTTCAAGGCGCTCCAAGAACGGCAGGCTCTTGAGCACTTCAACGTTACCCAATGCGTGTTCAAAGCGATGGGTCTTGATCAAAAGCTCTACGCGAAAGAGCCAGCCCAGTACGGGCCGGGGAAGGCGCGGAACGAAGAATCCTTTCAACGTCTACTTGAGTATCGCCTCTACGAAGACTTGCGCCGTGGTTGGCGTGTCGCGCAGCCCAACCTTGAGCAGTGTGGACTGTTGATCATCGACTATCCGGGCTTGCACGAGATGTGCGAGGCACCGGAGCCGTGGCCGCAGCATCCTCTGCTCCAGCAAGCTACATCTGCGATTAGGGAGCGGGTTGTCCGGGCATTTCTGGACTTCTTACGCAAGGAAATGGCTATCGACGCCAAAGTGCTTGACGGGGAGGAACAGAAAGAACTGCGGCGGCGGGTTGAGCAAAATCTGCGCGATCCGTGGGCTCTCGACGACTACGACCGTTTGCTAGAAAGCGCGATCTTCTTGCTTCCCGGTGCGAGGCCCGACTCGGTTCGGGAGCGGAGTCTCGATCCGGCTCGCTCCAAGCTCGGGAAGTATTTGCGTCAGCGGACGCTTTGGGGATTACCCAACGACCTCACAACGCATGACGGCGAAACTCTGATCCGCGCACTCGTTGGTGTCTTGCGAGGGAACTACCTCACTGTTGTGCCGACCGAGCAAGGACAAGATGGGATTCAACTTCAAGCGGGAGCATTGCAGTGGAAACTCGCGGACGGAACACCGCCACTGTCTGACCCCGTGCGTACGAAGAGAATGGTGTCAGATCGACTCCGCAAATCTGAGACCAAGGCGAACCAGTTCTTCGCCCAGCTTTACAAGGAAACGGCTCGACGACTGGTTGGCGTCGAAGGGGGAGCGCATACCGGGCAAATTCCGATGCAGTTGCGCCAAGATCGCGAAGCACGTTTCGGCCGAGGCGACCTCGCCGTACTATTCTGTTCCCCAACGATGGAATTGGGCGTAGATATCCGCGACCTGAATGTAGTTCATCTCCGAAACGTGCCGCCGACGCCCGCGAATTATGCACAACGCAGTGGACGCGCAGGTCGAGGCGGGCAGCCTGCCTTGGTCATGGCGTTCTGTAGCGAGGGCAGCCAACACGATCAATACTTTTTCCGTCAGCCGGGTCTAATGGTAGCCGGGGCAGTGGCACCCGCACGGTTAGAGTTGGGCAACAAGGAACTCGTAGAAGCCCACCTGCATTCTGTTTGGCTGGGGACGGCAGGATGCTCGTTGGGCCGCGACATGACAAACGTGCTGGACTTGGAGCAGGCTGGGTTCCCGCTGCAAGCTGACATCCAGCACCGCGTTGATCTTTCGGAGTCGATGCTGGGGGAGGCTTTGTCCGAATGCAAGCGCATTGTGGATGCGTGCGGGGAAGACCTATCCGTTTCCTGCCAGCAGCGGACATCTTACGCCGTGGTTTGACTTGTGCCTTGCCCTTCGCTGGTTTCGTCCCTGTGCCTGCGAGCAGGTGAAGCACCTGAGTCAGTTTGGAAATCTCTTCCTTGACCTGTTGTGTAATTGATTCGATGCTCAACGTGTTCTCCTATCTGCCAGTATTAAAAACCTTCATTGACGCTGAGTCCGCACGCACTGCTGACCGTACACAGTTCCAAGAAATGCTGAAGTTTTGCCGTACGCATCGCAGCAAAGTAACCCATGTTGTTTTTGCTGACCTGAGCAGGTTGGCCCGCAATATTCAAGACCAAGCAAGCACACTGGCAACCTTCAAACAGCTCGGCATCACCCCAGTGAGCTGTGATGAACGCATTGAAGACTCGGCTGCTGGGAAACTGTCGGTCAACTTGCTCGGCGTGGTTAATCAGTTTTTCAGCGACAGCTTGAGTGAGAAAACCCGCTACCGCATGTCTGTTGGAGTGCAGGAAGGCCGTTGGCTGCATCTCGCTCCCATCGGATACCTGAATGGAACGAACGGCACATCAGGTTTGCAGATGGATTCACAGAGAGCACCACTGGTGCGCCAAGCCTTTGAGTGGGTTGCTACGCGCAGCTATTCCTTGGAAGAAGTTTGGCGAAGGCTCAGACTACTGAAATTGACTACTCGCCGTGCAGGAAGACCGATCACCCGTCAGACGCTTTCACGAATGTTAAGAAATGAAATCTACCCCGGCTGGGTAGTCTCGAAGCAGCACAGGGTCAAGGGTCTGCATGAGCCGATAATCTCTCAGGAGCTGTTCGACGCTGTACAAGATGCGCTAGACGGCAAAGCCCCTACGCCCGTCGTACGCAAGAAACTGAACGATGATTTTCCTCTGAGGGGCTTCGTGCGTTGCGCAAGCTGTGACAAAAAGCTCACTGCGGGATGGGTGAAAGGCCGTCCTAAGGAAAGGTACGCTCGGTACTGGTGCGCTAACAAGCAGTGTGCGGTTAAAGTGGGAGCTAGTCGAGATCAAATCGAGAATGCATTTCTGGGGATACTAGGCATGATGGTACCCACCCAAGAATTATTGAACCGTCTGCCTGAGATCGCTAAAAACTACTGGGCCCGTAGGCTAGAGCGCATCACGAATGAGCGTAGACGGCTCTCTACCGTGCTTACAGATGTGAAGACTTTGAACCAAAGAATTCTGCTGCAAAAGGTCAATGGGGAACTGTCTGCTGAAGACTTCGCCATGCTCAAAGACACCGTGACCCAGCAGAGAACCGATGCAGAAACCCAATTAACAGCGCTAGATGCAGAAACTTCGACAATGGAGACTCTCATACAAGAGACACAGAACAACATCGTTGATCTCGTTGGCGCGTGGAAAAGGGGAGGAGTTCAGCAGCGCCAAGAGTTGGCTTGGAGCCTCTATCCAGAGGGTTTGCGGTTCAGCAGAGAAACACTTTTTTTTGAACCGGGGAACGTCTTGCTGATGAACACTATGCGAGAGATGATCGCCTATTTGCGCGATGAAAAGAACATTGGGGTGGGAGACGGGAATTGAACCCGCAACCGTCGGAGCCACAGTCCGATGCTCTACCGATTGAGCTACTCCCACCGCAGATACCGCAGGGAACGATTATAGCAATTGCCGCAGCAGTCCCGCTCTTCCCCCGCTCCCAATCCTGATATCATCGCCACTCTCGACGGAGCAACCATGCGCAAGCTGATTCTCTCTCTATTTCTTCTGGCATTCTCCACCGCCAGCGTGCCCGCGCAACAGTCCGCCGCGCAGCAATACGACCTTGTCCTCGAAGGCGGACGCGTCATGGATCCCGAAACGGGATTGGATGCCGTGCGCAACATCGGCATCCGCGACGGCAAGATTGCCCGCATCTCCTCCGCGGGCTTGAGCGGTCGC
>Ga0137388_10003610_pt1 | contig 10042 bp, 7 predicted proteins | sample 15con2h14AmetaG_FD_104644 | JGI IMG/M metagenome (GOLD analysis project Ga0137388, IMG submission 104644) | Vadose zone soil microbial communities from Angelo Coast Range Reserve, California, USA - 15con2h1.4A metaG | ecosystem: Environmental > Terrestrial > Soil > Vadose zone > Saprolite...
CGAGACGCAAAAGACCGCCGCCTGCACCGACCGCTGCCGAAGCAGACGCAGCGCCTCCATGACCACCCAGACGCCGACCTTGTCGTCCAGCGCCGGCGCGGTCACGAGACCATTGCGCAACTCGCGCAGGCCGAGCGCGACCGTGACCGGCGAGTTCGCCCCGGCGGCGATCAGCAGGGCGCCCACGAGGATGATGCCGTGGATCGCGTTGGTGCCGGACATCAGAGGCGTGTGGAGGATCGTCGGGACCTTGGAGATGACCTCGAAGCCGACGAAGATCGCCAGGACGAAGAAGGTCAGCTCGTTGAGGAGCTCGTTGTTCATGCCGCTGAGACCGTCTGCCTGGCGCGCTCGTTGACGATCTCGCCGCCGTGGGTGACGCATGCGCCCTTGGTGATCTCGTCCTGGAAGTCGAGCGCGAGGACGCCGTTCTTGACCAGGTGCAGGAGAAGGTTGGCGACGTTGCGGGCGAAAAGCTGGCTGGTGGTGAGCGGCATGGTCGAGGGGATGTTGCGGGTGCCGATCACGGTCACGCCGTTGACGTCGACGTCCCGGCCGGCCTGAGTCACCTCCACGTTGCCGCCGGTCTCGGAGGCGAGGTCGACGATGACCGAGCCCGGCCGCATCCCGCGCACCATGTCCGCGGTGACGAGGAGAGGCGCCTTGCGCCCCGGAACCGCGGCGGTCGTGATCACCACGTCCGACTTGGCGACGTGCTCGCCGATGAGCTCGCGCTGCTTCTTCAAGAACTCCTCCGACTGCTCCTTCGCGTAGCCGCCCTCACCCTCCTGGGTCTCCAGGGGCAGCTCGATGAAGGTCGCGCCCAGCGACGACACCTCCTCCTTGACCGCGGGACGGACGTCGTACGCGGACACGACCGCGCCGAGGCGGCGGGCGGTCGCGATCGCCTGGAGGCCCGCGACGCCGGCGCCCATCACCAGTACCCTGGTCGGGGCGACGGTGCCGGCTGCGGTCATCATCATCGGGAAGAGCTTGCCGATCCGGTCGGCGGCCATCAGCACCGCCTTGTAGCCCGCGGCCGAAGCCTGCGAGGACAGGGCGTCCATGGACTGCGCGCGGGAGATGCGGGGCAGAAGCTCGAGGCTGAAGGCTGTGATCCCGTGGCTGGCGAGCGAGCGGACGATGTCGCCCTGCGTCGCGGGTTGCAAAAAGCTGATGAGGACAGCGCCCTTCCTCAAGAGCGAGATCTCGCTCTCGCGGGGCGCCTGCACTTTGAGCACGGCGTCGGCGTCGCGGAGCAGTGCGCCGGCGCGGCCGGCCACAGTTGCCCCAGCCTGCTGGTAGGCGTCGTCGCCGATGTAGGCCGCTGCCCCCGCACCGGCTTCGATCGCCACCTCGAGCCCGGCGGCGACGAGCAACTTCGCCGTGTCCGGGACGAGCGCGACACGACGCTCGCCTTGCTCGATCTCCTTGGGCACGCCCACCTTCACGACTTGAAGGACTCTAAGCAATCGAGGCCCGCTCCTGCACACGCGTAAAATCCTTAACTCGCCGCATAGTGACCGAGCCCATCGTCAACGACCTCACGATCCAGGCCGCCACCGTCAACGGTTCCGGCAGCCAGACCGCGAACCTGGTGCTGACCAGAGCGATCTTCCACATGGGCATTCCGGTCGCGCCCAAGAACGTCTTTCCCTCCAACATCGAGGGCCTGCCCACCTGGTACCAGCTCCGCATCACGCCGGAGGGCCACATGGCGCGGTCGGACAAGGTCGACGTGCTGATCGCCTTCAACGTCGCGACCTGGCGCGAGGACCTGAAGACCGTCCGGCCCGGCGGCGTCGTCGTCCACGAGGAGGCGTTCTCGACGGCCGACGCCCGCACCGACGTCACCTATTACCCGGTGCCCTTCGCCAAGCTGGCCAAGTCGAAGATCCAGAGCGACACGCTCCGCAAACAGCTCGCGAACATGATCTACGTCGGCGTGGTGGCCGGCGTGCTCGGCATCCCATCGGAGGCGTTGGAGCACGGCGTCAGACGGCAGTTCCTGGCCAAGCCGAAAGCCGTGTCAGTGAACCTCGACGCGATGAAAGTGGGGTTCGACTACTGGCAGGACAACTTCTCCAAGCAGGATCCCTACCGGCTCGAGCCGATGTCCGGAGTCGTCGAGGGGAAGGTGCTGGTCGAAGGCAACCAGGCCGCGGCGCTCGGCGCATTGATGGGCGGTGTGACCGTGGTCGCGTGGTACCCGATCACCCCCTCCTCTTCCCTGTGCGAGTACCTGATCGCCTACGCCGACCGCTTCCGCAGTGACGGCGACGGCGAAAAGAAGATCTCGGTCGTGCAGGCCGAGGACGAGCTGGCCGCCGTCGGGATGGCGATCGGCGCCGGATGGGCCGGGGCGCGAGCTATGACGTCGACCTCGGGACCGGGCATCTCGCTGATGGCCGAGTTCTCGGGCCTCGCCTACTACGCCGAGGTGCCGGTGGTCATCTTCGACATCCAGCGCATCGGCCCCTCGACCGGCCTGCCGACGCGCACCTCGCAGGCAGACCTCGGCTTCGTCTACACGCTGTCTCACGGCGACACCAAGCACCTCGTCCTGCTTCCCGGCACCGTCGAGGAGTGCTACGAGTTCGCGCGGGACGCGTTCGACTACGCGGACCGGTTCCAGACCCCGGTCTTCGTGCTCTCGGACCTTGACCTCGGCATGAACCTCTGGATGACGCCCGAGTTCAAGTACCCGGAAAAGAAGTTCGACCGCGGCAAGCTCCTGGGCAAGGACGACCTCGAGAAGCTCGCGGGCGAGTGGGGGCGGTACCGCGACGTCGACGGCGACGGCGTCACCTACCGCACGCTTCCGGGCACTGACCATCCGGCCGCCGGGTATTTCACGCGTGGCTCGGGACATGACGAGAACGCGCGCTACACGGAGGGCGCGGACGCCTACGCCCGCAACATGGACCGGCTCGCTCGCAAGCTCGAGACCGCCCGTCACGCGCTCCCTGCTCCGGCGGTGGACGAGAAGGGCCGCAAGGTCGGACTGATCGCCTTCGGGTCGACCCACGCCGCGGTCGTCGAGGCGCGCGACTCGGTCGAGTTCGACTACCTCCGCGTGCGCGCGCTGCCGCTGAGCGATGACGTGACCAGCTTCGTCTCGGGCCACGAGCGCGTCTACGTCGTCGAGCAGAACCGCGACGGCCAGCTCTTCGACCTGGTCCGGCTGGCGCTTCCGCCGCGATTGGTCGACCGGGTGCGGTCGATCCGGCACTACAACGGGCAGCCGATCCCCGCCGCTGCGATCATCGAGCCTCTCAAGCAGGAGATGGTCCCCGCATGAGCACCACCGTCAACCGGGTCGGCCTTCCTCGCGACGCTTATAAAGGCGCCGCGACCACGCTGTGCGCGGGCTGCGGGCACAACTCGATCACCAACCACATGATCAAGGCGCTGTACGAGCTCGGAGTCGAGCCGCACCTGCTGGCCAAGATGTCCGGCATCGGCTGCTCGTCGAAGACGCCGGCTTACTTCGTCGAGACCGCACACGGCTTCAACGGCGTGCACGGACGCATGCCCGCCCTGACGACTGGCGCGCACCTGGCGAACCGGCAATTGATCATGCTCGGAGTCTCGGGGGACGGCGACACGGCGTCGATCGGCCTGGGACAGTTCATGCACCTCATCCGGCGCAACGTCGACTGCACGTACATCATCGAAGACAACGGCACGTACGGCCTGACCAAGGGCCAGTTCTCGGCCACGGCCGACCTGGGTTCGGTGCAGAAGAAGGGCGCCGTCAACACCTTCCAGCCCATCGACCCGTGTGCGGTCGCGCTGGCCCTGGGCTGCTCGTTCGTCGCCCGCTCGTTCAGCGGCGACGGCAAGCAGGTCGTGCCGCTGATCAAGGCCGCCATCGCCCACCGCGGGACAGCGGTGCTGGACATCGTCTCGCCGTGCGTCACCTTCAACGACCACGACGGATCGACCAAGAGCTACAGCTGGGTCAAGGACCACGAGGAGTCGATCGCCGACGTCTCGTTCATCCCCTTCTTCGAGGAGGTGCACGTCGACTACGAGCCGGGCACCGTGCGCGAGGTGCGTCTGCACGACGGCTCGCACATCGTGCTCAAGAAGCTGGGCGAGGACCATGACCCGACCGACCGTCGCGCCGCGATCCGGGTGATCGAGGAAGGGCGCGCCGAAGGTCACCTCATCACCGGGCTTCTGTACGTCGACACGAAGATGGACGACTTCGCGACCACCGAGCGCATCCCGCAGCAGCCGTTGAAGGACCTGGGCGAGGACGAGCTCCGGCTGTCGCGCGACGACTTCGCCCACTTCATGCAAGAGTTCGCCTAATGCGAAGGGCACCCTCTCCCCAGAGGGGAGCAATCAGTTGGCGAGGCGCGCGTTAGCGCGCCGTCCTTGACGCGCTCCGCGCGCAGGGATCTGGGGTGAGGGCGTTCGCCTGAAACCCCTCAAGGCCACCCCTCAGCAGATCGCGAAGGGAACGCGCTTCGTCGCCCTGAAGGACCCGGCGATGGGGCGGCTCATCAAGCGCTCGGGAAAGATGGAGCTCAGGCCCTCCGACTCCGACGGGTTCGGCGCCCTGGTCCGCTCGATCATGTACCAGCAGCTTGCGGGCGCGGCTGCGACCGCGATCCTCGGCCGGTTCATGAAGCTGTTCGAGGACGGCCTCGAGCCGGCCGCCGTCCTTGCCCTTCGCCCTGGGTCCATGCGCGCCGCGGGCGTAAGTGGGCCGAAGGAGGCCGCCATCACCGACCTCGCCCGCAAGGTGGTGGACGGCACGGTGCCGCTCGCCGACGTCGACTCGCTGTCGGACGATGAATTGCAGGCGCGGCTGGTGCAGGTGCGGGGCATCGGCCCGTGGACCGCCGAGATGTTCCTGATCTTTCAGCTGCGCCGCCTCGACGTGTGGCCCGTGGAGGACTACGGCGTGCGCAAGGGCTGGGGCCTTATTCACCGCAAGCGCGACATCATCGCCCCGAAGGCGCTGGTGGCCGAAGGCGAGAAGTTCAGGCCTTACCGGACGATCGCGGCGTGGTACTGCTGGCGCGCGGTCGAAAACATCGCGCTCCCGACCTAGAGCGAAACCGAACCCCGGATAGTCGCGACTATCCGGCCTTAGTCGCTTCCAGTTGCGCGGTTTGTCGCGACTATCCGGCAATGGCGCCGCCTCTAGCGTGCATACTTGCGCCGCAGCTTCTCGATCGCCTCGTCCGTCATCGGCGGCCAGCCGTAGGCAGCGAGGAATGCCCGCGCGAAGCCCTTGCCGAAGTTGTACTGCAGCGTCCACACGCCCGCTGCGAGGTCCGTCTCCGGGTTGCCCAGGCCGGCCAGCCCCACGTCGATGACCGCGCTCAGCCGGCCTTCGTGGACGAGGACGTTGGGCAGGCAGTAGTCGCCATGGACCAGGACATGACCGCGCTTGCGCACCCCGAAAGGACAGTCCGCAGCGTCGGTGGCATGCAGCGATTTCAGGATCTCGCCCAGCGTCTGCGCGACACGGTCCGGCTGCCACCTCACCGAGGGGTGGTACATCGGCACGCCCTCGACGGCCCGTGTGACCAGCCAGTCGTCGCCCAGGCCCCGGAACAGGCCGATGGCCTCGGGCACGGGCCAGCGACCCGCCAGCCATTCCAGGCGCTTGCGCTCGTCCTCCAGGCGCGCGGCCCGCTTGACGAACACGGCGCCGTTCTGTCCGCTCAGCCGCCACACCGTTCCGGCCCAGCTCATCCAGGCGAAGTCTTCCGTGACCGGGCCATCGCCGACCGCGCCCGCGGCGGCCGCGAGGACCTCGGCGGGAAAGCGTGTTGAAGATTTCAACTTAACAACCTCTGTAGCATGTCCGCGGGGGTGTGGTGATAGCGCGACCCGAATCTGCCGCCGCGTTCAAGGACGCCACGTGGCAGGACCTCGAGCCCTACTACCAGGAGCTGCAGTCGCAGCCGCTCGACAACGGCAACGTCGAGAGATGGCTGCAGGATTGGTCGGATTTCGAGTCGCTGCTCTACGAGGCTGCGGCCCTCGCGAACTTCACCTATGTCTGCAACACCGCTGACGCCGAGGCGGAGAAGGCCCGGCTCCGCTTCGCCAGCGAGATCGACCCCAAGGCCGACGAGCGCCGTGTGAGGCTCCAGCGCCGCCTGGTCGAGCTCGGCTACATCACGCCAGAGCTGGAAACGGCGGTCCGGCGGTTCCGCAACCAGATGGAGATCTTCAACGAAGCCAACGTGCCTTTGTTCGAGGAGCTGGCGAAGCTCTCGACGGAGTGGTCGAAAGTCATCGGTTCGATGACCGTCGACTGGGAGGGCGCGGAGAAGACGCCGCCACAGATGCTGCCGTACCAGGAAGAGAACGATAGGTCGGTGCGCGAGCGCGCATTTCGCAAGCAGTTCGAGCCCTACATCGCGCAGCGCGACACGATCGCCGGCCTGTTCGACCGCATGTACGACCTTCGCCAGGCGGTGGCCAAGAACGCGGGCTTCGACAACTTCCGCGATTACGCCCACCGAGAGAAGAATCGCTTCGACTACACACCGGACGACTGCCTGCGCTTCCACGCGGCGGTCGAGGAGGCGGTCCTGCCCGCGGTCCAGCGACTCCTGGAAAGGCGTCGCCAACGCCTCGGCCTCGACCGGCTGCGGCCCTGGGACCTGCTGGTCGATCCGAAGGGCCGCCCACCGCTGAAGCCCTACGAGACCATCGCCGAGTTCATCGGCCGCGCGGGACCCATCTACGCCAACCTCACGCCTGATTTCCGCCGGTACTTCGAGCGCATGGCCGCGGCGGGTTTGCTCGACCTTGACAACCGCAAGGGCAAGGCTCCCGGCGGGTTCTGCGACTCGCTGCCGAACCAGAAGCTGCCGCTGATATTCATGAACGCGGTTGATGTGGACGAAGACATGCGCACGCTCCTGCACGAGTCAGGCCACGCGTTCCACGTCTTCGAGACGGCGCACATTCCGTTCGTCTTCCAGCGCCAGCCCGGCGCGGAGATGGCGGAGGTGGCCTCGATGTCGATGGAGCTGCTGGCGATGCCGTACATCGACAGGGAGCACGGCGGCTATTACTCCGAGGGCGACGCGCTGCGCTCGAAGCGATGGCTGCTCGAACGGGCGATCCACTTCTTCCCGCACTGCGCGTCGGTCGACGCGCTGCAGCAGTGGATGTACACGAATCCCGAAGGCCGCGACGCCGACGCGCGCGACCAGAAGTGGCTCGAGCTGAGGCGGCGGTTCGAGGGCGACCAGGTCGACTGGAGCGGCCTCGACCGCGAGCGCATCGCGCGGTGGTACTACCAGCCGCACTTCTTCGACTACCCCTTCTATTACATCGAGTACGGCCTCGCCCAGCTCGGGGCGCTGCAGGTCTGGCGGAACAGCATGGCGGACTCCGGCCGGGCGGTGAGCCAGTACCGCGAGGCGCTAGCGCTTGGTGCGACCAGGCCGCTGCCGGAGCTCTACCGGACGGCCGGGGCGCGGCTGATCTTCGACGGCAAGGGCATGGCCGAGCTGGTCGACCTCGTGGAAGAGGAGCTGTCCGGGCTGGACGACTGACCCAGTCCTAGTTGAGGGCGATGTTCCTCAGAGGCTTGCGTGGGCCGAACCGCGGCGCCCCGATGCCTGCCGCGATGATCAGCCGGATCACCCTCGCCCGGTGGCCGCGGTAGGGCTCGAGGATCTCCAGCATCCGCTCATCCGTCGAGCGCGGCGTGCCGTCGAACATGAAACCGATCGAGTGCGGTAGGTGGTAGTCGCCGATCGGGACCGCGTCGGCGTCGCCCAGCGCCACCATCGCGACCTTGGCCGCGGTCCACGGGCCGATCCCCGGGAAGGCGAGCATGCGGCGGTACGCGGTCGCGATGTCCATGCTCACCGTCTCCTCCAGCCGCCCCGCGCTGCGCGCCGCGCGGATGATGATGTCGGCGCGGCGGCGCTCGATACCGAACCTGTGGAACGCCCAGTACGGCGTTTGCGCCAGCTTCTGGGGCGACGGCGACAGCTTGAGCGAAACCGGTCCGGGCGCGGGCTCGCCAAGGGCGTTGACCAGGTGCCGGTACGACTCCCGCGCCTCCTCGCTCGTGATCTGCTGCGCGATCACGGTCGGCACCAGGGCTTCGAAGACGGACTGCGTGCGCGGCATCCGCATGCCTCGGTTCTCATGGCGCAGGCGGGCGAGCAGCGGATGGCGCGGCAGGAAACCGCTGTCGTCGTCTTGGTCGCCGCATATCGCCGCGGCGTTCGCCACCGCCCACTGCGCGCCTTCGCCCCACGCGCTCGCCGCGATCGTGCCGTTGCTCCGTTCCAGCCTCAGCGTCGCCGCCCCCGCGGGCGTGCGCGTCGCAAGCCACACGCCGGCCTCGTCGCGGCGGAGGCACGGCCCGAAGCCGAGAAGGGCGAAAGTCATTCGGAGGTCGAGCGGGCGGCGCGGCTCGAAGGTTCCCAGGGCATCCGGCGCCGGCACGAGACGAGCTTAGTGGCTCAGCGGCACCGAGAAAGTGAAGGTGCTTCCGGCTCCGGCCTCGGAGTCGACGGTCAGGTCTCCGTCGTGCATGCGCGCGATCTCGCGCGAGAGCCAAAGGCCCAGCCCGGTGCCCTGGATCGATGTGCTGCTGTCGATCCGCGCGAAGCGCTTGAAGAGGTTTTTCTGGTCGTCGAGCGAGATGCCGACGCCCTGGTCCTTCACAGTGACCGTCGCCGTGTCGGCTTCACATTCCACGCTAACGCCGATCTCGGTCCCCGACGGCGAGTACTTGGCGGCGTTGCTCAGCAGATTGCGCACGACGATCTGGAAACGGTCGGGGTCGACGTCGGCATCGATGGGCTGCGCGGGCGCGTCGAACCTGACCTCGTGGCCGCTCAAGAGCATCCTGACTCCGTCGACCGCGTCGTCGGTGAGCTCGACGATATCGGCGCGGTGACGCTTCAAGGCCAGCCGTCCCTCCTCGAGCCGGGCGGCTTCGATCATCTGCTCCACCATCCAGTTGACCTCGTCCGACTTGGAGATCAGGAGCGGAAGGACTGACCGCGCTTTGTCGGAGAGCTCGCCCATGGCGCCCGACTCGAGCATCGTCAGGTAGCCTTTGATCACGGTCATGGGACCGCGCAGCTCGTGCGACGCGATGTTGAGGAAGTCGGTCTTGGCCCGCTCGAGCGCCGCGATCCTGGAGCTGAGAGTTACCCGGTCGAGGCCCGCCGCAAGGCTGGTCGCGTAGTGGCTGAGGCGGGTGAGCTCCTCGTCGCCGAAGATCGGCATCAGGCGGTCGGACCTGATCACCATCGCGCCACGGCCCTGGCGGAGCTCGAGCGGCACGACGATGCTCGAGCCGCTGCGCCGCGCCTCGCGGCCATCCTGACCGGCCAGGAACTTTCCACGCACGGCGAGCTGGCGCGCATCGGCCGGGCTCAGACCTTTGCTGGCGAGCACGTCGCCGCCGGCGTCGACGATGAACGCCGACTCGCCGCCGACCAGGCGCTCCGCCCAGCCAAGTGCCTTGTCGGCGAGCGTCACCCGGTCGGGGCTGTAGAGAAGCAGGTCGTGCAGGGCGAGGCGGAGCTCCTCCTCCTCCGGCTGGCGCCAGATTCGCCGCAGCCAGACCGGCGGAAAGAACGCGACGTAGAGCACAGGCACGATGGCGAGGGCGACGATGTCGAGCACCAGCGTCAGCGGGTCGCTCAACGCGCCGGCGACCGTGCCGAAGATGAAGACCGCGAGCACGCCCGCGTAACCGATGCTGATTGAGCGGAGGCGCGCCATCTCGACCGCGGGCCGGCCGCGGGCGGCGAGCCAGAAGGTGACGATCGGGTCGAAGATGCAGTAGGCCCAGATGCCGACCAGGGCGACGAGCTCGAGCGTCTGCACAGGACCGTGCATCGCCTCGGGGTTGCCGGGTAGCTGGACGGCGAAGCCCGCGACTCCGACCAGCACCATCAGAGCCGTGATGACGTTTCGCGTCCGCGGCCGGAACGGGACGAACGAGTCGCGAAACATCAAGAGGCCATAGCCCGAGAGGAGGAAGAGCACGATGCCGGCGTCGCTCGCCAGCCGGCCCGCAACG
>Ga0137388_10003627_pt1 | contig 10022 bp, 14 predicted proteins | sample 15con2h14AmetaG_FD_104644 | JGI IMG/M metagenome (GOLD analysis project Ga0137388, IMG submission 104644) | Vadose zone soil microbial communities from Angelo Coast Range Reserve, California, USA - 15con2h1.4A metaG | ecosystem: Environmental > Terrestrial > Soil > Vadose zone > Saprolite...
CCGTTGGCGCGCGCAAGGGGTGGCCGACGACCTCGACCGTCTCGACCTGCAAGGTCGCGGTCGTCCATCTCGCGCGAATCCTCAGCGCCGAACTCGTCGGCCGCGGGATTCGCGTGAATACCCTAAGCCCAGGCCCGACGGACACGGCGATGTTCGGTCGTTTCGCAGGCGAAGAGCAGGGCGACGTGGTCAAGGGCGTCCTTGCAACCAACAATCCCAGCAAGCGGATGGCCGATCCGTCGGAAATCGCGAAGCTGGCGGTTTACCTCGCGTCCGACGATTCCGTGTACGTCGTCGGAGCAGACTTCCTGATCGACGGCGGGGTCTCGGCCATTTCGCCCGTGGGCGCTTGAGCTTTGTTGCAGAGAGGCCGTTCCCGCTCAGGCAAGGGACGGCTTGCACCGCCAATCCCCGTCACGCCAGAAAACTGTCGGCCAAGACGTTTCTGCCGTCTGCGGTCGTGGATTTTGAGCTGGAAAATCGTCGGTTACGCGGCTGACGAAGTACGAACAGGGCAGGACAAGGAGATCACATGATGGAGTCCACGGGCGAGCAGAACAGGGCGATTGATACCCAACACGTCGGCGGCTCTGCCTGGCCAGCTGAACTCGATGCCACTCCGACCGTGCGACGATCTGGCGATCTCTCTTCAGCAACCACTCCGAATCAGGTGCTGGCCATCGTCTCCGTCGGAATGATTCTGGCTAATCTCGATCTCTTCGTTGTGAATGTCGCCCTACCCGACATTGCTCTGGATTTCGCCAATCCCAGCCTTGAGAGACTTTCTTGGATACTTAACGGGTACACGATAGCGTATGCGGCCCTTTTGGTATTTTTTGGACGCTTGTCAGAGCGCTATCCACGCAATGTAAGCTTCCTCGTCGGGATCGGGGCCTTTACCGCAGCTTCAGCCGCGTGCGCCGCTGCCACCAGTACCGAGATGCTCATCATTTTTCGCGTCGTGCAGGCGGCCGCCGCGGCGCTCATGACGCCGACATCGCTTGGGCTACTGCTATCCGCTTTCCCCCCTGAGGGCCGGAGCGGCGCCGTACGGACGTGGACGGCTGCCGGCGGCGTCGCGGCGGCGCTCGGGCCGCTCATCGGCGGGGTTCTGGTCACGGTGAGCTGGCGCTGGATCTTCCTCGTCAATCTCCCGATCGGGCTGATCGCCCTGGTCGTCGGTTGGCGAAAACTCCCGAGAGTTCCTGGCCACAACAGTTCACACCCCCATTTTGGAGCAGCGCTAGTGGTGACCGCCGGTGTGGCGTCCTTGGTTTTCGCGATCGTCAAGATAAACGACTGGGGTTGGCATTCTCCGGGCATCATTGCTGCCTGCGCCGCGACGGTCATTTTCCTCGGGTGGTTCGTTGCGCACTGTCTTCGGTCGTCCGACCCCTTTTATCGATCCGCACCTGTTCCGCATCCGTCCGTTCACGGGAGCCGCGCTGGCTATCGCTCCGTTTTCGGCGGCCTTTGGCGCGCTTTTGCTGTCGATGGTGTTGTGGGATCAGATGATCTGGGGCTGGTCGGCTCTGAAGATCGGTCTCGCGATGGCGCCCGGCCCGCTGCTGATACCCGTCGTCTCGCTTCTATTTTCGCGCCAGCTCATAGCCCGATTCGGCACCGCCGCGGTTTGCGCCGCGGGGATGATTTCATTCGCTCTCGGACAGGTCTGGTGGTCCGTTGTGCCCGGTCTTGAGCCGAGCTTTCTCGCCGCGACTTTTGGCATGCTTCCGATCGGCCTCGGTGTCGGATTAGCGCTGCCGACCTTGATGGGGGTTAGTACGTCATCGCTGCCTCCCTCATCGTTCGCGACAGGTTCCGGAGCAATCAACATGATCCGCCAGACTGGAATCGCAATCGGAGTCGCTCTGCTGGTCGCCATCGTCGGCGTGCCTCATGAGGTCGCGGAGTGGGTACAGGCCTTCCGAGTGGCCTGGTGGGTTATGGCGGCGATCACCCTCATTGGCCTCGTTCCGACGTTGCTTTTGATCAGGCCCAGACCCGCCCGAGCGCCAGTTGTGTCGGAGTAAGGCTGGCCGGCCGCATGGCGGAGATCTCGTTGAACTCCCGTTCGACGACGTCTCGCTTGAGCCCCCAATTCACGGACATGTTTGATCCAATCTCAACACTATCACTCACACAAAGCCAGAAACGAAAGGGTCGATACAATGCATCCATTCCGTAAACTTCGAGAAGGTGGCCCAATGACTCCGGCACAGGCCGCTGTGGTTCTCAATGAAAAACGTTGTGATGCACACTCCGGTTCTGATAAAGCCGATCGTCGGCCGAGCGCTCGTTTCGATTGCGATTTCAATCTCGACACAGAGCCGCGACGATCCCGGCAAGTACATCTTCGAAGGCAAGATCGACGCTCGCACGACCTTTCTCCGATGGCAAGGCACCGTCCAAGGGCACAATATCGAGAGCCTAGTACCCGGAATCATAGCTCAGTGACACGGCGGCTTATTCCTCGAAAGTAGACTTTTGCTGCTTCGGGCATAATCCCGACGTTGAATCGCGACTCATCTTCTAAGAAAAGGGGGTACTAGAGCTCCTGACCGACGACGAGAGCGGACTGCTGCTCGAGCGCACAATCGCATACAGGCCGTATCCGGCTCTCAAGATATTCAGATATCGGCTGATCGCTCTGAACGCCGGCAGGCTGCCTGACGACATGTGGGATTATCCGAAGGCAAACGAAACGTAATTGTGAACGTCGCGGTTGTTAAGTCGGTGAGCGGTTTGATCATCGTAGCGACACGACGACAGAAGGACTGCATTTATGAAAGCATTTGTTTTTGAACGCACCGGCAACCCCAACGACGTCCTCGCCGTACGAGAATTGCCCGAACCGAAACCCGGCCCAGGTGAAATTCTCGTCCGCGTGCGACTTTCGCCGGTTCATCCTAGCGACATGCACATCATGCGCGGCCGCTTCGGTCGTCAGCCGACGCTGCCAGCCAGTCCCGGCATCGAGTGTGTCGGTGTCATCGAGGCGCTTGGATCGGGCGTTGCAGGTCCTGCACCTGGCACGCGCGTCGTTCTTCTGAACGTCTGGGGTTCGTGGCGTGAACTCATCGTGAGCCCAGCGGAACGGGTCATACCCGTACCTGGCGATCTCTCGGACGAGGACGCCGCGCAAGCTTTGGTGAATCCAGTTACAGCCTGGGTGATGACCATGGTCGAGCACGATCTTAAGCCGGGCGACTGGTTGGCCCAGACCGCCGCCGGTTCGACGGTGGGCCAGCTTGTGCTGCAACTCGCTCGTTCGGAACGCTTCCGCACGGTGAATATCGTGCGCCGTCGCGCGCAGGTTCCAGACATCAAAGCACTTGGTGGTGACGTAGTGATCACCAGCGAGGACAATGATTGGGGCACGCAACTCGCGACAGCAAGCGAGGGAAAGGCACTATCCCGGGCGATCGATTGTGTCGCCGGCAGGACTGGAGCGACGGTTGCGCGGCATCTCGCGCCAGGTGGCCGTATGCTGGTCTATGGGGCGTTGTCGTCGCACAGGCAAACCGACCCTTCGGCATTTGAGATGCCAGTCTTTGCACCGAGGCTGATTTACAGTGCGGCGGCTGTGCAAGGCTGGTACCTCCTCCATTGGCTCGAAGTGACACCGCTCGCTGACTGTGGCGCCGTCTTTGTCAAGGTCCTCGACCGTCTGGCGTCCGGCGCGCTGCGTCTCCCGCCGGCGAAACGTCATCGGGCACAGAACATTGCGGATGCCCTGCGCGACGCGGATGGAGCACCGCGCGAAGGCAAGCCATTGCTTGATCTTAGCAGCTGGGCTGCAGACTAAGGGACCGTGCCGTAACCGATTCGACGGATCCACGCTCGAATGCAACAGCGTCGATACTCAAGAGCAGATCCAAGGTACCGGCTTGGCTCTGCGCCACATTTCCGATTCACATGCGCGCGTTAGAACTCAAGAACGGCGGCCTGCGAGCGCCAATCCGACCGCTTATGGAAGCGATCGCTGTTCCTGGAGAGGTGAGCTTCCAACCAACGTCGTCGAGCTATCCGCATTCGGTGACGATTTTTCTTCAGATTTTGCTTACTCACTCGAACGAGACAGACTTGGAGTTTCAGTCCGAGCGCGCATATCGCGCTGTAAAATAAGAAAAAACTGGCGCACCCGACACGATTCGAACGTGTGACCTTTGCCTTCGGAGGGCAACGCTAACCGTTTAAGCGACCGCCTGAAATAGCAATTTGAGATGGTTGCATGTCCCCGCAACCACTTTTGTTATAATTTACTCGCAGTCCCGGTCTAACCTCCGGGACTGTGAGGCACTTCCATGGAATCACGGGGGCGGCATCCGCAAACCTTCACAATCCTGCCGCCGCCGCCCCGCCAACAAGACCGAAGATCATAATCAGCGCAGACAGAAGCTTTGGCATAAGGAGATCTCTCCAGATTGTGCGATTGCCCCGCAGGTGGCGCTTCTTTGATGAGGCCGTCTTAGTTTCTTGTGTTACTGAATCAAGCACGCGGCGTGTGGATCAGCTATTGCTCGCAATCCACGCGCCCTGAATGCATTCAGCAGGTGGACTATGCCCTGCGATCGCCCCGGTCGGGAGGTGGCCCGATTAGAAGCACTTTCTGCCATGCATTCGAATAGACCGATGGGTTTTGTTACTGAGGGCATTCGGCTGATCGAGATAAAACGACAGGGCACCGACGCTAGGTCCGTGTCTTTTCATCGGGACCGCTTCCGCCGACCTGGCGCCATTGGTTCTTGGCGAGCCGAATTTGAGCATACAGACTCCTACTGCGAGTTCGACGCAGGGCTTTTTCCATCGCCGGTCTCAAAAATGTGAGTTCTCGTCACGCTCGCGCCTTTGAGAAATTCAAGCAGGAGTTCTCGGCAACGCTCCGGTTCATCGTGCTGTACCCAGTGAGTGGCGTTCTTGACGTATTCGGCTCTGCCGTTGTCGCAGAGCCGCAAGCTCGCCTCGGCAAGGTCGCGCACGCAATAGGAGTCTCGCTCTCCCCAAATCAACAACACGCGAGAGGCGATCCGGCAGTTTGTGCTAGCCGGCAAATCCTTGCGCAGGAAGGCCCGGTACCAATTCAGCATGGCCGTCAATGCCCCAGGTGCCGACCAGGCGGCGCGATACCGTTCCAGCTCCTCCGGCTTGACGGTGCCGGGACGGGCGCGCTCGCTGATGCTTTGGACAAGTGCCCGGAAGCGTCCTTGGCGAAGCAGCAGCTCCGGGAGCCAAGGCAGCCGAAAGAACTGCACATAGCGGCTCCTGCGACGCTGCTCAGTGTTGCTCTGCATCGCCTCGCGCCAGATGAGGGGATACGGGGCATTTAGGATCGCGAGTTGCTCGAGGCGCTCGGCGTGGCGGGTTGCAATCCACCAGCCCACCGACCCACCCCAGTCATGGCCGATAACCGAGAATCGATGGTGCCCGAAATGATCGACAAGACCGATGACATCGGCTGCGAGCATGTCCAGATCGTAGGCTGACACCTCCGCCGGCTTGCCGCTCAGATTGTAGCCGCGCTGATCATGCGCAATGACATGGTAGCCCGCGGCCGCGAGCACCTCGATGTACTCGAGCCACGCTCCCCAATATTCGGGAAAACCGTGCAGCAGTATGACAAGGCGGCCGTCCGCAGGACCGGCCTCGGCAAGATGGAGCATGACCCCATTCACCGCTACGTCCTCGAAACGGAGATCCTCCATGGCTACTCCTTTCCCGGCAATATTCGGGACCGGATGGATACGCTATCATCGGGTCCGCGCTCGTTCGTCCTAGCCGTATCACCGCCGTGTCGACGCGCCGTCACCGGCATTGCTTCGCGCCCCGCTATGAACGATCGCGTGGTACGTCGCCGTTATCAGTTCATCGACCTGTGCTGGCGGCGGTTCGCGATGCTCAAGGTACGGCTTTATGGCGGCGAGTGGAACTCCTGCGAGCACGAAGGCGGCGCGCTGGAGTTGGGCCGGACCTGCGCGACCGAATGCACGCCGTGCAAAGCTCGCCAGACAGGCCTCGAACCGCTGCGCCTGGTCGCGCACGCCGCGTTTGAGAGCCGCGGGCCAATCGCCCTGCACGAAATCATGACGACTGTAGAGCAACAGTAATCGCGCATCATCCAAATGCAGTCGCGCCCAGGCAGGCGTGTGAAGCGCGGCCGCGAGCCCGTTGCCGGCTTCGATGGCCGCTACGAATCCCTCCTGATAGGCAAGCACGGTTTTCAACCACAACTCGCCGAGCAGCGCGTCGCGCGAAGGGAAGCGGTGATAGAACGAGCCCTTTGGGGCTTTCAGCCGCTGCGTGATGGAACCGACCGTGACCGCGCCTGGGCCCCGTTCGCAAGCCAACGCGCGAGCCGCGGCGAGAAAGCCCGCATTGTCGAAGAGTGCTCGTCCCATTTTTCTAGACTATATAGTCTAGACCTATCAGTCAATAAGTGATATCAGCTCAATCGATCACATTGGTGCAGACAGGATTTGCCCATGTCACAAACGGAAAACGGGCGCGATGACGGGGAAGTAAGCCGGCTCCTCGCAGGCGCTGCAAAGACGATCGCCCGCGTGCGATATTGCTGGCTGATGACCGAAGCCGAGACCGGCGGTGCCAACGCGCGGCCGATGGGGCGCCTGATGCCCGACGTCGACGAGAGCGACTGGACTATCTGCTTCGTCACCGGCGGCCGCTCGCGCAAGGCATCCAACATTCGTCGTGCCGGCAAGGTCGGACTCATCTTTCAGCACGACCAAGACGATGCTTTCGTTGTGTTGAGCGGCAGGGCCGCGCTGATCGAAACCGCTACCGAGGTCCGCCGGCTCTGGAAGAATGCCTACAACGCCTATTTTCCCACCGAGGCGGACCGGGCGAACGCAAGTTTCGTGCAGGTTGACGTCCAGCGCATGGAGCTCTGGATTCGCGGTGTCACGCCGGAGCCATTCGGAATGCGCACGACAGTACTGGAGCGGGATGCCGAAGGGACTTGGCGCTTGAGTCCCGGTATTCGCAACGCTGCGTGATCATAGCCTGCTGGCCGCAGGGTTCTGAGCAACAGAAACAGGGAGACGGTCCCATGGAGGATCGCGTCCGGCTGACGATCGCGGACGGCATCGCCGATGTCCGGCTCAATCGCGCGGACAAGATGAACGCCCTCGATCCGGCAATGTTCCAGGCGATCGCCGAGGCCGGCGCGCGGCTCGCGGATGATCGGAGCTTGCGCGCCGTGGTGCTGTCAGGTGAAGGCCGCGCCTTTTGCACCGGTCTCGACGTCGAGAGAATCGCCGCCGTGGCTCAGGGCAGCAGCCTCCTGCCCTTCGCCGATCTGGCCAAGCGCACGCACGGCATAGCCAATTATGCGCAACATATCGTCTGGCTGTGGCGCGAACTGCCGGTCCCCGTGATCGCCGCGGTGCACGGCGTCGCCTTCGGCGGCGGCTTCCAGCTCGCCCTTGGCGCCGATCTGCGCTACGTCGCACCGGGTACGCTGCTTTCGGTCACCGAGACCAAATGGGGCTTGGTGCCCGATATGGCGGGAACGCGGCTCATGCGTCATCTGGCGCGCGAGGATGTGGTCCGCGAGCTGACTTACACCGCACGTACATTTTCCGCCGAAGAGGCGCTCGCGTATGGGTTCGCCACAAGGTTAGTCGAGGACCCCCGGGCCGCCGCCATGGCAACCGCCCGCGACATCGCCGGGCGCAGCCCCGACGCGATCCGCGCCGCCAAACGGCTACTCAACCAGGTCGTCGCATGCGAGGCCCGCGCCGGCCTCATTGCGGAGACCATCGAGCAAGGACAGCTCATCGGCAGACCGAACCAAGTCGAGGCGTTGAAGGCCAATCTCGAAAAGCGCCCGCCGCGCTTCACCGATCCCGCTGCGTGACCTCCCGACAACAACCGGGGACAAAAATCGTGAGATATGCACGTCCTCAAGGCCTGTTGACGATTGGGGTTTCGCAGCGGTTTCGTACGCTTTCCCCCTCAGTGGAAAGGTGACGCTCAACGACGATGCTAAGGGCGGTCATCCCCCTCGATGATGGCTGAACCGCACAATAGCGGTAGGAGTTTCAAACCGAGTCTCATCAAGAAACTTTCTCTGGCATCCACGTATTCGCGAACAATATCGAATTGTCCCTTTCGCATATGACACACCAAGCAGACGGTCTCGGCAACCACAGTGGCGCGCCACGGCCGATGAAGATGGGCACTATTGCTTCGCTGTGGCGATGGGCTTCGTTTTTGGGCTGCCATTTGGGTACCTCTTCGGCCTTCCGATTGTACTTGTTATGTGGGTTGAGGACTGGTTTCTGTCCGACAAAATTGGGCTAGGAATGAAAGTCGCCACATCTGCGTGCGTGGGATACGTAGCCTCCATCGCAATGCTGCTGCTTACAAGCGCCCTCCACCTTCAACTTCCTCAGATTCTAAGTTTTGGTATTGTTGGCGCAATTCCAGCGGCCGTGTGTTCGTGGCTCGCTGGGGCAACTGAAAATCGCGGGACCTCGCGCCAGTAGCAGCCAGTAGCTATTGCTGGCGATGGGGCAGGGGCTCGCTCGTGGTCAAGCACCGCGCGGAGATCGCGCATGTCGAACCTGCCTTCAAGGAAGTGAAATTGAACCCCTTGGCCTAATTTGAATTTCGCAGTCGCCTGCTTTGAATCAACGGCCCACTGTCGAATGCGGACATAAAGTTCACTATTTCGTATTTGGCCGGAACAAATTTCCGGCTTGTGGTTTTTTTGTTCGGGTTGGGAGTTCCACGCGAAGGAACTAGCAATGGACAGAGCGTTACCGGGTTCAATCGGCAGAATGCCTTCGCTTGGCGCTTTATTTTGGTGAAAGGAAAACCCATGAAAAAGGCAGCAGTTGTTTTCTCCGCCGCAGCCGTAGTGGCGTTGACTGCAGTCTCCATACCGACACCGGTTGAAGCGCGTGGAGGTTGGGGCTGGGGTCCGGGTATCGCAGGCGGATTAATTGCCGGTGCCCTTATCGGCGGTCTGGCTTCTAGCGCATACGGATACGGCCCGGGATATGGGTATTACGGACCCGGCTATGGCTACTACGGCGGAGACGCCCCCGTTTACTACGGTGGATACGGACCTACCTACTACGGTGGATACGGACATCCCTATTACGGTGGCTACGGACATCCCTATTACGGTGGATACGGACACAATCGTTTTAAGAACTGGGGTGGGTAACACGTCTAAGCGTCAAGAACGTCAAGGCTGGCCACTGGATCAAGCCGCCGATGCACGAGGCCGACCGGAATGTCAGCTCTGCGGCGGCTACGTCCACGTGTTCGATCTGGCGTGGGACCCAAGACCACGAAGGCCCGTTGCCGCATCCGCGCAAGATCAAGCGCAATAGGCTGCACGGTCGATCAGCGGGGCCTCGTAGTGCGCGAACTTGAAAGGCGCAATGTCCTCGTCGCGCCGACGCCTGACGCCGCGCTGATGATCCTGCGACGCTACCGCGCGCTCGCGGGATGAGGCAGGGACTCTTCGTGACCAAGCACCGCGCCGAGATCGCGCATTCCGACATGAGGCAGGCCCGCGCGCTGGCGAGCCTGATCTGCTCGTCGGAGCCCGCCATCGATGCCTATCTGACCTTGCCGAGGCCAAGGCGTTGATCGTGCAGCATCGCGCGGCGGTTCTGGCGATTGCGAACGCCTTGATGGCTCACCGCACGCTCGACGCCGTCATGATTCACGAAATCATCAGCCGCGCGCCGGAGCGCGCGCGCAGGGCCGATTGGAAAATTGTCGAGAAAAATGCGGCTGATTTTGCCGCTCACGGATCGGAAGGCTGATGTCCGAACCTTGGAAGTCCATGCGGCTGGTGTGCGCCATCGCTTCCGGTATCGGGGGTACAGCAGACATAGCCCATTTGGGCGGACATGTCGCAGTTTGACCCGTTTCGGACGTGACGCCGCGCCCGTTAGGCCACAGCTTTCCCAATGGCATTCAGCAAGACTTGCCGTGCGAACGGCTTGCGCAAATAGCCGATGCACCCGGCGTCCACCGCCTCA
>Ga0137388_10003633_pt1 | contig 10016 bp, 7 predicted proteins | sample 15con2h14AmetaG_FD_104644 | JGI IMG/M metagenome (GOLD analysis project Ga0137388, IMG submission 104644) | Vadose zone soil microbial communities from Angelo Coast Range Reserve, California, USA - 15con2h1.4A metaG | ecosystem: Environmental > Terrestrial > Soil > Vadose zone > Saprolite...
ACGCCAGTCGCGAAATAAATGTCGCTGCCCACGATGCGCGCGATGGAGGGTTTCGGGTAATTGAAGGCTTCGAGGGCTTTTTCGATTCGTCCCTGCAGCTCCGGCAAGTGAAGGACGCCAGCGTCAGCGCCGGTTTTTTGCATATCCTCGGGAATGGGCACGACGCCGTGGTCGGCGCTCAGCGCGACGACGTAGTTTCCGCGGCCCACTTCTTTGTCCAAATGCGTGAACAACTCACCGAGGTCTTTATCGAGCCTTACCAGAATGTCCTGAACTTCCCAACTCCGAGGCCCAAAAGCGTGTCCCGCATAATCCAGAGGTGAATACGCGATTCCCAGAAAATCCGTGCCGTCGCTTTTTCCCAGGCCGAGCTGGTCCACCGCTAACTCCGCGAGCTGCGTAAGGTAAGTATCGGCAAACGGGCTCGTTTTCCATTGCTTGTAAAAGGCACCATCTGGATCGACGCCGGCAGCTTTCCCGCGCAGCGGATGTGGAAAAGAAAGACCCCACCCGTCGGTTGGCACACCGCCAAAAGCCTCTTCGGCGTACAGGTATTTCTTCTTATCCATGCTGAGATTCCAAGTTTTTCCATAGTCCCTTCTCACGGGATTCTTTTTCACGAAGTCATCCAGGAAAGCGAGTGTCCCAAACGCGTTTGAAGTGACCCAGGCTCCCGTGCTGTCATCCAGCCAAGCTACGCCATCGGCCTGGTGTCCTGCGAGCGTGATGGCCGCCCGGGCTTTCAGAGAAAACGTCACCACCCGCGTCCGCGAGCCCGCCTGAAATTTCAATTCGTCGGCAAAGGACGGTAGCACGAGGCGGAAACCACTATTTCCGCCTTCCTTCGCTTCCGACTCGGAATCACCCTCCTTGAAGGAGGCGCCACCGTAAGCGGAATTCCTGGCTTTCGAATCGTAGGTACAAGTCACACTCTTCCCAAGTTCACGGTCCCACCAGGCGTTGGCGACCATGCCGTGGGTCGCGGGAAATGCGCCGGTGGAGATGGTGGCGTGGCCGACGCAAGTCTCCGTGGCGGCGTAAGGGTAGGCGGCGTCGCGGAACCACGCGCCCTCTTCGACGAGGCGCTTGAGGCCGCCGGACCACTGCGGGAGGAATTTGTCGACGTAGTCAGCGCGCATCTGGTCGACGACAAGGAGGACGACAAGCTTGGGCTTGGCAGGAGCTTTGGGTGCCTTAGTGGCTGCGGGGCGAGGCGCGGAGGTTTGGGCGGCCGCGCGCGGAATTAACGAGATGCAGGCGGCGAGAAAAAATGCCGCCGCAACTGTCGCGTGCCGCAAAAAGGTGTGCTTGCGCCAGAATCTGCTCGTAGCCATGACGAACGCCGCCTCCTCAATTCGCCCAAGAGTTTACTACGACCGTGTTGCGGTTCGAGGACGCCAGAGCGGATTGACCGGGGCGCGGGCAGGGATGATAGGATTACCCGACCATGCGCATCGTCGAAAAAGCACAATTGATGTCCGCGCCAGAGATTGACCGAACGCTGCAGCGGCTGGCACATGAAATCGTGGAGAAAAGCGGCGGAACGAAAAATCTGGCGCTGATCGGGATCGTGAGGCGGGGCGTGCCGCTGGCGCAGCGCATCGCGCAGGCCATGCGTGGCATCGACGGCGTAGACGTGCCCGTGGGCGTGCTGGACATTACGCTGTACCGCGATGACCTTTCGAAAGTGGCGCCACAGGCGGTGCTGCGCTCCTCGGACATCCCGTTCGGCGTGGACAGCATGGACCTGGTGCTGATTGACGACGTGCTTTATACCGGGCGGACGATTCGCGCGGCGATGAACGGGCTGTTTGACCTGGGGCGGCCGAAGCGGGTTTCGCTTTGCGTGCTGATCGAACGCGGGCATCGCGAGATGCCCATCGAGGCACAGTTCATCGGGCGGCACGTGCAGACGAGTGACACGGAAATTATTGAAGTGCGGCTGCGGGAGATTGATAAGGAAGAACGCGTCGTGCTGGTCGACCGCGTGGAGTAGATTTGGAAATTTTGCTGGAAATGCGTGGTTCCACATCCGAGAAGGGACATTGAGTACCAACTTCCGCGATTTGCTGGCACTCGAACCGCTTAGCGCGGACGAACTTGGATTTCTCCTCGATCAAAGCAAACCTTTTCAGGAAATTCAGAAGCATCCACTGAAGAAATTGGCGACGCTGCGCGGGAAGACGGTGGCGCTGGCGTTCTTCGAAACGTCCACGCGCACGCGCATCAGCTTTGGGACGGCGGCGTCGCGGCTCGGCGCGGACACCATGAACTTGCAGGCAGAGGCCTCCAGCCTGAAGAAGGGGGAGACGCTGCTGGACACGGTTTTCAATTTGAATGCGATGAAGCCGGATTGCCTGGTGATGCGGCACGCCGCTTCAGGCGCGACGGATTACGTGGCGCGGCACCTGGACATCCCGGTGGTGAATGCGGGCGACGGCACGCACGAGCATCCTTCGCAGGGACTGCTGGATGCGCTGACGATTCGCGACCGGCTGGGGACGATCAAGAACTTGAACGTGACGATATTGGGAGACATCCTGCACAGCCGGGTGGCGCGTTCGAATATTCATCTGCTGGGAAAATTTGCGTGCAAGTTCACCTTGTGCGGGCCGGCGATGTGGGTGCCGCGGGAGCTGGAGAAAATCGCGCCGGGGACGCCGATTCGCTGCGTTTACCGGATCGAAGAGGCGCTGGAAGGGGCGGACGTCGTGATGATGCTGCGGGTGCAGACGGAGCGGCTGAATGATCCACCGCTTTCCGCGAACGACTACGTTTTGCTGTATCAGCTGACTGCGGAGAGGCTGCGGCGGGCGAGCCCGAATGCGGCTGTGCTGCATCCAGGGCCAATGAACCGCGGGATTGAGATTACGCCGGAGGTGGCGGACGGGCCGCAGTCTTGCGTGCTGGAACAGGTGACGAACGGGGTGGCGGTTCGCATGGCGATTCTCTATTTGCTGATCAGCGGAGCGACGGAAACGGGCACACATCCGGCGCTGGAAGTGAAGTCGAAGGAATCGGCGAATGCTTCTGATTAAGAATGGGCGGGTGGTTGATCCGGCGTCGAAGACGGACGCGGCACTTGACGTGTTGCTGGATGCGGAAAAGATCAAAGAGGTTGGGCCGGTGGGGAAAGTTTTGGCGCCGCAAGACACGGAAGTCTTCGACGCTAGCGGGTTGATTGTCGCGCCGGGATTTATCGATCTGCACGTGCACTTGCGCGAGCCAGGGCAGGAATCCTCGGAGACGATTGAGACAGGAACGCGGGCGGCGGCGCGCGGGGGGTTCACGGCGGTTTGCTGCATGCCGAATACGAAGCCGGTGAATGACAATGCTTCGGTGACGCGGTTCATTGTGGATCGCGCGAAGGCCGGCGGCAGCGTGCGGGTGTGGCCGATTGGCGCAGCGTCGGTGGGAAGCACGGGCGAGGCGATTGCGGAAATCGCGGCGATGAAGGATGCGGGGATTGTGGCGGTTTCGGACGATGGGAAGCCGATCGCGACGGCAAAGCTGGCGCGGCAGGTGATGGATTATTGCCGGTCGCTGGAGCTTCCGGTGATTGAGCACTCGGAGGATGTTTCGCTGGCGACGGGCGCGGTGATGCGCGAGGGAGTGACTTCGACACGGCTGGGGTTGCGCGGGATGCCGGCGGCGGCAGAGTCGGTTTGCGTGGCGCGGGACGTGCAACTTGCGGAGTTGACCGGGGCGCGTCTGCACGTGGCCCATCTTTCGGCGAAAGCTTCGCTCGAGCAGGTGCGGTGGGCAAAATCGCGCGGACTGCGGGTGAGCTGCGAAGTGACGCCGCATCACTTCACGCTGATCGATGAGGACGTGCAGTACGATTCGAAATTCAAGATGAACCCGCCGCTAGCGGCACGGGAGGACCGCGAGGCGCTGCTGGCTGGATTGGCGGACGGGACCGTGGATGCGATTGCGACGGATCATGCGCCGCACGAGCCTGCTCTGAAAGATGTGGAGTTCGATCGCGCGCCGTTCGGGATTTTGGGATTTGAGACAGCGCTGGCGCTGGCGCTGGAACAGTTGGTGCAGAGCGGACGGCTCTCGCTGATGCGGATGGTGGAGCTTTTTACGACGGGCCCGGCGCGCGTGCTCGGAATCGAACGGAAAATCGCTGCGGGCCAGCCGGCCGACATTACGATTTTTTCTGTGAATCACGCGTGGACCTACCATGTGAAGGAATCGCCAAGCAAGTCGCGCAATTCGCCGTTCGATGGCCGCGCCTTCAAGGGGGCGGCTGTCGCCACCGTCGTTGGCGGTCGCATCGTCTATAAACGATAAGAACCTAAACGCAAAGACACCCCGACCGGATCGGGGTGGGCGCCGAGTGCAGAGAACTGCATCGCGGAATGCGGATAGCCGGAATTAATCCTCAGTGAGCGGCGGGCTCGGCGGCGGGGTGCATACCGTGCTGGGGGACTTCGTGGATGCCGCGGGCGGGGGGCTCGATGCGCTGGCGGTAGAAATGATCGAGGGGAACGCGGCCTTTGCCGATGGCGTAGCCCTTTTCGATGGCCTTCGTGACGTAAGCTTTGGCAAGAGTGGCGGCTTCGAAGAGAGAGCGTCCGGCGGCAAGTTGGGCCGTGAATGCGGACGCAAACGTGCAACCTGTGCCGTGCAAGGTTTCTTCCTTCACCCGATCGCCCGCCAACTGAAAGATTTCCGTGCCATCAAACAGCACGTCGTTGGCGCGCTCCATGTGACCACCCTTCACGATTACGGCGCGTGCGCCCATTTCGACGATCTTGCGCGCGGCGGCTTCCATGTCCGCCACATCTTTGATGGTTAGCCCGGTGAGGACTTCGGCTTCCGGCACATTCGGAGTGATAACGCTGGCGCGCTTCAGGAGTTCGGTGGCTACGTACTTGATCCCGGCGGTATCGAGAAGCTCCGTGCCGCTCGAAGATTTCATCACCGGGTCATGGACGACGTGGGCAAACTTGTGAGCATCGAGGAATTCCGCGACCACCACTGCGTTTCCGCGATTGCCGAGCATTCCGATTTTTACGGCAGCGATGTCGCAATCATTCGCCAGGGCTTCGAGTTGCGCGCGCAGTTCCGCGCTGGGGGTGTTGTGAACGGATTCAACGCCCTGGGTGTTCTGGACAGTGAGGGAAGTGATTGCGGCGACGCCATAACAGCCGTGCGCGGCGAAAGTTTTCAAGTCGGCGGCGGTGCCGGCACCGCAGGAAGGGTCGAAACCCGCGATCGTCAAGAGAATCGGCGGCGCTGAATGACTATGTCCGTTCGTGCTCATCGTCTTTTCTTACTCGGAGAATGAAAATAGCCGGTCGCGTCAGGGAAACGGACCGGCAACTGCGAATGTACGCGCGCTGAATGTTCAGTGCAAGAACAATTTTGCAGTTGGACAAGCAGATTGGACTTCAGCTGCCTTCATCCAGAAACGTATGCGAGGGAAGAAGCCGTCCACTAACGAGCCAAACCGCAGTTCACGGAAAGAGTCCGCGGACGAGAGTGGCTTCAGAGACGCGGCCGACGGCTAGGATCATGGCGCCGGCGCGCGGCGGGACGTGATGCTTGCGCATGGTGTCCACCATTTCGTGGAAGGCGCGGGTCATGATCTTCTGCAGGCGCGCGTTTACTTCGTCGACGTCCCACATGAGGCCTTCCTGGTTCTGGACCCACTCGAAATAGCTGACGGTGACGCCGCCGGCGTTGGCGAGAATGTCGGGGAGCACGATGACGCCACGGCGCGCGAGAATTTCATCGGCGTGCGGCGTGGTGGGGCCGTTGGCGGCTTCGGCGACGATGCGGGCTTTGACGGCTTCGGCGTTGTGGAGGGTGATGACATTTTCGAGAGCCGCGGGGATGAGGATGTCACACTTCATGGTTAGCAGTTCATCGTTGGTGATGCGCGACGCGCCGGGCATGCCGACCACTGTGCCGGAACGCTCCTTGTAGCGGATGGCTTTGATAGGGTCGATGCCGCGGGAATTGGTGACGCCGCCGCGGGTGTCGCTGAGGGCGACAATTTTTGCTTTCTTTTCGGCGAACAGGCGAGCAGCGGTGGCGCCGGCGTTGCCGAATCCCTGAATCGCGACGGTGGCGCCGCGTAGAGAAATCTTCTTCATCTTGCACGCTTCTTCGACGACGTAGAGAAGTCCTCTGGCGGTGGCTTCGCCGCGTCCTTCGGAGCCGCCGATGGAGATGGGCTTGCCGGTGACGACACCATGCGCGGAATGGCCGATGGTCATGGCGTAGGTGTCCATGATCCAGGCCATGGTCTGCGCGTCGGTGTAAACGTCTGGGGCGGGAATGTCCATGGACGGCCCGATGATCGGCAGAATTTCGCTGGCGTAACGGCGCGTCATGCGCTCAAGTTCGCTCTTGGACATGCGCTTGGGGTCGCAGATGACCCCGCCCTTGGCTCCGCCAAAGGGAACGTTGACGGTGGCGGTCTTCCAGGTCATCCAAGCGGCGAGCGCTTTCACTTCATCGAGCGTCACATTGGGGTGATAGCGGATGCCGCCCTTGCCTGGCCCGCGCGAGACGTTGTGCTGTACGCGGTAGCCGGTGAACACTTTCACCTGGCCGTTGTCCATCTTCGTGGGCAAGGAAACTTCCAGAACGCGCTTGGGAGTGCGCAAAATCTGCCGCAGGCCGAGGTCGAGCTTCAGGAATTCGGCCGCCATGTCAAACTGAATCTGGGCGATGCGAAAAGGATTCAGGTCCTCGCGGGGAGCGATGCGGGGCACCATGGGAGGCGCGCCTATCTGTCTAGTGGGGGCTGTGGGCTTTGCGACCGTGGCCATCGGCGTCGGTCCTTTCGTCTACTCGATTTGTCTAAGCAGCTCTGCTTGTACTTGGCCCAAGTTCAAAAATCGTTTTGGAGAAATCCGCTTTATCCGTTCGCTGCAAACTTCCTGACGTTGACGGCGTACGCATCGCGGCAGGCCGGGGAGCAGAAGTGAAGAAGCTCGCCTGCATCCCGAAATGGAATCGAAAGCGTCTCATCCACGTGCATGCCGCAAACGGGATCGCGCACCAACCGACGCGCTGAAACTGGAGTAGCAACCCCGGCAGATGCATCGGCAGCTTGCTGTCCGGGAGCCTTGCTACTCTGAAGCATGCCGCCGACAATGCGGCGCAAGAGCCGCAAGCTCCAGGAAACCACGAGCAGCCAAAACAGAAATCTCACCATGCGGGCAAGGAAGTTCATCTTAGTGATTGTGTGCCAAACGGCCACTTTTACCTAATCGCCCTCGATTGGGCCGTGAGGGGAGTGTATGCAAGGCGAAAAGGGCCCGTCAAACGAAAAGGTGTGATTTCAAGGGTTTGCGAGGCGAAATGTGTCCTGCTTTCATTGCGTAAAATGGGTTCAAATTCTTGTTAAGTCATGTATTAACAGTTAGTTACGCTATTTTCAGGGAGCTTAGAGCACGAAAGCGCAATTTGGGTAATCCGGGCGTCAGGGGCACTCAACTCGGGGTTGGTATCCGGTCGATGCCCATGTATGGGCGCAGGACTTCCGGAATCAGAATCGAACCATCGTGCTGCTGAAAATTCTCGACGACGGCAATCCACGTGCGACCGACGGCTAGCCCGGAACCGTTCAAGGTATGCACGAAGTCGCTCTTACCGCCGCCCTTGGGCTTGAAGCGAATACCGGCGCGGCGGGATTGGAACGCTTCGCAATTCGAACAGGAGGAGATTTCCCGGAATTCGTTGCTCGAGGGCAGCCAAACTTCGAGGTCGTACGTTTTGGAGGAAGCGAAGCCCATGTCACCCGTGCAAAGCAGTACGGTGCGATAGTGGAGGCCGAGTTTTTGGAGAATGGCTTCCGCATTTCTTACTAAAGACTCGTGCTCTTCGTAGCTTTTATCCGGATGCGTGAACTTGAAGAGCTCGACTTTCTGAAATTGATGCTGACGGAGAATGCCGCGGGTGTCTTTTCCAGCGGCGCCGGCTTCGGAGCGGAAGCAGGCGGTCCACGCCGTGACGTGGATGGGAAGTTTTTCTTCGGGAATGTTTTCGTCACGATAGAGATTGTGCAGTTCTACTTCGGAAGTGGGCGTGAGCCAGAAATCGGTGTTTTCGATCTTGAAAAGGTCAGCGCCGAATTTTGGCAATTGGCCGGCGCCGGTGAGAGAGGCGGTGTTCACAAGGAAGGGCGGCAGGATTTCGGTGTAGCCGTGCTCACGGGTGTGCACGTCGAGAAAGAAATTCGCGAGGGCGCGCTCGAGGCGAGCTCCCCAGCCTTTATAAACGGCGAAGCGGGCGCCCGTGATTTTCGCGGCGGCGGGGAGGTCGAGAATGCCGGCACGCTCGCCGACTTCCCAGTGTGGCTGGGGAGCGAAATCGAATTTAGGAGGCGCGCCCCAGCGGCGGACTTCTTTATTGTCAGCTGCGCTTGTGCCGACGGGAACGGAAGAGTGCGGAATATTAGGGATGGTAAGGAGGAGTTCGCGTTGCGTGGCGTCCAGCTCAGCGATGAGTTCGTCGGATTGCTTGATGCGTTCGGAGACCTGCTTCATTTCGCCGATGAGCGAATCGGCGTTCTGCTTTTCTTTTTTGAGGCGGGCGATTTCTTCGCTGGCTTTGTTGCGCTGTGCTTTGAGTTGCTCGGTCGCGGTGATAAGTTCGCGGCGCTCCTTGTCGAGCTTGCGAAAAGCGTCCAGGTCGAGCGCGGCGCCGCGCTTCTTCGCCATATCGGCGAAGACAGCCAAATGGTCTCTAAAATAGTTCAGGTCATGCATGGTCTTCGAAGGATACCGTAATCCGCATGACCCTTGTAGGGCAGGGTTGGAACTCCAGGTTGAGAGGGAAATTTGCGGGGGCGTCCTCAGGGCGCGGGGAGATGCTGAATGAAATCGTCGAGCAGCGCGTTGAAGCGGTGCGCGTCGTCGACAAACAAGGCGTGGCCGGCATCCTCGAACAATTCGACGCGTGCGGAAGGAATGGCAGAAACAATTGGATCGGCGGCCATGCTCTTCAACTTCGCCTGGCACATCACGAGCACGGGCCGGTCGACCCTGGCAAGGGCGGGCCGCCAGTTGGAGCGGCTGATGGCGCTGACGCTGGCAGCGACGGCGCTGTCCGATGGCATCTTGAGGGAAGCTGCGACGACGCGCTGGATGTACTCCTCGGGCTGAGGCTTCTTGTACATGCTGCGCACGAATTTCTCGGTGAATTCCCGGCGGTTGGTCTGAACCTGTTTGTACATCCCGATCATCGCTACGATGAATTGTGGGTCCTGTTTGTCCAACGCAAAGCCGTCCACGAGTACATAAGCACGGATGTGGCTGCCCCCAAATTGTTCGGCATAGGTCAGCAGCTCCGGAACGCCGAGCGACCAGCCGACAAGAACAAAGTGGTCCAGCTTGAGATGTTCGACGAGTTCTTTGATATCCTGCGCGCGGCGTTCGCAGGAGTTGCCGTCAGTGGGTTTCTCAGAATCGCCCTGCGATCTGGGGTCCAGGGCCACCACAGGGAAGTGTTCCGCAAAGTGCTTGATTTGCGGATCCCAGATCCAAGCAGGCATGCTCCAGCCAGGTTCGAAAAAGATGGGTGGCCCGCTGCCGGCTTCGAGATATTGTAGCTTTACTCCATCACTTGTTTTGAAGAAGCCATTTTTGACATCTACGTCCGCGGCAACAGCGGGTTGCATCAGAATGAGTGGCAGCAAGAAACAAAGTTTACGCAACACGGGGCACCTCGCTCATCAATTGGTGAATGTTCCCTTCGGAATCGCGGAACGCCGCCATCCAAAGATCATACGTGGACATGGGCGCGATGAGACGCGGGGACGCAAAAATTTGGACACCCAATTCAACGAGACGTTGGTAAGCCGCATTCAGATCCGGAACGCGGAAGTAGAGAATGGAACTGGGATGATCGAACTCCGGTGTTTCTGCAGGGCCCAGCATCAGCCGCACTCCCCCACAATCGAAGAAAGCCAGGTTGGGCACGGTGAATAGCAGCGGCAGACCCAGCACATCACGGTAGAATGCGGTGGCGCGCGGCAGGTCGTGAACAAT
>Ga0137388_10003637_pt1 | contig 10012 bp, 7 predicted proteins | sample 15con2h14AmetaG_FD_104644 | JGI IMG/M metagenome (GOLD analysis project Ga0137388, IMG submission 104644) | Vadose zone soil microbial communities from Angelo Coast Range Reserve, California, USA - 15con2h1.4A metaG | ecosystem: Environmental > Terrestrial > Soil > Vadose zone > Saprolite...
ATCAATCACACGCCCCCCGCGCCCGGCGCGCGGACACGGTGTCCTTCGTGCCGACTCCTCTAGTCGTCGGCGTCGATCCGCCGCAGCGCATCCTCCGCCAGCATCCGCACCAGCGGGCGCGAGTCGCTCAGAGCCTCCCGGAGCGCCGGGACGGCGGTCCTCGCGTCCGGGCCCAGCTGGCCGAGCGCCGTCGCCGCGCTCGCCCTAAAGTCTCACATTGTCACGCAAGGACTCATTCAGTCCGTGCGCCACTTCCTGGTGATCCCATGAGCACGTTCTTCAGGGCGCTCGAGCGAGCCGAGCAGGAACGGGCCCTTCGCCGCCCGACTACGCCGTCGGAGCCGACAAGCGCGCCAAGTCCAGAAGCTCCGGCTCGTGACACGATTCCCGCTCAGCCGCCTCAGTCAGTTTTCAGGGCGCCGCGGCCAGCCGCCGCCGAGCCGGAATACACCGCGGGGCTCGAGGAACATGCGTCGGAGCTCGAGGAACATCTGGTGAGCCTGCTCGCACCGACCTCGTTCGAAGCAGAACAGTACAGGGAGCTGCGCCACACGATTGAACAGCTCCGCAGATCGACCGAGCTCTCGGTCATCGCGGTCTCGAGCCCCGTCCCTGCCGACGGCAAGACGACAACCGCCATCAACCTCGCGGGCGCGCTCGCTCAGGCCCACGACGCGCGAGTTCTCCTCGTCGACGCGGATCTGCGTGAACCGAGCCTGGCCGCTTATCTCGGGATCAGCGAGCACGCGGCACCCGGCCTTGTGGACGCGATCTTGGACGCGAGTCTCACGTTAGAGGCCGTGACGCAAGCACAGCCCCATCTCAACCTGTCAGTCATCACGACGGGGCGCCGTCCGTCCGCTCCCTACGAGGTGCTGAAGTCGCCTCGGGTCGGGCAGCTCTTCGCGGAGACTCGCCGTAAGTACGACTACGTCATCGTCGATACCCCGCCCCTCGTATCGGTCCCCGACGGCCGAGTCTTCGGGGAATGGGTCGACGGCTTTCTGATCGTTGTCGCGGCGCATCGGACGCCTCGCAAGCTCCTCGAAGAGGCCTTCAACCTCATGGAGCCGAGCAAGATCTTGGGCTTGGTGTTCAACGGCGACGATCACCACGTGTCGAGGGACTCGTACAGCTCGTACCACTCATCGCGGAGTCGCATCTCTCGAAACGGAACGCGCAGGAGACGAACCGCCTCAGACGAGTAGCATCGATCACGCGAGTCATCTTCTGTGGTCGGGAGGCGGAAAACACGTGGCCGGACTCGGGGCTGCGTAATAGCAGAATGATTGGTCTGAGACACCCCGAAGAGGGCAGTGAGACCAAAGGGGCGAAGCCTTGCCAGAAATCGGAGAATCGGTGACCCTACCCTGGCGCGTCGCCTGGACGCGCAGCAATTGCGAGCAGCTCGTCTACGACCAGCTCGTAACGAAGGGCTTCGACCTCTTCCTCCCGACCGCCGAGGCCTGGTCGCGACGCGGCCGGTTCCGGGTGCGCGGCCGCGTTCCGCTATTCCGCGGCTACCTTTTTTTGCGCCACGCTGTGGATAAGGCGAGCTATCTCGAGGTCTGCAAGGCACGCGGACTAGTGCGTCTGCTCGGGCAACGCTGGGACCAGCTCGAAGCTGTCCCGGATTCGGAGATCGACGCCATTCAGAAGCTCGTCCGTTCCGAGCTTCCGGTCTTCCCCTATCCCTTTCTCCGGGAAGGACAGCGAGTGCGCATCACCAACGGTCCGCTCGCCGACGTGGAGGGAATCCTGGTGCGGGGGAATCCCAAGAAGGGCCTCGTCGTCGTGTCGGTCGGGCTCCTTCGGCGCAGTGTCGCCGTCCAGCTCGATTGCACCCTCTTGGAAGCAGCGTAGGCACACGACGACGATGTGTGGAATCGTCGGCTACGTCGGCCAGCGGGACGCAGTGTCCTTCATCCTTCCAAGCCTTCATCGGTTGGAGTACCGGGGATACGACTCGGCCGGGATCGCCACGGTCTCCGAAGGATCGCTGAACGTGAGGAAGACGACCGGCAAGATCGCCGACCTGGAGACGTTGCTCGCGTCCGACCGGCCCAACGGCGCTCTGGGCATCGGCCACACCCGGTGGGCGACTCATGGCAGGCCGTCGGATACCAATGCGCATCCTCACGTCGATTGCCGTTCCAAACTCGCCATCGTCCACAATGGGATCATCGAGAACTACCGTGAGCTCCGAAAGACGCTAGCGGCGGACGGGCATCGGTTTCGCTCTCAGACCGACACCGAAGTCATCGCGCACCTCATCGAGCACTACCAGAGCGACGGGCTCGTCGCGGCGGTCCGGCGCGCGGCCAGAGACCTCCAGGGCTCCTTTGCAATCGCCTGTGTCGCGGCCGATGCTCCGAACACCCTGGTTGTGTTCCGATGCGGCAGCTCGCCGCTCGTGGCGGGGTTCGGCCGCGAGGAGACGTTCGTCGCCTCGGACATCTCGGCGCTACTGGGGCAGACGCGGGACATCCTCGTCCTCGACGACGGCGACCTCGCGGTGCTGACCCCCGACGGCATCGCCGTCCGCACGCTGGACGGCGCTCCCGTTCGGCGATCCCGACGCCCCATCGACTGGGACGGCGAGACGGCAGAGAAGTCCGGGTATCCCCACTTCATGCTCAAGGAGATCTTCGAGCAGCCCGAGGCTGTTCAGAACACGGTCCGGGAACGGGTGGACGCGGAGGGGCCGGACATCCGGATCCCCGAGCTCGGATTGAAGGATCGCGAGCTCGCCGGCCTCAACCGACTGTGCTTCGTGGCTTGCGGCACCTCGTGGCACGCCGCGCTGGTCGGGAAATACCTGGTCGAAGCGTTTGCACGGCTGCCGGTCGAGGTCGACATCGCCTCGGAATTTCGCTATCGCAAGCCCGTCGTCGACGGCCGGGTGCTGACCGTTCCGATCTCCCAGTCCGGCGAAACCGCCGATACCCTCGCTGCCCTCCGCGAGGCAAAGGACCACGGCTCCAGGGCGGTCGCGATCTGCAATGTTGTGGGCAGCTCGTTGGCGCGAGAAGCCGACGGGGTGGTCTACACCCGGGCCGGCATCGAAATCGGCGTCGCCTCGACGAAGGCCTTCACGGCTCAGCTCGTGGCGGTCACGCTCCTCGCGCTCAAACTCGGCCTTGCGCGAGGCTTCGCTGATCCGGCGCTGGTGCGTCAGATGGTCAAGGGGCTGGCCGAGCTGCCGCATCTCCTGACGGTGGCGCTCCGGCAGAGCGACGCCATTCGAGGGATCGCGGAGCGGTTTGTCGATCGAAACCACTTCCTCTACTTGGGACGCGGGATCACCTTTCCGCTCGCCCTGGAGGGAGCGCTCAAACTCAAGGAGATCTCGTATATCCACGCCGAAGGGTATCCGGCAGGAGAGATGAAGCACGGACCGATCGCCCTCATCGACTCGCGCATGCCGGTCGTCGCCATCGCCCCGAAAGGATCGACGTACGAGAAGATCACCAGCAACCTCGAGGAGATCAAGGCCCGAGACGGTATCGTGATCGCGGTCGCGACCGAGGGCGATGACGAGATTAGGACGACCGCGGATTTCGTGATTCCCGTTCCGCCGAATTTGGAGTGGCTCCAACCTCTCCTGGTCGCCGTGCCGCTTCAGCTCCTCGCGTACCACTTGGCCGTGTTACGCGGCTGCGATGTGGACCAGCCTCGGAATCTCGCCAAGAGCGTGACCGTAGAATGATCACGCTCCACGACGTGACCGCCGGCCCCGAATCATGATCTTGAAGCTCGCGATGCTGGAAGGACTCTCGCTTTTGGCCGCGGTTTGCGGAGCAGTCTTGGTCTCGACAACATTGCTCCTGACTCACTGGACCGACGTCGCGTTTCTTCTGACAAAAGCGCTTGCCATCTCCCTCTGCTGCGCCGTCTCGTTCTACTACAATGACCTCTACGACCTCCGAATCGTCCGGACGTTCGGTGAATTCGCCGGACGACTGTTCCAGGCCTTTGGGGTCGCTTTCATTCTGCTCGCAGTCCTCTATGCCGTGTTCCCGGCAATCAGGATCTCCGGCGAGCCATTCCTGATCAGCCTTATCGTCATCCTCGCAATTCTCCTGCCGCTCCGCGCAGTTCTCTACGCCGTTGTGGGCCAGAAGCCCTTCCAGGAGCGGGTGTTGATTCTCGGCACGACCCCGCTCGCCTCCACGATCATCAAGGAGATGACGTCCAGACCGTACTCGGGCTACGCCATCCTGTGTGTCGCCGACAAGGCGCCGGCGCCGGCCGGGTTCTCGCTGGCGGATTCCTTGCTCGGGTCGTTGGATCGTCTGGGCAAGATCCTTGAAGAGGTCCAGCCTCATCGGATCATCGTCGCGATGGCCGAACGGCGCGCGCGCCTACCGGTTCGCGATCTCTTGGAGGCACGCGTTCGGGGATGCATCGTCGAGGACGGTGTGAACGTCTACGAGCGCCTCACCGGCAAGCTCGCCATCGAGACCCTCACCCCGAGTACGTTGATCTTCTCCGGCGACTTCAGGAAGTCGCGCCTCGACCTGGCGGCCGGTCGTTGCATTAGCCTTCTGGTCTCGGTCGTCGGTTTGATTGTCCTTTCCCCACTGCTCGCCCTCGTGGCCCTGCTGATCAAGGTCGATTCGCGCGGACCGGTGTTCTTCGTCCAGGAGCGGATGGGCATGGCGCCTCGGCGTTTCCGGTTGATCAAGTTCCGCACCATGCACGTGGTCGACGGACCGACCTCGGAGTGGGTCTGTGACAACACCACGCGGATCACCCGCATCGGAAAGTGGCTGAGGAAGTTCCGGCTCGATGAGCTTCCCCAATTCTTCAACGTAATGCGCGGCGATATGAACCTGGTCGGACCCCGACCGCACCCGGTCTCGAACTTCGAGCTCTTCAGCGAGCACATTCCGTACTACTGGCTCCGCGCCAAGGTTCGTCCGGGCATCACCGGCTGGGCACAGGTGCGGTACAGATACGCGAACAACCTCGACGAAGAAACCGAAAAGATGCGATACGACCTCTACTACATCAAGCACCTCTCGGTCGCGTTCGATCTCCGCATTCTCTTCGACACAGTCAAGACCGTCCTGTTCGGATCGGTGTCGGTCGAGGTCGACGGGGGACCGGTCGCCGCGACCGCGGGCAAGGTCTCGACCGGGCGCCCTCTGGAGGCGGCAAAGTGAACGAGTCACGTCTGGCCGCACGCATTCGCGATCGCACCGCGCGTATTGCCATCATCGGGCAGGGATACGTAGGGCTGCCGCTGGCGGTGGAGTTCGCCCGAAACGGGTTCATTGTGGTCGGGGTCGACACCGACCTCGACCGGGTGGGCGCACTCCAGGCCGGCCAGTCCTGCACTCCGGATCTGCTGAGCGAAGATCTGATTGAGCTGATCCAGCAGGGACGGTACGAGGCGACGGCTGACTCTTCCGCGCTCGAGCGGGCTGACGTCGTGATCATCTGCGTGCCCACTCCTCTTCGGAAGTCGAAGGACCCGGACATCTCGTTCGTCATCGCCGCCGGGACCGAAGTCGCTGCCCATTATCACCCGGGTCAGCTCGTGATCCTCGAGAGCACGACCTACCCCGAGACCACTGAGGGGCTCCTGCTCCCGATCTTCCGAGGCAGGGGAGCAAAGGTCGGCGAGGATTTCTTCCTGGCCTTCTCGCCGGAACGGATCGACCCAGCCAACCCGACCTTCAAGGTCAAGGACATCCCGAAGGTCGTTGGCGGGGTCACGGCGGCGTGCACGCGCCTGGCGGCTACCTTGTACAGCCAGATCGTTCCGCGCATCCATGAGGTCTCGAGCCCAAAGGTCGCCGAGCTGGCCAAGCTCTACGAGAACGTCTTCCGCAATGTGAACATCGCGCTCGCGAACGAGTTCGCGCTGATGTGCCGGCGCCTTGGCGTGAGCACGAAGGAAGTCATCGACGCGGCGGCCAGCAAGCCTTTCGGCTTCATGCCGTTCTATCCGGGCCCCGGCATCGGGGGCCACTGCATACCGGTAGACCCTCTTTACCTCTCGTGGAAACTCCGGCTAGACGGCTACGAGTCGCGCTTCATCGCGCTGGCCGACGAGATCAATCGGGCGATGCCCGCCTACGTGGTCGACGCGACTGTCGAGGCCCTGAACGGCCAGCGTCGGTGTCTCAACGGCGCCAGGATCATGGCACTCGGAGTCGCTTATAAGCGCGGAGTCGGCGACATCCGAGAGTCCCCGGCGCTCGAAATCCTCAAGCGACTCCGAGACAAGGGCGCCGAGGTCTCGTACGCGGATCCGCGCGTGCCTTCTGTCGTACTCGACGGGACGCCCCTGAAGTCGATCGAGCCCACCGCGCAAGCCCTCGCAGCGGCCGATTGTGTCCTGATCCTGACCGATCATCCGGAATTCGATTACCGCCAGGTGGTCGATCTGGCCCCGCTGGTGATCGACACTCGCAACGCCACGTGGCGAATCCCCGCACCGCAGGGGAAGGTGGTTGCGCTGTGAGCCGACCGATGCACGCGACGGGCGACATCGTGAATGCTCTCAGCGTGGACCTAGAAGAGTACTTCCACGCCAAGGTCTTCCAGGACGGGACGAACGGAGCGAGAACCGGTCTCGAGAGTCGAGTCGAAGCGAGCACTGAGCGCGTTCTCACTCTGCTAGCCTCCAGCAGAGCCCGGGCCACCTTTTTTGTCCTGGGCCAGGTCGCCGCCACTCATCCCAACCTCGTCCGCAAGATCGCCGGCGAGAAGCACGAGATCGCCTGTCACGGCGACGGTCACGAGCTCGTCTCGCGCCAGACGCCGCCAGAGTTCCGCGCCGACGTGCGCCGCGCCAAGGCCCTGCTCGAGGACATCACGGGAGAGTCCGTGGTCGGCTACCGCGCGCCCAACTTCTCGATTGCACGCGCCCAGGCCTGGGCGTACGAGATCCTGATGACCGAGGGATTCCGCTACGACTCGAGCACCTATCCGATCCGGCACGACAGTTACGGTGATCACGATGCCCCTCGGTTTCAGCACGACGTCTTGCGAAAGGGAAGCGCGCGCCTGATCGAGTTCCCCATCGGGACCACACGCCTGCTGGGGTTGAATCTCCCCATCGGCGGCGGGGGTTACTTCCGACTCCTACCAATGGAGCTGACCCGGGCCGGGATCAGGCGAGTGAACGCTCGCGAGCACCAGCCGGTGCTCTTCTACTTCCACCCATGGGAGTTGGACCCGCACCAACCGCGCCCCGCGATGCCCTGGCGGAATCGGATTCGGCATTACATCGGCATGGCGCGAGAGGAGCAAAAGCTCGCTCGACTCCTTCGCGACATCAAGTTCACGACCATCCGCGATGTCCTCGCCATCTGAGTCGGTGGGAGCGCTGAGCGCGATGCGCATCGTCAACATCGTCGGTGCCCGGCCCAACTTCGTTAAGATAGCGCCGCTGATTCGCGCAATGACGCGTCGGCCGGCGTTCGTGCCGACTCTGATCCACACTGGCCAGCATTACGATCAGGCGATGTCCGAGCGGTTCTTCCAGGACCTAGAGATTCGCCCGCCGGACTTCAACCTGGAGGTCGGCTCGGGGTCGCACGCGCTCCAAACAGCACAGGTAATGCAGCGCCTCGATCCGATCCTGGACGCGCTGCGTCCCCATCTGGTGCTGGTAGTGGGCGACGTGAACTCGACCCTGGCGGCGGCCATCACGGCTGTGAAGCGGGGTATTACGGTCGCTCACGTGGAAGCCGGGCTCAGGAGCTTCGACCGCTCGATGCCCGAGGAGATCAATCGGATCCTGACCGACGCCGTCGCCGACTTCCTCTTCGTGACGGAAGAGAGCGGGCGGCTAAACCTGTTGAGGGAAGGAATCGACCCGGCCAAGATCCATTTCGTCGGCAACGTGATGATCGACGCGCTCGAAGGCTCACGACGCCAGTGGGAGAGCTCGTCGATCTTCGACAAGCTGGGCGTGGAGCCCGGCGCGACCTACGCGGTGCTCACGCTGCACCGGCCGTCCAACGTAGACGACCCCGGCGCACTGGCGAATTTCCTCGAGGCCTTCGAGACCCTGGCCCGCCATATCCCGCTCGTGTTTCCAGTGCACCCACGGGTCAAGCAGCGGCTCGCCCGCCAAGGGTGCGGCGGCGGCGCCGCGACGGAGCCACCGGATCGCCTCCGCAGCAAGGGCATCGCGTACGTCGATCCCCTCGGCTACCTCGACTTTGTCGCGCTCGTGAGCCGGGCCCGCCTGGTGCTGACCGACTCGGGCGGGATCCAGGAAGAAGCCACCATGCTCGGGGTCCCCTGCCTCACGCTCCGGGAGACGACGGAGCGGCCAGTGACCGTCACCCACGGGACCAATCGGGTCATCGGCAGCGACCCCGGCCGGATCCTTGATGAGGCCCTACAGACGCTCGCTCACCCTCCACGTCGCGATCGGACGCCGCCCCTCTGGGACGGCCACGCGGCCGAGCGAATCGTCGAGGTCCTCGATGCACACCGTCGGGCGAAAGGATCGACGCCAGAGTGATCTCCGTCTCGGAAGTTCGTACCTACGACGAGGGTATCGCGTGGGACCGCTACGTCTTGAACCACGCCATGGCCTCAGGGTATCAGCTCATGGGCTGGCGCCGGGTAGTGGAGAAGGCCTTTGGACATCGAACCTTCTATCTGATGGTGCGCGACGAGCACGGCCAGGTCCGCGGCGTCTTGCCGCTGGTCTTCGTCTCTAGCCGGCTCTTCGGTCGCTTCCTGGTTTCGATGCCCTTCGTCAACTACGGTGGTGTCTTGACGGATGGTTTCGACGCTCAGCGGGCACTGCTCGAGGCCGCGGCGAGTCGCGCGATCAATCTGGGGGCGACGCACATCGAGCTCCGGCACCAGCGGCTGCTCTACCTGGACTGGACGTCGAAGCAGCACAAGATCTCGATGCGGCTCGATCTGCCGCGCGAGCCCGAAACGCTCTGGAGGCAATTCCCGTCGAAGCTTCGCAGCCAGATCCGACGAGCCCTGAAGGAGCAGCTCACCGTACGCATCGAAGGCATCGAGATACTCGACGACTTCTATCGCGTCTTCGCCCGGAACATGCGCGACCTCGGAACGCCGGTGTACGGACGGTGCTTTTTCGAAGCCATCCTGGAAGAGTTTCCCAAGGACGCGCGCGTCTGCGCAGTCTACCTCGGCCGGCAACCCGTCGCGGCCGGGTTCCTGTACGGCTTTAAGAACACGCTGGAGATTCCCTGGGCCTCGTCCGATCGGCGCTACAACAGGCTGTCGGCCAACATGCTTCTATACAGCGCGGCACTCGAATACGCGTGTCGTGAGGGATTCGCCGCCTTCGACTTCGGACGGTCGACACCGGGCGGCGGCACCCATCGATTCAAGGAGCAGTGGGGTGCCCACCCCGTGCCGCTCTACTGGTACCACTGGTCTTGCGACGGTCGTCCTGTCCCCGACGTCAGCCCGGAAAACTCGAAATACGGACTCGCCGTCAAGATGTGGAAGAAGCTGCCGCTGACGCTCACGCGACTCATCGGGCCGTCCATCGTCAAGAGTATCCCTTGAGCCGATTTCGCCTGGTCCCGCCAGCTGGCGCACCACTGCCCGCGCGCAGCGTCCTGCCCTCGGTCTTCCCGGGAGTCGGAGACCGCCGTGGGTTCGCAGAGCTTCTCGCTGACCGCCTGGGGGCTCAGAACCCGTTCTTCGTCTCCTCGGGCCGAGCGGCCCTGACGATCCTCCTGAAGGCACTGCGACAAGGCTCGGACCGACGCGAGGTGGTGATCCCCGCGTACACGTGCTTCTCGGTTCCTTCCGCGGTGGCGCGCGCCGGTCTCACGATCCGGCTCTGTGACGTCGATCCCAAGACGCTCGACCTGGATCTGAACGCACTCGTGCGGCTCGATCTCGGTAGAGCACTCTGCATCGTTCCCTCGGGGCTGTACGGGCTGCCGGGCGACCTCGTCGCGCTCGAGCAGATCGCCAGGAGGTGTGGCGCCTTCCTCGTCGACGATGCTGCACAGTGCCTCGGGGCGACACAAGAAGGTAAGACCTG
>Ga0137388_10003649_pt1 | contig 9992 bp, 11 predicted proteins | sample 15con2h14AmetaG_FD_104644 | JGI IMG/M metagenome (GOLD analysis project Ga0137388, IMG submission 104644) | Vadose zone soil microbial communities from Angelo Coast Range Reserve, California, USA - 15con2h1.4A metaG | ecosystem: Environmental > Terrestrial > Soil > Vadose zone > Saprolite...
CATGTAAACCTTGCACCAATCAAACCTCATGTAAACCTTGCATGAATCAAACTTACATACCAATCAAACCTCATGTAGGCCTTGCACTTGCACAACCAAGAAGCAAATAAATAACATTTGTCCTAACACATAAACCTCATTTCAGATGCATGACCCCTGTATTAGGCCATTTCACTATTAATGATATATTCTTCCCAAGCCATTTTATAAGCAGTAGCCAGTATAACTAATCAGTACATAGCTCTGGTATCTACAAGGGATTCTCCAAATTGTATATCATCTCCTTCATTTCAGAAATCTCCTTCTTGAGGTCATGTAAGTCTTCTTCCAAACCACATGCACCATTCTCATTATAATTCACATTCCTCTCAGCCTCCTCCAGCTGTGACTCCATATCACACTTCATAACAGAAAATTTTGCTTTTTTCTTTGGTCTCCCCTTATTCCCCTCCTCCCCTCCTAAGCCTCTCTTGAGGGAAATAACACTGTCTAGTCTCTCCTCATTCCCCTCCTCCCCTACTAAGCCTCTCTTGAGGGAGATAACACTGTCTAGTTCCTTGATCAGGGCCCATTGAGAGTGGATTATTCTTGAAAGATCCATAAGGTGAGGATACATCTTAGCAAGATGATGTCTGAGCCTGAATTCTAGTAGGTGGGTGAGTAAGGCTTTCAACAGACATCTATAATACTCTACCAGCTTGAAATTCATCACCAAACTGATCCCCTAAAGGTGGTAAATTCAATAAGAGTCAGGTGAATCAGGCTGGGCTCACATTTAGCATCAAAATTAGTTTCTTGGGCAATGAAGGGGGTCTCAGGGCTGCCTAGGAAAAGGCAAGGAATTAATTCAGGGAAATCTCATTGTTATAATTCCCACTTACAACCTTGCTGACTGATGGAGGATGAAGGATTCATAATCCTGGATGTGTGTGTATGCCTGAGTGGGTTGAGAGGGACTGGGGAGTTTACCAGCCTCTTATATAAAGTGTTTTCCATGCTTTGGCCATGAGGCAAATGATCCCATGCTCCTCCCATGGGGCAAATGATCCCATGCTTCTCCCATGAGGTAAACATGAGGCACATGATCCATGCTCCTCTCATGAGGCAAACATGAGGCAAATGATCCATGCTCCTCTCATGAGGTAAACATGAGGCAAATGATCCATGCTCCTCCCATGAGGCAAACAATCCCATGCCATGAAGCAAATGCCCCAATGCCTTTCCTCTGCCATGAGGAACATAATCCCTGTGCTCCTCCCATGAGGTAAAAGGGGTGTATTTAATTGGCAAGGTATATAAAGGGGCAGGGTTATCATACCTCTCTCTCCACTACCAGTCCACCACACCTCCAACAAGCAACTAACAAACCAACATGTCTACATCACAAGCACCCTCCCCAACCTATGAACCAGTGTGTGAGTAAAAATCATGTTATTGCTTGTGATGCTTGAGCTTCCCATCATTAGACATGTATGATGTTCCTATGGATGTCCCAGTGTCACTTGGCACCCCAATGGTGTCTGATCCACCCACCTCCCCTGGTAAGTGTGACCTGTATCCAAACCACTGGAACTTTGTTGATAAATATCCTAGTTCACACCCAAGATCTTTCCTCCCCTCAAGCCCAAGAGGCTCAGATGACTGAAGTTGGTGAAAATTGTTAGTTTTAACTTTTTTCCCTTTCAACCTAGACCACTCACTCTTTAGATATTGAATTCCCAGATCATCAGTTACAAGAAGGCTTGTGTCACATCATGCAGGAACTGGGCAAGTTACACAGCTCCTTGGTTAAGAAAAGGAAGTACCAAGAGACCCTGGATACTAAGATTGCCACACATGAGGCAGAAGTCCTGATATTGGAAGAAACCATCAAATCCAAGAAGGCAACCTTAGCAAATTCAACCACCAAAGATGAAAAGAAGCTTGGGGTGGCACAAATGTTTGATGATACCAATGACAGAATTTCAGAGCTAGAATCCACAGCTGAGGATACAGAAGGAAAGCTGGAGGATGTGGGAGGGGAAGTGGATTCATTGAGAGGGGTGGAAGAGCTTAGGGAAGAACTTCAGAGGATTATGAGGCAGAAGAAAGCAAGGAGCAGCCTTAGCTAGAATTGTTGTTGTTCAACTTATTCTTTACCACATCTGTTATGACCTTTCCTACTCTCCATATTGTTGGGTCCTGCATGCCAATTGGGAATTTGGCTCTGACATGGGTGTTGCAAATTAAAACCTCCTCCAAATTGTGTGATGTTAGAGTGTGCCAAGAGTTTTGTGTAAGGGGTATATATGTTATCCAGAAGGCTGCATTTTTTATCCATTTATTTATATTTATTTATATTTACCTTACACTGTTGTAATTCAACAGTCAACTTCAGCACTGAAAATGCAGTATTTTGAGTATACATAGCAAAATTTGGTCCCATCTGGTATGTGATTATATAATCATCAGGTGATTTTATTGATATCAATTTCATCTTATTTGGATAAGATTTGAGGGAGCCACAGTCTCCACCAGAATGCAAAGCAGGGAGTATAATCAGCCATTGTTGAACAGTATTGTGGGAGATTTAGAGTCTACCAAGGATGTGTATATCACTTGAGAGCACAAAATTCAAATTCAGCTCTGAAAATGCAACATTTTGAATACACACAAGCCAAAAGGAGTCCAATTCAAATTTTTATTACATAATCTTGCTGGGCTCGCTCCCCTCTTTCTATTGATACCACTTTTACCTTATTTGGTTAAGATTTGACAGAGATACAGCCCGCACGGGGAATCCAAAGACCGGGCGGGGAACAAATAGACGCCACGGGGAACAAAGACCTGGGGCGGGGAACAATAACATGGGGCGGGGATTCCAAAAAAATTGGCGGGGAACAACTGGTTTTTCTTTCTCTCGAGGGGTGTGGGTCATTCCATTCACACAAGATCTGGCTGGAAGGGCAGGGAAGGTAGTCTTCATGGGACCGAGGGACCTCTTGCTGATAGTGCGGAGGGTAATTTTGAGCTACTTCCTGCTGATAGTAGTGCGATGTGTTATCTTGAGCTGGCACATAGTCACCTTGCCGTGTCCCTGTGAGTCCCAGTTTGCGGAAGGACGTTCGGACAATTGGTATCATGGTGATGTTCCCGGTGTCTGCATCTTGAACGATCCGTTGTTCCTCCGAGGCTTGCACTATTCACGTTTCGATGGGGCAAGCAGCTTCACGACTGCAAGAAGGAAAGGTGGGTGTGACCGGGAGGTAGTTGGAATCATGCCGTGAAACAAAGGAATCACGGGGCTTCTCTGACGGGTAGTAATCGCGTGCTTCAATCTGACTTGGTGGAAACTGGCTCGAGTCGATTGGGCACTCGTAAATGGCATGCCCCTTGTTTCTGGCCCTGGGCTGCCGGAACGGTCCTCGATACTTGCGGGAGCGAGCATTTGAACGGGCTTGACATTCTGGCCGGAAGGAATCGCTGGCGTGAGAGTCCATGATGGGTGGTTGATCGCCCTGGGGTGTTTTGGGCCATTGGCGTGTCTGAGTCCCAGGAGCTACTGCATTGCTCTCCCATTCACTGGGCCGAGGGTTTCCACTGGAGGTGGATGTGGAAGAAAAGATCGAGGGTGTAGCCGATGTTGACATTGATGAGGTGGGGGTAGGACTGTTGCCTATGAGGTTGTCGAGAGGAGGGAAGAAAGGGGCCAGAGTTTTCAAAGGTCCGGGCTCCTGGATCAAGGTGACATCCCTGTCATCTTCGTACATGAGCAGTTTTTTCTCCCTGGACATGAGCTTGACGCCGTCTTCTCCAAATATGAGCATGTCGTAGTGTGGAACTGACTCCTTGAAAGTCGACACATCATTGCTCCCTTCGGGTAGCTGAATGATGCCTTCCAGTTCGAGTACGAGGGGTGCTTTACAGGAGATCGGATCCAGTAGTGCATCACGAGCCAGCTCCAACGAGTAGTTTTCGGGCAAGTCTAATGGGGGGCCGGCAATAGGGACTCCGAAGAAGAGGTATGCATGCAGGAGGTTCAATGCAGGTCCTCCTGTTATCACAGGTTCAGCGTGTATGCCGACCGGTTGTTTTATCCTCCACTCCTCATTTGGGTGCAGGATGTGATAGCACAGGTTAATGTACATGTGGAGCAGGATCTTGACGCGGTTGATTCTGGTCCAACGTGCACAGAGGGCCGAAGGGGTGAAGTAAGGGCGGAGCTGAAAAACGAAGATTTCGGGGGTTTCTGGATCCACATAGAGAAGCCTTGGTAGGATTTCTTGGATGTAGCTGGGAAGACTTAAACCAACGAGTTTGCTGAGCTTCATGGCCTCCTCGAGTGATTCTTCGACGTCCTCCTTGAGAGACTTCCAGAGGGCTTTTTTCGGATAAGGCTGGCCATTAATGTCATGGAGAATGAGGTGGTGGAAGGAGGAGAGATGTATGGGGGCGAATGGTATAAAATGTTGATCTAGGTTCCCTTCGCGGAGGAATGCAAGCACGACTGGTTCGGCTCCCGGCTCCTTTGGGCCATAAGTGCCTGAGTGCATGAGCAAATCGTCTTCATCAAGGGCTAGAAGGGCGTGCATAGCGCTGTCATCGAAGTAGCCCGAGCTCTTGCCCTCTTCCATCAGGGCTGGCGATGATAGCTGGTAGTCAAAGGTGATGCGGTGGCTGATAGTTGCGTGGGATTTATTGTATTCCGCATATCGGGGGATGACATCGTATTCGAAAAAGGACATTTTGGTGCAAATCGTGTGAGATAGAGTCCGGGTGATGTGGTAGATCACTGTAAGAAAAACAATCACTGAGAGTGTCACACGTGACGTGATAAGCACTGCCACATTGGCTTGGTGTCATAATTGGCAGGCGCCATTCACGGATAATCTCAGGAGCATTGCGTAGATCTCGGGCAGTTTGCCACGAGTCATCCTCAGCGTTATAGCCCTTCCAGTGTACTAGGTAGAACAATTTGTTTCCACGCCTTCATTCAGCTACAATTTTCTCAACTTCGAATTCCTCTGAGCTTTTGAGTTTGTCATGAGGGTTCTCTAGGATGGTTCTAGAGTTATCCATGCTTCAGTAATATTGTCAGATATTGTATGTTGACCACTGGGTGCATTGGGTACTTGTCGGGTAATCGGAGTCGATAAGTGGTGGGGCTGAGCACTTCCATTATCTCAAAAGGGCCAATTTTTCTTTGGACGAGCTTGCGACTCTTGCCCTTGACATCTACCAGCTCGAGCGTGTGTGGGTTGATGAGGACTTTGTTGCCTAGTTTTAGATTAGGTTGGTGTCTTCCTTGATCGTAGTAGTACACTTGCTTGTCTAGACCACGTTTAATAGCATCTCTCACGGCGTTGCGATGTGAGGCCAGTTCTGTTAGGCGAGCCTTTAGATTGGGAAGACCATCAGCCACTTCCAGCCCACTTTCAGGTAATAAATCCGAAGGAGAACATGGCTTGAACCCGAATAACAATTTCGCCAGGGCTTCCTTATGCAAGGAATGGGGCATGTTGTTGTAAGACATTTGCAACATGTCAAGCCATTGAGCCCAATCCTTTTGGTCAGCATGCACGTAAGCTCGTAACATCGTTTCCAATTGCTGATTCATGACTTCCATCTACCCATCCATCTGTGGGTGCCTAGAAGTGGACAGTGTGAGTCAAGAATTTAGCAGTTGCCCCAGACATTTCCAGACTGAGCTGATCCATCTTGGGTCCCTGTCACCCACTATCACTTCAGGAAGTCCAAACGTCTTGACTATGCATTTGAACACTAAAGTGGCTGTGTCGCTGGTGTTGATGTCACTGGTAGTGGCGATGAAGTGAGCAAACTTCGTAAGTTTATCAACTAGAACAAGGATTGCATCCTTGTTATTTGAGGTGAGCAAACCTGTTATGAAATCAAGGGAGATGGTGTCGAAAGGCTTGCTAGGAATAGTGAGCCGCTGCAAGTAACTGATTCCCGCTCCGCGATTGTGTTTGATCTTCTGGCAGGGGTCGCAAGTACGAATGTAACTGATAACATCACATCTCATGAGTGGCCAGTAGTATCTGGGTCGCAGTGACACCAGCATGTGTTCCCAACCCACATGAGCGGATTTGTGTGCTTGGTCGTGCACGTCCCTGATGAGGGCGGTGCATTCATGACTGGGGAACGCAGAGCCTTACGTGACCGTCGGCGTCTTCGAAGTACATAAGACCATTACTCGCCAGGCAGTGGGCACAGTACTTCTGATCTTGCAGTCGTTCCTTTAGGGTTCTTTCGAGTACAGAGGCAAAGTCCTTGTCTTCCAAGTATCCTCTAGCGAAATGTTCCACCGTTTCCTGATCGGCATGGACATGAATGGCCGATGGGGAAAATTTGGTTCTTTCTTCGGCCTCAAGCTCAGCGTTCGTGGTCCGCGTGACAGGATCATGGTGCTTTCTAGTATCAGAACGTTTTCCTTTCTTGGAGTGAGTAGTGACGGTTTTACTTTCCACTGCGAATTCTCGTTCCTTGATGAATGCTTCCCAAGCTTGCTGGAGATCGTCATGCTCTGTGGATGCCTTAGGATTTGGCAAATCCTCTCTAGCAGGGGAGATGTACTTGGGTATATGTGGTAGTCTGGACAGTGGATCAATGTTGGAGTGAGTCCTGCCTGGCCAGTGTACTATGACGATGACGAGTTCTGGGAAGACAGCAAATACTAATCCCCAGGCTGCCAGCCTGTGATTGGTGTTCTCATACGTTTTTGCCCAAGTAAGCGCAGCATGATCCGTGACTAGTAAGACTCTCTCCCCCTCTATGAAGGGTTGAAAATGAACAAGGCTTTCCTTAGCTGCTAATGCTTCATGCTCCGTCGTGGAGTACCTGGTTTCTGCTGGTGCAAGTACTCTACTCCAATAGGCTACAACTCTTTCCACAGGGACTAGCATGTCCTCCCATTTGGTGTCCCACTCAGGCACTGGCTTTCTATCATCGTGCTCCTTCGAAAGCCTTGCTATGAGCTCGGGAACTGGTTCGCCTTTCTTGTGGGTTTACTTAAGTTTCTTGGAGATTCGAGTACCCTTCAGATCCTTAACAGCTATGTACTGTACTTGCTGTAGAGCTCCTGCTATAGCGTAGTCTGAAGCATCTGTATACAATCGGTAAGCCTGGCCGGCCTCCAGATGACCACGTATGGGCGCCGATATGAGCGCTAGCTTTAGTAACTTGAAGGCTTTAATTTGGTCCTCACCCCAGGCGAAACCTAGTTCCTTTCGTCGGAGACATCTGAAAAGAGGGGTAGCGATCCAGGAGAAGTATGGGATGTAAGCGGCAAAGTAGACTGCAAGCCCAAGGAAGGATTCTAATCTTTTGCGATTGTGAGGCGCTTCTAGTTCCCATATAGCCTTGAGCTTCTCTTGGTGAGTGGATAAGCCAAGCTGTGAAACTTTGTGCCCCAGCACGATGATGCTTTGGTAGCCAAGGTGGCACTTTGGGGGTGACAATGTTAGGCCTGATGCAGCTATAGCCTTAAGTACTTGATCCACGTGTTTGATGTGCTCCTCGAAGGTCTGTGAATAAACAACGATATCATCAATACAGACAAGAGTGAATATCCAAAGATATGGGGACAGAATTTCTTGCATAGCCTGTTGAAATTCAGGGGGCTTGTTATGCCAACCAAAAGGCATATGCTTGAAGTGGTGTAGCCCGCGATGGGGTACGAATGGCAGTTATAGGTCTGGACTCTTCATCAAATTCCATTTGTGTGAATCTGGAGAGTGCGTCGAACACCGAAAGGTACTGAGCCCCCGACAGAGCTTGTAGAATGTCTGTCTGCTTGGGAATAGGGTGTTGGTCTGCTACCGTAGCCTTGTTGAGTTTATGCCAATCGATGCACATGCGGGCTTTTCCATTATGGTGCACAATAATAATGGGAGCTCCCCAAGGGCTTTTGCTCTCCTCTATGATGCCTTGTGCTAGCCATAGGTCAAGTTGCTTGTCAATGACTTCTCGTTTGGCCGGTGAAGCATGGTACGGGGGCATCAATATGGGCTTAGTTTCAGGAGCTAGCATTATGTGCACTTTGGAAGGCAGGTGCCCTAGTCTGCCGTCGAAACTGAAAGCTGCTTGATTCCGTTCCACTACTCGGTAGAGGGAATCGTGTTGGTCAGGGTCAAGTGCTGGATCCACATCTATATTCTCCCTGAGCCTTTCCGATGAGTAGAACTGATCAGGTGTGGGTTCAGTGGTTTTTGGCCCCCAGCCGGCGGTTTTGGTGTTTTGGGATTCCGGGGCAGGTCTTTCGGTAGCGAGGGAGATCTGTTCTCTTTGGACATCCAAGATGGGTACTAGAATGGTGAGTTGGCCTGCTTGGCTGTCGAAGTGAGCCCGTTCCTCTTCTGACAAGCTAGCTGCCGTCTGAAGTGTGTCCTTGGCTCTTGTGACGTATCCTAGTAGTTCTCCGCGGCGCACGCGTACGCGGCGTTCAGTGGTGTTAGCTACCTTGGTTAGGGAACTATCCTTGTCCTCCATGTCAACTATTCCGTGAGGTGCGGAAACAAACGAGCCCGGTCCACAGTTCAAAGGCACTGCATCTAGGTACAAGGGCTCTTCTCGAGGAGCTCCTTTTGATACGGCCGTGAGAGTGGCTGCAGATTTGGGCTTGATGGTAAGGTCATTCTTAGCTAGGACCTTCCAAGGCCTGCAGGATACCTCTTGCTTCCTCGGGGATGCTAGATGGAATGTCTTGGTAGCTAACTCACTTTCTGGAGCCCAGCGCGTGGAGAATGATTCAGCTGGTGTAGGCGCTAGTACTGCAGGGATGCGATGCATGGAGTCGCCCACTTGCCAGAAACTTCCTTGTTCACTACGAATCGTATGCAGCTGCCAAGCTCTTTGTGTGTCTTCCCCAATGAGCATATCGGCTTTCATGTCCTTTACGACGTAGGCTTCTACACCCTTTAGGCACACTGGTCCTAGCTGGCTGCAGAAGTAAAGGTTCAATCATACGTACTCAGAGCATCTGGCTGAACCTGTTAGTTGGAGAAGTTTTAGCTTGTGTCCAGCGCGGGGCTTGGGTTTGGAGAATTTCAGCTGGTCCAGGAAGGCCTTAGATATAAGTGTGGGCACAGCACCTGAATCACCTATAACTGCGACCGCAGGTTCTTTAATACTGTTAACGTGGCATTGTATCTTGAAAGCGTCAATGCCTTGTACTGCGTGACCTGCTGGTCTTTCCCAAGCTGGTGCTGGTTCATACATGCCAACTGCTGGCTTATCTGGATCGTCACAGGCTTCCACTAGGTTGACTGGTAGGCTGATCCAAGAGTTCTCTGTGGCTTCTGTAGCAGTAGGCGAGTCGTCGTTCGGAAAGCTTGACGAGGCTTCATCCGTTTCTGTGATGAATACCTCCGCTGGAGTAGCTGCATCTACCAGCACATTGTACATGGCGCAGTACATATCTAGAGTCATCCTCTTCCAGCATGGCCATGTAAGACTTATGGTACACATCATTGGATTTGTTAGCTGGAGCTGGCTTTCCTTGTGGTCTACCTTGATTCCTCCAAGAGGCGCAGTCTCGGTCGTAGTGTAAGGGGCTTCCGCAGTTTTGGCAAGGTTGGGGAGGAATCTTCTTAGACTGGTTTGACGCCAGCGGGTAAGGGAATTTCCCGGGCCTTTAAAGCCATCTCTCATGAGCTTAGGTTTTGACTCAACTGCGAGAACAGGGATCTTGGACGGTCCCTTTTCCTCCTCTTCTTTTTCTATGTCGGCAAGCTGAGCAGCATAAGGTCGTCGCGGTCCTCCATGCGAAGCGCCTCGATGTTGCAACTCTGCGCGCACCAATCTCTGAATCTGATCAGCACTACTAGCTTGTAGCTGCTCTTCCTTGTCAGAAGCTAGCTTAATAAGATCTGCCATAGTCTCCACTAAAGTGTGATCTATGTGAGCGTGCCAAGACAGGGGAGCATGATTCCAAACTTGGGCTACCTCGAGGCAGAGGTCAGCTGGAGTTGAGTCCAGGTAGATTGGCATAATTC
>Ga0137388_10003650_pt1 | contig 9991 bp, 8 predicted proteins | sample 15con2h14AmetaG_FD_104644 | JGI IMG/M metagenome (GOLD analysis project Ga0137388, IMG submission 104644) | Vadose zone soil microbial communities from Angelo Coast Range Reserve, California, USA - 15con2h1.4A metaG | ecosystem: Environmental > Terrestrial > Soil > Vadose zone > Saprolite...
GGAAATGGATGCTTGCGCGCATTACATCCAGTGCATCAATATGATCCATCCACAGGCGGTCTATGATCTGTAATGTGTAGGAACGTTCCTGATCGCGGATGGTGGGGATGTCAAGGCCTGGATTCTCTGCTGTCAGCTTATGGAGTTGTTCTCCACGTTCTTCATAGTGATTTACAACAAGTTCTCTCAGTTTTCTGGTAAGCTCGTCTTTGCGAACAGCATGAATATTTTCGGGTAATACCTCGTCGGGGATCTGAACCCATGTCTCCAGGACAGTAAAGAGCTTTTCCAATTGCTCTTCTTCTGTAACGATATGTCCAGGGATGTGCATATCCACAATTGTTTTCACTTCGTCACGCATCATGCCGAGTATACGTTCATGCATGTCGGCACGTTCAAGCACGGCACGGCGGTCAGCATAGATCACTTCACGTTGTTTGGCAATCACATCGTCGTAATCGACCACATTTTTACGAATATCGAAGTTATAGCCCTCGACTCTGGTCTGTGCCTGTTCGATGAAGCGCGAAACCATGCCACTCTCAAGAGGCATATCTTCATCCATACCAACCATTTGCATCACTTTTGATACACGATCAGCTGCAAAGCGACGCATCAGTTCGTCTTCTAGCGATAGGAAGAAGCGTGAAGAACCCGGGTCACCTTGACGTCCGGAACGACCGCGAAGCTGGTTGTCGATACGGCGCGACTCGTGCCGCTCGGTACCAATGATACGCAAACCGCCAAGCTCGACAACTCGTATGTGATCCTCCTCGCACTCGCGAATCTTTGCTTGCAATACTTCGTTCTTTTCCCCTTCAGACATATTGGTGATGTACTGCTGAATCGCTTCCTCTTTCTCGGAGCGATCGTCCTCATCCTGCACTGGCATCTCACGGATAAAGTCAATCTGCTCTGCATGCTTGCGCAGGATGGTGTCGAAGTAACCAGCAGGATTACCACCCAACACGATGTCGGTACCACGACCAGCCATGTTGGTGGCAATGGTTACTGTTCCACTACGCCCGGCTTGTGCGACAATTTGCGCCTCACGCTCATGATGTTTTGCATTCAACACATTGTGCGATATGCCCTGCCTATCGAGCAGTTCTGAAAGATGTTCTGAGATTTCGACCGAGGTTGTACCAACCAGGACCGGCTGGCCATGCTCGTGAAGTTCCTTGATCTCTTCGGTCACTGCCCTGAATTTCCCGTCAGTCGTGCGATAGATCAGGTCGGGTAAGTCCTCGCGGATCATGGGTTTGTTGGTTGGGATGGAAATCACATCAAGTTTATAAATCTTGTGCAGTTCTTCTGCTTCTGTCAGCGCAGTACCTGTCATACCAGCCAGTTTCTCGTAGAGACGGAAGTAATTTTGGAAAGTGATCGTTGCGAGTGTGTGGTTCTCGCGCTGAACGCTGACGCCTTCTTTTGCTTCAATGGCCTGGTGCAGGCCCTCGCTGTAGCGACGTCCCGGCATCTGGCGGCCCGTGAACTCGTCAACGATAATCACTTCGCCGTCTTTCACGATATAGTCTTTGTCACGCTTGAAAATGACATGCGCTTTAATAGCGTTTTCCATGTAGCGTGTCAGATCGAGGTTCTCTTCGGCATAAATATTTTTGACACCTGCCAATTTCTCGATCTTCTCAATTCCGGCTTCGGTCAGGATGACGGTGCGTGTTTTCTCCTCAATTGTGTAGTCGGTTTCGTGTTGCAAACGCGGTGCCCAGCGGGCAAACTGGACATAGTGATCGGTGGATTCCTGTCCCTGTCCTGAGATGATAAGCGGGGTACGGGCTTCATCGATAAGGATGTTATCAACCTCGTCAACGATGGCGTAGTTCAATGCTCGCTGAACCTGTTGCTCCAGCGAAACAACCATATTGTCACGCAGGTAGTCAAATCCGAATTCGTTGTTTGTGCCGTAGGTGATATCGGCGTTGTAGGCGGCGCGGCGTTCAGCCGTCTGAGGTTCGACTGCGTTGACGATGACGCCAACGGTAAGCCCCAGGAATTTGTAGATATGGCCCATCCACTCGGCGTCACGGCGTGCCAGGTAGTCGTTGACGGTGACGATGTGCACACCCTTTCCGGTCAGCGCGTTCAGGTAAACCGGCAAGGTTGCTACCAGCGTTTTTCCTTCGCCAGTTTTCATTTCGGCAATTTTGCCCTGGTGAAGCACAACCCCACCGATCAGTTGCACATCATAGTGGCGCATTTGAATAGTGCGCCATCCTGCTTCGCGCACGACAGCATATGCTTCTGGTAGTAGGTCTTCGAGTGTTTTGCCCGTCTTGTAACGCTTTGCCATTTCTGGAAGAAGTTGGTCTATTGCTTCGGCTTTCATTGCGACAAGTTCGCCTTGGAGGTGCTGTAAAATGTTGCCCATCAGACCCTCTAACCGCTCGTCTGCTCCCTCTTCCGGATTAGTGGCGTTGCGGCGAGCCTCCTCGAAGAGCGGCCAGGCTTTTTCGAATGATTCATCAAGGTAATCGTCATCTATCTCAGTTAGCTTTGGCTCGACTTTTTTGAGCAGGGCAAGCGTTGCTTGACGTGGATCGTCGGCTTCATCAGGCCACTCTTGAGTTTCCTCGGCCATGTCCATTACGGCTGAGACCCTAAGCGTGTTGAGGGTAGGGTTCAGGTTCTCGTATGCATTCTCGAGGCATTCTGAGAGGGTGTCTTGCAAGTCAACCTTGAGCGTGTGCTCTGGATCACGTCGCCTCTCGATTACCTGGCGTTGATCGGTGATGGCGGCATGTAGTTGCGCATCGGTGCATGTTGCAGCAAAAGGTTCTACTTTGTCTAATGCTTCGCGGAAAATGTTGACCAGTTCGTCTTCAAGTACCATACCGCCTTTGAGGTAAAGGTGCAATTGTGAGCGAAATTCTTTTGTTTTCTCGGCAAGTTCTTCGTCACTTAGCTTTTTAAAAGTCGGTTCGAATGGATTTATTTTATCTATGTAAGGCTGTATAGTATTCAGCTCTTTTTTGTTGGGGTCACCCATCATTTTCCCAAGTAATTGCATTGTAGTGTGTTCTCCTGATGATTGACTTTTGGGCTTATATTTGTCAATAAAGATAACATTTAGTGGTCAGTAAAAATTCTTGTTCATTATACCATACGCTGAGGCAGCGATGAGGGTTGGATGCCGAAAATACCATGGTTTTTGAGTGAAAGATCAACTTCCACTGGCAGTAGTATCGCTGCCATACTTCTTAAGCAACTCTCCTCGAGACATCCACACTTCCTGCGGATATGAGCCATAGGTGGTTCCCTGGAGTAGTCGTCCCAGACCTTTCTCGGTATAGAGTACCATCAATCCTGTCATGAAAAAGCGATCAAACCAGGCCAGCAAATTCCATGGACGCTCTCGTACGGTAAAGCCAACGCGAGTGCTTGCACGAGCTATCAGGGTCAAGCCAAAAATTGCGCGTAGGTCTGGAGGGAAGTCTGGTGCTTGCGTCCAGGCAGCCAGGGCATGTAAATCCTGCATAATCATGTGTATGATGCCCCAGGTATTGGTATGTTTGGCGGCCTCTAATAATACCTGGTTGCGGAAATGGAGTTCTCCAATGCGATCCCCTTTGCGAATTTGCGTCCCATCGGGAAGATCAATTGGTTTTCCACGATAGCGTATGAAATGTACCCCAAACAAGCCATTAGGAGCGTCAGGAATGGGCTTCACGTGCCAGATTTTCAGGGTAAACCACTCCCAAAAAGGCCAGAAACGCAGGAAGCCACGTGCCCGCCCTGCTCGTGTTTGAAATGCCAACTTCCATCCAGGGCTCAAAGAGCGGTGAGGAGCTTGCGCTTTGCCAGTTTCGCGCTTCTCACGAACTTTTAGAACAAAGACTGCCCCTAAGACCATTGAAAAGGCAGCAAGCGCAAAGACCGCGCGATAGCCCGATTGAGTTTGACCAAATACGCTGGCTATAGCGAAGATGATGGAGCCGATCAATGGACCCAGGATAGCGGGTAAGGTCGAAGATGCATTCCATATCCCCATGTCCTTGCCGACCGAATTTAACGATGGCAATGCATCGACGGTTAAAGCCCAGTCAACGCTTGTGTAGGCCCCATAACCAATACCAAATAGAAGACCCAGAGGCCAGAGTACATAGGTATTTGGTAACACAACAAATGCCAACGCCGCCAATGCCATACAGCTTGTGGACAGAGCGACGATCTTCACTCGTCCTGTGCGGTCAGAAAGAACGCCGAGCAAGAAGGCGCTGAAAACGGCTCCCAATAATGCAAGTATTGCCACTCCTGCCGTTGCTTGTATAAAGTTCGAAACGTGTGCGACATTGGCGAAATAATATGCAATGAATGTCATGAAGAGAGTAAGTCCTAGCATGACGAAGAAGCGTGTGAGAAAGACCCAGCTGAAATTTCGATTGCGCCAGGGTTGGACCCAGTTATGATCAAACCATTCGCGCAAACTGAACCTGGTTGTGCTGCTAGGTTGCATAGATGCAACCTGCGCATGGGTGAACGGTATTTCGTGCACACCGGCCACGGTGATAAACACCCCAGCCAGCAAAACTATTCCACTCAGCACGTAGAAGAATATAGCGCCCTGATGAATCGCTGCCATTGAGGGTGAAACCGAACTGACCTGGCTGAATAGCCATGCGGCCAGAGCCAGGCTACAGATGTTTCCAAGGATGGTCATAATCCCCAAATAGCCGGATGCTGTGCCACGCTGCTCCTCAGGCACGCGGTCTGGTATCAAGCTTTGATAACCGGCAGTTGTAGCATTGACGGCAAGCTGAAAGACCACAAGACCCAGAATGAAGAAGCCTAGGTTGTTCGCAAAGCCGAGTATCATACCGCCAAAAACCATTAACAGACCGCCACTCAGAATGTAAGGTCGGCGTCGTCCCCAACTGCCAGTCGTGCGATCAGATAGCATGCCGATAATTGGAGGTACGAACAAGGTTATGATAGCGCCTGCTGCTGAGATCCAGCCAAGAAATGTCGCTTGCTTTGCGTTCCCAACTTCACCAGACACAAACAGGACAATCTGTGTGGGTATGACGATTGGAATAAGGGCCGCATTTTGGAAGTTTAGGGAAAACCACAGAACACTGAGCGTTAGTTGCTCGTTAACCGAGAGGCGGTGTGGGTGATCGATCATAAAGTTTGTCCGAGTCCGAGATTAAGATTTGATATTCATTATTTACCCATACATGAGTATAGATACAGATAATTAGCTTGCCTGGTTCAATTATACAACAACAGGCAAAATAGTTTGCTTTACCAATGTATCCACGTCTTCCCCTATACACACCCCATCTGCCCGTAAATAATGCAAGAATCCTTCAGCGGCCGTGCGTAGCGCATCGAGCAGTTCTGCGTCAGGTGTGATATCAGATTCCCACCACCACCGTGAAATCGTCCAGGTGCCCTTCTCTAAGCGCGAATCCACTCGTGCTACAAAGCGATCACCATAGAAGACTGGCAATACATAATATCCCCATTTACGCTGCTCTGCTGGCTTGTAAACTTCCCAGATATAATCAAAGTCAAAAATCTGTAGAAGCGATTTGCGGTCCCACAACAAGCTATCGAGAGGTCCCAGGAAGATCATTCGTGGGCTTGAGAGTGGTTCGTCGAGTAACTTGAGCGCGCTTGTTTGCGCATAATATAATGGTCCGAGTTCGCCGACTTGTATTTGAGTTAATTGGCCAGCCTCTACCAGTTGTGCCAATGCCACTTTGCGTTTTGGTGCCTCATCACATGCACTCCAGATGGCAGCTTCCGCGGTAGGACGCAAGATACCTGCTGCCTGGTACCTGCGCATGATGATCCAGCGATAGTAGGCAGCCTCATCAACCAGCGGGGATATTTCGAAATGTTGCGCTGGTATTACCCGATGCGGTCGCTCATAATAGTGGCGTCCCCCTTTGCGGTGGTGCGTCACCAGTTCACCACAGGCCCATAAAGAGCGCAGGATACGCTTGGTGCGTGTCGAGCCATACCATGATCCCGGTTCACCAAAACGCGCACGATCTTCGAACTCAAGTGATGAGAGCGGACCCTGCTCATCAATTGTCGCCAATATCTTTGCCGCACCTTCAGCGTCGGCCTGTAGAATTTCTCTATCGTGATATGGTCGAAACTTCTCACGAGTAAGGGCGCGCATTGGCCAATCGCTTACAGGAACAAGGCAGGCTTGCTTATCCCATGCATCGTAAATTATGCGGTCTGTATACGCGGCTTTTTGCCAATCATCAACCTGGTATCCAGAAATGCGTGCTTGAAAAACAAGATCGGCATTGCGTCCAACGGGGTTCAGTGGATCGTATTGCACGGTCCCTAAACGGTCAATCGTGCCAGGCAGATCGGTTGGCCTAAAATGATATTGTGCGAGAAAGCTGCGAGCTTCTTCTCGTGATATATGCAAAACCATTCAGTACTTCCCTAATTGGTTGTGGCTAGCCATTCCTGGATTTGTGCTATATGCTCCTGGTAATGTTCGTAGGTATCGCCAGCAACGAGTTGCCAGAGCGGACTTCCTTGAGTCCAGGCAAATCTTTGAGTGCTGATTAGATCCTCTTCATGCATAGCTTGTATTATATCCCTAATTTGCTGGTGGGTGGCACGAAATTCGGTCAGTACCTCATCGAGTGGGCGAGACTTATTCTCCCGATAAAATTGCGCATTAAGCGCATCCATCTCTTCAACACTGTCTGGGCCTGAAATAGTCGGTTCCTCATTTCGTATAGCTGCATGCAGCAATGTTAGCAGTCGATGATGCCAGGAAGCTATGTGGGCAAGCATGTCTTTGATTGACCAGTCAGGAATGACTCCCTCTGTAGTCATTTGTGTCTTATCCAAAGGCTCCAGGATTTCTTCGAGTGCGGCATAATTTGTGCGCATCTCATTGAGTATTCTGGCTTTGTCTATCTGTTCTGCCATTTAGAATGTAACCTCACCGGTTGGCTTTACAATGATAACGTAGTCATCAGTCCTGAAGCCATCCAATACCTCGTTGTGATATTCGATCCACTTTGCTGCTGGAAGCACGGCCTCGTCGTAATCATCCGTTGTGTGAGCATCCCCAACTAGTGTGACATTATAGCCCATAGTGGTTGCACGGCGGACAGTAGTGTCTACACAATACTCTGTCTGCCCGCCAACTACAACAAGATGCTTTATTCCATGTGCCTCTAATTCTCGCTGTAGTGAGGTTGCATGGAACGAGTCTGAGGCTCGCTTATGGACGATCAATTCGCCCTTTTGGGGAGCAATGGCGGGATGAATTTCCCAGGCAGGCGTGCCAACCTCGAGTTGATGTCCCTTTGGTTCGTCATGCTGGATGTAAATAACGGGTGTACCTGTGGCACGCGCTTTACTGAGTAGGATGTTGATAGAAGCAAGCACTTCATTGCAGCGGTATGCTTCCTCGATAAGGCCTACCTGGACGTCAATTACGACCAATGCGGTATCTGTGCTCATGTTTTTGCTCCTATTTTTTCAAAATAACTATTTTATGATACATCTCCTATCTTGAGTCTAACACAAAAAGCGGTTATAATTAGCCCTGATTTACTGAGTCTTTTCTTTAAAGACCTATAAAATAGCTTCGTTAAAAAAGGCAAATCAGCATGTATTTTCCAACAACTCGCGTCCTGACCATTCTCGAGCTACTTCAATCGCGTCAACATCTCAGCGGGCCTGAACTGGCTGAACGGCTGGAAGTCAATACACGCACTGTTCGCCGCTACATCACTATGTTGCAAGACCTGGGTATCCCTGTCGAAGCCGAACGTGGTCGACATGGCTCCTACAGGCTGCGCCCCGGCTTCAAACTACCACCTCTGATGTTTATAGAAGATGAAGCTCTGGCCCTCACACTTGGACTACTAGCTGCTCGTAAGTTGGGTCTGACCGCCGCAGCACCGGCGGTGGAAGGCGCGCTTGCCAAGATCGAACGAGTTCTGCCCTTGGCACTGCGGGAGCGGGTCCAGGCAGTACAGGAAACATTAATCCTTGATTTTACTCACACTGGCCCAACGCCAGGGAGCGAAGTAGTGGTTACTCTGAGTGCCGCTGCTCAGCAGCAACGCCGTGTCTGGATGAGCTATTCATCCTGGCAAGCCGATATAACCGATCGTACTGTCGATATCTATGGTATTGTCTACAGGTCTGGTTTCTGGTATGCCGCCGGCTATTGTCACCTGCGTGCAGGCATGCGAGTCTTTCGGCTGGATCGCATCTTGCAGGCCGAGTTGCTCGATGAAACGTTTGAGCGTCCTGCTGACTTCGATAGTCTAGGGTATGTGATGAGTTCATTGGCAAATACGCCGACCACGTGGGCGGTTGAAGTGCTGCTCGAGACGACATTAGATGAGGCTCAGCAATATGTGCCGCCAGTAATTGCAACATTGGAGCAGGCATCTGATGGAGTCATGCTTCGTTGCTCCGTTGGACATCTTGAATGGATAGCCCATTTTCTGTCTGGTCTTAGCTTCCCTTTCATCGTGCTCCAACCAACTGAATTACGCGAAGAGTTGCAAAAACTGTCCGCAAGAATCGCTGAAATGGCAACGCGTACCGGGTGATTATTTTCCTTCTAATGGGAGCAGAACCTCATAATGCTCGACCTTTGGTTCCATTGTGAGAAGGTACTCCGGGTCCTCGGGATAGTAAAAAGCTTTTTCAACATCATCCCCGGCAAATTGGCGAATAGCATCCCACGATTCCCAGAGGGTGAGCAGGAAAAATTCTGCACGCCCTTCGCGTATGCGGCGTAAGACCAGCACTCCTTGATTGCCCCTGGTCTCACGATAATCCTTTATGCCAGTTACTTTCAAGAAATCGAAGTATTGGTCGGCTTTCGACTCAGGTGTTTCACCTTTCCAGATTCTCGCGATCATTGTCGGAACTCCTTATTAACGAGTGGTTCCGCTGTCCTGAGAACAACGGAATCCAACATGTTCAGCATCAATCTACAAGTGGCTTCTCTAGTAAGATGCAGGCCAACGCTGACGCTGCTCCCATTGGGAAGATTCAACACCATCCCTGCTATCGAAACCCCATACGAACGTAACTATATCGAATACCACCAGTGCAATGATCAAAATGTAAATGATCTCCATTGTGTTCTTCCTTCTTATTTGTCTATCGTGGTTGTAATTAAGGGACACTCGATAACTTAGCACTACATGGACAGGTACTCGTGTAGGAGTCGATGAAGTAGGTTGTCGCTTAATGATGCAGGCTCATTTTGAACAATCGACGAACACGTACTCGTGTTGTAGTCGTTGGAGTAGGTTGCCGCTCAGCGAATGTTCCGAATTTCTCAAGCTTTGCACCCCAATTCACCAGGTGCATACCGAGCCAGTTGGCAACCCTATGAATGTTTCTGTTCATCTCCTGCTCGATCTTTGCTTTTCGAGCCATCCTCTCGTACTCGGCCCTCCTTAGCAATTCTTCATGTCCTCTACGTATTGTTTCGTAGTGATCAATAGGATGCATGATATATCCTCCTTTCAACCTTCACCTGAGATGCGGGGCTACAGTGGATGTAACTCCTCACTTGACAAAGATAAATTTAACCAGTAAAATTGTTTTTGATAGTTATATTCTACCATGTAAATGATAACCCGTCAGGTGTATTTTGCTAGTTAGTATGTTATGTGTCACCAGCTGTTGTATCTCCCTGCTTACACTTTGCTGTGTAGCGGCTCATAACTGCTGTAGACTGGCGCGCTTACCTTGCTTGCTGGCGCTGTCATGGTAGGCTGCTGCCTGAATGCGGCCAGTTCCTGGCGAAGCACGGCCAGGATGATGCGCGGTTGGAACAGTGTTGACAAGGGTTTAAGCAGGTTCCGGACCCGCAACAAGTTTGCCGTCACACGTGGATCGGATGCGGTTAGTTCGATAACGCGGCGCATGTACCTGTTGAGCAGGCGTATGCTGAGCGATCTCTTCCCCTCAGTACCTGGATAGCGCAAATCTTCCCCCGTTGAGAGCA
>Ga0137388_10003656_pt1 | contig 9987 bp, 9 predicted proteins | sample 15con2h14AmetaG_FD_104644 | JGI IMG/M metagenome (GOLD analysis project Ga0137388, IMG submission 104644) | Vadose zone soil microbial communities from Angelo Coast Range Reserve, California, USA - 15con2h1.4A metaG | ecosystem: Environmental > Terrestrial > Soil > Vadose zone > Saprolite...
GTGATCAATAAAATTGATCGTCGCGACGCACGCATCGACCAGGTATTCGAATGGACCCAGGACCTTTTCCTGGAACTGGCAACGACCGATGCTCACCTCGATTTTCCGATCCTGTATGCTGTTGGACGTGACGGCGTGGCAATGTATCATCCAAATGATGAGCGCCGGGACCTTGAGCCACTGTTCGAGACGATCATCAACACTGTTCCTGCTCCCGTAGTAGACACTGAAGCTCCCTTGCAACTGCTCGTTGCCGCCCTCGACTACGACGATTACAAAGGCAAGTACGCCATAGGACGTATTGTACGCGGGCGAGTCACCCCTAACACCTTTGTAGCGCACATTAATCGCGATGGTGTCGTGACACGCCAGAAGATCAACCTCGTGCTTACCTACAGGGGACTGCAGCGCGTTGAAGTTGCTGAGGCGTTGGCGGGTGACATTGTTGCACTGACGGGTATCCCCAGCGCCAATATCGGTGACACCATAGCTGATGTAGATGCGCCTGAAGCATTACCCACGATTGCGATCACGGAACCAACCCTAAAAATGACCTTCAGCGTGAATACCAGTCCATTTGCCGGACGCGAGGGGAAATATCCCACTTCACGGCAACTGCGCGCGCGTCTCTACCGTGAGCTGGAAACCAACGTCAGCCTGCGAGTGGTAGACGGCAGCACACCTGACGAGTTTATCGTCTCGGGACGTGGCGAACTGCATCTCTCCGTCTTAATTGAGGCCATGCGCCGCGAGGGCTACGAGTTCCAGGTATCGCGCCCGGAGGTCATCACGCGCCAGGAAGAACATGGCCAATTGCGCGAGCCGATTGAAGACCTGGTAGTCGATACAAAGGACACCTACATCGGTATATTGACTGAGACGTTGGCCGCACGCAAGGCGCAGCTTACCAACATGACCAACGATGGATTGGGCAATGTGCGTCTCGAATATCATATTCCCACGCGCGGCTTGATCGGTTTTCGTAACGCATTTCTCACCCTGACGCAGGGCAACGGGGCCATGAGCAGCATGTTAATCGGCTACGAACCCTGGCTGGGTAAAATCGGCACGACGCGCATGGGTGCATTGATTGCTTCCGAGATGGGCGTGGCAGTAACTTATGGGTTGAACAATGCCCAACAGCGCGGAGATACTTTCATTGAGCCAGGCACTCCCGTTTACGAGGGAATGATTGTGGGCTTGAATGTCCGGCCTATGGATATGGTTGTCAACGTGTGTAAAGAGAAGCAGAAGACCAATATACGCTCCTCTACTTCCGAAATTGCCGTACGCCTGACACCGCCAATTATGATGAGCCTGGAACAGTCGCTCGACTTTATTAACAATGATGAACTGGTTGAAGTGACACCGCAGAATATCAGACTGCGCAAGCGTTATCTGACCCAACGCGAACGAGCACGAGCCAGGGAGATTGAATAGAAGCCAGCGCAGGGATCAGAAATCCACCATCTCATCGCGTTCTTCCAACTCGGAAAGTAATGCTAACATTGCATACTGTTCTTTGCAGGAAGCACAATTCCCAAGGTGGAGCGCAACTTCAGCCAGCTCGAGATTGGACATTTCGACTAACCGGTAATCAGGGCGCGTCGCTTCATAATAGGAGGGAAACCTTGCACGGCACTGTTCGCAGGTGAGTGTATCGTTTGTAATGAGTACTTGCGAGAGAAGTTCGATGCCATGATTGCAGGATTGACAAGAGCGAATATGCGCAACTATAAGATCACCAACAATATCGCTCTCAGCCTCATAGATTTTGAGTAGGTGACTCAGCTCGTCACAGCGCATGGCAATTCTTCCTCTCGTCCCGCTCAGCTACCAAAGCCATGGCCGTAGGGCCTGCATCACCTCCGGTTTACTGCGTAACGCCTTTAACGCCCGGTGCCGCCACAGGTACACGTCCTGTACCTGTACTTGCAAAGTGCCTGCCAGTTCACTTTCGTCCATACCCGCCAGGTACGTACAGATGAGCACTTGCCGGTAGCGCGGATTCTTTAACGATAGAATAGCATTTTTGAGCACTTGTTGCAATTCCTGCCGCAAAGCCTGCTCCTGAGGGTCCTGATTGCGCCCATCGACGAGTTGTTCAACGAAGCATGCTGGCTGAGCATCAAGTGAAACGCAGGCTTCGCTTTGTGCTTTCTTTAAAAAAGAGTAGGCATCCCGGATGAGGATAGTTTGCGTCCATTTCAGGAATGCGGCTGGATCACCAGGGCCAGCAGGAGGATCGCGATTAAGAGCAAGACAGAGGTTCGATAATGTCTGGTGCAGTACATCTTCAACGAGATTGGCATGTAGCTCTAACGCTTTAGCATAAAACGTCTGACGTAGTGAGTTCTCCAGGTAACGCCTGAGGTTATCGAAAGCAAGATTACGACGTTCCTGTTCAGGGGAACACCAGGCCGCATACAATTCACGACTACAAATGCGCTGTGCCATACGCGTCAGCAAGGCATGCATTGGTCTGTCCTCCTCCATATGCCGCACTTCCCACTCCTGCATCACTCGCTCTGCAAGCACTTCAACGGTCAGTATCCCCTGCGCATAGAGCTGAATCGCACGATATGCTACCTTGCGGACGCTCTGCTCCATGTCACAGTTCCGCTCAATCATTGGCTCCCTTTTCGCCTTTCTGGTTCGCGTTCTATGACTGGCAACTACTACTTTATATCAAATCCAGCTAATCACTGATAATACGACAAGAGTCTGAACTTTTCCGGGATAGGATTTCTGACAAGTTCACGGTGAAGTTCATGACGAACTACTCAACAGGATTTCATATTACTTGACGAATTTGTAAAGTGTACCACAAATTTTTGCAAGTTTTTACGACTCCTTCGACACCTGACATTGTAGAAGGTCAAATATGGTCTTTTGACAAGAGGTGTATATCGCCGGACAAAAGGCAGAAAGAGAAGGAGTATTTCATGTTACTGTCGATGCGGAAGACATTTTTGATTGTCATGATGGCGCTAGCGCTGCTTGCCGGCTTATCCGGCTTGTCTGCACACATGGTCTCGATGCCGGCCATGTATCATCACACCGGAATTTACAGCTCTCACATGCCGGCAGGCGGCGGGAACTGGTACTGTCCACCCCCACCAAGAGGTTGTTGATGATGAAGGCAAGGCTCGCCAGGTTGGATTCTCAATCTGAGAATCCAACCTGGCGAGCCTAAGGGGGAGATTCGGTAGAATCACATTCCTTCACTCTAGCGAACCCTGTAGATGGTACGTACGTCTTGCCGCATTGGCGACTTTCATCTTCCAATTGCGTGCGGATTACCCGAAAGTTTGACGGTCAGGAGGAACCCGTGGTATGCAAGCCATTCCTGACTGCTCTTCCCCCCTTGGTGATCAACTGTTGCGCAATGTGCTGTGTAGAGGCATCAGCAACAGGCAGAAACGGCCACAGGCGATGCGCCAAGGCATTCACCGCCAACAACACTCCAAAACGCTGGATCACATAGGCGACCGTCGACGCAGTGGGTGTCGGCGTGGGTGTGCCATTCAAGCCTGATCCTAGTGGGATTGTGATCAGGCAACCCGAGGCAGACGTTGGCCCCGGCACCAGCTGCAGGTCGGTATTGGGCGGCGTTGAGGCGAATACCAGGGTATACATATCTCCAACAGCGGCTTGACACACCGGGTCATCACTCCCGAAAGAACCGCTCTGACTGTCGGGTGTCACGCCCCACCCCATGCCGTTCCAGGTAATATTCAAGGGGACGGCGATAGCATTTTGCTGTCCGAGAATAAAGCTATCTGCCTGATTCTCCTCTACTACCCGTCCATCTCTGGTGGTGAACTGCCAGAGCAATTGCACCAGAACGGACGCTTGCCACACTGCTGGAGCCAGCGTGATATTGGATCCAGCGAAGGCGGGAACATCACAGAATAACCGGCAGTCCTGGTTGCCTGAGTCACATGCCCCATTCGCACACGCCGCTTCGGGTGATGGACCGGTATCCATTTGCAGGCGCAACGTCGCCTTGAGTGGCTGGTGAGCAGCCGCGAAACAGATTGCTGCACGCTGTAAGACGACGGTACAGGACCGCGTGTTCGTCCCGGAGACAGCCGGGGTCTGCGCGTACACCTCTCCTGCCTGTACCGTCTCACTAGACTGCTGATGGTCGAGCACTGCTTGCGCTGCCTGGATCAACGCGGTACGCTGCACTGCGGAAAGCATGGTCAAGTTGGCCGGAAAACCAATGTAGGCGCTGATAGTGCCTCCCAGGTGAGGCGTGGCATTGGGGAACTGGCAGGTATCACGACCAGACCCCAGTGGCACAGAGATACTGCACTGCTGCGGCGCAAATGGAGCAGCATGCCAGGTCAACGTATGCTGACCAGGTGGTAAACTGAAGAGCGTATAGGCTCCTCTGGAAAATAAGGCAACACGTTTTCCGTCGACAGACAGCGATCCCCAGGGGGGGTTAGCATCCAGTCCAAAATAAGAGGTTGATGGCTCGACGGTTGGTGGCGACCCGCGTGGGAAGAGTCGGCTAACGGGGGTAAGAGCGAACAAGACGATCAGCAGCGCCAGCCCCATGCAAATGGCAGTCGCAATGGTCTTCTGCTTGCGGTACTTGGGGGAAAGCAACCAGGTTTCCGTGAAGAAGCGTAGAGTGTTTGATGAACCCTCTTCGTCATCTTGAGGCAGATTGGTGATCTCTACGACAAAATCATCATGTGGTTCTTCCAACTCGTTCTGATCCATACCGTCTTCAGCACTCGTTTCATGACTTATTCGCTTAACATGTTACATCATAAAGTGTACAACAACCTGCTGAAATGAATCTGAAACGGACTGGAAAGGAAAAAGAAAGCGGTCATCATTCACAGGTTCTTCTTTCCTGGTACTTCTCAGCGCACGAAAGTTGGAGGAAGAGCTAAACGTACGTACCATCTTCAAGACCTGGGCAGTTACGATTACGAGATAAATAGCAAGAGCAGCACCGATATGCCCAGGTAGACCAGCGGGGCACCGATGGCAAGGGCAAACCTGGCGCTGCGCGGAATCTGCGATTTCCCAAAAAGGTAGTACGCCAGCGGACCCAGCACCGGTACCAGGTAGACAACTGCCATCCAGATGATACGAGTCCCCCCTTTGATGTCGCTGCGACGTACAAGGTCCCAGGTCGCAACACTGAGCCATACACCATAGAGGGCCAGCGGCAAATAGTAGAGGTAGAACCCGAGTATCACCTCGAAAAATGGGGTCGTGAGTCCAAGGCCGCCTAAAGCGATACTGGGAGTGATGGTTGCGGGGTCTGGTGTCATATTGATTGGTGTCCCTTCTGCGATAGTACGGATTCCCTGCGGGTCGATGGTGGAGTCCGGCATACCTGGCTGCATAATATCGGCAGGAGCAGTTGCCGTTTTCCAATCGCGAGCTTTAAAGCGCCCTGTGTTGGCCTGTATGAAATGATTTAACAGGATTGCCGCGACACTGGGATCACCGCCGCCTGCCCTGGCAAAGATGGAGCCACAGGCATGCGTGAACTGCAGAAAAGGCGGCACAGTGCGTGCGACAGTATTGCCAGAAAAGCAGTTGTTGCCGGCAGAGAGCGCCGAAAGCGCCAGGTCAGCCACGCCAGAATTACTGATTATATTATCCTTGATACTGTTCCCGCCTGGCTCCCAGAAATTCTTATCGATATTCGGCACAACCAGAACGCCATAGTAAATGTGCCCGCTGATCCTGTTGCCCTCGACGAGATTATTAATGCCACCGGCAAGGACGATGCCATTGCCAATTGACGGGTACTCGAGTACATCGGCAGGAGCATCGAAGTTATTATTGTTCTCCACCAGGTTGTTGATGATTGTGTCGCCGTCCTGCGGTGGGTTGGGTTCAGAGTCGAGCGTATTGGGGGCAATGCCAGACATATTGTTGCGCCAGATCGAATCGCTGATAACCAGGTTACCCCCAGCATTTGTGCCTGAAAAGCCTAGCGCATTATTCTCGGAGATTACATCGGTAATGAGGGCATTACATGGATGACACGCGCCGATGTAGAAACCCGAATCTGGTTGTCCTGCCGCCAGGTCGTGGTCAAACTGACCGTTTGTTGAATTATAGGCGTAGATACCATAGTCTCCATTGGTATAGGCCGTCAAATAACTTCCCCGGTAACCGCTGACGCCTTTCCAATAAAAACCATTGTCACTATAGTGGCGAGCCGTCATATTTTCGAGGACAACATTGTTTGCGAGTACCTCAAAGCCATCGTCGAGCTTGAATTGACCGTCCAGAATCACGCGATTGCGATCCCGGCCACGAATGGTAATATTCGCGGTTTTTACCGTGACGGCTTCATGGTAAGCGCCGTCTGGACTCGTACCAGGTCCTATCGAGATCAGGTCTCCGGGTTTGGCAGCATCTACGGCGGCCTGTATCGTGGAATACACCTCTGGGACACGTAAAATCGCATCATTATGAAGTACTTGAGGACTAAAGGCGTTGTCGATGACCGAAACAGAATAGCCAGGTGGAGGACTAGAGTCGCCACACGCAGCGAGCATCACCAGCAAGAAGGAGATCAAGGGTACCAGTTCGAACCGGGCGAGTTGCGTTTTGTTTTTTCTCTGTGCCCGGGAGATAGGCTCCGTACAGAGATGCCGGGGTGGTCGCCATGCGAGCAGCATAACCATCTCCTTTGACGCAATGTGAGCAGGACAATATATTATATCTCACTTTCTTAAGCTCTTGCAGACCGCGCGGTGAGTATCTGATTGCTCATCTCTCAACTCTTTGCCCTCTCGCTCCTGCTCTGCTTCATCCTTGGCGGTGGCTTGTTTCTCGTGATCCTTGTCGCTCAGCTCCGCTACCAGTATACGCAATGGCGAGACACCATCGGACAACTTAAAGTGCTCTTTCCGAAAGACGCATGAGAGCAGCAGCCTTCAGATTACAATCTCCCGCTTTCCACGGAACTATGGTATGATTGTCATAGCAGAGGAATCTTGTGGAGAGACATCTACGTGACGAAAGCAAAAGAACCGGCGCCGGTACAGGTGACATTCTATACTAAAGCGGGATGCCATTTATGTGAGGAGGCGCGTGATATGCTCGACGATATCGCCGCCTTAAGCGCATACGAACTGACGGAGATCGATATTCGCGGCAATCCAGACATATTTGAGAAATATCGCTATCGTATTCCAGTAATTGTTGTTAATGGTGATACACTACTTGAGGGGCGTATCGAATTTCGAGACCTGGCGAAGGCTTTTCACTTATTGCAGTATCCTCAAAGCGGATCGAGCAAAGGGAGATGAGCCTGCCAGTTCCACACAACTCCACACGCCCTTTCACAGGAGACACTATACACTGGATTACCCACTAGGTCAATTGATTTTGATTAGGCTAAAGTACTTGTATTGAGGAAGACAGCTATGGCTATACAACAAGCGAATGATCCCGCGAATCAGATTGACTATCCGCACAGGCAAGCCCTCATGCAGTTTATGAACGGCGCGGGTAACTTTCTGTTGGAACACTGGGCAACGCTTATTACCTGGGTCCTGGGCGTAATCGTGTTCGCGGCGCTGAGCGTGCCTTTCCTCTCCTACTTCGGGCTAGATGGAATCTCAAAACAGATATTTTATGCGCTGCATACGCTTTGTGCGCAAATCCCATCACACTCCTTTTATATTTTCGGACATCAACTGGGCATGTGCGCTCGCAACTTCTCCATTTACAGTTCGATGTTTGCCGGCAGCCTGATCTTTGTACTGAGTAAAAAGCGTTTGCCTGGCATCCCATGGTGGTTCTGGATACTGATGATTCTGCCGATGGCTATAGACGGTACGACACAGATGTTTGGCTGGCGCGAAAGCACCTGGGAATTGCGCGTAATAACGGGTACCCTTTTCGGGCTGGGCAATGTCTGGTTTGCACTGCCTTTCATCCAGAAGCTACTGCTCGAGACACCTCCTGCTCGGCCACAAACGATCTAAAGGGTCCTACGTTAAGGAGCGAGCCTGATTGCCGCAAACGAGATAACTGAGGCACAGGTACGTTATTGAAGATGCTGTTGCATTAGCGATGATTATAGAACTCGGTTTTCCACCGCCACTCGCTGCCATCGGCAGCATTCCACCATTCCAGCAGTGTACCGACTTCGCCTCCCGGTAAAATCACGAGGTTGCCCTGGTCCGCTGCCTCTGGCCAGCGGTCCTCGCGCCGTATATTTACTCCGTCTAGAAACAGGCGTGTCATCGGAAAGCGCTTCCCCGAGCGTGTCAAGCTCTCGCCTCGCGCGATGACCTGGCCATTGCCAGCACGGACCGTCACCTCCAGCGTTGGGGGGGCAGCATGTACCCAGAGCACCTCGGTTGGGTTGAGCCGTCCACGGGCAAACGGCACTCCGGTCGCGCCTGCTTCGGGATACCAGAGGTCCCACAGCACTGTCTCACTCTCTGGCAGAAAGTCGTGGATATGGACGTTCATCGATTCTCCTCCTTAGATGTATGCATATGACTTGCAGGAATACAAAGAAGACGACCTGCCCAGCGCAGTATCGATCAACTATCATGTGTATGCTATGGCAGGGATGCAAATACTCCAATTAAAATCAAACTGGATGTCTACACCATTCGGGTCAACGCCTGTCCAGGGTTGTATGGAAGAGCTGCCAGGCGACCTTCTACACTCTCTTCTCCTTTTCTATCATAGCAGATTTTCGAGCGGGCCACGAGAATCTTGTTCACGATCAGTTGGTGTTTGCCCCCAGCAATGAACCAAGTGGAATGACAAGTGACATGCCAACTGATGGAGGGTGACTTCTCCCGAGCCTCCTTCTATACTTCTAGCAGTGGACGTGAAGCACGCATGGAGAAGGTAGGTGAGGAAACTTCTCATCGCGAGACCCACGTTCACGCACGCCGGCATACCAGGTGAATGTGATCATTCTGTGTTGTATCTTGGCTTACTCTTCTCTGGCTGAGATGGTCAGTTTCAAGAGCACATTCCAGGGTGTATGAAATACTTGTAGGCAAACGAGCGAAAATAGGGTCGCCTCATCTGCAAAGTGCAATGGCACGAAAGGAGAGTGGAGACCGCAAAACAAGGAGGAAGAACAATGACAGATTTCAAGACGCAAGTTCTTAAAATTGCGCGCTCCACCAATTCGTACGCAAGCTTCTACAGCATTCGCAGCTTTCTGAGCATCCTGAGCCTCCTCAGCGCCGGCAGTATTCTGAGCATCGGGAGCGTAGGCAGCCTCTTCAGCATTGGTAGTTCTGGCAGCATCCTCAGCATCGGGAGCAGAGGCAGCATTTTGAGTATCGGCAGCGCTGGGAGCATTTTGAGTATTGGTGGCCTCGGGCTGTTCCAGGGCAAGCAGCGGCGTTGATCGCGCAGGCGATCGGAAGAAAGAGAGCAAGTGATGGGGCCCCTCCCGCACGCGCAGCTCTTGCGCAGGTCAACGATACCCTGCGCACGGTCTTTGCGCACAAAGCTCTGTAGGAAAGAAATCCATGAGACCGTGATCTCAGCAATAGGGTCATGATCCTGTTGAGTGGTACCGCTCTTCAGGTCAATAGTGATAGGATACAGTGATGCAAAGTCAGAGAGAGGATTTGTCCTTTCGTATTGCAGGAGAAAGGTGAGAAACATGAACGATCCAACGACATCTGGAACACCGCCCTCGGTCGAGGGTATTGTGACCAGACCCAGTCCGTTTGCTGTCGAGGAGACGTTGGAACGCCTGAAGGCGGTCATCGGTAGCCACAACCTGACCCTCTTTGCCCAGATTGACCATAGTGACTTAGCGAGACGCGTCGGCCTCACGATGCAGGAGGCCCACGTGCTGATCTTTGGCAATCCAAAAGGTGGCACGCCACTCATGATTGCGTCCCCGCTGCTCGCACTTGATCTACCACTGAAAGTCCTCGTCTGGCAGAGTGCGGATGAGCGGGTCTGGGTGAGTTCGAACAGCGTCGCCTACCTGAGAGATCGCTA
>Ga0137388_10003659_pt1 | contig 9985 bp, 9 predicted proteins | sample 15con2h14AmetaG_FD_104644 | JGI IMG/M metagenome (GOLD analysis project Ga0137388, IMG submission 104644) | Vadose zone soil microbial communities from Angelo Coast Range Reserve, California, USA - 15con2h1.4A metaG | ecosystem: Environmental > Terrestrial > Soil > Vadose zone > Saprolite...
AGGAATGCCCGTGCCAATTCCTGCTCGTCGACGCCTGAGTAAGCCGCATCAATGGCCTTTTCGATCACATCGCCGTGCACGCCCTTAACTTTCAGATCAGTGATCACGCGGCGACGTCCGAACTTTTCGTTTTCTTTGCGGAATGACGTGTAAGCCGCAGCGTAGCTGGAGTCGTTGAGATATTTCTGTTCTTTCAGACGCAGAATCACCATCTCAACCAGCACCGCGCCCAGTTCGCCTTCCGGCACGCGTCCGCGCAACAGTCGCTTTAGCTCTGCCACGCTGCGCATCCTGCGTCCCAGTGCGCCAACGGCGTAGTCGTAGAGCGCTGCTTCGTCTTCGATCGGTCTGCCGCGCTTGAACGCCATAGGGAAAGAATAGCAGAGGAGGCATTGCATGCAGCGGGTATTGCACGCAGTTCGTAAGCAGGCATTTGCCGGCGGCTGCATTCCACATTGCTCGAAGACGGGGCAGTTGACTTTTGCCTCCGTGCTCCTCTGTGCCCTCTGTGGTGAGAACACACGTTAATGAGCTTGCAAAGATCCAAAAGAAAAAGGAGCCTCATTTCTGAAGCTCCTTAGTGCCCGTTGTGGCTAAAACGGTTTTTATCTTCCTGTGCTGAAGCCAGCCTGCTCCATCTGTTCGCGCGCGGCGTCTGCCGTGGAGTGAATGCCCTGCACCTTGAGCTTGAAGTCGTCAGGATTGCTGGCGTTTTCAAGCGCTGTTTCGTAGCTGACCAGACCCTGCGAATAAAGATCGTAGAGCGATTGATCGAACGTCTGCATGCCGTATTGTGATGTACCGGCAGCAATCGCTTCGTGAATCAAGCGGGTCTTTTCCGGCACCATAATGCACTCGCGCACAAACGCTGTGGAGATGAGGACTTCGCAAGCCGGTACACGGCCCGCGCCGTCAGCACGCTTTACCAGTCGTTGACTGATAACAGCTCGCAGCGTAGCGCCTAACTGCATGCGCACCTGTTTCTGTTCCGGCGGCGGAAAAACGGCGATGATACGGTTGATGGTTTCCACGGCGTCCAATGTATGCAGTGTGGAAAATACCAGGTGACCGGTTTCAGCGGCGTGCAGCGCGGTGGAGATCGTCTCCAGATCGCGCATTTCGCCCACCAGGATCACGTCAGGATCCTGACGCAGACTGGCGCGCAGCGCCGACGCAAATGAAGGCGTATCCACTTCCACTTCGCGTTGATTGACGAAACCTTTTTTATCGCGATGCAGGAATTCGATCGGATCCTCGATCGTCATGATGTGTTCCGGACGGCTCGAGTTGATCCTGTCCAGCATGGCGGCCAGCGTGGTTGACTTACCTGAACCGGTAACGCCGGTGACCAGGCAGAGTCCGCGGGCCTCTTCGCAAATATGTTCAATTACCTTCGGCAGGTAAAGCTCTTCCAGGGCGCGAATCTTGGTGGGAATCACACGCAGGACCAGTCCTACGTTGCCGCGCTGCTGAAACACGTTCACACGGAAGCGTCCCAATCCGGCCACGCCGTACGCCATGTCAAGTTCGGCCGATTCCTTGAATTTCTGCTTTTGCCGGTTGGACATCATGCTGAAGGCCATGTTCAACATGTCTTCGGCGGAAATTCTTGGCTGGTCGGTCAGCGGAACAAGTTCGCCGTCCACACGGACATGCGGGTAGTTGCCGACTTTTAAGTGCAAGTCAGAAGACTTGCGCTCCATGGCGATGCGTAGCAAATCATCAATATGCATAATGCGCTCTTACATACCTTGAAAAACGAAAAACGCCGATTTCTACTGCTTTTACCGGCAAAACCTGGGTTGTTTCCTGGGCATTCGCCCTTTGTTGGCTGAACCTATCACGGGGTGGAGGCCAATGCAATCAGCATTGCTGCTGAAACGCTACGAGCGTACTGTTAACGCTCTCGACAACCTACCCGGGACCTGCCGACCCTCAATCGCAGGGTCTAAGCCATTTGCTCTCAGCAGTGTATGGCCCCTCGGCGAAGACTACAATGTTACTGATGACACAGAACCGCGAGTTACCTCGAGTCGTAATCGTGGGCGCCGGCTTTGCCGGAATCAATGCCGCCAAGGCGCTGGGCGGTCTTCCGGTGCGGGTCACGGTGCTGGACCGCAAGAATCACCATACCTTTCAGCCATTGCTATATCAGGTTGCTCTTGCGGCGCTGTCGCCGGCGGAAATTGCCTCGCCGATCCGCAATGTCTTGCGCGATGATGCCAATACGGAAGTCCTTCTGGGCGAAGTCATAAGTTTTGATCTCGAGCGGCGTATTGTCACGTCGAAGGGCCCCGGCGACTCAAGGCCTCTGGACCTGGCGTACGATTACCTGCTCGTTGCCGCTGGAGCCACGCACGCTTATTTCGGCCATCCGGAATGGGCGAAATTCGCTCCTGGCCTGAAAAGCATTGAAGATGCAACCGAGATTCGTGGTCGAGTCCTGCTGGCTTTTGAAGAGGCCGAGCGGGAAGGTTACGCTGGCCGGCCCACGCCGCCACTCAACTTTGTTGTGATTGGAGCGGGCGCTACGGGCGTTGAACTGGCCGGAGCCATCTCAGATATCTCGCGTCACTATCTGGAAGAGGAATTTCGTTCCATTGATCCATCGCGCTCCAGGATCATACTGCTGGAAGGCGGCCCACGAGTGCTGCCTACCTATCCGGAAGATCTTTCCGCCAGCGCGGAAAAGCAACTCCGCCAGATGGGTGTTGAAGTCCGTACCAACGCCATGGTCACGAACGTGGAAGATCGTCTTGTCACCGTTGGGCAGGAAAAGATTCCGGCTGCAGCCATTCTCTGGGCCGCAGGAGTCTCCGCTTCGCCACTGGGAAAAATGCTGGGCGCACCTACGGACCGCGCTGGACGCGTGATCGTTGAACCCGACCTTACTATCCCGGGGCATCCAGAGGTTTTCGTCGTGGGAGATCTCGCAGCGTCAAAGATGAAAGACGGGAACCTTGTTCCCGGCGTAGCGCCTGCCGCTATACAGATGGGAAAGTACGCGGCCAAACAGATCAAGCGTGTTGTTGCAGGCCAGCCGCGCGAGCCCTTTGAGTATTGGGACAAGGGCAGCCTGGCAACGATCGGGCGTTCACACGCCGTGGCCGACTTCGGACGGTTCCACGTTTCCGGCTACTTCGCCTGGCTCTCCTGGCTCTTCGTACATCTTTTCTTCCTGATTGGCTTCCGCAATCGTTTGCTGGTGATGATGGAATGGGGCTGGTCATATCTCACGTACAATCACAGTGCACGCCTCATCACGGGCAACCCTGACGCAGAATCGGAGAAGCTTGCGGAACAACCGAAGGCGCGTGTGGGTTAAGCCGTTTCTTATGGTGCCCCAGTTTTAATTATAGTTGTTTCCTATTCCAAGCATTTGTTTCCACCTCTTCCTCCTATGGATGTCACCGCGTAGAATTTAAAGTGTCAGCAAGTCATCCCAAGGAGATGTAATGGAAAAGAAGCAGCAAATGACAACGGAAGCTGGACGTCCCGTTGGCGACAACCAGAATTCCCTCACGGCCGGCGAACGCGGCCCGGTGGTGTTTGAAGATTTTCTTCTGTTCGAAAAGATGGCGCACTTCAATCGCGAGCGAATTCCTGAGCGCGTGGTGCACGCCAAAGGTTCCGGCGCATACGGTCATTTTGTATGCACCAATCCTGACATGCCGAAATACACGTCGGCGAAGCTCTTTTCATCTGTTGGAAAGCGGACTCCTACTTTTATTCGATTCTCCACCGTCGGCGGCGAAAAAGGTTCGGCGGACACCGAACGCGATCCCCGCGGTTTTGCACTCAAGTTTTATACCGAAGAAGGCAACTGGGACATGACCGGCAACAACACTCCGGTTTTCTTTATTCGTGATCCTCTCAAATTCGGCGATTTCATCCATACACAGAAGCGCGATCCTGAAACCAATCTGAAGTCCCCCACTATGATGTGGGATTTCTGGTCGCTCTCGCCTGAATCGCTGCATCAGGTGACCATTCTGTTCTCCGATCGCGGCACCCCGCATGGTTACCGTCACATGGACGGCTTCAGCAGCCATACCTTCAGCATGATCAATGTGAAGAACGAGCTGTTCTACGTGAAGTACCACTTCAAAACCAAACAGGGGATCAAGAACTTTACCCGTGAAGAAGCGGAAGAGATGAAGGGCAAGGATCCTGACTACGCCCAGCGGGAACTGTTCGAAAGCATCAGGAAAGGCGATTTCCCCAAGTGGAGTGTCAACATCCAGATCATGCCGGAAAAAGACGCCGAGAACTACCACATCAATCCGTTTGACTTGACCAAGGTCTGGCCTCACAAAGACTATCCGCTGGTGGAAGTGGGCGAGCTGGTTCTTGATCGCAACCCGGAAAACTATTTTGCTGAAGTAGAGCAGGCCGCGTTCGATCCCAAGAATGTTGTGCCCGGGCTGGGTTACTCACCGGACAAAATGCTTCAGGCTCGCTTGATCTCATATCCTGATGCGCACCGCTATCGTCTCGGCGTGAACTATGACACGCTTCCGGTCAATAAGGCGCAGTGCCCGGTGCACACCTATCATCGCGACGGCGCCATGCGCTTTGATGGCAACTACGGTTCGCAGCCCAACTACGAGCCCAACAGCTTCGGCGGACCGAAAGAAGACGCGGCTTACAAAGAGCGTCCGCGGCCGGTGAGTGGACAGATCGCCCGCCACAACCACCGCGTGGATGAAGACTATTACTCTCAGCCCGGAAATCTCTTCCGGCTCATGACGCGCGCGGAAAAGCAACGCCTGATTGGCAACATTGTGGCCAGCATGGCGTCCATTCCGCAGCGCATACAGGAACTTCAAATCAAGCACTTCTACAAAGCTGATCCGGCTTACGGAAGCGGCGTTGCGGAAGCTCTGGGTATGAAAGTCGATGATGTGGTTGGCAGGGAATTGACGACGGCTAGCCGTTAGGCTTTGCTGAAGATGAGCCAAGGGCCAGCTCTGTGAGGGGGCTGGCCTTATTTATTGAGGACGTTTTTGGGTTCCGAAACGAACTAAAGTTTTGTTGTTCCAGCTGCATGAATGAGGCATAGTGAAGCAGGCACCAGAGGCGGACGAAGAAGTTCTTTGACAAATGAACAGTAGCTTTCGGCAGCCTTGACCAGCATGGGGCTGTTGATTAAGTAGTAATCGCGCGCGATGTTGAATGGGGGATGCGGTGAAACGCGTCCCCCGTTCGGTGCCGGCGTGCGATGTGATCGTTAAATGTCTTTTGCGGCCGATTAACGAGGCTAAACGCCGGTGATGAACGGACAGAGCAAGGCAAATGATTGGCGCGCGTTCGGAATGCATCCCTGGGATGATTTGAGTTAAATGCTTTGGAATCCTAGTTGACGGGTACCGGGTAGGGCATGGGGATAGGTGACAAGAAGGTAAACGTCGCGCATGGCGGGAACTTGTTACCCACCCTTCGCCAAAATCGGGCGAAAGGGTGGGCCACCCTATTTTCACGCTGCCTCGCGAATCATCCTGGCGCTCTTATCGAGCAGCTCACGTTCGCTGTCCGACATCTCCGGCATGATGATCCTGCTGACACCGTCGTGGCCCAGAACACTCGGCAGCGAGATAGTTGTGCCGAAACTCCGGTTGAATGACCCAATAGGAATCACGGCATGCTCATCGCGCAGTATGATCTCTGCGATCCGAGCCGAGACTACTCCAATCCCAAACACGCTGGCGCCGGTCCCTTCAATGATCGTGATGTTGGCATAACGGACTTCCTGCTCAACCTCTTTTTTGAACTGGTCAAAGGGGGCCCCGTTTCCGAGCGGTAGTGATGCTATGGGATGTCCGCCAACGCGGGCCGATGACCAGACAAATACCTGGGACGTGCCATGTTCACCCACCACCAGAGCCTCCACGCTTTGCGGATTGATCTCAAGACGCCGTGCCAGATGAAAACGGAAGCGAAGCGAGTCAAGATAAGTGCCCGTGCTTAGGACTCTCTTGTGGCCCAGGCGCAACGTAAGGTCAGCCAGTGGATCCGGCGGGTCGGTCACCACCAGAATGATTGCATCCGGCGCCGCCTGCGTGATCTGAGGCACAATTTCTTCATATGCCCTGGCATTCTTGCGCAGCAGGTTGAGGCGGCCTTTGGGATCGCTGCGGTCGGTTGCGCCTCCGTCCTTTTCATTGACTCCCGCGGCAATCATCACCAGCTCCGCGCCTTTGAGGTCCGCATACTCTCCGGCCCGCAGGCGCACGTGCGGTTGCAGGGAGGCGCCATACTGGACATCTGTAATAACGCCATCCGCCCGCTTGCGATTGCGATTCACCAGAACGATTTCGCACGCCACGCCACGCGTGATCAGTGACGTCAGACAGGCAGCTCCAACGGCTCCAGCTCCAACAATGCCAACTTTCATGATGCTCTCCTATGCGGATGGTTCGCTACTCCCAGCTCTTTGTTTTATTGCTTGCTAAGCCGTTTCGTTATGTCGGGTACCAACTACTTCGTGTTTAAGCTCTACTTTAGATTCTGTTTCTGCAACCACTGCTGCATCACCTCAATTTCCTGTTGCTGGTCCGTGATCATTTCCTGCGCCAGACGGCGAAGTACTGGATCGATCGCAGACCAGTTCGACTTTCGCCATGTCAATGGCAGCCTGATGGTGCGGAATCATCAGCCGCACAAAATCCGCGGCACTTCGTCCGCTGGGATTAAGTTGAGAAGTGGCGGCATGCATCTTTGCCATACTCTCTTGCAGTTGATGCCAACAGTTGCTGTTTATCGCTCTTGGGCAATGGGCTCTCACGCGCGGTACTCACTCCCAACGTAAGAACGATAAAAAACGACAGGTAAACTTTTTGCTGGCGCATGTGGTTCTCACCTGCTAAGGGCGGGAATACCTTCAGTTACCGTACAGATCTATTCTAGGCTCCCGCAAAGGGAAGAGTGTAAATCGGCTGTTGAAAGTTATCAGCGAATTGGTGGGATACGAATACGATGAGACTGGCCGGCGTCTTCATTGAGGGCCTGCTCATAATCCATGGCATGCCGATACCACAGGCGAACATTGCGCCACGCGGCCAGCCAGGAAACGACAAAGGTGCAGGGAAGCATCACCAGGAATCCGAGACCTGCCGGGAGGAACAGCAGGTGTAGGCCTCCGTAAATCATGCACGTATAAACGCCGGCAAGCAGGGTTGCGAGCACAATCTGCATGGTGGTTACGGGAACCACTGCTGGCGGTCCTTGAAGGCTGGCGTAGGAAGTTTCTTTTTCCAGCAGCGACCGGGCGAAGTCAGCCGTTACCGAGACGAACACAAGCACTGCTACTGACAACATGGCGAAACGAATCGGCCCTTTGCAGAAGCCAGACGCCAACGTCAATGCTGAAGCAATGAGAAGATGCCAGTGCCCAAGCCTGGCCCAGGTTCCCCGGAGCCGCTCAATCAGGAGCTGCCATTGTTCAGTCATCATTACCCTCAAGCTTTAGTTGCGGGCAGAATCCCTGTTACACGCCTACCGGCTGTTTGTTGCGGTCTTTTACCGGGACGCGGCTGAACCAGTTGTGGCGGTCCTTCTCTTTTCCGTAAACAATGTTGAAGAATTCGCGCTGCAAGGCGAGAGTGACGGGTCCGGTCTTTTCGCCGTTCACGCTGATCTTATCAATCGACTTGATGGGAGTTATTTCAGAAGCCGTGCCGCAGAAGAAAACTTCGTCGGCAATGTAGAGCATTTCGCGGGGGATCATCTGTTCCGCCACAGGAATATCCAGGTCCTCAGCCAGCGTGATCAGAGAGTCGCGAGTAATGCCCGGCAGTACAGAGTTGCCCAGCGGCGGCGTTAGCAGCTTGCCTTTGCGGACCACAAAGATATTCGCTCCTGAGGCCTCGCTGACAAAACCGTTCACGTCCAGCGCGATGCCTTCCACATAGCCGTTTACAATGGCTTCCATCTTGATGAGCTGGGAATTCATGTAATTGGCGCCGGCCTTGGACATGGCCGGCATGGTGTTTGGCGCAATTCGCGACCACGACGATACGCAGGCTTCCACGCCTTCGCTCACGTCACCTTTGCCCAGGTATTTGCCCCAGGGGTAATTGGTCATATAGACGTCTGTGGGGGAGTTGAACGGGTTCACGCCGGCTTCACCATAGCCGCGCATGATGATCGGACGCAGATAGCAGGGCCAGACGCCATTGGTTGCCACCAGGTCACAGGCGGCTTCGCAAAGCTGGTCCAGAGTGTAATCGCTCTCAATGCGATAAATCTTGGCGGAATCAAGCAGCCTCTGCATTTGCTCGCGTAACCGGAAAATCGCCGGACCCTCCGGCCGGTCATAGCAACGGATTCCTTCAAAGACTGACGAACCGTAGTTCACCACGTGGGACATCACGTGAATCTGAGCATCTTTCCAGGGAATGAACTTTCCGTTGTGCCAGATCTTCTCGGTTGCTTGAATCGCCATGGGGGCTCCTTCTGCCTGATATTCCGACTGCTGCCGCTTGCTGAATTCGATTACTGAATCCGCTTACTTGAATCCAGAGATATGCCCAGGCCTGGACGGAGAGCCTAGGACATAAACACTTACATTAGATATGATTCTTGGGCAAACAACACATTATATCTGACAGAATTTTTCCGGCCAACATTTGATATTGGGAGCGAATATGCATCCCCTCACATTACAAATGTCGGCCGGATTGGCGAATTGACAATTAGGGATTTACTGGCGCGCGCCTGCAGTAGCAGTCTGCAAGGTTTTTCCCTGATCTCCCGCAGTCGTGGGAGTTGCCGGCGTACTGGTTGTCTGCGCCACCACGTTGGCCGTTCCCGGTGTGTGCAGGTACAGCTTGGGGTTCTTCATGATCACCGGCATTGCAGCGAACGGTTTGGAGTAATCATTGGCGGCGTTCCAGAAGAGGAAGCCAATTCCGCCGTGCTGGCTGGACGTTCCCACCTGTTTCAAAATGTATTCCGGCGAATAAGTTTTCGTCTTCCAATGGAAGGCCTGGAGCCACGGACGCAGTACCACGCCCGATCCAGCCGTAACTTTGGTGAAGCGGTCCATGGACACGCTGATGAAGTGTTCCGGCGCGTCGCCGGGGTGATCATAGCCGTCCATGCCGAAGAAGTGCGACGGGTAGATCATGGGCGAGATCACGTCAGAGTGTTTGGCCATCTTCACAATGTCCTGTCCGGTGTGCGCCATATCAACCTGGCGCTGCCATGCCATCACGCCAAAAACGTCCAGCGAGACCAGCACGCCCATCGGGTGTAACTGTGCGTAGGCACGCTCCAGAAAGTTTGCAATCACATCATCCCGATGCAATTGTGGATCTTTCTGGAAGTCGAACTGCGCATCCGCCTGATTGCCTTCGGCGGGGAAGCGGACATAATCAAACTGAATTTCATCCACTCCGGATGCTGCTACGTACTTTGCCAGGGCGATGTTGTAGTCCTGTACCTCTTTATTGGAGGAGTCTGACCACACCAGTTTGCCGTTCTCCAGCCATGGCTTGTGCAGACTGCGGCTCTGGACCGCTAGATTGCCATGGTTTTTGGCAATGTTGTCGTCCCGGAACAGCGCCTGTCGCGCGATGACGTGCATATCAAGAGAGTGGAGGTAGCGAACGTACTTGGGCAGATTCGTGATTGGAAAATTCTTGATTTTGCGGGCCAGCGGATGCTGAAAGGGAACGTTGATGCTTCCATCACTGTCCTTGATGTCAAAGACCACGGCGTTACCGCCGGCGTCATGCCAGTGCTGGACAATCTGCATTCCTTTGGCGCTGCCGGCAGTACCACCCGTCAAGTAGATGGCGCGAATTTCGGCGTCTTTCGGGTAAGGCCGAGTCTTTTCCACAATGGGCTGGGGCTCAATGCCGGGAATCAAGACCGTCTCGCCCTTTTTGAAACTTGTTTTCCCGTTATTGGCCTGCGCGATGGCCGCAACATATTCGGCCACGGTCATATATTTCGACTCGGTCAGATGTTGCCGTGCCAGAAA
>Ga0137388_10003662_pt1 | contig 9981 bp, 8 predicted proteins | sample 15con2h14AmetaG_FD_104644 | JGI IMG/M metagenome (GOLD analysis project Ga0137388, IMG submission 104644) | Vadose zone soil microbial communities from Angelo Coast Range Reserve, California, USA - 15con2h1.4A metaG | ecosystem: Environmental > Terrestrial > Soil > Vadose zone > Saprolite...
ATGGGGAGCCAACGCTGTGAACGGCGTTATCAACATCCTGACAAAAAAAGCCGGAGACGCACTGGGTACCCTGGTGACGGGCGGTGGCGGGACACAGGATCAGGCCTTTGGCACTGTCCAATACGGTGGCGCCATCAAGGGAAATACAAGCTATCAAGTCTTCACAAAATACCTCGATCACAATCATTTCTCAAGCTTGCCGGGGCAGGACGCAGCCGACGGTTGGCATTTACTACATGGTGGGTTCCGTGCAGATGGCAGCCCTTCCCCAAAGGATTCCCTGACGGTTCAGGGCGATCTGTACGTTGGAAGCGAGGGAGCAAGCATCGATCATATTGTCTCGTTCTCTCCTCCCGACAATGAAAATGCAACGAGACGAGCGAATCTCTCCGGCGGAAATGTCCTGAACCGCTGGAATCACATTTTTTCAGACCGGCCCGACACGACGCTCCAGTTCTATTTCGATCGGTACACGAGGTCGGGTCCGGAGTCTCACGAGGTCCGGAACACTTTCGACCTTGATTTCCAGCATCGCATGGCCTGGGGCGGGCGGCAGGACTTGAGCTGGGGTGCGGGCTATCGCCGAAGCGCGGATCAAACCATCGGCACAATTGACCAGGCCTGGGTTCCAGCCACTCGAACGATCCAACTCTACAGCACGTTTGTGCAGGACGAAATCACCCTCATACCCAATCGTATATTCATCACAGTTGGTACGAAGCTGGAGCACAGCGATTTCACTGGCGTTGAGCTTGAGCCGAGTGCCCGCGTGGCTTGGACTCCGAGTGATCGCCAGACGTTCTGGACGTCTGTCTCGGAGGCTGCCCGCACTCCGGCCCGCAACGACGCGGATGGGGAATTTAATGTCGCGGTATTTCGACTACTAGACGGAACTACGGCCGAACTCACTGTTTTGGGAGGCCCGCATCAGAAGACCGGACGTCTGCTGGCTGTAGAAGCTGGTTACCGGACCCAGCCGCTAGACCGGGCTTCCATTGATCTATCGATGTTTTTCAACAAGTACCACGATTTGAGGAGCTTAGAGCCGGGCGTACCATTTGCCGAAACCAACCCAGTTCCTCATATAGATTTTCCGATGTTGCTAGAAAACCAGATACACGGGACGACGGACGGTGTCGAAATGGCGGTCCATTGGAAAGTAACAGATCGCTGGACTCTGAGCCCTGGCTACACGCTTCTGCAAATGCATATGCACCCCGACACGATGAGTCTGGACACGACGACCGCCCCAGACCTCGAGGGGTCAAACCCGCGCCACCAGGCCCAGCTCCGGTCTCATGTGGAAATGTTTCGGGGATTTGGCTGGGATACGAACCTCTACTTTGTCGACCGCCTCCCCGCTCAATTCGTGCCTTCTTATACGCGGCTCGACACGCAACTGAGCTGGCGGCTCGGAGAACGCTGGCAGCTAAGCGTTGCCGGGCAAAACTTGCTCCAAGACCATCACGTTGAGTCCAACGATATAGCCACTAGTGTGAATTCGTCTCAGGTCAAGCGCTCCGCCTACACAAAAATGACCTGGAGGTTTTGGGAGCCATGCAGACTCGTAACCGCTCCGAAACAGCTCGCGTTCGAACTCAGTCCGCCGTTAACGTGGACGCGGCGATTCGAGCCAAGTTGTTGAGCTTGGCGCGACTAGCCGGGCACAACGGAAAGGAAGGTGGCTCTTGAGATGCACCTTTGGACCAAGGTCCGTCGTTTTTTTGGACGCACGGGCGCTGCATCGGGAGCAGCAGATCGTCCCTATGGTGAGGCGCAACAACTATGGGCATTTCACGTAGAGGTCTCGTCTACGGCGGCCTTTCACCGCAATTCGGAATTCGAAGCGGCCCAGTGCCGGTCCAAGCGGATCGGCTCACGATTTGCATGCGCTGTCCTGCTGTTGACCTGGGCATCGCCGTTTCCCTTCCGAAGTATCCACGCGCAGGAAGCCCCTACGGAGTATCAGTTGAAGGCTGCGTACCTGTTCAACTTTTTGAAATTCGTGGAGTGGCCCGGCGATCCGCAGGAGGATACACACGGGCCTTGGGTCATCGGAATCGTCGGGGACAACCCCTTCGGTGACGAGTTGACACAAATTATATCGGGCAAGACCGTGCAAGGGCACGAATTGCAGGTAAGGCGATTTCAAGCCGGCGAGGATCTCCGCGCCTGCCATGTCTTATTTATCAGCGCCTCCGAGAAGAAACGCCTTCCGTCCATGTTGGCCGCCTTAAACGGTTCAAGCACCTTGACCGTTGCGGACATGGAGCATTTCCTCGAGTCCGGCGGAATGATTCAGTTCGTGATGGAGGAAAAGCGCGTGCGGTTCGGCATTGACGTCGGTGCGGCCGGCCGGGCGCGGCTGAAAGTCAGCTCGAAATTGCTTTCTCTCGCTCGCACGGTCACGGGAGTGGAACGGGTAGGCAGCAACTGACATGCGATGGTCACGCAAACTTTCGCTTCGCCGCAAGATCACGTACGTGATCATGCTTAACACGTTTGCGGCTTTATGCGTGGCCAGCATTGCGTTCGCCGAGTACGGAGTATACCGCTTCAAGAAATTGCAGATGCAAGACCTGAACGCGCTGGCGAACGTCATGGGGACCAACAGCACGGCGGCGCTGGCGTTCAAGGATCAGAAATCCGCCACGGACGTTCTGCAGGCGTTATCGGCCAAGCCGCATATCCTTGCGGCGACCATCTACGGCCCGGATGGCCAGCCGTTCGCTGTCTATCATCGAGAGGCTTCCAAAGAAACCTACAATCCGCCGCCCGTGGAAAACGAATCCAGCCGATTTACCGCGGACCGTGTGTTGATTTTCCATGAGATCACTCTGGAGGGAGAAAAAATCGGAAGCATATTTCTCGAGGGGGACTCCGTCGAATACCGGCAACTGCTGGAGGGCTACCTTCTCTTTTTCGCGCTAATTGTACTGGCTGTTTCATTGGGGGCCTTTGCAGCGGCTGAACGGCTGCAGCGCCCCATTTCCAACCCGATTTTGCAATTGGCCTGGACGGCCAAGATGGTTACTGGAAGCAGGGATTATTCCATCCGCGCTGGAAAACAATCCGAGGACGAGGTCGGCGTCCTGATCGACGGCTTCAATGAAATGCTGGCCCAGATCCAAATTCGTGACGCCGAGTTGAGCAGCGCGCGCGACGACCTGGAACGCCGGGTGGATGAACGCACCCTCGAATTGGAACAGGAAGTGGGCGACCGCCAGCGCGCCCAGGAAGCATTTCACGAGAGCGAAGCGCGAATTCGTCTCCTGTTGGACTCGACCGCGGAAGCGATTTACGGAATCGATCGGGACGGCCAGTGCACGTTCTGCAATCCCGCGACGCTTCGGCTGCTGGGCTATCAGCAACCGGAAGACCTTCTCGGCAAGAAGGTGCACAGTGTCATACACCATACCCATGCCGACGGAACCCCTTACGCGCAAGAGGATTGCACTATTTCCGCCTCGCTGAGCAAGGGCCAAGGCATTCACTCGGATGAAGAATTTTTTTGGCGCGGCGACGGCACGAACTTCCCCGTTGAATACTGGGCCTATCCAATTCGTAAGGAAGGCGAAGTGGTTGGCGCCGTCGTGACCTTCCTGGACATCACCGAGCGCAAGGGGGCTGAAGAGGCCCTGCGAAAATCCAAGGAGGCGGCCGAAGCGGGCAGCCGTGCCAAGAGTGAATTCCTGGCAAACATGAGCCACGAGATCCGCACTCCGATGAACGGCATTATCGGGATGACGGACTTGGCGCTCGATACCGACCTCACCAGCGAACAGCGGGAGTATCTCAGCCTGGTGAAGTCGTCGGCGGACAGCCTCCTGCTCGTGATCAACGACATTTTGGACTTCTCGAAGATTGAAGCTGGGAAATTCGAATTGGAAGAGACGGAATTCAAGATCCGCGATCTGTTCAGCGATACCCTCAAAACGCTGGGCGTCCGCGCGAGCAAGAAACAACTGGAGCTCTTAGCCCGCGTCTCAGCGGCAGTCCCGCAGACAGTCGTAGGAGATCCGACGCGCCTTAGGCAAGTGATCGTGAACCTGGTTGGGAACGCCATCAAGTTTACCGAAAGAGGGACCATCGTCATTGACGCGGAACTCGAAAATGAGTCCAGCGAGGGTGTTCACCTGCACATCCGTGTTTCGGACACGGGAATCGGAATACCATCCGAAAAACAGGAATCTATTTTCGAATCTTTCGCGCAGGCGGACGGGTCCACCACGCGCCGGTTCGGCGGAACGGGCCTGGGCTTGACCATTTCTCGCCGAATCGTGGAAATGATGGGTGGACGCATGTGGGTGGAGAGCGAAGTCGGACGCGGCAGCGTATTTCAGTTCACCGCAACCTTTAAGCATGCCGTGACACCCGCATTCGACCGAGCCTGGCTCGAGCGGCAGACACTCCAGGGACTTCCTATTCTTGTCGTGGACAATAACGATGCCCACCGGGGCATTCTCGCCGAGATGCTGGCCAACTGGCAAATGTGTCCGGCATTGTGGGAGACCGGAGCGAGCGCGCTGAGAGCGATGGAAGCGGCACAAGGCACGGGCCATGCCTTCCCGATCGTATTGCTCGACGCAAAAATGCCGGGGATGGACGGTTTCGACTTGGCGGAGAAGATTCAAGACAATTCCGCGCTGGCCGGCTCCGTGATATTGATGCTCTCCTCCGAGCGCAATTTGGCCGACAAGGCGCGGGCTCGGGAGTTGGGCGTGAGTGCGTTCCTCACTAAACCCATCGGCCAGTCTGAGTTGCTTGACGCTATTTTGCTGGCGCTGGGCCTACGTGCTGTCGAAGGCCATGCAATCGAAGCCCCCCTGCTCATCAAGGAAACGCCCAAAGGACGCAATCTCAACATTCTACTCGCGGAAGACAATCCAGTGAACCAGAAGCTGGCGATCAGGCTGCTCGAAAGAGCGGGCCATAACGTTGTCCTGGCGGCCAACGGCAGGGAACTGCTCGAAGCGCTGGGCAGAGTCCGTCCCCCCGGCTTTGATCTGGCGCTCATGGACATTCAAATGCCCGAGATGGACGGAATGGAAGCCACAGCTGCAATCCGTGATGGTGAAAAGTCTTCGGGCGAACACCTGCCCATCATCGCGATGACGGCGAACGCCATGAGAGGTGATCGGGAACGATACCTCGGCGGAGGAATGGACGGCTATATCTCGAAACCGATCAATTCACGCGGCCTCTTGGCGGAAATTGAAAGATGTCTGGCAGGAATCGAAAGGAACTCGACAATGACAGAAAATCCTACGCAGCACGGCGAACAACTGGACCGGGCCTCGCTTTTGGAACGAGTGGAAGGCGATCGGGAGCTGCTGGCCGAAATGATCCAGTTGTTCCTGGCGGATGCGCCGCAATTGCTCGGGGCGATGCGGAGCGCGCTTCAGCAGGGTGACATGATTTTGCTGGAGCGGTCCGCACATTCCATGAAGGGCGCAGCCGGCAATATGTCGGCGCAGGTTACGGTGAACTCCGCCTTACGCCTGGAACAAAGCGCGAAAAAGGGAGATGCGGAATCATCAAAAGTAAATCTTGGGGCACTCGAAGCCGCGGTCGAACGCTTGCTTCCAGTACTTGCGGATTTGTGCCAGGAGGTTTCGAAATGAAGATCCTGATCGCCGATGACGAGCCCGTCTCGCGCCGGATGCTGCAAGGACTCCTTACGAAATGGGGCTATGACGTTGTCTCGGCAGAGGATGGCAAAGGCGCCTGGGAGCAGCTGAATGCACCGGACGCGCCTCGCATTGCCTTGCTCGATTGGATGATGCCTGGGCAGAACGGCGTCGATGTGTGCAGGGAAATGCGGGCGCACCGGCCCGAACCCTATACGTACATCCTTCTGCTCACCGCGAAGGACGCCAAAGAGAGCGTCGTGGAGGGCCTGGAATCGGGCGCGGATGATTACCTGACCAAGCCGTTTCATCCACAGGAATTAAAGGCCAGACTTCGCGTCGGGCTTCGCTTGCTCAATCTTGAAGATACGCTCGTACAGGCCCGCGAAGCGATGCGGTTCAAGGCCACACACGATGCGTTGACCGGGGTCTGGAACCGCGGCACGATCCTGGAAACGCTGGACCGGGAGATCAGCCGCTCCCGGAGGGAAGGTGTGTCGTTGGGTGTAATTATCGGTGACTTGGACCACTTCAAGTCAGTCAACGACACCTACGGGCATCTCGCGGGGGACGATGTATTGCGGGAAGCCACCAAAAGAATGCAGGCCTCGGTGCGGCCTTATGACGCGGTAGGCCGTTACGGGGGCGAAGAGTTTTTGGTCCTTCTGCCAGGTTGTGACGCCTCGGAGACGGCGGATAAGTCCGAGCAACTCCGCACGGCAATCTCTCAGTCGCCCATCGAAACGCCATCCGGGCCATTGAGGATCACCATGAGCCTCGGCGGAGTTGCCACCGGGAATTGGCCGGACGACAACGCAAATCAGGTATTGCAAATGGCTGACGCTGCGCTCTATCGCGCCAAGGAGGAAGGCCGGAACCGCGTTGTGATGGCCGGCGCTGCAGAGCATGAGGAGGCGCACCAGCCATCCCTCGAATTTTCGTCCCATGGGCCGGAGGAAAAATGACAATCTTCGGCGGGGGAAAGTCAGTTTGCCGACCGCGCAACCGCGCGACGCGCGCTCACTCGCGCTTGACGAAATACCTCGATCGATCCAGGAGCGGTCCGCTCGCGCCAGGCCTCAAAGCGATTCGCAAAATTCTCGAGTTGCAGTAAATAGCCCGGGTTCTTCATCGCCTCGCGCTGGGCGGGCACGATAGCCTTCATTTTTTCCCAGGCGACCCAGCCTTCCGTCGAGTTTTCAAAGAACATCTCATCGTCAATCAGTCCCCGGTTCGCCATTCCGGCGGCCATTTCCCAATACGATAGGACCATTCGGAGGCTGGCGTTCTCCTCGCTGCCCATCGGATATTTCGACAACAATTCCTGCGGCGTGTTGGCTTCAAACTGGCCGTGGAACCACGCGCGTGCTTGCCGCATCCGTGATTCGCGCCGCAATTCGTACAAACGCAAAAGAAGGTTTGCTTGTTCATGCGTGACCTGTCCCATAGAGTTATATCCTCCCGAATTAGGTTGCGGAATTCGATCTTTCCCGCGGATATTGCAGCGCCTCGCTCCCAATGATTTCCACACGCTGCACTCCGTTCCAGCGGATCTGTTCCTGATCGAAGCGGTTTTGAATTCGGCGGCGGAGCTCCCGGGCCGCATCATCCTGCCGGCCTGGAATCGTGCGAAGCTGCAGGCGCAGCGTGACGCCGCTCAGCCCAAACGATTCGATTCCGAGTACGCGCGGCCCATCGACGAGAACTGGCGACCATGAGGGATCGGTCCGGAGTTCCCCGGACACGCGTTCCAGTGCCGCGAGCGCTGCGTCGCACGAGCCGTTCGAAGGCAGGGCGATGTCCACAAAGACCTGGCCCCAATCCCGGCTGAGATTCGCGACCTGGGAGATCTCGCCATGGGGGATGCTCACCAACGCGCCTTGGATATCGCGTACCACGGTGCGGCGGAGGGTGAGGTGTTCGACGCGGCCGACGACCGCGCCGATCCGCACTGTTTCACCCACGACGAATTGATCCTCCACAATCACGAAGAAGCCGTTGATCAGATCGCGAACGAGGTGTTGCGCGCCGAAACCGAAGGCCAGGCTCGCCAGCCCCGCGACCGCGGCAATGGGCGTAATGTTGAACCCGAATTCAGGCAGCGCCATGAGGATCGCGCCTACTATGATCACGGCCGTTCCGGCGCTATAGAGAAGACCGGCCAAGGTCTTGGCGTGCTGCTCGCGCATTCGCGCGATCCGGCCGAGGCCTTCGGCGCCGGCAACCGGGATCAAACGGCGTGTCAACGCGCGTAACAGACGGTTCAGAATGAAGGCAATCAGCACGATGCTCGTCAGCCGCAGGCCGCGGCCGAGCATCAAATCACTCCATTTGAATACGTTTGGGGCCATACTATTCGGGTGCGATTATAGCATCAGCAGCCCCCAGGGAATCGAGGGGTGGCGGCTCGCTCGCAGCCCACAGGAGAATCCAATGAAAACCGGACGCAGGTCGTTTTTCCCGGCCTTGGTGGTAACATTGGTCGGAGTGAGGGCCCTATTCGCAGGACAAACAGGGCCGAAGGGGCAGAGCCCCCGCGTTCCTCACCTTCCCGATGCGGGCGAGTCCAACGGATCACGGGATGAAGGTCCTGCCTTGCCACCCCGCGATCCAAAGGAGCAGTTGAAAGAGAATCAAAAAAATCTGAGAAGTGATGTGGATCGTTTGCTCCAGTTGGCCCAGGAACTGAAGGACGAGGCAGACAAGACGGAACAAACCAATGTGCTGTCACTTTCGCTGGTCCACAAAGCCGAGGAAGTTGAAAAACTCGCCCGGCAGATCAAAAGTCTTGCTCGCGCGTCATGACGCTTCGATCGAAGCGAGTTTTGGCAATGGACTGCATAGGCTTCAAAAGTGGGCTTCACCAGGACTCTTGCCTGCGCAGTCCTTTCGTAGAGCACGTGACGTGGCGCACAGCCAAGAGTGGCTGTGCTACTGCCAAGCTACCCCACTCCCCGAATTTTTGACCACGCTGGCTAATGATTGATTCAGGTATACACTCGAGAGCGAGCGAAAGCATCGTCGGGATCTGGACCACAATCTCCGTTCAACGGGAGTTCTTATGCGGACCTATAAACGAATTTGGCTGGCGGGCCTGCTTGTTGCGTCGATTTCGGCCGTTGCACATAGCTCTTTTCCTGGGCCGCAGGCGCCGGGCAGCGCGGACGTTCCTGTTTTGAAAGGCGGGGCGGGATCCTGCACATCCGACTTCGTGGTAAATGACTCATCGGGAAAGGGCGTCTACGACGCCAAGATCGGCATCCAGATTAAGTACGGTTTTATGGGCCTTCGCAAGCTGGACCTCACGGTCGGCACGAACTTTGAGGGCAAAGCGCGCGTCGAAGGTCTGCCCGAACAAATCAAGGGATCAGCCGAGTTCAAGGTCTCCCGCGGGGAGCAAAGCAAGATCGTGCCATACGATCCCCAGGCCAATTGTCATGCGCGGCATGAAGTCGTTCTCGGGGATAAGTAAGGGTCACGTTCCGGAAAGCCAGCCTGACAAGACCTATTACTTTTACTCGGGAAAGTGGTGCGGCTGGGGAGATTCGAACTCTCGACCTCGTGCTTCGGAGGCACGCGCTCTATCCATCTGAGCTACAGCCGCACGCTTCCTTTTATACCACGGTTTCAAACGTGGCACTGTGCTTGCCATTTCGCCCCCCTACCCAGCCTGAATTCTCCAATAGACCGGGCTTCCACTGCTCTGGACACGGTTTCTTCTGGGTTGCTGACAGTTCCGCTTTCAGTTTACAACTTGTGTAACAGTATCGGATCGAGACCAGGTCTGGGCCTGGGTCGCCTTCAACGTCGCGCTGAAACCACTCCATATAATACCTCGTAAGTAAATCTATAAATTAAATTTGGCATCTATCGTGACCTGTCCTCTTCGGTCCTGTACCGAACTTGTACCTCAGGCCAATTGTTGCGTGCCAAGCACAAGGATAGGCTTTCCTCACGTTGAGCGATGGCTCACAAAGATCGCATGGGAATCGAGGCGCACTTCGATGCCCGGCCCGAGACGGCCACACAAGACCATGGGGGAAATCAGACCACCCCGAATACGGCCTATCCTCAGTCTCCACGGGGGGCAAACACATGAAACGCTTTATATCGAAATTTGCAGAAGCAACGACGTTCGCGCTGCTTGAACTTTGGACGGCCATAGGCGCCGGCAGCGCCTTCGCTCAGACCACGGTTGATCCGGAACCCACAGGCGCTCCAATTCCAAAGCGAAGGATATCAAGAATGAAAACGATAAAGCTCGTCTCGGTTCTAGCATTATTCGCGGCGTTATTCCTTCCGGGATCGACACTTGCTCAGAGGGATCCGGGAGTCCGCGGCGGCACTCCGA
>Ga0137388_10003663_pt1 | contig 9980 bp, 7 predicted proteins | sample 15con2h14AmetaG_FD_104644 | JGI IMG/M metagenome (GOLD analysis project Ga0137388, IMG submission 104644) | Vadose zone soil microbial communities from Angelo Coast Range Reserve, California, USA - 15con2h1.4A metaG | ecosystem: Environmental > Terrestrial > Soil > Vadose zone > Saprolite...
CAGGTCGTTAATTGAGAGCAGCTCCATTTGCGGCACGCTATCACTCTGTCCTCCCAGATCGGGATTCGAACCAGGTGACTGAGAGGGCTTTCGAGGCTCCATCAACAATAGCTCCCCTGCTTCCAGATAACTGGGCAATTCTCGACGCCCAGAGAGTATATCATTAGAAACTCAAGCACACAAGGCTTTAAAAAAGAATATCTTACAGCCTTTCTAAATTAGACCACGTAGCATCTGGATGTCGACTGAGTAGTACGAATGGTTTATCCTGTCAATAGAACTGGCTGCCCGTGGTTAACCAGGTGAGAACCCAGATAACCGTCTCGAGCATCGCATAGCCTTCCAGTCGCTAATGACTACTTTTTAGCTTGCGCCACCCGCCCGCGCGGTTATTGGCGATAATGGCTTGAAAGAGGTTCAAAAGGGCGCGCTTGTTGATGGTTTCGTCCTGACGGACTTGAATCGCCCGCGCTGTCAGGTTACCTTGTCCTTGGTTAATAATGCCCTCGGGATCGGGCACGATGGGGTCGTAGATGAAAATGTTGAGATGATCCTTCGCTCCGAGCAGCGCGCATATGTTGCCATTCAGTGTAAAATATGGCTGCTTTGTGCGCTTGATGGTCTCGGTCACGTCCGGGTCCGCGGCATGCACCAGATCTCGCACCTGGCGGCAAATATCCTGCTGCCAGCCAGGGAGCGTATGAATGTATTCGTCGATGCGGGAGTCGGTCTGGTATGCACTCATGGAATGATGATACCACTAATCAAGGTACTTCTGCTTGGCTGACACCAGAAAACTCAAAAGTGGGATTATCTGGCTTTTTTCTCACGCTCAATCCTCTGCAAAACCCTGGGAATAATGACACGTTCGCTGCTGGTCGCCTGAATTCAGGCACCTTCCCAAGCAGGTTCTAGCCCACACTTGGGGGGAATATAAGTCAGGAAATGCTCTCTCACCCACATTCCGCAGAAGGGTTGACGGAAAAAAGGATTTCCAATAAGGTAAGAAAAAAAGCGGAGAGGCGAAAAGTGTCACAAGAAGCGGAGTACCAAACAGAGCGTCTGGATCATTTGGGGATAGTGGCGGGAGTGTGCTAGGAAGCAGGAATAGCGGAGTGGCTTGATAAGCAGGCAGGAGAAGACCGTCGAAGCGTGAGTGTCGGGAAGGCGACGGTGGCGATGACCCTTAATGGATTAGGGTTCAGCAATCGTCAGTTGTACCTGGTGCCTCAATATTTCGAGAACAAACCCGTCGAGCATCTGTTGGGAGAAGGGATTACCGCGGACATGCTCAATGACGACTGTTTGGGACGCATGTTGGATTGGCTCTATGAGCATGATATGACCACGCTGTTTGCGGGATTGGCCTTGCAAGCCCGTCGCCGCTTTGGCATTCAAACACAATACCTGCATATAGATACCACTTCGTTCTCGGTCAGCGGTGACTATACGAGTCAGGAGGAGGGTGCTCCCGTCCCGTTAGCCATCACCTATGGCTATTCGCGGGATCACCGTGAGGATCTCAAGCAATGGATGTTAGCACTGGCAACCACCCATGATGGGGATATTCCAATCTTGCTGCGACCGCTGGATGGCAATAGCTCGGATAAAGAGTATCTGAGTGCTGCGGTCAAAGAGGTGATGACACAGTCGCGCGAACATCTGCCAGAAGACCATGAGCAGCGGATCGCCGTCTTTGACAGCGGGGGATATAGCCAAGCCAATATGAAGAGCTACAATAACGCCGCCATCTGGTGGATCAGCCGCGTTCCAGAAACCTCCACCGCTGCGAAAAGCGCACTGGAGGAGGTGAACGAGCAGTGGCAACCGCTCTCAGATAGGTCAGGGGACTATGTGGTATGCACGATGGATCTGCCTCAAGGGAAGGAACGGTGGGTGATCGTGCGAACGCATGCCCAAGTGCAAGCCACCAAGGAGCAAATGGAGAACAAGGTGAAGAAAACCCAGCAGGAGTGGGAAAAACGCCTCTGGCACCTCTCCAAGCAGGCCTTTGCCTGCGAAAACGATGCGCACCAGGCATGGAAAGAGGCGATGAAAGGGAAACCGTCATGGCTGATTGCGACGTTCATAGTGAAAGAACAGGCACAGTATCAGCAACGAGGTCGCCCCAAAAAAGAGGCCACGCCGGATCAAACGGCGTGGTATTTGGTTCCCAAACTTGAGGTGGATCAGCAAGAGGTGGAGAGTGTGGCGAGAAAGAAAGCGGCTTTCATTGTGGCAACCAACATCCTGGACGCGCAACGCCTTTCTCCTGAACAAGTGATCTCGACGTATAAAGAGCAGGGAGGCGTGGAGCGTGGGTTTCGTTTTCTCAAAGATCCCTTGTTTCTGGCTTCCTCTATCTTCGTCAAGAAGCCAGCGCGCGTGATTGCCTTGAGCTTCGTGATGGTGCTTTGCTTGTTGGTGTATCGGCTGGCCGAGCATCTGTTGCGTCGCCAATTAGTGGCAACGGAGCAAACCCTTCCCAATCAGATCAACAAACCGACCAACCGCCCCACCATGCGCTGGATTTTCCAATGTTTTGAAGGCATTGATCTCTTGCACATCCGTATTGGGTCACGCTGGCAAACCCAGGTTCTGGGGCTGCAAGCCCTTCATCAGCGAGTTCTTCGTCTTCTTGGTCCTGCGTATTCACAATTCTATTTTTTTCTCCCCGTAAACTGCGGAATGTGGGCTCTACTCTTGTTTTTTTCTTATTGCACAACCAAAAGCGGCTAGAAGGCGTGTCATTCGTCTCATGTCAAAGATGCTATGCAGAGGTAAGTTTGTGGCTGCTGCTCGCTGGAGATGAGACAAATTCCGCCATATTCCGACACGACAGCCACTCACGTAGGAAGAACGCGAAGCGCGCGAACGACGTGCTCGAGATTTTGCTGGGGGGGGGCCTGCATCTGAGATGGTCATCGAAGACCGGGGCCATACTAATGGCCATGTACTTTACTGAGAGCCCGAACAACTACGCTTAAACATCCGTGCTGCAGCGCGTGCTCTTTTGAGGGCTGAACAATGATTTCCTCGCCATCGTTCTCGCATATCGAGTATATATATCCTGGTTTTCACTTTGTCATGAGTCTAATTCCAGGGTCACCACAGAGTGGTTATCAGACAGATCGATTCTTAAGAACAGGTTGCTAACCATTGCATTGTTCCTGGAATGTCGAGCACATCATTAACATAAGCTTTTTCCAACAACGTGCGCGGAGTCAAGTAATCATACTTTCCTTGCCAAAGCTGTCTATCTTCCAACTCAGCGACCAGGACTCTCACCAACTCAGCGACCTGTGAACTTAATATCCGCAATTCGGCGAGTACATCAGCAGCATTCCCATCAAACACTATTTCCAGGTAATAACCAGGATTGGGATTACTGGTGTACCAACCTATATGTTCCAAAATGTTGGCAAGTGTTCTATGAATGCGCGATCCAGTCCAGGGAAACAAAACAAAACGCCCGGGTTTGAGAGGGACAACACAGCTGTGAAGCCAATTGGTATGTCTAACAAGATCGCGCGTTAAGGATAAACGTTGCTGTGCAAGGGGAGAAAGATACGGATACATTGTCTCCTCTTGCAAAACCTGGCGCAGGCGAAGCATCATATGTCCATGGAGGCGCAAACCTCCAGCGCTCAACCAACCTGGCTTCACAACACCCTTCGCCCGCTCTACATGTACCGTTCTCCCGCGTTCATCAACTGAGATCACTCGCCACGCATACCCTGCTAAACCAATGATGCTCTCAACCTCTGGTACCTGTTGGATAGTACCAACTTCTTGTATTCCAGCCAGCACTCGACACTCTTGCTCATTGGCAAAAATCGCGTAGAAATGAAAATAATTCGTCAGCTGCGCGCCTTTCATGCCCACAATCAGCGTTCCCTCGTCCATTTGTGCAAGCTGATCAAGAGTTACCAGATGTTGAAGAAAGAGGCGATACTCATCTAAGGTTATCGATTTAAAAGGTGATAGTTTCAAGATAGACTGGGCTAATTGAGATGGCGTCAATTCTGTGCGCGCTTGCATGACACTCATCGTCTGCTGATACAGCAAACTTAACGGCATGGTTGGAACATCCGGTGGCTCGATCCATTGTTCTTCGAGGTAGAGCTGGATGATAGCAATCGTCTGGAGAAAATTCCACGGTATTTGCTTCAATTCTGACGCTGGTTGCGCATCCCTGTCCAGGTATTCGAACGTATAAAAACACATCCGCGATGGTGTTCCTCGCCGACCGGAACGGCCTAATCGTTGAACAAAACTGGATACCGTATGAGGCGCATCGACCTGAACAGTAAGATCAAGATGCCCAATATCAATACCCAGTTCCAGGGAAGCGGTCGCAATAGTACAAGATTGTTGCGTTTTGTCGCGCATCTTCATCTCAGCCGCTTCACGCAAATCAGCTGCAATGCTACCATGATGAACAAAATACCAATCTATGCCTGGTTGTTTTTGCGCCAGACGCTGGCGAAGTTCGGCTGCAATACGTTCTGCCTTATTGCGTCGATTCGTAAACACGAGCGTTTTCAGGTGGCGCATGGACATAGCAAAGAGATCATCATAGTAGTCCTGGCTGTTTTGCTGCAACTCCCAACGTTTATCAGAAAGGCTCATAGGCACTGTTTTATCTGCTTGTTCTGGAATTGCATCGGTAGCTGAAGAGGCTTTACGCCGACGACGAACCCCGACCTCTGCCGGAGCCATTGCCGCCTGAAACTCATTCTCTTCGGATGCTATCACAAAATGATTGACACGCAACTCAATTCGTCGGCCTGACGTTGATTCCGTTACAAGGCGAGCACGAGTTTGAAATTGAGAACTACTTTCAAGCCACTGTAAAGCAATATCGGTATCACCGATGGTTGCTGATAGCCCAATACGCCGTACAGGTCGGCGAATAGCACGTTCCAGGCGTTGAAGATGACAAAGAACCTGCTGACCACGTTCAGTACCAAGAAAGGCATGGATTTCATCGATAATAATAAAGCGGAGATCACCAAAGATCATGCCCAATTCCCCTGAGCGATTCATTAACAATGCTTCCATTGATTCGGGCGTAATCTGCAAGATGCCACGTGGCCGTTGTAAAAATCGTTTTTTCTGATGATAGGCAATATCACCATGCCACCCTTGAATTGGAATATCCGGTTTTTCTTGCAGTAACCCCTGAATTCGTTCAAACTGGTCATTGATCAGCGCCTTAAGCGGACCTATATACAGCACGCCAACTGATTGTGACGGTGATTGCTCCAACAATGTGAGCACTGGCAGCAGGGCAGCTTCAGTTTTGCCGCTCGCAGTGCCGCTCATAATCAATATGTGATCGCTCGTATCCAAAATAGCGGGAATAGCAGCCTTCTGAATGTCACGTAGATCCGTCCAGCGATTCTGGTAGATATAGGTTTGAATGAACGGCGCTAGCCGCGCAAATGGGTCAGTTACGTTCATAAAGTAAATCCAGCAAAAGAAGAATCATCATCAACAATCTCGTTCTGTGGCGTCAATACATCTGGATTTACTTGCTGGTGAGAAGCAACAAAATCGCGTTTGTAAATAATATCCTTGAATGTGACAGCGCTATTACGTCGCATCATCTCCATTACAGCGATCAAGTCACGTGTTATCTCGCGCGGTGTCAATTGTTGCACCGATCCAATTTGCGCTGTTACAACCTCCATAAATTGCTGGAGATTGCCGTCAATGATCGTCGTTGTGTAACGGTAATGCAAAGCATGAATATCGCGTAGCTTTTGCAGCAGGACAAAAAGTTCCTCATTGGTAAGTGTATCTAAACGAACAAGAGGTCCCGCAAATGAGCGCCGCCCGTTCTGGGTAAACCGACTCTCCTGCAAACGAGAACGGAGCGCTTCATAACTATACAAGCCACGTTTTGGATCTTCAACAAGTTGAGGTGTGCCACTGAAAATCAAGCCGATATGTTGGGCCACGCCCTGGTTGACATCATTGAACAGGGTCAATAGCTGCTCATAATTATTGTTTCGCGAAACACTACTGCTAATTTTGTAGAGATTGACGGCCTCATCGAAAAAGATGACCAGACCTTTATAGCCAATCAGTTGAAAGAAAGAGGCAAAGAGCTTGAGGTAATTGTACCAGTTCTTATCCGTAACCATCGAATTGACTTGCAGGTTCGCGCGAACCTCGCTGAGCAATTGATATTCCCCACGCAACCAACGTATCGCGTGCTCCATTTTCGCATCTTCGCCATTCTGATAGGCATGCCAGTACAGATAAAGCGCACGCGCGAAATCAAAACTGTTTGACAAAGCGCTGATCGAACGGAGCGTCTCCTGCACCTTTTGCTGGACCAGAAGTGAGAAATTTGGGTCATCAGGTGACAGATTTGAAGAGCGCATGACCTGTTCCTGAATAGCATTCATCCAATGTTCGAGTAGTGGGGTAAAAGCCCCACCTTCAGGACGAGTACGAATGGCCATGTTCTTCAATAATTCGCGGTAGAGATTGACACCCTGACCACCTGTGCCGGTCAAACGACGTTCAGCACTCAGATCGGCATCCGCGACCACAAAATTGCGTTGCAGCGCATAGTTACGAATAACCTGAAGCATAAAGCTTTTTCCCGAACCATAAGGACCAACAACTAACCGGAAGCTCGCCCCCCCTTTGGCAACGCGGTAATCGAGATCATCGAGCATGGCCTCGATCTCTGCACGACGCCCAACCACAACATGTTCAAGACCAATGCGCGGCGTGACGCCGTTGCTAAATGCTTGCAGAATCGCGCTACTATGACGCGGTGAAATCTTACGTTCGCTCATGAAAATGCTTACCTTCCTTTAGCAGAATTATACCAACGGATCAGATTTTCTGCTATGGTGCGAAGATGAAGAGAAATAGTTAGTGTATCAGGATCAATCAGCAAATCTCCAAGTTGCTCATCGACAGGAGAGTTAATCTCATCAATAAGCCGGGAAACAGGACGATGATCTTTGCGTTCCGCCGTAGTTAATTGAACAGATTGTTTCTGACAAAGCAAGCTTATTATTTCCCAGTGTTCAGGTTGCCACTGTTGAAGGATGATCTGCCAATCCTCATCCACCTCTGGAGCAGATCCAGTAGTTTCTCTGACTATAGGAGCCGCAGGAGCCGGATCTGGCATGAATGTAATAGATGGTTGCTTCTGTGCCTCTTCTGCCTCAACAATCAAGCGCTCTTGCAATTGCTCTGATTCCTCATGCAACCTGGTGATTTTCTTCTGGTTGAGATCGATGGTAAGGCGTATTGGTAACGGAGCGGATTTGGTCATTGTCTTCGTGCCATGTTGAAGAATAAGTGGTTGCTCAGGCTTCTGTTTAGTCTCTGGATTGACCAGATTGAAAAGATAACGGGCGCAGAATTGTTCATAGTATTGTTCAGATAAATGCAATACTCGCATGATTACTGGACTTAATGCGCGTTTTGAAGTCACCGAAGTGAGCATCCACTGCCATTTCAACTGAAACAATGTCCAGGATTGAGCACTTCCGTCCAACAATTGATCCAAACATTGAAAAATGACCAATGTCCATGAATGTGAAATAAGTGTAGGCTCATCACGCAATGTTACAAGTGATGCCACCGTCACATAGCTATAGATAGCGGAGTCATTAACAGCGCGTGTTACTGAGCCTTTCTTATTGGACGGTGCCAACCAGAGAATGCGTGCCTGCCGATTGTCACGCAACAAATGCTCGCAGGCATTGATAAACATTGTTGCTGTACCCGTTGGTTCGCCAACAATACCGCCAGGTATTCCATGATGTCGCAATTGCGCGAAAACAGATTGCACGCGTTCAACAGGTGTCGTTCCATCTGGTTGAATAGCCTGAGCAGTCGGTTGATTCTGCAAAAGAGCAACACGTCGCGTATCAAATCCCATAACCTCTTCTGCTCGTAAAACTTGTGATACCCGTTGTTGTTGAATAGTGTTCATAAGGTCATAAGAGTTATGTGGCCACTCAAACCAGACAGCATATTGTTGAACAAAACGTTGATTTTGCCCACGTGCTGCTAAGAGGGCATTCATATCCAGCGTATGTTGTTGATACTGATATGTTGCAGTTGTGATATAATTGCCAATCCCATTTTCGTATTTATGGATCAATGTGCGTGTGGGCCTCAACGTAGCAATAGATACAATGGGATTAGATTGAGTAATTTTTGCCGCCATATCATCACTTATCTGGTTATAGTGGCGCAAAGTCGGTAGCTGTTCACTGATGAAAAGAGGAACGCCAGCGCCTTGAATTGTGATAGAACCACCCTGGAGTAATTGAATCAACACAGGAGTTAATGCCTGATGAGGAAACCGAATGATAGCCTGGTTTGCAAACAATACGTCAACCTTCTGCTGAGGTATCTGAATGGTAGATAGAAATTGAGGGTAATTGCATTGTAATGCAAGCGTAAGCCATCCACTTCGAGCATCAGAAACGATCACTCGCATGGCAAAATTGGTAATAAGCTGAAAATCAGCACGGGTGGGCAGATAATAATGCAGATTAGGAATGATCGAATTCATTAAGAAATCGGCTTGCTGTACAGGCACGAGCAAATTCTTCAATTGTAAATCAGCAGCGTTTGATGGATGATTGTTCAGCGACCAGATTTTTGTTCCTTTGTGAAACCAACCCATTCCCAGGTAGTAGTCGGCGCCTTCATAACGACCTTCTATGTATACTAAAGAACGATTAATCGTCCAAATTAACCCAAAATCCTGTGGTTGGCTTACTTCTTCTAATTCGGCTAAAACAGACGAGTCGATAATCAGCTTTTTAGATGCCAATGGTAGAAGATACTGCCATAACTGCTTGATCAGCGGATAAGGTTGAGGACCGGCGTGTATATGATGATCTTCAATCCACCTGATAAACTGCTCTGGCAAAACATGACGTAGCATTGATGCTTGCCAGTTCTTTAGTGGTTGATTGTTCCTATACAACTGGACTTCGATGCCACCATTTACGAGTGCGAATTTGATCACCAATGGAGAAAGCCAGGGAAATACAATTGATAGAGGAGAAGTCCGAATTTTTTCCATAATAATTACCACCAGAGGAGTTTTATTGTTTTTATCAGTTTAGCGATTTACATGACTACTGTCAAGGAAAGAGGTTTATCGCTTGAAAAATCTTCTTGGTGAATAGGCCCATTTTCTGTTGCTATATGGTTGCTACATGTGTGGAGAAAAGGCAGCAATAAAGGCCCTCTCGGATAACTATTAGAGCCATGTGAGACAGCCTGAATCATAAAGTGTCGGTGGCGGGATGCGGCCAGGAGTGTTTTTGGACGTTCCTGGCCATCCTTCCTGTGACTTCTATTGAGGCTTCGCATTCGTCTCCATTCGGATTTGTTCGCTGGTGGTTGTGGCGTTCCTGTCAACGTTCATGTCAGCACTCTATAAAACTCTTTTCCGCCATCTATCCGCCACTTTATTGGACATCCTATCCTTCATCCATCATTCTCTCTGGGAGACCCCTCATCTGTGTTATGAAAACAGTTTGTCTGCTATAGTCGTTCATGACAGTAAACCCGGCAATATCTATGACCCTTTCGGACATTTCCTCTGTTTCTTGCATCTCGAGTCCTCCTCTCCGGTGGACTCTACGCTATCAATTTTCTCTAAATCTGTCAATCACACTGCGGAATGTGGGCTCTCAAATCAATTTGTCGCGCTTGTATCACTTGTAACGCTTGTATCAGAGATGAGCAAGGTGTATATGATCTATTTTTACAGAGTATTCCCCATGATGATACGCGCCACTTTTCCAGGAGCCTGTACGTGAGGCATATGTCCAACACCGGGCAAAAGCGCAAGCTCAGAGTTGGTGATACCGTTATGTAAATCGTAGGCACACGTGATTGGAAACACGCGGTCCTGTTCTCCCCAGATGATGGTAGCAGGAACTCGGATATCAGCTAACACCTCATCCAATTCTTCG
>Ga0137388_10003673_pt1 | contig 9968 bp, 8 predicted proteins | sample 15con2h14AmetaG_FD_104644 | JGI IMG/M metagenome (GOLD analysis project Ga0137388, IMG submission 104644) | Vadose zone soil microbial communities from Angelo Coast Range Reserve, California, USA - 15con2h1.4A metaG | ecosystem: Environmental > Terrestrial > Soil > Vadose zone > Saprolite...
AATACAAATTATACTTAGTATAGCTGTAATCGTTTTTGTCTTGCTTCAGGCGCGTGGCGCAGGTCTGGGAAGCGTCTTCGGTGGCAGCAGTGCTGGGACAGTGTTTAAGACACGCCGTGGTGTAGAGAAATTGATTTTCAATCTCACTATCGTGTTCGTTATCCGCTGTGCCACTGTTTCCTTGCGCAGTTCTTTGATTCAATAAGAGGCGTATTGGCTTGCAATTGTCCTACTTACGGCACTCTAAATCTCTTATTATTGCTACTCTCTTTGTCTTCATAGTAAGTTTTACACTGGCAGCATGCGGCGGGAGTGGCAACAGCGGTAATTCCTCTACCCCAACAACACAAGCCACAACATCGAGGGGAAGTTCAGGCGGTAACACAACTGCAACTGCATCTCCAGGCATTGGTTTAGGTTCCCGACCTTGCCCCGATGCGGTAAAAGCGGCTGCCCATTGGGACGCGATTATACCAACGCAAAACGGTGTTACGCAGGTAGAAACCGTAACTTGCGGCAACCTGGTTGGCAACCCAACGTTACAAGCGTTGGTGAAAGTACGTTATCAGGGTACAGGTCAGATCCTGGATGTCTATGTTTATAGCGACATTACCAACCCCAGCCCCTCGCAACTCTTCAAGCTGCAAAACCTTTATAAGGGCGATGCTAAGATTAGCGTGTACAATACTGTTCTAACGGCCGAGGTAGATCAAAATTCCAGTATTAATGCTGGTAAAGCCAATGCAGATCTGACGCAGGATCTCTTCCGCGAGTTTAAATGGTCTGATGGGGCGGGAACACTCATTCCTGTGTCCTTTCCCGGCATATATCCCGACCTGACCCGTTACCAGGCCGAAAATGACCAGGCACAAGTCAATCAGGGAAAAGATCCATGGAAACTCAACGCGGTGCAAGTTGCCAATCACATGGCCGCAGATGCGCATCTACTCAACTGGCCAGGTAATGCTCCAACGACTGTCGTAAGTGGTGGTGGCTCCAGCGACAGCGATGCAGTAGTGACAGTGAAAAACCCAACGCCGGTTGGAAATACGATCAAAGTTTCGCTCGAACGTCTAGAGGGGAATACGAATGGTGGCATCTGGGAAGTTGTGTCAGTCACAGCCGTTGGAATGTCCATTACTACTCCACAGAGCCGCGACATTCTTACAAGTCCGGTGAAAGTGACCGGAACAGGCAACGCCTTTGAGGGAGTGATCGGCTCGATAGACATACTGGATCACTTATATACTCCTATCGGCCATGCCAATGTCAGAGGAGCAACAGGGAATGGCAATACCACGTTTTCAAGGAATGTGACGTACAACTCTACATTCAAAGGCGGAAAACAGGAAGGGATCGTGGTACTTTATGCCGCAAACAATGCAGGTAGTTCGATTGCAGCAGCAGTAATGATAAAGGACCTATTGAGCTAAGACTTGACTGCCACCAGAATATCGCGCTTTTTGATGACACGATCCACCGTATGCACAAACTGTGTGTACGGTGGATCATTTCGTATTCGTAGTCGCGTATATCGCTCCACTAACTCCATCATCGCTGTACGCTCGATACGTGTAGCATTCCAGGCCAAGGCTATTGTTCCTCCTGGAAGTAACATGCTTTCCCAAACCGGCAATGCTTTACTTAGCATACCTTCGATTTCGCCGAAATGCTGAATACCATAAGGCAAATCACCAACAATAGCGTGCAAATGAGGACCACCTGGGACTTCTTGCATATGTAGATTAGCCTCGCAGGTATCCCCATGAGACAGGACAAGTCTATGTGTCGCGCCCTTACGTCCGATTTCGAACTGATAGCGCCGTCCTGCCCGGCGTCCGCGTTCATCCAATTCTTTATAGGGCATGTGGATGCTATGTAAATACTGTCGAATAAAGACAACGGTGGTATCGACATCTTGCTTCTGATGCTCTATGCCAAAAGCATCATAGCCTGCCGCCAAAGCCAGAAACAGTGTTGTACCTCCTCCGGCAAGTGGATCGAGCACTCTTAATCGTCCGAAATACTTGTTGCTAAAGCCTCCAGCAAAAATGGCAATATTGAGCAGCACTCTTGTAAAAACTTCGTTTGTTTTACCCTTATAGCGACGAATCTCCGCCATTTCTAGTGGGAGAAAAGGAGCGAACGATGTTTCAAGTGGACGTAAGAACGGCCCCTCTACATTTCCGATCCGCTCGAAGAATTCATATGATTCACTAGTAGCTCCCAGACGAGGGAGAATTTTCTCTAACTCTGGGCATTGTGAAGACATGCTTTCGTTATCGAGGGACACTAACAGATAGCCCTGTCCAGCAAATGTCATAGGCTCGATTTGTGTAATAGCGGCTCCCAGTGGACTGGCAAGCAACTCTGGCGGAGCCAGTTTCTCGGTCATATTGGAGTACTGGGCGCTGCGTTGTGGTGTTATTTTGAGTGCGAGTTTTTTCATGAGTTGCAGAAACGGCATCAATCAGCGTGCCTCTCCGGCACACTGCCCATCTCAACGATATATATGTGATCCTGTGTTACCTCAAAATTATACATGATCTGCGTAGCAAGCACCATCTCCTAACTCGTAGCGAGAACGAGACTGCACATCTCTTTGTAGTATGGAAAATACCGCTCACATACCGCGCAAAATGAGAGGTAATTTTAAGCACAGCAATTGAATTATTCAATGCATGCTATTTCTTGCTTGACAAACCTCTCTTCCTTCTTTTCTCTTGAAAGATTACAATTAGAGATGAAAGGGCACACGAGAGCCAAATTACTTATACAAACAGCCAGGAGAACATCTATGCATATCGTTACTGTTGCCGAAATGCGCGAACTGGAAACCAGGGCCGACAGCGAATATGGACTCACTTCGCATATATTGATGGAGAACGCGGGAAAGAGCGCGGCTGACATTCTGGCGGCACATATCAATCGCCCACGCACATTGACTGATCTTGAGTTTTTAATACTGGTTGGGCCGGGTAACAATGGCGGCGATGGCCTGGTTATGGGACGTTACCTGGAAAAGTGGGGAGGTCTGGTCAGTTTGTATCGCTGGAAAGAGCAACGTCTCACGATCCATGGCGAGGATGTTCCAGAGAAAGATACTTCGGCGAAATTAGAAGAGATACTTCAGCGTGCCAGGTATGTGCTCGATGCTCTGCTTGGTACTGGAGTCTCGCGTCCGCTGCCTGAAAGTATGCGCGGCCTGTTAGGTCGTGTGCGTCAAGAACGAGAGAAACGGAACACCCTGCGCGTTGTAGCGGTTGATCTCCCAACTGGCTTGAACGCGGATACAGGCGAGGTCGATCCCGGCACAATCCCCGCCGATATTACCATTACCCTTGCCTGCCCCAAACTGGGCTTCTTCTTCTTTCCAGGACGAGACTATTTGGGTAAATTATACGTGGGCGATATCGGCTTGCCTGCTGAATTAGAACAGCATTTACAGACAGAAATGTTGATAGGCGCTCTGGTAAATAAAATTGTGCCAAAGCGGCCACTTGACAGTAACAAAGGTACATTTGGAAAAGTCATGTTGCTGTGTGGCTCACCCGCTTATCCCGGATCAGCATTTCTAGCAGGCAGCGGCGCAGGACGAGTTGGCGCGGGTCTTGTAACACTTGCAGTCACGAAGCAGATGCAGCGCATCTATGCCAGTGCGTTCCATGAAGCGACGTTTGTACTCCTTCCAGACGAAAATGCCGAAAGCTTTGAACGATCTAGCACATTAATGGATCATCTAGAAGGCTACCGTTCCTTACTAATAGGGCCGGGTCTAGGGCAATCTTCTTCTATTCGCGAGGTTATCCTCCAGGTTTTAGAGCAATTACGCGCCATGCCAGACGAACAAAGACCACACCTGATTATTGATGCTGATGGACTGAACAATCTCTCGGCACTGGAACGCTGGTGGACGTTACTTCCAGCAGGTACAGTTATTACACCACATCCCGGTGAAATGGGACGTCTATGCAACGGGCTAAAAGTATCTGGAGGCAATATAGATCGCCTGGAATTAGCGCGTAGTAAGGTACATGAATGGCAGGTAACGCTTGTGCTCAAAGGAGCCTGCACAATTATTGCAGAGCCTGATGGGCGCATGCGTATCAACTGGTTAGCGAATCCCGCTCTGGCCACAGCAGGTACAGGTGATGTCCTTGCAGGTATGATTGCTGGATTGCTGGCACAAAATGTAACACCTTTCGATGCCGCCAGTGCCGCGGTCTACCTGCATACTGCTGCCGCAGAATTGGTTAGCGCCGAGATCGGATATGCAGGTCTGCTGGCAAGTGATCTACTACCGAAGATACCACGAGCGATATTGCGCCTGGATGACCATTCCTATTTGTGACGAGTATCATTTTAACTGGGAACAAAAAAGAACACGACACATGCCATCAAGTAGACGGCTAGAAGTTGCACTCCCTCCAACCAGGTCGATTCTCCGTCCAGGCTTACAAGGGGAAAAAGAATAGTTGCCAATCCCAATATGGCCAGTTCCAGAGGTTGGAAAACCAGGTTCAGTCGAGTTGGATAGAAGAGACTTGCCAGCACCAGCACAGGCGCTATGAAGGTAGCGACCTGAATTGAAGAGCCAGCCGTAATCGACATACTCAAGTCTACATGGTCCTTCAGTGCAATCATCAGCGCGCTGTAGTGTTCTGTGGCATTGCCTATAATTGGAATAATGACTACCCCAATAAACACCTGAGACCAGCCAAATTGTTTGGTAACAGGTTCGATGGCGCCAACCAGCAATTCACTGTTCAAGGCGGTACCGATGGTAGCTATAATCAGTAACATCACCGCCAGCCATAGTTTAGGAGGATTTTGATTTTCTATCTTGAGCGCTTCAACTTCGGGAAGCTCATCCTCAGTTGTCTTCTCCTGCTCCTTGAGATGACGCCGTTCAGAACGAACATGAAACACGTGCAAGGCAAGATACATAGCATAAACTAGGAGCATAATTACAGCAATAGCGATACTAATCGATTGAATTCGCGCTGAGTCTTTCACTACAAGTGAACTGGTAGAAGGTATGAGCAGCCCGGCGACCGCCAGCACCATCATCGTGGAATATTGTCCCGCATTACGCGCACTGAAGTATTGTTTACCCCAACGCCATCCCCCAAGAGCCAGAGAACTACCTAGCACGAGCAAAGAGTTGCTGATAATTGAACCGGTAATAGTAGCTTTCACAACGGTAATCAGACCATGCTGAATTGCAATGATACCGATGATAATTTCGGGAGCATTACCAAAGCTTGCATTGAGGAGACCTCCAGCAACTGGGCCAACATGATACTCCAGATCCTCTGTTGCACGACCAATCAGCGCCGCAAGAGGAATCAGGCCAATTGCTGAAAAAATAAAAATGGCGGTTACTTGCTGCGGTCCCCAGATTAGATATATGAGGGGAGCAATAACCGCCAGGCCGAGTAGATAATAGAGCCAACGTGACATAGCATCCCCATAGCGAAGGGCGGAGCTTTTACCGGGATGCGAGATACCGCCCTGCTCATTTACTCAGCAACAGCGCCTTCAGCTTCTGTGCCTTCAGCTTTGGCTTCGGCGATACCGCTGTCTGCTTCGTCGACAACATTTACTGTGATTTTCGGCTCGAGCTTCTGCGCAAGCTTAACCGGCACCATATAAGTACCTAGCGCACGAATTGGATCGGGTAGCCCGATCATACGCCGATCAATGGCAATGCCTTCGCTCTCACGCAGGCCAGCAGCGATATCCTGACTGGTAATTGACCCATAGAGCCGACCTTGACTACCAACACGCGCTTTGAACGTAAGGGTAACCTGACCCAGGCGCTCTGCTTGTTGTCGATTCTGGTCAACTTGTTTCTCAAGCTTGCGTTGCTCAGCGGCTATGCGTTGCTGATAATTTGCTAGTAGTTGTGGTGTTGCCCCAGCAGCCATACGTTTTGGCAAGAGATAATTTCGGGCATAGCCATTAGCCACATCTTTTAAGTCACCGGCCTTTCCCAGGCCCTCAACATCTTGTAAAAGTATTACTCTCATTTAATTTGCTCCTCGTAGGGGAAGCAGACAGGACGACTGCGAGGGTCGCCTCTACATTTTCGTGATAAGCTTATAGATCTGAAAATGTAGATACCCATTGTGGGTGCCAGTTCTTCCACTTGTCTCAGTGATACGGGGCTTAGTATACACCGTGTGGGAGATGAACGCAAGGTTTTAGAATACCCCATTGCCAGCTAACCCTGGCTCTCCTAATTGTATCGGTGCTACTGTTGTTTGTCTGGGTGGGCACGAGATTGCCGAGGAAACCTGGCTCGTCTACTCACTGATAATTGATCGCAGACGCGCTTTCCAGTCACTTTCATCTAAAGTGCCTGTCTCGTTCGAGCCACCAACTGTCCAACTGCGTGTCCCATCAGCAGACTTGATGCGTGTAGCCAGATTATCCTGAGGTTCTTTATTAGAGGGGGTACGTAGAGCTGTTTGCGCCGCCTTACGCACATCTTGCACCGGATCAAGTAATAAAGGACGAATGAGATCTTTACCCTGCTCAACATTTAGGCGGTTTAAAGCGCGGATAGCCCCTGCTCGCTCTTCTGCGGCTGGCGCAGATAATAGTGGCTCAATCTCGGATAACAGCTCCACAAGCGACAGGTCGGCAATCAAACGCAGCAAACGGCTACGACGCATAGGGTGAGTAAGTGTTGCCAAGGCAGCACGACAATCTACCAACAATTGGTCCTGATTGACGATAATACCCTGCTCAATCGCCTCTGCTACAGCCACATCCGCCGGAATGGGCGATGCCCCTCGAAGAAAAGGTTCAATCCATGCCGCCACTGGCTCATGTAGATTTGTACTCTCATGGATTTTCAACGCCCAGGGATAATATTCATTCAGCCAGTAGTAGAGCGCCAGGGTCATTTCAGCATCACGAGCAGCGTAGGCCACCATTGCCGGAGGAAGGGGGCGACGTGTCCAATCAGTTCGTTGCAAACTCTTATCTAACCGAATATGAAAAGCTCGCTGTAACATGGCTGCCAATGAAGATTCGTGCTGCCCAAAGATGGAGCGACATGTAGCCTCGAGATCAAAGTAATGAGCTACATTCAGACCTCGTTCGGCCATTACACGCAAATCCGCCCCTGCACCGTGCAGCAAGATGAATATAGCTGGATCCTCTACCACAGCAGTCAGCGGTGACAGATCGTGCAGGCGCAAAGCATCCACAACAAAACATTGGTTGTCAATCGCTAGTTGAAGGAGCGCAAGACGAGGAGAGGAGGTTGAAACACTGGTCTGAATGGCGCCACGTAGCTGAGTAAATTCTGCATCAATGGCAACAACATTCGACGTTTTAAGGACATCAACGGCATGAAGCAATTGTTCTGGGCGATCAACCCAGGCGCGTTGACCTTTCTCAGGAGCTCGTCCAGGTGGGGAAGTTATGCCAAGATAGCCCTGTTGCACCTGCTCAAGGTCAGCATTCGCTTCTGCCCGAGGTACTTTATCGTTCAACACTCAACCTTTTCGATTTGAAACAATTTTCAGTTCTACATAAACAAATGAACTTATGAGCAACTATAGCAGATTTTCGGACGAACGTACAGAGAGAAAGTCCTTGTGTGAAGTGTCTCCCTATGCTAAACTGAAGCAACAAATGAGACTAGTTTATGACTTCAGGAAACAGGAAGAGTACTTTCATGGCAACAAACACACCCATTACAGTTGCATACGGGGACGGCATCGGGCCAGAAATCATGGCAGCCACCATTGACATTATTCAAGCAGCAGGCGCGCGTATCGATATCGAAGAGATCGAAGTTGGCGAGAAGGTTTACCTGCGCGGTATCAGCGCAGGCATCGAACCCAGCGCATGGGAATCGCTCCGCCGCACAAAGGTATTTCTCAAAGCGCCAATTACTACCCCACAAGGTGGAGGCTATAAGAGCCTTAACGTCACAACGCGTACAACCTTTGGACTGTACGCGAATGTGCGTCCTTGCGTCTCCTATTATCCATTTGTTGAAACCAAACATCCTACGATGGATGTGGTCATCATTCGTGAGAATGAAGAGGACCTCTACACTGGTATTGAGTATCGTCAAACCCACGACATGGTCGAAAGTTTAAAACTCATCAGTCGACCCGGGAGTGAAAAAATTGTACGCTATGCCTTTGAGTACACCAAAAGCCATAATCGCAAGAAGGTTACATGCTTCATAAAAGATAACATCATGAAGCTTACCGATGGCCTGTTCCACAAAGTATTCAATGAGATCGCGGAAGACTATCCAGAGATTGAAAGCGAAACCTGGATCGTCGATATTGGCTCGGCCAAACTTGCCGATACCCCTGAGGCATTCGATGTTATCGTGCTTCCCAACCTCTACGGTGACATTCTGTCTGACGTGGCAGCCCAGGTGGCCGGCTCGGTAGGCCTGGCAGGATCAGCAAATATCGGCGATCGCTTCGCAATGTTCGAGGCCATTCATGGCTCTGCTCCACGTCGCGCAGGGCAGAACCTCGCTAATCCATCAGGCCTGTTACTCGCCGCAGTGATGATGCTGGTGCATATAGACCAGCCGGATGTCGCAACGCTGGTACATAATGCCTGGCTCCGCACTATCGAAGATGGCATACACACATATGACATCTATGTTGAGAGTGTAAGCAAGCAGAAAGTAGGCACTAAAGAGTTTGCTGAAGCAGTCATCGAACGTCTGGGCAAGCAACCACATATGCTCAGAGCGGTCAACTATACAACTGCTCCACAACATCAAGAATATATATCAGTTGCTATGGAGCAACCAAACGAGCGGAAAGACCTTGTAGGCGTGGATGTATTCCTGGATTGGCACGATGGTACTGCTGATGAATTAGGCGAAGCATTCAAAATTGTCAGTGGTGACGGTCTCGATCTCTCAATGATTACCAATCGCGGCGCGAGAGTGTGGCCAGGAGGTATGCCCGAAACATTCTGTACCGATCACTGGCGCTGCCGCTTCATGGCACCGAATCGAGGTGCAACGATTAGTCACACGCAGGTAATCGCACTACTCCAGCGCATAGATGAATCTGGTTTTGACTTTATAAAAACAGAAAACCTGTATAACTTCGATGGCAAGATAAGTTATTCCGCAGTGCAGGGAGAGTAACATGGTAATTGATGAGATACTGGCTTACAATGAGCAATTTGTGCAGCAGAACAGATTGCCTATCATTGGACATACACCGCGCAAACGCATGGCCGTAGTAACCTGTATGGATTGCCGACTTGTGCAAATGTTCGAGCAGGTACTTGGCCTGGAACGTGGTGACGTCATTGAACTGCGAACGGCCGGTGCAACCATTTCCGATCCCGAACGCGAAGGTGGTTTTAGTGACCTCATACGTTCACTTGCAGGAGGAATATACTTGCTAGGAGTGCGGGAGGTCGCGGTGATTGGGCATACACAATGTGGATTGGCACGTGCCGACCCGAATGTATTGATTGCTTCTATGCAAGCATTGGGAGTAGACCCTCAACCACTGATTGAGAAAGCGGGTCCGAAAAGCTGGATCGGTGCATTTGACGATGTGCATGTGAATGTGAAAGAGGTCGTCAATGTTATCCGCAAGAGTCCTTATCTGCCAAAGATACCGGTGCATGGATTGGTGATTGATATCGAGACAGGCAAATTGGAGATGGTTGAAAGAGGGTAAGAGTTTTTGCTCCAACGAACACGACTGCTCGGTTTCTTCTGGACTTTTGTCGCTCTCACTTTCATCTTTTCAGCTTGCAGTACCGTCGCATCTCAGAGCAACAGTAGCAAAACACATACACAGCAACAGAGCACAACGATACAGTCAACGCCGACCCTCATGCCTGGTGGTCCTGTGACTTATGTTGCGCTGGGAGCATCCGATGCAGTTGGCATTGGCAGCAATATCCCCGGCTCTCAAGGGTATGTACCATTAGTCGCGGTCCATTTACCA
>Ga0137388_10003675_pt1 | contig 9967 bp, 15 predicted proteins | sample 15con2h14AmetaG_FD_104644 | JGI IMG/M metagenome (GOLD analysis project Ga0137388, IMG submission 104644) | Vadose zone soil microbial communities from Angelo Coast Range Reserve, California, USA - 15con2h1.4A metaG | ecosystem: Environmental > Terrestrial > Soil > Vadose zone > Saprolite...
AAGATCTTCTACGCGACGCAACCGGCCACCAAGCCCCCCATGATCGTCGTGTTCGTCAACGATCCAGAGCTGGTCACGGTGAACTACCGGCGGTATTTGGAAGCGCGCCTGCGCGAAACGTTCGACTTTCACGGGACGCCGATCCGATTGACGTTCCGGCCCCGAGAACGGAGTGCCGCCCGGCGATGACAGACTTCCTGGCAGCTCTCCTGGGCGGCTACGTGTTGGGCTCGCTGCCGACCGGCCTCATTGTGGTCCGATTGTTGTCTGGAACAGATATCCGCAAAGCCGGCAGCGGAAATATCGGCACGGTAAACGTGTATCGCGTCGCCGGGCTAGCGCCGTCGGTCCTCGTCCTGGCAGTCGACGTCCTCAAAGGCGCCGTCCCGGTGCTGCTGGCTCGGGTCTTGGGCTACACGGAGGCGGTCCAGGTGGCTGCGGGATTGGCCACGATCGTCGGCCACAACTGGTCTGTGTTTCTTCGATTTGGAGGGGGCAAGGGTATCGCGACCTCGTTCGGTGCGCTGCTCGCGGTTTCACCCGTCGTCGGCATCGTCGCCGCCATCGTCTGGGGCGTGGTCGTGGGGCTCACCCGGTACGCCTCCTTGGGTTCGCTATTGGCTGTCGCGACCGTCCCGCTGGCCATGGGGTGGCGCAGGGAACCGACGCCCCATCTCGTATTTGGACTGGTGACCCTGATCTTTGCCGTATACCGCCATCGGGCGAATATCGCGCGCTTGTTCGGTGGGACAGAACTCAAGATCACCGACCGACCCCGGGGGCAATGACTGTGCGGTGCAGCCAGTGGGCATAGGTAGGGTGTGATTACGATGATCGGTCAGGAGTTCCGCGTCCAGCTGTTCATGGTCGCCATCGTCCTCCTTCTGGTGGTCGTGTTTGCGCTCCGGCGTGTGATCCAGCGCCGCATGGCCGACCGCGCGATCCGGGATGCCCCGACGGGTACGTATACGGCGGACTTTATCCAAGAGGTCTACCAAGCTGAACTGCGCCGCGCGGAGCGCACGGGCGTCCCGTTCACCGTCGCCCTAGTGGCCTTGCGCGATGATGGCGGGACCCGCAAACCCTTGCCCTCGGATGCTCCGGCCGCCGCTGCGCAGTGGTTGCGCAGTAACCTTCGCAGCAGTGACTACATCGGCAGGATGGACGAGGCCCGCTTCGCCCTGGTGCTTCCGGAGACGTGGGAGGAGGACGCGCGGCTCGTGATGTCGCGTATCGATGGATCCTTCCATTACAAACCCCGGGGGAACGGCAAGGAACAGGGGCTGACCTGCAGCGTCGGGATCGCCACCTGGACGCCGGAAACCCCAGACGCGTGGAGCGGGGCCACAAAGGAACTTGAGACCGCACTGCATACCCCCCGCGAGCACACGTCTGGCGAACTGTCCCGCATCGCGAACAACTGATCACCGCGGCTGAAAGAGACGCGGGCCGGGCTTAATCGCTCCCGCCCGCGTCGTGCTGTTTCTGGGGGCATCGAGCCCGACCACCTCGATTACTGTATCACCCGCAAGATTCCGGTGCAGTTGAACCTACAGCGGGGCCGCTCTCGATGGACCCTACCGACTCCCGCGCAATGAAGGCATTTCGTTCCTTGGACACCCACAAGCGCTGTGCTATGGTATCCCTAGGCGGAGACGGGTTGAGGAAGTTTACGTCGAGTAATAGAACAAGAACCCTAATTCCCCTAGTTCCCTGTCGAGTCGGGCCGTAGCGCAGGTGGTAGCGCGCTTCCTTGGGGTGGAAGAGGTCGCCGGTTCAAGTCCGGCCGGCCCGACCAGTCCTAGAGCGGAACTTGAGAGCCGTCCTCTTCTGGCCAAGTAGCTGCCGCGGGACACCGGTTAGACACCAAATAGCGATACCCAGTCGTGGCGTGACCGAGGACCAGTCCTGGTGAGGCGAAGGTAATGGTAGGCCCTGACTAGTTCGGCCTTGGCCGGCTTGGTTTTCTCGTCCGGGGCGGGGGCAGATCGGTAGGCGGCAAGGACTTTCGCAAAAACCTCCTCTCGATCCAGCCTTCGGCGCTTCGGTGTTTCCATCACTACCCGCGCGCAGATCCTGTCCAGCATGTCAAATCGAGGCGTGGCCCATCTGATCGGCGACAGAGCCTGTTTGGGCGATCTTGCAGCGGCTTGTGGCGCTGTCGGTGCCAGCGGGGTAGCCGAAGCTAGAGTTGCAGCCAAATCGGGCAGAGCGGAGGCCGGGGACGGAGCGGTGTCTGAGAAATCGGCAGCTAGAGCGGCCGTTCCATCTTTGGGGGTCTCGGGAGGACGCGAACGGGCCTTCGGGGGCCGCTGGCCGGGGTCCGGACTGAAACCCGAGCGGGGCTCCTCCGATGGAAGGAGGCAGGAACCCAAAACGGAAATCTCGGCTGATAGAAGCCTGCGAGTTTTGTGAGGTTATCCGCCTAGATCTCGAAGTGGGCTGCAGGGCTAGCCGTACCGCAGATCGGTCGGCGTTAAGCGGAACCACTGCCTCGAGGTTCACGTATTATAGCCGAGAGGATCTTCTAGACTGCGGAGGAGGGGATTCGCGATGAGAAGCCCTCAAATCCTATGGCTTGGTGTACTCCTGACTCTGGTAGCAACGGCGGCCCCCCCTGCTGTCGCGGGGCCAATGGGACCGAAGGGGGGCGACAAACCTCTGAAGGTTTTCGTCCAGCAGCCAGGTCAACTGTTCTGTCCCTCGTCCGCGCTTGTCTTCAAGAAGATGGTCATCCCGGGCGGGCGGTGCTTCACGCTCCTTCTCGTGCGCGAGACTGCAGGGACGTTCTTGGCATTCGCCGAGCCGGAGCTAGGGGTTCCGCCGGGACAACTGGTGCGACTGAATACCCCAGCGGGCGCAAAGCTGAAAGGCCGCATCTTCTTCCTTGTGCCCGTACAGACCACGACCATCCTGATACCAGTGAACACCATGACACTGGTGTCGGTGCGCATCGAAGATTTCGGTCCGAGGCTCATGATCGTTCTACTTGGTACCCCCTCTCCCAACGTCACAGTGATTTTCAGCGTCCGACTGTAGGGCGGGCACGTAGAAGTCTCCGTAGCGCGGCAGTGACGCGTGCCGGTGTGAAGAGGAGCGTGGTGATCCGAACTGAACTGCACCGCGTCATCCGGTGCACCCGCGCGGGAATCCCAGCCCCTTCATTGAGCTCCCCCCAAAATCGGGGACTGTCTGCGCACCCGCAAGGCGGCGCCAGCCCCGATCGGCTTTCCCCGGAGAAATGGCTCCCCGGGGCTTCTGGGAACGGGCAAGTTGAGTGCAGCGAAAACAGCCGACGGTGTGGTCGATTACCATCCCCACGGCCTGCAGGAAGGCATAGCAGATGGTCGGGCCTACAAAGCGTAAGCCACGGTTCGGAGCTCTATGTGTATGCTTATCTGAGGGATGTCGGTATCGATATCGACTGGACCTTTCAGGCCCCGGACTTCACCGCAACCAACGGGTCGGCACGAGTATGCATCGAGGAGGTCACGGCTACCCCCACCGAGGGTGTAGTCACGCAGTCATTCGAAGAGGCCCTTCGACAGTTCGCCCTTGAGGAATTCCTCAAGCGTTTGGAACATGGCCATCCGATCAAGCTGGGAAGTCCTCTTTACTCGAAGTATCAAAGGCGCTCTGGACGCCCGGGAGTTGAGCCGGTGGTGGGCTTATACGTACCAATCTGGCGAGCTTTCCAGAAGCGTGCTGTAGCGAATGTTAGTACAGTTGACCCCGCCAAATCCGCAGGACCCCGAGCTTCCAGGAAACGACGAGGACCAGCGCGTTGACCCCAACCAGCGCAACGCCGGCCACTACATCGATCGGCCGCACTGGAACGAGTCGATAGTAGGTTCGCCGGATCCCCGGTCCGAGTCCGCGGGCTTCCATTGCAATGGCGACCCGTTCTGCGCGTCGGAGGGCAGCCGCGAGCAATGGGATCGTATAGCGGACGACCTGCTGCACCCAGCCGCTGATGCCCCGTCGTTCAGGCGCTCCCCGGATTCGCTGCGCACCACGGATGAGCAAGAACTCGTAGCCTAGCATGGGGAGAAACCGGTAGACTGCGAGCATCGCGTAGCCGAACCGGTAGGGGACCCGGAGGTGCTGGATGAGGCTCAGGATGAACCGTGAGGGCTCGGTGGTCGTCAAGAACAGGAGCGAATACGACGCAAAGCATAAGACGCGCAACCCTAGCGAGAGCCCAATGATGAGGCTGGACTTGCTGAGGGTAATGGGCCCCCAATGCCACCAGATTTGTCCTTCCGCGCGGCCGAACAGCAAGTTCGTCCACACCAAGCCGGCGGCAAGCGCCACGGCGGGCGCGAGGCCAGCTAGCAGCGCAAGAAGCGAGACGCGCCCAAAAATGACGCCAATGAGGATCGAGAGAAACAGGATCACCAGGGGCGTCAAGGGGTCAAAGACCATAGTGAGCAGCAGTGAGACGGTTAGGATCGCGAGCGCCTTGGCAGCAGGGTTCCATCGCCCGAGTGGTGATGAGGTTTCGTAGTTCGAGAAGAGCCGATCGAACATCGATTGCGTATTCACACCGCACCTGCGAGTGTCCGCACGCGCATAGCAAATGGCAGCTCCAGTCCTGCCTCCTCCAGCCGATCATGGTAACGCGGGAGGTCGGCGACCGCCCCGTGGTGAGTGATCCGCCCTTCATGCATGATCGCGACTGAGCGGGCGAACTGCCCCACCGCATCCATGTCATGAGTAATCACCAGTACCGTAAGACCTTGTTCGCTGAGACGGACCATTTCGGCGAGCAGGGCGTGATTGGTCCGGGCATCCTGACCGAACGTCGGCTCATCCAGCACGAGCACCCTCGGGGCTCCGGCGAGGACTGTAAGCACGCTTAGCCGCCGTTTTGCGCCCTGACTCAATTGGTACGGATGGAGGTCTACCATGGGGGCGAGGCCGTACCTCGCCAACACGTTACGGGCTTCAGCTGTTGCCTCGGACTCTCCAAGTCCCTGCCGCCGCAGCGTGTACCTGACTTCGTCCAGCACGGTGTCTGTGACGAATTGGTGTTCGGGGTTCTGGAAGACGTACCCGATAAGCGACGGGATTTCCCGCGAGGGTGTGTTCGCGATGTCCCGCCCGAGGATGGTGACGCGTGCCGGCGGGGGCTGGAGAATCCCTACGAGGTGCAAGGCGAGCGTCGTCTTGCCCGACCCATTGGATCCTACCAGTGCAAGAAAATCGCCCTCGGCCACACGGAGGGTGATGTCGCGCAGCGCTTGCGGGCCGCGTGCGTACGTGTAACTGAGACCGGACACACTGATCGCGGCCGGTCCAGGCGCGACGGGAAGTCGAGGGGAAGGTAGCGTTTGGAGGATCCTGTGCGCTGTGTCGGCAGAGCTGCGAATGGCTGCGTGAAGGTGATCGAGAGTAAGAATGTCCCCGTCCAGGCCTGCGGCATGCGCGACCCGCGTGGCGGGCGGGAGCCAGATCCCGGTTGCGTCGAGGAGGGGAGCGTGCTGGCCGAACACGGTCGCAGGAACCCCCTCTATCAGCATGCGACCTTCTGAGTTCAACGCTACCACGCGAGTGATGAGCGGCACGACGTGCTCCAGTTTGTGTTCGACCAAGATCAGCCCAGGTGGCGTGATCCGTTCCAGGACGTCGAAGAACTCCCGGGTGCCGCGCGGGTCAAGATGCGCGGTGGGTTCATCCAGCAGGAGCACCGGAGCGGCCATGGCCAGAATATCCGCGAGCGCGAGCCGCTGTTTGAGACCTCCAGAGAGGCGATCGATGCGAAGCGCCCGCCGCGATGTCAGCCCGACGGCATCCAGCGCGCTACGGATACGGAGTTCCATTGCGTCCGGGGAAACCCCGAGGTTTTCTAGGCCGAACGCGACCTCTTCCTCGACGGTCGGCATACACAGCTGGGCGTCGGGATCCTGAAACAGGAGTCCGACCGAACGCGCAAGGAGGGCTGGAGGCGTGTTTCGGGCATCAACTCCGGCAACGTCGATCGTACCGGCGGTCTCAGCGTAGATAACTTGCGGAATGATTCCCGCGAGGCTCAGCAGAAACGTGGTCTTCCCCGCCCCGCTGGGGCCCAAGAGGAGGATGCGTTCCCCGCGGTCGAGTCCGAGGGAGAGTCCAGCCAGCACCGGGCTGGGCCTGCCAGGGTACTGGACAGTCAGATCGGCGACCCGCAAGAGGGGCTTGGCGCGCTGACTCATCCCCCCGGCACTAGGCACATCAACTGGCCTACCGAGCCCTCCCTCGTCCGACCGGGAAATTCGCGAGGACGCCAGTCCGGACCAGGGCCTCGGCGATCAGATAAGCGAGCAGGCCCCCCAGGACGGCGCCGCTGATAATGCGGATCCCGAGCAGAAGGACAAGGAAGTTGGAAGCGAGCTGGAAATACGCGAGTCGGAACCAATTCCATGGGAGGGCGATCACTGCGGCGACGGCTCCGGCCAGCATGATCGTGCCGGGTGTGTACCGACGATAGCCGAACAGCGCGAACGTCAGCTCTGCCCCGATGCCTTGTGCCAAGCCGGTAATCAGCAATGGGATGCCAACCGGGCTGCCGAAGAGCACCTCGGCCAGTGCGGCGGTGAATTCACCGAGGATGGCTGCCCCCGGTTTGCGAATGATGAGCGCACTTAAGATTCCTGCGATGAACCAGAATCCAAAGGCCAATTCCTGACCGACCTGCCCAAGCGCCTTGGCCGCCAGCCAAACTGGGACCCACTGCAGAAAGAGATAACCGAAGACGACTGCGATTGCTCCGAGAACTACCAGATCACGGAGCGTCCAGCTCTCTGCTCGCCGTTGCAACGTCACTGCTTATTCCTCCTTCGTCGGGCTTCCGATCGAGATCGTGGCATGAATCACGACGTGTTGCGCATCTGCCTGATCGAATGCCGCCCGCATCACCCGCAGCACATCTGCGAGGCGTCCATCCAGACGCGTCGCGAAGTGCACCGGAGTGACTGTCACCTGACCATCTCGTTTAGCGCGATCGATGGCCTCGTAAATGGTGTCCATGTGCCCTTCAGTTCCCAGCGGATAGAGCGCAAACAAGCAGGAGACCTGTGGACCGTGATCAGTGACAAAGATCTTCTGAGGTGTCCCACGCGGAACGGTGTTCACGTCATCGGCCCTCCTTGGGGATTGCAGTACCCCTCAGGTTCGCCAGGGCAACCCCGCGAGAGGTGGATGGTCATCACGACGTGGCCTCCGTGCGTGGCGGCACGCGCAAAGGCGGCGCGAACGGCATCGAAAACCTGGTCCTCCTCGCCAACCAGGAGTGTACCGAGCGAGTCGGTCCGCACGGTCATTCCGTCCGTCTCCATGGCTCGCACTGCGGAGAGGATGACCTCAACGAAGTCGTCGGTCATCGGGTAAATTGCGAAGCGGCAACCGATCATATCCCTCTTCCCGTCCTCGCTGGAAAACGTGAGAGCGCCAACCCGGGGGGTCGACGCTCCGCGACAGTTCATGCGTTCCCCACGCCAGCATTACCTGGATCGGGTTCATGGGATCTGCAGCAGTGCACTCCGTGGTGCTGGCTGCACTCTCAGCCCGGCTCGACCGAGCTCCCCCAGCGAAGACTATTCAGTTGACTTCGAGTATACCATGCGCACCGTGCTCGCTGGGCAGGTCAGAAGATCTAGACTCCTCCCGCTTCTTTTCTGGCTACTGCTGGACGACTGTGGGGTGGAAGAGGCGGCCAGTTCAAGTCCGGCCGGCCCCACCAGGTGCGCAAAGCACCTCAAGCTCACCGTCGCACAACTCCAGAGCCGGGGGGTCCGCGCGTGGTGAACAGGGAAGTGAGAGAGGCGGTGCGTTTGACTGAAACTCAGGAGATCTGGCGTGGTCGAGGAAGAAACGGAGCGTTCGTGTCGGACTCTCATCCGAGGAGGAACCCGTGAAGATCTTCTTATCGATCGCAGCTGTGCTCGCATGGCTTTTTGGAGCCATGCTCCTTTTTGCTCCTGGACCCTTCTATGCGCCCACAGGCCTCGCCATGACCCCGAGCGTCGCCACGATCGCTCAGGCTCATGGGGCAACGCTAGTAGGGCTCGGCGTCATTACTTGGATGGCCCGAGGCGCAAACCGCCAGGGCCTAGTCGCAGTTTTGACGGGAAATCTCGTGGTGCAGATCCTCTCGCTTGGGGTCGCAATACGGACCGTGATGCTTGGGAGCGGTCCAAGCGCGACGCCGTCGATTTTCATTCATGTTGTACTCGGTGTGCTCTTCTTGTTCTTCCTCCTCAAAGCCAAGAAGCTCCCGGCCTGAACTGGTGACGGCAGATCCTTTGCGGATGATCTTTGCCGGACTCGGAATGCGCGCTCCACCCTGGGGCGTTGGTCCATAAAATGGGCACCGTACGCAGATTCGACAAGATCTGGTATCTGCAACACATCGACGCGTTCGCCGGGGTCGGCGAGTCCGAGATGCAACAGATCGCCCGGCGCTCCACGATGCGGGAGTTCACGCGCGGCAGAGTCATCCTGCATCCTGGTGAAGCACAGGAGATGGTCTACCTCATCAAAGAAGGTCGGGTGAAGGTCTCGCGCTACTCTCCCGAAGGCCGCGAGCAAATTCTCGCTCTCTTGGAACCCGGCGATCTCGTCGGAGAACTGGCGCCAGTGAGGGAGACCGACCCGGTCCACGTGGAGGCGTTCGAAGACACGTTGATCTGCGAGTTATCGCGGCGGGACTTCGTCGCCCTCCTCCGCCGCCAACCTGAGGTGATGCTGCATGTGATGAGGTTGCTGGCCGCGCGGCTGCGGGTGGCCGAGGAGGAGATCGCTGACTTGGTGTTCCGCGACGTGCCCGGCCGGCTGGCGGGGCTGCTGCTCCGGCTGGCCGAAGCATATGGTGAAAGGGTCGGCGGCAAACTGCGGCTGACCCTCCGCCTCACCCACCAGGACATCGCCAGCATGATCGGAGCCACGCGAGAAACGGTCACCAGCACACTGGGCCGGTTCCGAGGGGCCCGCCTCATTGTCACCGAGCAACGGTACATCGTAATTTGCGATCCTGAAGGACTGCGCCGCGTCACACAGGGAGAGCTCAACGGGAGCTCTCATCGATGAGGGCCGGCCGAGTTCACGCCCCGGTTCCTCGCACCATCGCAGTCGTGCGCTACGGCTGGACCACCAGGGTGCGGGCTTTCCTCTCGAGCAATTCCAAGGCCGTGATCTGAGCGTGAGATAGTCCAGTGGCTCCCGACACCCAGCTCATTCCCGCCGTGACCGCCGAGCAGATGCGGGAAGTCGACCGGCTGATGGTCGAGACGTGCGGGGTCTCTTTACTCCAGATGATGGAGCTGGCCGGGCTCGGTCTTGCGTATTTTGTCCGCGAACACCTCGATGGGACAGTGACCGGCAAGTCGGTTGTCGTCGCCGCAGGCCATGGCAATAACGGCGGGGGGGGCCAGGTCGCGGCCCGCCATTTGAGCAACTGGGGCGCGGCTGTGACCGTACTCGTGGAGTCCGTCGAGGGAATTCCCGAAGTACCGCACCGACAGTGGGAAACACTCGCACACTTGCCGGTGGATCGCCGGGAGGGGGCTAGGGCACTGGAGTTCTTCGATCGTGCCCGTGCGGACCTCATCGTCGATGCATTAATCGGGTACGGACTGAGAGGCCACCCGCGCGGATGGACGGCAGCGGCGATCACTCACATCAACGCGCAGCCCGCGCCAGTAATCGCCCTCGATGTTCCCTCGGGACTTGATGCGACGACAGGCGAGCCCGCCCATCCGTGCATCAACGCGGCTGCGACAATCACCCTCGCGTTGCCCAAGACGGGGTTGCTGACTCCTAGCGCCAGGCCGCACGTGGGCGCCCTCTACCTAGCCGACATTGGCGTGCCTCCCGCATTACTCGCACACCTCCACCTCGATGTCGGTCCAATCTTCGGCCGCCGCAGCCTAGTGCGTCTGGATCCACAGGGACGGGTGATCCCCGATGGAAGGTAGAGGCATCTGCAGCG
>Ga0137388_10003678_pt1 | contig 9963 bp, 12 predicted proteins | sample 15con2h14AmetaG_FD_104644 | JGI IMG/M metagenome (GOLD analysis project Ga0137388, IMG submission 104644) | Vadose zone soil microbial communities from Angelo Coast Range Reserve, California, USA - 15con2h1.4A metaG | ecosystem: Environmental > Terrestrial > Soil > Vadose zone > Saprolite...
AAGCCCGAATGCTTTCTCGCCGTTCTTCCCCTTCCGCCTGCTCCAACGGCCCGGGCTCATGCGTCTCCAGCAAATCCACCAGTGAATGCACCTCGCCGTTGGGCAGTTCCTCCCGGTTCTGATCGAGACTCACCGATTGATGCCGCGCGTTCCGCCTGAGCGAGTCGATCGCCTGGTGGGTCGCAATCGTGTAAAGCCAGGGCCGCACCGGCCGACCCACCTCGTACTGGTGCACCTTCTTATATAACTGAAGGAACGTGTTCTGGAACACGTCCTCGGCCAAGGTTGGGTCTCCCAGATAGCGCCGCAAGTACCCGTACAACTCGCGTTCGTAGCGCCGGACCAGCGCGCCGAACGCCTCCGACTGGCCTCGACGAAATTGAGCCAGCAGATCTTCGTCGGAGCAATTATTGAACGGGTCGAGTCGATCCACGGCTCTGGTTTTGTTACGTGAAGAAGGGAACAACGGTTCATCCACAAAGCACGGCTGTAACCATCTCAGCGGAAACCTATGCCGCTGTCAAGGCAATCGCGGACAAAACCATCGGGGAAATTTCCCCCGCGGAAAGTTGCTGCTTCTTGCTTCCCGGGCATTCGCAAAATGAACGCCCCGGTGAAAGAACACCGGAGATAATTGACCTGGCGGCTTTTCTTGTGCTAAGGTTATATAGAGGCACTTCAGGCTTCGTTTTTTGGGAGAAAGATGGAAAGGCGCGGGGGGCGGCCTTGTCCATTTCTAGGTCTGGCAGCCAATTGCCGGTGAGGAGGGTGATCGATGAATGCAGCGCTATTGAATAAGATATTTGGCCGGGACCAACAATGGCATGGCCCCTGCACGGTGCTGATGCATGGCGAGGCCGCCATCGCCACCCAGGGAGTGGACAGTCTGTTGGGGGGCGGCACCAAACAATACGCTCCGCGCGTCATCAGCGGCCGAATCGTGGCCGACGCCGTGTGCTTGCTCCAAGATGGCTCCGCTCTGCTCCTCATTCAGCAACAAAAGACCAAACAATCGACGGGTGAAGAGCAGGTCAAACAATTATTGACCGTGGCCGACACCGCTTTTGTCATGGGGGTGGAATTCCCGGATACCGGCAGCCTGGCGGTTTTGGGTGTCAACGCACCCGCGACCCGAACCACGTCGGGCAGCCACCACGGTATCACTCCGCCGCCCGGTTCGAACAAGAAATAACTCGAACAAGAGAATAAGATAGCCAGCCCATCGCTCGACCGGAAGCTGCGCCCTTTTCGTGATTCTTATCCAAGCCTATCAATCTAATCACTCTCTCTTGCTTACCGAGCTTGGCAAAGCTTCGGTTGATTTCAGCATTTCTTACACGCGAAGTTGGACACTCTTACAAGCGGTTCAGACCTTACCCGATTGTCGACAGTGCATCTCAAAAAGTTTACTCTTTGCTCCCAAAGCAGTTGCGGCGATTCCTCAATTTCCTTGGCTGATCTTGGCATAGCTCTTGCTTCCTACCTCCACTGACCTGACCGAACTATTGGAAGCATTGGCCAGGCGGCTTCGATTCGATGCGGATCGTTTCCCCCGACGATCCGGGCGGTTTCCCCACCGCTGGTCGGCCCCGGGTGAGTCGTCGGAGGTTTCCCCGACTTCCTGACCCTCGATGATCCCGGGCTCGCGGTCGAAACTGAGCCAAAGACCAAGCTTCTCCCACCCAACTTCACCTCAAATTTCCAGTCCGTCGAACCCCTGGGCCACCTGCTCCCCCCGCAGGTGGCCCCCTTTTTTACTCGGCGGAGTTCGCGCCCTGGAGCGCTTCCTCGGCCTTTGATTGATTCTCAACACTTGGCTCGAGCGAACGCGAACCGATAAATCCAAGCGCCCCCGGCTGTGACTAAACGCTGTAAAACTTGCCATCGCGGCCTCTAGCCATCCATAGACCCTGTCGTATAAGATTGAGAAGAGGCCTAATTCAGATTTATCTCCGCGATTGACGCGTTCCTTGAGGCGATCATGCAATTTCAGTTCGACATCGCTTCGACCTATCCAACAACCTCTGAACCTTCTTCTTCGTCGCCGACACCGGCAAACGTCGAGATGCTCGCCCTCCTCCGCCAGATTTTGGAAGTTCAGCGCGAGCACTTGTCGTTTCTGCGCGCGACTCACGACGCGAACGCCCGCTGGCGCGCCTTCTTGGCCCGCTGGCGCGAGGATTTTCCGGAGCTGCCTGAATCCTGCCAGCAAGCGCTGCCCATTCTGGAGCGTTCCTATAGCGCTTTGATTTCCGAGCTCGCCGAGTATTTGCGCCAGGACGGCACCGAGACTTTGGACACCGATTTCGCGCTTCAAGAATTCCTCGACAAATACGGCATGCGTCTGGCGCAGCTCGGCACGATCTTGAACCTGGTGGCCCCGCTCGCCGAAGCCAGCCAACAAGGCGAATCGCAGGCATAAGCCGGCGGCCAATCATTTCTATACCTGGACCGTGTCTTCCGAGTTACAGTTTGCGGCCAATTTCGGTTCTCAAGTTATGCAGGAACTTCGACTCGACCTAGTGCACCTTCTCCAGCCGCCGCCGGACGGAAGATAATGAATGCCGCCGCGTTAAGAACGACTCCCTCTGGTAAGTACGTAATTCTTTATGATGGCCGGTGCCCCTTCTGCACGCGACAATCGCGGAGGTTGGCCTGGCTGGCACGTCCGGAACTCGTAGAGATGGCGAGTTTTCAGGAACCCGGCGTGTTGGACCGATTTCCGGGACTCACTCACGAAGCTTGCATGAAGGCGATGCATCTGGTGACGCCGGATGGTCGAGTCTTCCTCGGCGCCGAGGCGATCGTGCAAGCACTGGCGACTCGTCGTCTGTTCGCCTGGGTGGCGCCGGTGTATTATCTTCCCGGCTTGCGACAACTCTTGAATGGACTTTATGCCTTCATCGCGGCCAACCGCTATCGCTTCTGGGGCAAGACCGCTTCTGCCGACGAATGCGAGAGCGGCGCCTGTGGCATTCATGGAACCTGAGCGCTCGGGCGTGGCGCGAATAGAATGTCCTTCGGAGACTGCCCCTTAAGATTCGCCACCAGGAAAGGAGCTGACCCATGGCCGAGAAAAAAGAGAAGGTCTACACGGACGATGAGATCAAAACCAAGCTCAAGGAGCTGGGCCTCAACGAATGGTACATGGAAGACGGCTGGCTGCGGCGCAAATACACCACCGGCGGCTGGCCGATCACTTTGCTGCTGGCCAATGCCATCGGCTACATTTGCGAGGCGGCCTATCACCACGCCGACCTGTCCATCAGCTACGCCAAGCTCTGGGTCAAGCTCATGACTCATTCCGCCGGGGGCATCACCGACAAAGACTTTGCCCTTGCCAAGAAGATCGAACAAGACGTTCTCTGGCGGCCGACGCCGGGCGGCCCGTTTGAAGGAAATCCGGATAAGTTTGTCGAAGGCAAGAAGTAGGGGTTGGTGAGTGGTGTGTAGGTGAGTTGTGAGTAGGTGAGTGGAGAGGGATCGATTGCATTGCGCTTGCGAGTTATACACACAGCCACACACAGGGGGTTCACAGCCGAATGGTCGATTCGTCCCACTCGTATCGGAGGTGGGACGAATGTTTTTTGCCATAAGGGGCAGTAGCGCTTGAAGTTATGGATATTCGTCCCACTGCACCTGCGACACACCCCCCGGCCTCCCCCTTAACACAGAAAGGCTGGAAGCGGCTGCCCGCTGCCAGGTTTGTGCAGTGTAGTTTGGCAGGGCTTCCGGCGAGGTGGCCACTTCCCGACCCCGGTGGCCAGGATGGTCGTTTCAGCCCAAGCACTTGTCATATAGGGTGTTGGGGATGGGCATGGTGGTCATCTGGCCCAAAGTGCGGAGAGGGGGGGGCTGGCCAGCGACAAGAGGAAGGTGGCCAGCGGGAAATGGTCAGTCGCCGAAAAAAACCCCGATTTCGCCTTTTCTAGCAACTGGCAACTGGCCACTAGCCATTGGGCTGCCATTAGCCACTGGCCACTAGTCACTTCAATCCGGAAGGCTGACCGGTTCGCGGCCGTTGCGGGTGGCCAGGGCGGGCATGATTGGAGCGGCGGAATAATGCAAGAAGTGGACGGAACCATCGGCCAAAAGGAAGTTGCCGCCGCCTGGATGCAGGCTCCAGAAGTGAAAAGCGTCGCAGGCGTTCTTTGGGTCGCCTGAGCCGAACTCGTAGGGGCCGGCGGGACAACTTCCCATTGAGCCACTCCAAGGGGAAAACACGTTTACCTCGTTCACGCCAAGAACCGAATCAGTCGAACCATCTTTTCCCTGGCCCCAACCCGCATACCACCATCCTGCCGCCCCATCAGCACTGGGAGGCCGTTCCCCGACCATAAGGGTGCTGCTGGTTCCGTCAATGATGTCCGTCAGTCTCACTTTGGAGTCCAGGTAAAGAACGCCGTCCTTCTTGAATTGATTGGTTCCTTCGATCCCAAGGTAGTAATTGAGGGCAATTCCAGGTAAGTCCTCCCGGTCGTGAATCGTCCTGCTATCGGCAGGACAATCAAAAATGGCCAGTACGGTGCCTAAGCCGACGTGGGGAGGGTTGGCCAGGAAATCGGGATTGTCCTCGTATGCTGCCAAAGTCTGCTTCCACAAGCTGTCTTGTTCCAGGAAGGGCAACAGGCGTGTATTCCAGCTCATGAAAAGATAGGGGTCCTTACCGTTCTGGTAACTAACTCCCGGCGGCAGCGTCCTATGGCTAGCGTGGTAAGCGTGTAAAGCGAGTCCGATTTGATGGAGATTGTTGGCACATTCGAGGCGATACCCGCTGGCGCGGACTCGCTGAACAGCAGGGATCAAGATGGCTATGAGAACGGCGATTATGGCGATCACGACAAGTAATTCGATCAGGGAAAAGGCCGATCGGCGCGACGCGGAGAATTTCCAACGGATTGCCATTGTTATTCTCATAGCCTCGCTCCCTCTAGCCAACGGGAACTTGCTACTAGCTGGGTGCCAATACGTTCAAGCGCAAGACAATTGCAGCTTGTGGAGATTCCTTTCGGCTGATAACTAATGTTCGCTGAATGAGGATCGCTGGCGGAGCGTTTAACATTTTGAAACGGAGCAGGAAGCCCTTGTCTACCTGACGCTCGATCTGACACGAAAGCCAGGAAGGAAGATCCAAGACTCGGATGTCAGTGCCGGGCAGCAGGTCCGTGATTCTGACGGTGCGCACTTGAGAAAGCAAGTCTTTCTGGTTCGCAGCAGAAAACGTGATGACGGTCGCACTTGGCGTCAGCTCTCCCCCGGAAAAATCTACCAAAATTGGTAGACGCAATTTCAGGTGATCTTCTCCGTATTTTAAGTGAAGAAAGCAGACGGAAAAAAGCGCGGTGGGTGTGGCGGGAGGCTTGACGCTCAAATGCAATTCGAGCTCCCCGAGGATTTTGGTCAGAAGACCCGAAACCGCAAATTTGGTGGCGACCGGGTTGTTTGCTCCCGCCCGGATGTGAACGGATCTGTCGTCGCATTCGAAACCCTCAAGATGCGGGACCAAGGCCGACTTACCCCCAGGATAAAGAAGGCGAATCGTTCTTTCGTAGGGTTGATCCAGACGAGCTTTACTTTCAGCGACCCATCGGGGATTCAGAAACGGTTGCGTTTTTCCGTGCCAGCGCAGGCTAACATGTTTCGGACCCGTGGGGTCATTCGACGTCACCGTCAGATTAGCTCCCCCTGGTCCAGGCGCTACGTTTAAGTCGACGTCGATAGTTGCAGTCTCGTGAGGATTAACGGTGTCTGCATGCTTGACGATTGCGCAACTGCAACTGGATTGAATGGCTATGATTTGGAGAGGTTCATCCCCTTTGTTGTGGAGGGAAACAGATGTCTTTTTCCCTCCGGTTTCAAGCTCCCCCAGCTCCACGGCCTGCTCATCAAAAAAGCATTGAGGGGGCGAATGGTTCTTGCGAGTGAATAACACACTCGCCACGCCAGCGATGAAAAATAGCAATATCAAGCTTCCCCACAAGACACGCCCGGATGGCAGCTTGGCTAATCGGTTACGGAAATAGTCGACCGTCGCAAGAAAGATTTTGATGTTGGCAGTCTTGCTGCTTGAAAGCCATTTGATCGCAGCGTAGGCCAGGATTAAGATGCCTGCTCCCAACAAGACGAATGCGGCGGAGCTGGCAAGCTTAGACCGGCTAGCAAACCTTCGAATGCGGTCGGCTTGTTCCGCGCTATCCGCGAAAACGAGGACCTTGCGCGTCCACGATTGCTGGAACCGGTCTTCGGGCAAGAAGTAAGCGGGGAACGGGGCATCCAGCAACCAGACGCCATCGCTTTCCGGCCGCATCAAAACGACGAAGTGAGGTAATTCTTCGGGGAATCTGGAATCGTGGACTTGAACAATGGCAGGCATCGGAAGGTCGTTGAGCGCCTGCCGGCCCACTTCCATACCGACGGGATGCAAGCCGAGCGTTTCCGCGGCAGTAGCCATCTCGGCAAAACTCAGTTCCCCACCGGCACCGGCCGGGCCTACAGCCTGTTTCACCTGAGGCCAACTGGCGGGAACGTCGCGAATTCTACACACCAAATACAGGCCTGTAAGCCCACATGGGGCATAGTCCTCCAAGACGACAGCGCTCTCCGGCGTACCGACCTCCCCTTGGCCTACGAGCATCATGAGAAATAGGCCGATCCGAAGAGGGCATATCATGTGACCTGCTTGCTCCGATGTTTGCGAAGGAAGCGAACGGAAAGCCACAACACCAGCGCACCTAAACAAGCGGCTGATCCGGAGAGGATCCACATCCATGGAGAGTCTTGCTCAACGGGTGGCGGCTTCTGGACAGGGTAAGGAACGATATGTCGCGCATTGGCCGCCAAATCGTCGAGGTTAGTGCCGGGATCCGCTTTGCCGGTAACGAACTGAACCTGTCGCAAAGTGTCGATCACTTTTGTCCCGGTCGGCATGGCCAGCGTGAAATTACTATCTGCCAGAGGCTTGTTCCAAGATGAGCGGGCAAGATCCACGACCATTTCGCCATCGCTATCAACCTCTCCAAATGTTGGAAAGTCGGGGTTTTGCTGGTAGAACTGTATTCTTGCCCGCACGGGGACCCATGCTTTCCCTCCCAGATCCTTCCATTCTTCCACGGTCAGTCGCCTATATGTAAACGGCCTACCTTTTATGATTTTAATGCTTTCTAGAATAGCGGGAAGGAATCCCCGGTTCTTGTCCAAGAACACCCGAAAACCCTCTTGCTGGTACGAAATCTTGTTGTGGGCGTTCGGGTCTGGTGGACTCTCCAAGACAACCAGTGATGGAGAATCTGGGTCTTCACGTACTGTGGTGTTGTACTTTCGTTCTCGGAAACATGTTAGAATCCCGAAATCCCCATAGACTGTCTGATACGCCTCCCGGTAGTCCCAGCCTTCTTCTATCAGTCGCGTAATAGTATGACATATCAGTGCCTCCTTTTGTGCTGGCCGATAAGATTTCTGGCTTTCGCCGTCATAGACTGTTATTTCCGCCGTTTTCTTGCCGTCATCGTCCAAAACCTCGACGCGCCCTTTCCCTTCCTGGAAAACTTGGCGATACTTCTTTTTGAAGATCTGGGGTTGTTCGTCCGGCCGCAGCTTTCTGATGTCCTTAACAATCAGGCGTTTCTTGCCTGGTGACAACTCCTGAACTGCTTCTGTCTTAAGCAGAAACTTCCTTGAGCAATCGACCCTGACATCGAACGACGTAATGGACTGCAAGGCGCCGTCTAGGAGACTCAAAACTTGCGCTACTGTAGGGTCAGAGTCAGCGCGAGCGGGTGCCAAGAAAAGAACCATGCTACACAGCAAGACTACTGGGCGCTTCATGTCAAGAGTCTCTCCAGAGAGAATTAGAAAAACTGTCTGCCCTGGCCCGAGCAAAAGCAGCCCGGTTCGCCATCACATGTGCCAGCTTCAAAGGGTCCAGGGCGACCACGCCTCGGTCCATTGCGCATATATGATCGCTCAGAGTCCGTCCTAAGCGCTCCAACCAACGAGGGAGTTGAAAACTCGCTCGATTTCGTCTTGCGTCAGCGGTATGTCAAACTGAACAGATGCACCATATCGGATGGACTCTCAGTCGTGCTCCCGATAGGAAGGAAGACAGCGTGCGGCTGGCTCACCACTTTTTGTAATTTTAGTGCCATGACATTGATCCGCTGGTAACTATTGACCGCACCGGCTCCTTTCGGGAAAAGTATTTGGATCAACCCGATCCTATCGGATCGGACCGACCGGAGCCGCTCTTTTTTCAACCTTCAACAATAATATTGCACGAACCAACGCCAGTGCTGGTTGCTTGCAGCTGGTCACAACTTCCTGTTCCCGCGGCCCCTCTACATTGACAGATCCCCTTTGTCGTATTGAACTGGCAACCGCAGTCCATCAAATAGGTTCCACATCCGCCTGAAATCGAAGTCCCTTGTGTGCACGTCAGCGCATTCCAAGGTTTCACGGAAGTGCAAATTTGTTCCGCATTGGCTCCAGTGCTACAAGCTATGCAATTGCCATAGCAATTGCCATCTGGTTTGTTGAAGCACCAATTCTGATAATCCCCGCACTTGGCCGTTAGAAAGTTAGTTGTACAGTCAGGTGCCGGTAGCCCTCCCTTAACAGATCTGCGCATTTCCAAGTCACGTAGAGTTCGGAGGTTCTGGTCAATGCCGGAATGGTTAATGGCCAGGGACAATAGCCCTGCGACTAGGGTAGCAAATCCCAACCAAAGATTCTTCGAATTCCGGTTCATGGGAAGCTCCTTGTAAAAAAGACGGATAAGATGAACACCGCTAGCCTAGTGGGCAAGATGTTCCCTTGGACCACCAACAGCCACCTTGGCTCTGATGACAAAGGCAAGCAGGTCCTGATCGTTGACCTTGCCTTCCGTCCGGAGGCCGAGTGAGCCAGCGAAATCAGGATCATCGGTTAAATCAACTTTCGCTGTGGCCTTGATTTTCTCTCCGCCAGCGATAGTTGTTCGCTCAAGAATAACTTCAAAGCATTCACAGCTCGTCGTTATCGTCGCGATCTCAACAGTTTTGCTGCCTGGGTTTTCGAGCCAGAAAGCAACTTCTCGATGCGCGCCTCTTGGAATCGTGCCTAAGTCGAGATTTTCGTCAGACGGAACAAGCAGTGTCTTAGTCTCAGAGAGGTCCGTGTCGGCAAATGCCACCGGGGTAATGCTGGACCGAATCACCCAGGAAGCGAAAAGGTAGCCAAACACGCCTGAAAAGGCCAAGGAGGCAACCAGCAGCATCGGAGAGATCCTCCGTGGCCACACCTTTGTGAAGGGCATCCCCATGCTACGCCGCGGAAGGTGGTTGTCAATCACAAGAACACCCGGTTTGCCGTTTTGACACAATATGTACCGAAAGCGCGCGCACGTGATCCGTTAGACGAATATAACTATGGCCATCCTTTATGCGCGGAGCATGGCTTCTTTGCCTTGCTTGCAACCTTTTTTCGTGGAGACTTTTTGGGAGGCGGCCCGAAGACGCTTGTCACCCAATGCTGGATCTGATGACGAAATTCAGACAGATGGGCGCGCTGGCAATCGAGTTCGCGCGCGATTTCGGTGGTGAATATGCCTTCCCTGATTTGCATGATGATGGGCCACAGTTTACTCGGCGGATGGTGGGTTCCTTGAAAGGGGGTTCCGGTCCAGGCGTTGAAGACGCAGCCGCAGTGCGTACAGCGGTAGTCCGGGATCCAGCTTTCCTTGTGGCGCCGGCAGGCATGCAGGTCTTCTTGCGCGCCGCAATACGGGCAGCGGGGGCCTTCGGGGTGAACGAGCTTCAACAGTTTTTGGAAATAGCGACTCTCGGTGCGTCCATTAATTCGTTGATAGTTCATGGCTCCTTCCCCTGGTTCCCCCTCGCTCTCGTTCCCTCACCCCAAGCGATGAAAGGCCGGGCGGCGTGCACGTTCCTCTATTAAGGTGATCGAAATTCGCGGTCAAAAAGGGACACG